>Ga0068865_100001892_pt1 | contig 12306 bp, 12 predicted proteins | sample KBSMisM12_FD_75293 | JGI IMG/M metagenome (GOLD analysis project Ga0068865, IMG submission 75293) | Miscanthus rhizosphere microbial communities from Kellogg Biological Station, Michigan, USA - KBS Miscanthus M1-2 | ecosystem: Host-associated > Plants > Roots > Rhizosphere > Soil ...
GGCGGTGATGGCGTCGTAATATTTGGTTTCCTGGAATTTGAGCAGCCGGGGATCGGCCTCACCGGTGCGAAGCGCCCACCACAAAAGCACCAGCCAGCCGATGCCGATATTTGCCGCCAAAGCCGCAATGGCGGTGGACATCAGATTGGCGGGATCCACCACCACCAGCCCCGGCGCGAGGAAATGCAGAATCGCGCTTTGCACCGGCGACAGCAGCACATTCAGGATCAGGATCAGGAAAAAACGCCGGTGTCCGCGGGCAAAGGCCAGGATTGAGGGCAGGAAATAGAAAAACAGCGCCAGCGCCCCCAAAAGCAAGGCAATGCCCTTGGTCTGGCCGGTCAAAATTCCTTGCAGCATGATCCCCCCAAGTCTTCTATTTTTAAGTCTTCTATTTTTAGGTCTTCTATTTTTAGGTCTTCAATTTCGGCTTCTTATTGTTCAGGCCGCCGCGCCAGCACCGCCACCAGTTCGGCGACTTCGATGAACTTCCCATCCGGCGCCAATTCCCGCAAGGCCGCCGACAGCCGCCCGGCAAATTCGTCTTTTGCCGCGCCCAATTTCGGTGGCGAAGACGCCGGCATGGAAAAGGCGCGGCCCAGAATGTCTTCCAATGTCAGGGCCTGGCGAATGGTGACTGACAATGTGTCGATCTGGCCAAAGGCCGAGGCAAATAAAAACGGCTCATAGCGCTTATGGCCGCCTTTGAATTCTTTCGGGGATCGCGCACGGTATTTTTTCTGGATATCGCAGAGGATTTCGAACCAGCCATTTTCCGCGACCGGCGGATGCGCATCATGAAACAGCACCACGCCGTCGGTCACAACCTGCTCCAGCGCCGCCAAAGTTGCGGTGCGATCCATCCAGTGAAAAGAGCGGCCCAAGACCGCCAGCCGGAAAGGGCCCATGCCGGGCTTCAACGCCTCCGATCCGCCCAGGGCCCAGGTCACGGTCACGCCGGCCGCAAGGGCTGAGGCGCGGGCGGCTTCCAGCATCCGCGCTTCGGGGTCCATGGCGGTGACCGCCATACCCGCTCGCGCTAAAGCAACGGCCAACATGCCGGTGCCACAGCCCAGGTCGAGCACCCTGTCGCCAGGCTTGAGGCCGGCAAGACTTATGACCCGCTGAATCAACCGTTTGGGAAAGGCCAGCCTATAGCGGTCATAATAGTCCACAGTCCCCGCAAAGCCGGCCGCATCACCCGCGCACATTTGGGAACCTTTTGGACTTTGCTTTGTTCATCATGGGCTTATACTGCATTCTGATAGATAGGGGGCGCGGCGAATTTTGGCTCTAGGCCCGCGTCAGAGGTTTTTATGGCTAATATCGCGCTCGTCGATGACGACAAAAATATCCTTGCCTCCGTCAGCATGCTGCTGGAGCAGGAGGGCTATCACGTCCGCACCTTCTCCGATGGCGCCGCGGCCCTGACCGCCCTGACCACCACCCCGCCCGATCTCGCCATCTTGGATATCAAGATGCCGCGCATGGACGGGCTGGAGCTGCTGCGCCGCCTGCGTCAGGCCCAGGACCTGCCGGTGATCTTCCTCACCAGCAAGGATGAAGAGATCGACGAATTGATGGGGCTGAATGCCGGCGCCGATGACTATATCCGCAAGCCCTTTTCCCAGCGCCTGTTGCTGGAGCGGGTGCGGGCGGTGCTGCGCCGCGCCGAAGGAAAGACCACGCCTCCCGCCGCCGGCGCAGAAGCGGCCAAGAAAGAAGCCTTGGTGCGGGGCAAGCTGGCGTTGGACCCCCAGCGCCATGAATGCACCTGGGACGGTAAACCGGTGCGTCTCACTGTCACCGAATTCCTGATCCTGCAGGCGCTGGCCCAGCGGCCAGGCTTTGTCAAAAGCCGCGACAGCCTGATGGACGCAGCCTATGACGACCAAGTCTATGTCGACGATCGCACCATCGACAGCCACATCAAAAGGCTGCGCAAGAAATTCAAGGTGGTGGCCGATGACTTTGACGCCATCGAGACGCTGTATGGCGTCGGCTATCGCTATCGCGAATAGCCTCTAGCTTTGCCTCACTTTTCAGCCCTCACCTGGCGCATCCTGGCTTTCAATGCGCTGGCCCTGATCGTGCTGACCGGCGGTGTGGTGCTGGTGCAGTCGTCCGGACGCGGCCTGGTGGAAGAACGGATGAACTCCATCCGCGAGCAGGCCAACATCGTGGCCGGCACCTTGGCGGAATATGCCACCGATCCCGAGACCCATACCTTGAAAGTGGCCGAGGCCGAACCGTTGCTGCGCCAGTTGATCGCGCCCACCAGATTGCGCGGCCGGCTTTATCTGCCGGGCGGGCGACTCGCCATCGACACCCGCGACCTGCTCCCCCGCAATGTGGTGCAGACCAACGAACTGGCGCCGCTGGGCGCCACCAGCCAGATCAAGGAATGGCTGCTGCGCCTCTATGACGGGGCGATGGGGGTACGCGCCTTCGGGTCGTTGGAACCTTATTATGAAGCAGGCGAGGACGGCCGGGTTTACGGAGAAGTGGACACCGCGCTCACCGGCGCCACCGGCAGCGCCAAGCGGGTGAATGACCGCAACCAGCTGGTGCTGTCGGTGGCGGTGCCGATCCAACGCTTCCGCGCCATTTACGGCGTGATCTTTCTTTCCACCGAGGGCGGCGATATCGACGATATTCTGCGCCAGGAACGCACCACTTTGTTCGAAGTGGTCCTGGTCGCGGTGCTGGTGATGCTGGTTTCGTCTTTCTATTTGGCGGGCACCATCGCCGAACCGGTGAAGCGGCTGGCGGCGGCGGCGGACCGGGTGCGTTCGGGCGCGGGCGGGCGCAGCGACATTCCGAATTTTCCCGAGCGCACCGATGAAATCGGCGACCTGGCCGACAGTTTGCGCTCCATGACCGGAAATCTGTATGACCGCATCGATGCCATCGAAAGCTTTGCCGCCGATGTGGCGCATGAGCTCAAGAACCCCCTCACCTCGCTGGCCAGCGCGGTGGAGATGTTCTCCCGCGCCAAGGATGAGGAAACCCGCGCCCGCCTGCTGGAAATCGTGCGCAACGACGTCAAACGCATCGACCGGCTGATCACCGATATTTCCGACGCTTCACGGCTGGACGCCGAACTGTCGCGCGAAGCCAAGGAGCCCGTGGCGCTGTCCAAGCTGCTGGCCACCATCATCGAGATCTATCGCATGACCGAACATAAGCGTCCGGTGGAATTCGTGCTCAGCGACCAGTTGCCGCCGGATACCAGCGTGCGCGGCCGCGACGAGCGGCTGGGCCAGGTGTTCCGCAACCTGATCGACAACGCCATTTCCTTCAGTCCCGAACAGGGCAAGGTGATTGTCGCCGCCAGCCGCCAGGACATGATCGTCCGCGTCACAGTGGAGGACGAAGGCCCAGGCATCCCCCCCGGCAATCTGGAATCGATTTTCAAGCGCTTCTATACCGAGCGGCCGGGCGAAAGCTTCGGGCGCAATTCCGGCCTGGGCCTATCCATTGCGCGACAGATCATTGAAGGCGCGGGCGGACGCATCTATGCCGAGAACCGCACTGCCGACGGCAGCCAAGGCGGCGGCGCGCGACTGATTGTAGAACTGCCGGTATCGCAGAACGATGCCTGAGCGATGAAAACACAAGCCAACATTCATGCCAGTTGCGTTGCGTTTCGCAACCAGGGCGTTTTGCTGTTGGGTCCCAGCGGCTGCGGCAAATCCGATTTGGCGCTGCGGCTGATTGATGAGGGAGCCAAAGGAGAAGTCAGGCTGGTATCGGATGACCGCACCCTGCTGTTCATCGCCAAAGGCGCGCTGCATGCCAAAGCGCCGGCCAGCATCAAGGGCCTGCTGGAAGTGCGCGGCTTGGGCATCATTCAACTGCCGGTCCGCGCAAATGTGAAGATCGTCCTGGCCGTGAAGCTGGGCAGGGAAGCGGGGCGCCTGCCGGCGCCCGCCATTTACCATCTACCCACAGGGTTGGAGACTGCCGCAAAGGTGCCGCAAATCGCGCTGGACGCCCGTTTTGCCTCTACGCCGGCCAAGATCCGCGCCGCCTTGGCGGCATTTTCCAAGGGCTTGTTTCGGGACACTTTTATCACCAAATAGCCTCAAGTAGCGAAGCGGTAGGCTGTTACAAAAAGACGCTTCTCTGGCCGCGCGCTTTTGATACTGTCCGCGCCGTCGAAGGAAGTTTCATGATCGGCATTGTCCTTGTTACCCACGGCCGCCTGGCCCAGGAATTCATTTCCGCGATGGAGCATATGGTCGGCCCGCAGACTCATCTGCGCGCCGTCTGCATTGGCCCAGAAGACGATATCGAACGCCGCCAGCGTGAGATTGCCGCCGCCGCCAAATCGGTGGATGTGGGGCGCGGCGTGATCATCGCCACCGACATGTTCGGCGGCACGCCTTGCAATCTGGCGCTGACTTTGCTGGAGAAGGGCAAGATCGAGGTCCTGGCCGGCGCCAATCTGCCCAGCCTGATCAAGCTGATCGACATCCGCGCCAAGCTGCCGCTGGAACAGGCGGTGAAAGAGGCGATCGACGCGGGCCGCAAATATATGCGCGCGGGCAGCGCGGATCTGGCTTAATGGCCAAAGTCTCTGCCAAAGTCATCATCCCCAACAAGCGCGGACTGCATGCCCGCGCCAGCGCCAAGATCGTGGAAGCCTCGGCGCGCTTCCAATCCGAGATTCATGTCGTCAAGGATGGCACCGCGGTCAATGGCCGCTCCATCATGGGATTGATGATGCTGGCCGCGTCCATCGGGTCACTGGTCGAGATCACCGCCGAAGGCCCTGACCAGGACGAAGCGCTGAAGGCGATTTTGGCGCTGGTGGAAGCCAAGTTCGGTGAAGAGTGACCGTTCCGGTCACTCTTCACCGAACTTGCCAAAGGCGGCCTCGCGACAGCGTCTTAGGCCGCCTGCGGCAGGGCGCAAATCGCTGACGGCACCATGACTCTTCCCATCGCCGCCATCGTCCTGTTTGCCGCCCTGCTCCATGCCTCCTGGAATGCCCTGCTGAAAAGGGGCGAGGACGGCCTATGGACCATGACGGTGATGGGTGTGGCCACCAGTTTGGCTTGCGCGCTGTTGCTGCCGTTCCTGCCCCTTCCCGCGCGCGCGAGCTGGCCTTTCATCGCAGGCTCGGCCCTGCTCCATGTCGGCTATAACGCGTTTCTGGTTCGGGCCTATCGCAGCGGCGAATTCGGTTCGGCTTATCCCGTTGCCCGCGGTTCATCGCCTTTGCTGGTAACCCTTGGCGCCGCAGCGGTGGCGGGTGAACAGCCTCATCTGTCTGCCGTGATCGGCATTCTGCTTGTCAGTGGCGGCATTATCTCTCTGGCCTTCCGCGGCCGCCGCCTGCCGGAAACATCTATTCTTTATGCGGTCGGGACCGGATTGTTCATTGCCGCCTATAGCGTGACCGATGGCATCGGCGGCCGTCTTTCCGGCAGCCCCGTGGCCTACACACTCTGGATGTGCCTTTTGTGGGGCGCCACCGCACTGCCGATTTTCGTGGCTCGGCGGCGCGGCAGCCCGCTTTGGCGGGGCGCAACCAAAACCGGCCTCGCCGCGTTGGGCGGCGTTATTTCCCTGCTGGCTTACGGTATCGTGATTTTCGCCATGACGCGTGCGCCCATGGGCGCGGTTTCCGCGCTGCGGGAAACCAGCGTGTTGTTCGCCGTGCTTTTGGGACGCATATTCTTTGGCGAGAAACTGACTCTCCGTCGCATCGGATCGGCGGCCGTCATCGCGGTTGGAGCGTTGTGCCTGGAATGAAAAACAAGATTGCCGCGCTGTTATTTTCCCTGTTGGGGCTTTTCGCCTTTACCTCAGCATTTGCCCAAGCCCAGCTCAAGCCCGCACTGGCCGCGCTTCAACCCCACCCTTCGCTTTGGCATGTCAAAGGCGAAGCGGGCGAAGTCTACCTCTTGGGCTCGGTGCATGTGCTGCCGTCCGGCGTCAATTGGCGCACGCCGGAGATCTCCCGCGCGCTTTCGCGCAGCGATATCTTTGTCTTTGAAGTTCCCGAAGACGAAGCCTCGCTGGCGCAACTCAATGCCTTGATCCAGGCCAAGGGTTTTCTGCCCGCCGGTGAATCGTTGCGCGCCAAGCTGCATGCCGCCTCCCTCGCCGACTATGATGCGGCTGTTAAGACTTCCGGGCTCGCGCCCGCCTCGGTTGAGCGGGAGCGGCCTTGGCTGGCCGGCTTGCAATTGATGTTCGCGCAGATCGCCAAGCTGAACTTCAGCGCCAAGGACGGCGTCGATTCCGTGTTGATGATGGACGCAGCAAAAGATCACAAACAGATGCGTTATCTGGAGACCATTGACGAGCAATTCGCGCTGCTGGCGCCCGACGATCCCGTGCTGGAACTGCAGGAGTTTGAATCCGGCCTCAAAGACATGGCGGATATTGCAGGCGGCATCGATCCCATGGTGAAGGCCTGGAGCGACGGCAACCAGGCCGAGTTGGACAGACTGATCAATGGCGACCTGGATGAGTTCCCGCAGGCCCGCAAGGAGTTGCTGGATGATCGCAACAAAAAATGGGTCCCAAAGCTGGAAGCCATGCTGAAGGAAAAGCATGTCTTCTTCGTCACCGTGGGCGCGGGACATCTGACGGGGTCCCTGGGAGTTCCAGCCCTTCTGCGCAAGGATGGATACAAGGTCGATGGGCCTTAGGTCGCTAGCGCGAGGAATTTTGCGGCGTGAGCAGGAGCGCCGAGCGATGTGTACAATTAGTACATGAGCGAAGGCGCGACGAACTCATGACGCAAAAGAACCGCGCTAGTTGGGGTCTTTGAGGTGAAACTTCGCCTCTAACATCCGCAGCACGATTATCAGCAAAACGAAGATGATCACGCCCAGACCCACAATCGCCCAAGGCGCCACCGCGGTCGCCAGCCCCATCGCCGCCACCGCCCACACTTCCGCCGCGGTGGTGAGGTTGAACACTTTGCGCTGCTCCAGGTCGCGCAACAGAATCCCGCCACCCAGAAAGCCGATCCCCACCAGCACGCCTTGATCGACTCCTTGCAATACCCGTGACAGCGCGTCGGGATGATCCTGAATGCCGCGGGCATGGATGGTGGAGAGCGTCACCAGCGCCGCGGCGAAACTCACCAGACCCAAGGTGCGCATGCCGGTGGGCTTGCCGCGCAGCATGCGTTCCAGCCCCAAACCGATTCCGATCAGGGTGGCTGCAACCAGCCGAAGACCGATATCCAGCGCGTCATAGGGGATGGCGAAATTGCCGGCATACATGGGGCGATCTTGGCTGGAACCCAGGGAAAATCCAGCTTTTCCGGGGCCTGTATCATCATATGCAGATTTCTTTATATGTTCCTTGCCCTCCTCTTTCCCGGCTGCTATAGGCACCCCGCAATCAAGGGAATCTCCGCATGTCCGCCGCCCCCGCCAGCGCTTTCAACGACTACATCGTCAAGGACATCAGCCTGGCCGAATGGGGCCGCAAGGAACTCAACATCGCCGAGATCGAGATGCCGGGCCTGATGGCGACCCGCGCCGAATACGGCAAGGCGCAACCGCTCAAGGGCGCGCGCATCGCCGGCTCGCTGCATATGACCATCCAGACTGCAGTGCTGATCGAAACCTTGAAGGCGCTGGGCGCCGACATCCGCTGGGTGTCGTGCAATATCTATTCGACCCAGGACCATGCCGCCGCCGCCATCGCCGCCGCGGGTATCCCTGTCTTCGCCGTCAAGGGCGAGAGCCTGAAGGATTACTGGGACTACACCGCCAAGCTGTTCGAATGGCACGGCGGCGGCACGCCCAACATGATCCTGGACGATGGCGGCGACGCCACCATGCTGGTGCATCATGGCTTGCGCGCCGAAAAGGGCGACACGGCCTTTCTCGAAAAGCCGGAAAATGAGGAAGAGGAAGTCTTCTACGCCCTCATCAAGCGCCTGTTGAAGGAAAAGCCCAAGGGCTGGTTCGCCGAGATCGCCGCCAACATCAAGGGCGTGTCTGAGGAAACCACCACCGGCGTGCACCGCCTCTATCTGATGGAAAAGGCCGGCAAGCTGCTGTTCCCCGCCATCAACGTCAATGACAGCGTCACCAAGTCCAAATTCGACAATCTCTATGGCTGCCGCGAATCCTTGGTTGACGGCATCCGCCGCGGCACCGATGTGATGATGGCCGGCAAGGTCGCCATGGTGGCGGGCTTCGGCGATGTCGGCAAAGGCTCGGCCGCCTCGCTGCGCCAGGCCGGTTGCCGGGTGATGGTGTCGGAAGTCGACCCCATTTGCGCCCTGCAGGCCGCCATGGAAGGCTATGAAGTGGTGACCATGGAAACCGCCGCGCCCCGCGCCGATATTTTCGTCACCGCCACCGGCAATGTCGATGTGATCACGGTGGATCACATGCGCGCCATGAAGGACCGCGCCATCGTCTGCAACATCGGCCACTTCGACAGCGAGATCCAGGTCGCCGCCACCAAGAACTTCAAGTGGCACAATGTGAAGCCGCAAGTCGATGAGATCGAATTCCCCGACGGCAAGCGCATCATCATGCTGTCGGAAGGCCGGTTGGTGAACCTGGGCAATGCCATGGGTCATCCCAGCTTTGTGATGAGCGCCTCCTTCACCAACCAGACCCTGGCGCAGATCGAGCTTTACGCCAATCCGGGCAAGTATCAGAAGAAGGTCTATACCCTGCCCAAGCAACTGGACGAGAAGGTCGCCCGCCTGCATCTGGGCAAGATCGGTGTCGAACTGACCGAGCTTTCGACCAAACAGTCCGATTACATCTCGATCCCGAAACAGGGTCCGTACAAGCCGGATACCTATCGCTACTAAGGTCCTTCTCTATCGATTGACTAAAAGGGCGCGCTACCGGCGCGCCCTTTTGCTTTTGCGCGCCGCCTTAATTCTTAACGTGCTGAAGAGACTCACAATTTCATCCACAATTTGCCCACAGGCACCTAAATCTAGGACCGCCTGCCGCATCTAGATTTTAGTAATTTATTAACCACAATACCTAGGCGGACTCGCCCTCCGAAGCTATCTTATTGATTCATATGTGATTCGCCGAAAAGGCGCGGGTTAACGGGGGCTGACGGCATGCGTCCCAGGGTCATGGGACCGGGTTCTGGACAGGGTATTGGGGCCAAGGAAGGGCGCTGGCGGGGTCTCCTGCTGACCGCCGCCTCCTGCGCCCTGCTGCCCCTGCCTGCCCTTGGCCAGACCCTCCCCAGCCCCGTGTTTCAGGGCGGCAACGCCGTGGTCCTGTCAGGACTGGCTTGCGGCGGGGTTGCCCTGGCGGTCGCCGCCGGTCTCTGGGCATTGGCCGAACAGCGTGTCGCGCACCGGCTGCGCCGTTCCCTGCGCCAGGTCAGCAGCCGCACCAAGGCGGCCTTGGGCGAACGCGACGCGCTTTTGGGCGCAAGCCGCGAGGCTTTGCTGGTTTGGGGACGTGATGGCTCCGGACCTTTCTCTTACGCGGGCGGCGATGAGCTGCTGCAGTCCTGTCTCAAGGGCGCCGAGGCGCTGGCGCTCTCCAGCGCACTGGATGGTCTTTCGGATCGCGGGGCGGCGTTCCAGCTCAAGGTTCATGACAGCCATGGCCGCTTGTTCATGGCGCGCGGCCGTGCGGTCGGCAGCATGGCGGCAGTCTGGTTGGAAGAACAAAATGCGGCAGTCGATGAGGGCGCCGATTACAAAGCCATGCTGGACGCCCTGCCGGTTCCGGTATGGCTGCGGGACAAAGGCCTGGCGCTGGCCTGGGGCAATCACGCTTTCTTGAAAGGGGCGGGCGCCAAGGATCTGGAAACCGCCCAGCGCGAGCAAATGGCGCTGGACAGGAATGAGCGCGAGCTTGCCGCCACCGCGCGCAGCGAAAACATCACCCAGCAGGCACGCCGTTTTTCGGTGGTGGGCGGCCAGCGCCGCGCTTTGGCCTTCACCGAAATTCCGCTGGGCGATGCGGGGGTGATCGGCACCGCTTTGGACGTGACCGAAGTGGCGGCGGCGGAAGCGAAATTGCAGCAGCATGTCGACGCCCATGCCGACACCTTGGACAAGCTGCAAACCGCGGTCGCGATCTTCGGCAAGGATCAGAAGCTCAGCTTTTACAACAAGGCGTTCGTCAAGCTGTGGGGCCTCACCGAAAGCTTCCTCGACAAGCATCCCAGCGATGGCGAAATCCTCGACCGGCTGCGCGAGGGGCGCAAATTGCCGGAGCAGCGCGATTATCCCGCCTGGAAGCGCACCCGTCTTGAGCTTTACCGCGACAGCGCACGCGACAAGTCCAGTGAAGAGAATTGGCATATCCCCGGCGGCCAGACCATCCGGGTGATCAGCCAGCCTCATCCCTTTGGCGGCCTCACTTTCCTGTATGAAGATGTTACCGCCGGCCTCAATCTGCAAAGCGACTACAACACGTTGGTCAAGGTGCAGTCCGCCACCTTGAACACTTTGAGCGAAGGCGTGGCGGTGTTCGGGCCGGACGGCAAGCTCAAGCTGCACAATGCCGCCTTCACCCGCATCTGGGAGTTCGACCGTGACGACATGGAAGGCGAACCGCATGTGCGCACCATTGCGGCCTTGTCGCGCGACAAATTCGGCGACAGCGCCATCTGGGACCAATTGATCCAGGCCATTGTGCAAGGCGCCTCGGCGCGCGATCTGGGCGATGTGGAACGGTCTGACCGCTCAATCCTGTCGCTGGCGACCTCGCCATTGCCCGACGGCGCCACTTTGGTGACCTTCAAGGACGTCACAGACCGCTTCCGCATCGAAAGCGCTTTGCGTGACCGCAATGAGGGCTTGGAAGCCGCCGACCGCCTCAAGTCCGACTTCATCAAGCATGTTTCGTATGAACTGCGCACGCCGCTCAACACCATCTTGGGCTTTTCCGAACATCTGGCCAGCGGCGCGCCCGGCGTGCTGAATTCGCAGCAAGAGGAATATGTCCAGGCGATCGTGGCGGGCGGCAACACGCTGAAGAGCCTGGTCAACGACATTCTCGACCTGGCGCTGGTGGAATCCGGCGCGCTCAGGCTGGAGCTGGAGCGCATCAATCTGTACGAACTGGTCACCGATGTCGCCCTGCACGCGCGCGACTGGGCCGCCAAGGCGGGGCTGACCTTGGAAACCGACGCGGATGCGGAAGCCGGCACCTTCCTGGCGGACTCCCGCCGCCTGCGCCAGATCATCTTCAATCTCTTGTCCAACGCTTTCAAATTCACCCCGCGCGGCGGCATCATCATCTTGTCGGCCAAGATCGTGGGCGAAGACGTGCAGATCGCGGTGGCCGACAATGGTCCCGGTCTGGCGCCGGAAGTGAAAGCCAGTGTGTTCGAGCGCTTCTCCGCCAAGAGCCGCTCCGGCCAGCGCGCCGGCGCCGGGCTGGGGCTTGCCCTGGTCAACCGATTCCTGGAACTGCATGACGGCTGGGTGGAGATTGAAACCGCCAGCGGCGGCGGCACGTTGGTACGGTGTCACCTGCCGCGGCGCATCCATGATGACGAGCCGCATCCGGAACGCAGCGCGGATGGGAAGACGGCGTATCTTTGAGACAGGCCCGATGCCCAAAGGCAACAAACGCGCCGCAAAAACCAAGCGCGTGACCGTCAACGACCGGATGCAGAAAGGCTACCGCTATAGCCTCAGTGCGCGGCCCGGGCGGGATTTTGATCCGGAATTTGCGCCCGAGCTGACGCCACAGCAGATGCTGGCCTTGGGTGTGTTCGGCGGAAAATACATGACCGACTGCCGCAAGGAATTTCCCGCCAACTGGTGGAGCCGCGCGAAACTCTCACCGGAGGGCCATGACCGGTCCTTGAACTTCTTTGGCGTCAGCGCGGGACAGCCGCTATCGGTCTGGCGCAAGAAAGGATGGATTCATCCCGACGATCCACGCGGCTGGTTTCAATGGTATTGCCGCTACTTTATGGGACGGCGATTACCGGACGAAGACCAGAGGCAGATTGGCCGGTGGAAAGCCTTCCGCCGTCATATTGGTCAGATCAAGGCGCATTGCGAACGGGGAGATATCTTCTGCCGCCCGCGCCAGCGGCAGGCATTGCTGCAATGGGCTTATGATAGCCGGAAATACTAGAGTGGGTCTTTTGCGCTAGTGCTGGCTCTTCGGCAGGTTCAATACGATGCCGTCCAGCGCCGCGCTCATGCGGAGCTGGCACGACAGCCGGCTGTTGGGCCGCACATCGGGCGCGAAATCCAGCATGGTTTCTTCCATTTCGCTTTTGGGCGGAAGTTTGTCTTCCCAACCCGGCGCGACATAGACTTGGCAGGTGGCGCAGGCACAGGCCCCACCGCAATCGGCGTCAATGCCG
>Ga0068865_100001900_pt1 | contig 12277 bp, 12 predicted proteins | sample KBSMisM12_FD_75293 | JGI IMG/M metagenome (GOLD analysis project Ga0068865, IMG submission 75293) | Miscanthus rhizosphere microbial communities from Kellogg Biological Station, Michigan, USA - KBS Miscanthus M1-2 | ecosystem: Host-associated > Plants > Roots > Rhizosphere > Soil ...
GGTGTTGTTCAGCGCATGCCCGATGTGCAGCGAGCCGGTGACGTTGGGCGGCGGGATAACGATGGAGAACGGCTCGGCGTTCGGGTCGTCGATCGGCGCAAACGCGCCCGAGGCTTCCCAGGCGGCGTAGAGGCGCGGTTCGGCGGACTTGGGATCGAAGGTCTTTTCGAGCATCTCAGGCAATCAGGTTTGGGCGGTGCATATATGGCCGCTCGTCCCGGCGAAAGCCGGGACCCAAGCTGACTCGAAGATAACCTCAGACGATGGCGTCACCCGCAAGCGCCGCTTGGGTCCCGGCTTGCGCCGGGATGAGCGGTGTTTTGAGGGTTAGCGTACTCGGCCGCGGGCGATGCGTTCGACTTCGGCTTCGACGGCCTGCTGGACGATGCCGGGCAGGTTCTGGTCGAGCCATTGCTGCAGCAGCGGACGCAAGAGTTCGCGGACGACGTCCTCGAGAGTGCGGTCGCCCTTGGGCATGGCGATCGCGGCGCTGAGCGCGCCGAACGCCGTGGCGGCGATGGCGGCGGCCGGCTCGCTGACCAGGGCCTCCGGCGCAGGCGCGGGTTCGGCCGGCGTGGCGGTCGACACCACGTCGAGGTCGCCCAGGGATTCCACCTTGTCGGTCAATTCCAGCGCTTCCTCTTCGTGAGCGGGCTCGGGCTCAGGTTCCGGCTCCGGCGCGGCGGCGACCGGCTCGGGCTCAGGCTCAGGTTCCGCCGCCGGTTCGGGCTCGGCCGCCGCGGCGGCGGGCTCGGCTGCGGCCTCCGGCGCGGCCTCGGCGCCCTCCTCGGCGGGGGCGTCATCCTCGGAGATGATCCGCCTGATCGAGGCGAGGATCTCCTCCATGGTCGGTTCTTGGCTGGTCTGCTCAGACATAGGGGGCCCAGGCGAGAATTGAATCCGTTGCAACTCAGCCTAGACCATTTTGCGGCGTTGGGGAGGGTCGCTTGTCCGAACCTACTTTTTCGCCGCAGGGGGCGGCACCGGGCCGCGCAGCGCCGGCCCGGGCTGCAGGCCGGGCCCGATCGGGGCTTCCTGGGCCTTGTCCGCCGGGACCGCGGGGATGGCCGGAAGCGTCAGGGCGTGGTCGACCACGGCGATCGGCTCTTCCCACGGCACCCAGCCCCAGCTGACGCGCAGGTGGCGGAAGTTGGTGCGGGGATCGTACTGGGTGATCGACGGGATCAGGTCCTTGGCCTCGAGCCGGCCCATGGCCGAGAGCACCGAGGCGCCGGCCAGGTACTCGTCGTGGCGGGCGGCGGCGGCGCTGAGCTCGTCGTTGCGCAGTTCCTGCTCGGCGTTCAGCACGTCGAGGGTCGTGCGCAGGCCGACCTTCTGCTCCTGACGCGTGCCCTCGGCCGCGATCTCGGCCGCGCGCACCGATTCGGCGGTGGAATCGATGTTGGAGCGCGCGGCGATCAGCTGGTTCCAGCCCTGGGTCACCGACTGCAGCACCGCGCGGCGCTGGGTCTCGATGTTGATCCTGTCGGTGTTATTGCGCTCCACCTGCTGGCGGATGCGCGAGGTCGTCAGACCGCCGGTGAACAGCGGCACGCTGAGCACGCCCTGGACCGTCAGGTTGCGCGAATAGAGGCCCTGCTCGAAGGGCGCGGCCGGGCCGGAATAGCCAAGGCTGGCGCGGGCCGACAGCGTGGGCATGCGCTCGGCGCGCGCCTGGGCGACGCGGGCGCGGCTGGCCTGCTCGGCGAACTCCTGGGCGCGCAGCAGCGGATTGTATTTCTCGGCGATGGCGAAAGCCTCGTCGGCGTTGGTCGGCAGCAGGAAGGCCAGCGACGGCTCGACGGCCAGGTCCCCCGGGTTCTGGCCGACGACGGCGGCGTAGTTGGAGCGGCTGATCGCCAGCTGCGCGCGCGCGCTCGACAGCAGCGCCTGGGCAGCGGCGAGGCGCGACTGCGACTGGGCGACGTCGGTGCGGGTGATCTCGCCCACGTCGAAGCGCGCCTTGGACTCCTCCAGCTGCTTCTGCAGGACGTTGACGTTCTCCTGGCGGATGCGCACGCCTTCCTGGTCGCGGCGCACGTCGACGTAGGCCTGGACCACCGTCAGCAGGACCTGGGCCTCCACGCGGCGCAGGCCTTCGCGGCCGGAGAGCACGTCGCCCTCGGCGGCCGAGACGGCGGCGGCGACGCGGCCGCCCGTCCAGATCGGCTGCGACAAGTTGAGCGCCAGGCTGGCGGAGTTGCGCTCGTTGATCCCGCTGCCGATGGCGTCGGGGATGCCGTCGTTGTTGGTGTCGATCAGCCCACCGCCGGCCGCCCGCGGCGTGCGGGTCTCGAGGTAGGTGGCCGAGCCGCCGAGGCTGAGCTGCGGCCGCCAGCCGGTGCGAGCCTGGATGTAGGTCTCGTCCAGCGCCCGCTGAGTCGCGCGCTGGGCCTGCAGGGTCGGGTTGGTCTCGTAGGCGAGCGCGATGGCGTCAGCCAGCGTCTCGGATGAGGCCGGCGCCGCGTAGGCGGCGGCGACGCCCGCAGTGAAGACCGCGGCCAAAAGCTGTCCGCGCAGACTCTTCGACATTCCGAATCCCCGATTTAGGCGAGAGCACCTTAGTTCATATGCCCGACGTGTGGCCCCTCAACCTAGCCCGCGTCATCTTAAGCTTTTTTCACCACGGCTTTTGCATCCGTTTGGCTTGCAGCATCACTCTAAGGCGAATCCGTGTTGTGCGGCAAAACCGGCCATGACCGGCGGCGTCGCGTCGAACGCCTCGCGCCGGCCGACCCCGTCCTCGGCCTTCACATAGACGCAGGCGCGGCCCACGGGGCCGTCGCGCTCGACCACCCCCAGGCGGCCCTTCAGCGCCAGCACCGAGAGCCAGGCGGCCGAGGCGCGCCCGACCGCACCCTCGCAGACGATCAGGTCGAAGGGTCCGCCGGAGGGCTGGACCAGGTCGTCGCCGTCCAGGCGCTGGACGGAGAGGCCCAGGCGTTCCAGCACGGCGGCCGCATAGGGCGCGGCGATCGCCAGGGCGCGCTCGCCGGGCATGGGGCGCAGCGCCTGCAGCAGCTTGGCCACGTCGCGCGGCTTCAGGAGCCAGCGGCCCGGCGCGTACTCCGCCTCGATGTCGGCATAGGCCAGATGCGCCTTGTCGGCCGGCAGCAGCGCGTCGCGGGCGATCGCGCGCATGGCGTCGTGCAGGCGGATATCGGTGACGTCGGCGGTGCGGACCTGGCTTTCCACCATATTCAGCCGGGCGGCGGCGGAGTCGGCCATGCGGGTCAGTCCTCGGGAAGCAGGCGGGAAATGTCGCGCGGCTTATAGGTCCCACCGCCGGTTCAAGGCAATTGCGCCCGTTGCCCCGCGGGAGCGGTTCTGTTAGCGGTCCCGCCCTTCACCACGCATGGGGCCCTGCCCCATGCTAGTCTTCGAAGTCTTCGAGCCCCGGCGGGGCTCGTGGCGGCCTGATGGCGGAGTGGTGACGCAGCGGACTGCAAATCCGTGCACCCGAGTTCGATTCTCGGTCAGGCCTCCAACTTTTCTCTTGCTCAAGCCACTGTTAGCGGCGGGCTCAGCTCCGTCGCCAGGCGGCGAGCTGGGCGGAGTCGAAGTATTCGTCGAGGCGGGTGATGCGGCCGCCCTGGACCTCACAGACGATGGCGGCGGGCAGTTCGCGGCGGGTCCCGTCGGCGCGGGGGCAGACGAGGACGTGCTGCTGGACGAAGCCGTCAGCGGTGACCACCAGGCGGCGGTCTTCGTAGCGGCGGACCGGTACGTTCTTCACGAAGTTGGCCAGCACCTCGAGATTCTCGGCCTTGCTGGAGTCCAGCCGGTCGGTGTTGTGCCAGATCACCGCGTCGTCGGCGTAGCAGTCGGCGACGACGGCGAAGTCGCCCGCCTCGATGGCGTCGAAGAAGCGCCGGGCGAGGGCGGCGACCTCGGCGCTCACTTTGTCGCCTTCTGGGCCGCCGCCTGCGCGGACCCGCCGCCCATCAGCCGCTGGCTGAGGTAGGTGTATTCGAGCGCGATACGCATCGCGCGCTCGTTGAGGTTGGCGCTGGCCGCGTGGCCGCCGTCGATGTTCTCGTAATAGAGGTAGTCGTAGCCGTACTCCTTCAGGCGCGCGGCCGCCTTGCGGGCATGGGCCGGGTGGACCCGGTCGTCCTTGGTCGAGGTCTCGATGAAGACCTTCGGATAGGGCTTGCCCGGCGCCAGAAGCTGGTAGGGCGAATAGGTGTCGAGGACCGCGCGTTCGGCGGGCACCGCCGGGTCGCCGTACTCGCCCACCCAGGAGGCGCCCGCGCCGATGTGGGTGTAGGCGATCATGTCGAACAGCGGCACCTGGATGACGATGGCGTTGTAGAGCTCCGGATGCTGGGTCAGCGCCACGCCCATCAGCAGGCCGCCGTTGGAGCCGCCCTCGATGCCGAGCTTCTTCGGGCTGGTGATCTTGCGCGCGATCAGGTCCTGGCTGACGGCGAAGAAGTCGTCATAGACCCGCATGCGGGTGAGCTTGAGGCCGGCGTTGTGCCAGCGGGGCCCGAACTCGCCGCCGCCGCGGATGTTGGCCAGCACATAGATGCCGCCCTTCTCGATCCAGAGCTTGCCGGCGGTGGCCGCATAACTGGGCGTCGAGGAGACCTGGAAGCCGCCGTAGGCGGTGAGCAGGGTCGGCGCGGTCCCGTCCAGCTTCAGGTCCTTCGGCCGCACGACGAAGTACGGGACCTTCGTGCCGTCCCTCGAGGTCGCCCAGAGCTGTTCGACCACGGCCTTCGACGCGTCGAACTTGGCGGGCAGGCTCTTAAGCTTCTCGACCTTGCCCGAGGCGGCGTCGGCCAGCCACTGGCTGGAGGGCGTCAGAAAGCTCGTGACGTTGACGATCATGCGGTCGTCGGCGTCGCCGGTGGAGGTGACGCCGATGGTGGAGTCCTTGGGCAGGTCCAGGCTCGCCGACGTCCATCCGGACTTGCCGGGCCGGAACGTCATCAGCTTGGCCTTGACGTTATCGTAGACCACCGCGACCAGGCGGCCCTGGGTGTCGACGACCTCGTCGATGGCCTGGCTGAGGCCAGGCCGGAAGACGAGCGTGGCGGCGAGCTTCGTGGGCGCCGCCTTCACCGCGGCCAGGTCGAAGGCGATGAGGTCGCCCTGCTTCAGGGTCTTCTCCGGCCAGTCCTGTTCCAACGTGACGATGAGCTGGCCCGCGACATAGGCCTGGATGGTCGACTTGGTGGGCAGGCCCAGCTTCACCGCGCCCTTTGGCGTGATCAGGTTGTGCTCGGCGTTGAAGGTGTCGAGCGGACGCTCGACGATGAGGGCCGCGACCCGGCCGTCGGCCTCGCGCAGAGCGGCGGGCGAGACGCCGTAGCCGCCGTCGTCGGCCTTGCCGCGGTAGATCTCGGTCGCGGCGCTGAGGGGTTGGCCGCGCTTCACGAGCTTGGCGATGTAGGGATAGCCCGAGGTGGTGACCTCGCCCTTCGACCACTCGGTGGCGACGGCGAGCGTGTCCTTGTCCACCCACTCGATGCGGTGCTTGCCTTCCGGCAGATGGAAGCCGCCGGCGACGAACTGGCCGGTCTGGGCGTCGAACTCGCGCACCTCGACGGCGTCCTTGCCGCCGTTGGAGAGGCTGACCAGGCAGTAGCGCTCGGCGGGCTTCAGGCAGTCGGCGCCCTTGAACACCCAGTTGGCCTTCTCGACCTTCGCCAGGGCGTCGATGTCCAGGATGGCGGTCCACTTGGGATCGGCCGTGCGGTAGCTTTCGAGCGTGACCTTGCGCCAGACTCCGCGCACGTGATCGGCGTCCTGCCAGAAGTCGTGAAGCGTGCCGTCGCCCGAGAGCGTGACGCCAGGGATGCGGTCCTTGGCGGTGACGATCTTCAGCGCGTCGGCGTAGAGGCCGGCGTAGCGGGGGTCGTTCTGCAGCTGCGGCAGGGATCGCGCGTTCTCGGCGCGGGCGAAGTCCAGCGCCTTCGCCCCCTCGGCCTCCTCCATGTAGACGTAAGGGTCGTTGGAAGCCGGGCTCGCACCCATCAGGAACGCTCCCGCCAGCAGGGCCGCCATCGCGCGTACGATCATGTCAAGAAATCCCCGAAACCTGGGGTCGGATTGAGCGGGAAAGGGCCGCCAAGCTCAAGGGGGAATGCGACGACCGGCGATCTTCGAACGGTAACTACAGTCACGCTAGGTAGTTCTACGGATTGATTATTTGGGCGTTCCTTGTGCACACTTGACGAGGCTTGGCGGGCCGTGGCGGTTGCATGTTGATGAACACAGTTTGGTCCGCGCTCGACACCTGGCGCCGCGATAGCCACCACCCGGTCAGGCGGTTTTTCCTGGGCCAGCTCCTGGCGCTGGGCGTCTCGATCGCCGCGCTGGCCGCGCATCTGGCGGGCGGTCCGGTGCTGGCCCACTCGGTCTATCTGCTCAGCCTTCCCGCCGTGCTGGTGGCCGCTGGCCTGGGCGGCGCGGCCGCCGGCGTCACCGCCACCCTGATCCTCGCCGCCGGCGCCTATCTGGCCGACATGGCCGCGCCCCTGCAGGCGCCCGAGCGCTTCGCGCGCGTGGCGATCTTCCTCGTGGCCGGGCTGGCGACGGCGGCCGCGGTCAAGCAGATACAACTCGCCTGGGCGGGGTTGACGCGGCGCGGCGACCACCAGGCGCTGCAGGACGCCCTGCTGCGCGCCAGCCTCGACCGGGCCGCCGACGCCACCCTCGCCATCGACCGGCACGGCGTGATTCTGACCTTCAGCCGCGCGTCCGAATCCCTGTTCGGCTGGGAGGCGGCCGAGGTGCTGGGGAAGAACGTCAGCATGCTGATGCCAGCCAGCTACGCCGAGACGCACGACAGCTATATCCAGCGCTACATGACCACCCGCGAGCCGCGAATCATCGGCAACACGCGCCAGGTGGCGGGCCTGCGCAAGGACGGGGTGGAATTCCCCATCGATCTGAAGGTCGACGTCGTGGAGATCGGCGGCGTCCCGTACTTCACCGGCGTGGTCCATGACCTCTCCACCATGCGCGAGGCCGAGCGGCGCTCGGACGAGCTGCGCGCCCAGTTGAGCCAGGTCTGGAGCCTCAATTCGATGGGCGAGATGGCGTCCGTCCTGGCGCACGAACTCAACCAGCCATTGTCCGCCGTGGCCAACTACCTGAGGGCCGCCCGGACCCTGATCGCCAAGCAGGAGCTGGACGACGATGACCTGCTGGACGCGGTGTCCCGGGCCGGCGACCAGGCCGTCAGGGCCGGCGAAATCATCCGCACCATGCGCGATCTCGCCGCACGCGGCGGCACCGAACAGAAGCCTGAGAGCCTCTCCGCGATCTTGGGCGAGATCGAATTCATCGTCGGTCTGATGGTCCGAGACGCTGGCGCGCGGGTATTCTACAACCTCTACCATGGACCAGACACAGTCTTGGCCGATCGTATTCAGATTCAGCAGCTTGTGGTTAACTTGGTTCGTAACGCCATCGATGCAGTCGCCAAGTTTCCGAACAGAGAAATACGCATCTCCACTAGGCCTGACGCAGATGGGAAGTTCGTGACGACAGTCGAGGACAGCGGCCCAGGTGTGGATCCCAGCGTTATGGGACGGGTGTTCCAACCCCTGTCCAGCACCAAGCCTGAAGGAATGGGGCTAGGCCTTTCGATTTGTAGCGCTATAGTCGAAAATCATGGAGGGCGAATTTGGGTCGAACCAAGTTCGCTTGGGGGCGCAGCGTTCAGTTTTGTATTGGCCCGGGTGAGTGTGCGGAGTGATGACGTCGGCCGAGCGAACAGTGTTCGTCGTCGATGATGACGAGGCCGCCCTGGACTCGCTGGTCCTCCTGTTACGCTCCGAGCAACTCAACCCACGCGGGTTTTCCTCAGCCAACCAGTTCCTCGCGACCGTCGCCCCCGAGTCCCGCGGCTGCGTGATCAGCGACGTGCGGATGCCCGGGATGGACGGGGTCGAACTCCTGAAGACCCTGAAGGGCATGCATTCGATCCTGCCGGTGATCGTGATGACCGGCCACGCCGACGTGACGGTCGCGGTGCAGGCGATGAAGGCCGGAGCGGCCGACTTCGTCGAAAAGCCCTTCGAGAGCGAGCTGATCCTGCGGCTGGTCCGCGCCTGCCTCGAGGAGAACGACGACGCGATCGACGCCAACGCCAAGATCAACCGTGTGCGCCGGCGCCTGGAGAGCCTGACGGCGCGCGAGCGCCAGGTGCTGGACCTGATCGTCGAGGGGGCCAGCAACAAGGTGATCGCCGCCAGCCTGGCGATCAGCCCGCGGACCGTGGAGATCTACCGCGCCAACGTGATGTCGAAGATGCGCGCCGACAGCCTGTCGGACCTGGTGCGCATGACGTTGACCGTCGGCGCGGCCTGAGCGCCGCCGGCCACTGTTACTCAGGGTCAAGGGATTGGGGCCTGGCGTCATGGCCGCGCCGCGGCCCGAGATGGACACTGCCGCACATCGAGTTGCGGAGTCGAAACCGACATGCGCCCCCTGCCCTGCCTGACCGGCCTCATCGTCGCGCTTGTCGCCTCTGTCGCCCCGGCGGTTGACGCGGCGCCCTCGGCGCAACCGGCCCCCTACCACGCGCCGCGCACCCGCGACGGCGATCCCGACCTGCAGGGCCTCTGGACGAACACCGCGCTGACCTTCCTGCAGCGGCCGCCGATCTTCAAAGCCCTGATCGCCACCGACAAAGAGGAGGCGATGATGATCAGCATGTTCAAGAAGATGGCGGGCAGCATCGCCAGCCCCGACCCGATCGACCCGAAGCTCCCGGCCCCGCCGGTGGTCAAGGAGGCGCCACAGGCCGACTTCCTCGAGATGGACCTGCATCTGGGCCGCATCAACGGCCAGCCGCGCACGTCCTGGATCGTCGAGCCGGCGGACGGGAAGCTGCCCTACAGCGAGGCCGAGACGAAGGCCCGCGCGGCGGCGGCCAAGGCGCCGGAGGACTTCGACAATCCCGAGAACCGCGACACCCAGGAGCGCTGCCTGACCGCGATCGGCTCGCCCGAAGGCCCGCCGATGATGAACACCGGCTTCAACGGCCACTACCAGATCCTGCAGACCAAAGGCTTCGTGACCATCGAGGTCGAGATGAACCACGACGTGCGGATCATTCGCATGACCGACCGGGGCCACATCCCCGCCGCCGTGCAGCCCTGGCTGGGCGACTCCGTGGGCTGGTGGGAGGGCGACACGCTGGTGGTCGAGACCACCAACCTGAACCCCAAGGGTCACGTGTTTTCGATGGGCGGCGGCTTCCGCTACACGCCCAAGACCAAGGTCGTCGAGCGCTTCACCCGCACCGGCAAGGACCAGATGCTCTACCAGTTCTCGGTCGAGGATCCGGAGGTGTTCGCCAGGTCCTGGCGGGCCGAGATGCCGATGCGCGCCGCCAAGGGCCCGATCTACGAATACGCCTGCCACGAGGGCAACTATTCGCTGCCCAACATCCTGGCCGGCGCCCGCGCCCAGGAGAAGCTGGCGGCGGCGCCGAAGGCCAACTAGGCGCCTTGCACGCGCGAAGAGGCCCGCGGAGCGAAGGCGCCGCGGGCCTCGTTGTGCGCGACGGCTCTAGGCGTTGACGGTCGTCAGCGTTCCGGCCGGATGGTAGCCCAGCACCGCGACCGCGAGCAGGTCGCCAGCGGTCACCTGTGTCGTCACCCCCGAATTGGCGAAGGCGTCGAAGGCGTCCCTGGCGTTGGAGCTCATCTTGGCCCAGTCGCCCGCGTCGCCGCCGTTCGTGCCGGCATTGAAGTAGTTCACCGCGGTGGCGCCCATGTTGGTCGAAAAGTAGCCCGCCGCGGACGTCAGGTCGGGCTGGTTGAGGGCGGTGTAGCGGAACAGGTCGAGCGGCGTGTAGTAGCCCGAATAGCTGCCCTCGAGCCCGATCCGGCCCATCACTTCGCTGAGCTCGTGGGCGGCCACGCCGATCCCGTCGTACTGGCCCGCCCCAACCACGCCGTTGAACGAGATCGACGACGACGTGCTGAACCCGATGTAGCCGTCGACGGCCGTCGAGGTCGGGCTGGTCAGTCCCAGCGCCTTGGCCTCCGCCATGGGGACGAAGAAGCTCTTGGCGGAGAGCGCGGTGACCGCCGTCACCGCGCCGGCGCTCATCAGGCCGCTGCTGACCAGGCTCGCGTCGGCCGCGCCGAGCGCCTTGGTGAGCGTGGCGTAGCTCACGAGCATGCCCTGGGTCTGGCTCTCTCCGAGCGCGCCCGCATCCAGCGCCGCGCCGTTCACCTCGCCCAGACCCACATGGATGTTCAGCACGGCCGCGTTGGTGAAGTTGCTGGTGAAGATCTGAGCGGCGGCCACCACCGAGTGCTCGATGTCGGCGGCATTCGCCGCGGACAGGACCGAGTTGTCCCAGAGGAGGTTGATCTGCAATCCGCCCGCCGAACCCACGAGCGTCCCGGCCGGCGGGGGAGGAGGAGTCGTGGTCCCGCCCGTGCCGCCGGTTCCGCCCGATCCGCCGGACCCCCCGCCGTGGCCGCCGCCCTTGGCGTCCGAGACGACCGTCAGCAGCCCGTCGTCGGTGAGCAGATAGGTCGGGGGATGGTGCAGATCGTCATGGCCGTGCAGGGCATCGGCCCCCTGCCATCCGGGGCTCAGCCCATTGTCGAGGATCCAGTCCATTCGGCTCGCTCCTAAAGTCACGCCCAGGGTCCGGGCGCCGCGCTAAACTCTGGGTGAAGGAAGAGCGTAAAATTCCCGTCAGGGTTACCTGCGCAAAAGAGCGCTGCGACGCTGAGCCGCAGCGCTCCTGATCACCCGGCGGTCGGGGAGGCGAAGACCGGTCGGCCTATCCGCCCCCGGTCAGGCCGCGATCTTGTGCGGCGTATCGCGCAGCATGTAGCCGCCGCCCCAAACGGTCTCGATCTGGCTGCTGGCGCCGGACGCCTCGGCGAGCTTCTTGCGCAGCTTGCAGATGAACACGTCGATGATCTTCACCTCCGGCTCCTTCAGGCCGTTGTAGAGATGGTTCAGGCACATCTCCTTGGTGAGGACGGTGTTCTTCCGCAGCGAAAGCAGCTCCAGCACCTTGTACTCGCTAGGCGTCAGGTGGATCGGCACGCCGGCCACGGCGGCCGAGCGGGTGTCGAGGTTCACGCTGATGTCGCCGGTCTCGATGATCGACTGGCTGTGACCGCGCGAGCGGCGGACCACCGCGTTGATGCGGGCCACCAGCTCCAGCTTGTGGAACGGCTTGGTGATGAAGTCGTCAGCGCCGGCGCTGAGCGCCTTGACCTTGGACTCGATATCGCTGGAGGCGGTCAGCACGATGATCGGGGTCCGCAGCTTGGCGGCGCGGAGCGCGCGGATCACGTCGAGGCCACTCATGTCGTCCAGCCCGAGGTCGAGCAGGATGACGTCGTAGTCGTAGAGGCCGGCAAGCTCGATCGCCTCTTCGCCGAGATCGGTCACGTAGGTGTTGTGCCCCTCGACGGCCAGCTTCATCTCGATGCTCCTGGCCGCCACCTCGTTGTCTTCCACCAAAAGGATATGCATTGCCCTCAGCTCCCCGTGCTCATGAGTTGATCGGAATGGTCGGTGATCAGATCGCCGGCGAGCGCGAGCATCTCGGCCAGCCGGAAGGGCTTGGAAAGGACGCCGTCGGCGCCCAGGTGCTCCGCCCACTTCAGGTAGTTTCGCCGTCCGCCCGGACCGGCCCCGGACATGGCGATGATCTTCGGCGGATGGGCCATCTGCTTGATGGCCATGATCGCGCCGATGCCCTCCATCTCGGGCATGACGATGTCGGTGATGACGAGCTGCGGCCGGTCTGACTTGATCAGTTCGAGCGCCTTGCGCCCATTTTCGGCAGTCTTCGTCGCGTAGCCGGCGGCAGAGAACGCGCGGGCCAGAACCGACAACAGAACCGCATCGTCATCGACCAGCAACACGCGCCCAAGTGAGCGGCGGACTACTGGTTGCCTGCTTACAACCCCACTCTGTATCACGCGCCGCCCCGTCGCTGAATTTATGGTTAACGACTTTAACCACGGCGATTCGCGAGGCCGCATCCTGAGGCGAGTACGTAAGGGAATTCCCGTAGTGGTAGTTTTTGGCGTGTCGACGCCTATCAGAGGCTGCGCCGGCGCTCGCGCCAGATGGCCAGCGCCAAGCTCGGCCGCACTAGAAATAGGCACAACCAGACGGTGAGCACCCATATATAGCGAATGTTATTCCGGCGCGGCCGGATGCGGGTTTCGTAGAGCTGGGCGTAGTCGGCGATGACGCTCATGGCGACCTCCTCGTTCCTGCGACGAAAAGGCCTAGTCCTCAGCTACGACAGGTTCGGTCGTATGGG
>Ga0068865_100001905_pt1 | contig 12259 bp, 7 predicted proteins | sample KBSMisM12_FD_75293 | JGI IMG/M metagenome (GOLD analysis project Ga0068865, IMG submission 75293) | Miscanthus rhizosphere microbial communities from Kellogg Biological Station, Michigan, USA - KBS Miscanthus M1-2 | ecosystem: Host-associated > Plants > Roots > Rhizosphere > Soil ...
TCGCGGTGCTGCTGTACTACGCGATTGCCAACGCCTCGGCATGGACGTTGGGGCGCAGGGTGATTCCCGCCATCGGCCTCGCGGGATGTCTACTGCTGGCGTTCCTGCTTCCAGTCTCGTCGGTTTTGGTGGGTGCTGCCGTCGTGGCGATCGGCGCCGCCGCGTACTGGATTCGCCGCCGGACCGCATAAAACAGGTACTCGGCTACTCGCTACACGGGCTGTCATTCGGAAAAGACTGGGTGTATCGGCCGGCATGGAGAGTCGGCCGCCGCTGAGGAGCACTGATGAGTACCGCCTACACCTTCGACGCGACCATCGCCGGGGCGCCGTTCCGACGGTTGTCTTCGGTCAAGCCGGGAACAGCAGAAGGCTCGCAACGCTACATAAGGGCGTTAGCGAGGATCTTCGTAACGACCGCAGCCGCGGTCACCCTGTTTGCAGCGCTCTTCTTAATTCGTACCGATAACCCGACGACGAATGATCGCGCGTGCACCCTCTCCGCCAGCTTGCACAATGCACTGGTGCGCCCAGTTGTTTCACCGTTGACTGATGAGCGGGATTGGCTCACCCATGGCCTGCCGGACCTCAGGGGGCCGACAGACGCGGCCGGCGGCTGTGGTCTGACCTAGCCACTCCGACCTAAAACGAGTAGCCCAATACTCGAACTTGGGTCCGGGTCGGGGATCACCATAAATGAATGCCTCGAGTGCGCCGAAGCTCGCGGCGCTGCGATTGTCAGGCTCAATCGGGGGCGAGCAATGAGCGATAACGAAGATTTCTGGGAGGATCTCCTCTCTCACATTCGACATAAGGCTTTGGTACCGGTCGTCGGGCCAGAACTCAGCGTTGTCAGCGTCGGCGACACTGAACAGACATTGACGACGCTCATCGGTCAACGCTTGGCCGAGCGGTTTCAACTCAAAGTGTCGCCTGGGAACTTGACCATGGATGAAGCGGTCGCGGCGGTCCTGCAGAAGCGCGGCCGAGATGAGCTCGAACGGCTGTATCGGATCATTTACGACACCATCACAGAACTGGATCCGGCGCCTTGCGAGGCACTCCGTGACCTCGCCGCGATCGACGACCTGCGCCTCTTTGTGAGTACGACGCCTGACCGACTTCTGGCGCAGGCGCTGAGTGAGGTCCGCTTCAACAATGCGTCCGGGCCGCGTGAGCTGTCCTTCTCCCCGAATCAGTGCACAAGTGAACAATCACGAAACCTGCAACCGGCGGAGGGATCCGAAACTGTCGTTCTCAATCTGTTTGGTCAGGCCGCCTCGACGCCGCAATACGCGATCCACGAGGAGGACCAGCTGGAGTGGCTACACGCATTGTTGAGCGAAGGTGCCAGCCTTCCCGACTGGCTGTCCAATTTGTTGAAGCGACACCCAATGCTCTTCATCGGTTGCGAGATACCCGACTGGCTGGGGCGGTTCATGCTGCGAATGTCCAGTAACCTCCGGCTTTCGCTAGAACGCGAGCAGCAGTTCTTCTTCGTTGGTGAACTGCCGTCATACGAACCGTCGTTGTCGAAGTTCTTCGCAACCTACTGCCGCAAGACACTCGTCCAGCATCTGGACATGAAACCAGCCAAGTTTGTAGGTGAGTTGCGTGAGCGCTGGGAGCAACAGACTAAGTTGCGCCCTGCGCCTGGCACCATAGGTTCGTCCGCGGGGCTCGGCCTTGAAAGCGGTTCCGCTCCGGACGCTGAGACCATCTTCATCAGCTACATGCGTGAAGACGCCGACGCTGCCAGGCGGCTCTACGCCGCCATCACCAAACTTGGCGGAGACGTGTGGATGGACGAGCCTCGGATAAGGCCCGGCGATGCGTGGGAACCGGAGGTCCTAAGAAGTATCCGTCGAACTGTTCGCCTCTTCATTCCGGTCATCTCTGCGAACACCGAGGCCGCAAGAGAGGGCTACGTCTTCAGAGAGTGGAACGAGGCGGTGAATCGATTGCGCGGCATTATGGGCCAGCGCTTCGTTGTGCCGGTGGTCGTGGATGCCGGCTATGACGGTGACGCGAGTCGATACCAAAACATTCCAGAAGAATTCGGCGGCTTGCATTTTGGGCGCGCGCCGGCGGGTGCGCCGGACGAGGGCTTGATCGACATGTTGACTGGCGAAATTCGTGCCATGCGGCGCACCGACGCGGCCTGATCGATGGAGCGACAGCCATGCAGCTCGACAAAGACAACCCGTGGCCGGGATTAGCGTCGTTCGAAGAGGACGCGCACGCGTTCTTCTTCGGGCGCGAGCGTGAAATAAAACTGCTGCAAGACAACGTCCTTGACAGCCCAGTCACGGTCTTGTACGGGTGCTCAGGCCTTGGTAAGACATCGCTGCTACAAGCGGGACTGTTTCCGGCGCTGCGTGAGCAACACTTTCTTCCAATCTACGTTCGGTTTGAGCTGAAGCCGGGCGCGGCACCACTCACACTTCAGCTCCATCATGCGGTCCGCAACTCGATCCACGCCGACGTGCCCGATCCGATGCTGCCTTCGGATACCGAATCACTCTGGGAGTACCTGCACCGCAACGACTTCGAGTTGTGGAGCGCGCGAAACTATCTGCTCACACCGCTGATTGTGCTTGACCAGTTCGAGGAGCTCTTCACTATCGGCGAGCGGGTCCCCGAGCTTGTCCGGGCGTTCCGAGACGACCTTGGTGACTTGGCCGAGAACAGAATTCCGGCAGAGCTAGCCGCACGAATCGAAGACGACGCGACCGTCGCTACACGATTTCAATTGCGATCGCGCAAGTACAAGCTGTTGATCAGCTTGCGCGAAGACTATCTTCCTGATCTAGAAGGATGGCGCAATCTCGTTCCGGCGTTGGGACGTTCCCGCGTGCGGCTGCTTCACTTGCAGGCTAGCGATGCACTCGCGGCGGTGCACAAACCAGCGGAACACCTCATCTCAATCGAGCTGGCTCGCCAGCTAGTCGACTTTGTCGCCGGCCAGGATCTCCGGCGCCGCCGCGATACCGCAATAGCCGAGGACGATCGTTCTGTCGATGACAGGGATTCGGATGTGGAACCCGCGCTGCTCAGCTTGTTTTGCCGTGAGCTCAACGAGGAGCGGAAGCGGCGCGGACAGTCACAATTCGACAGGCAACTGATTGAAGATGCCAAACGCGACATCCTGTCGAATTACTACTCAACGTGCGTGCGCAATCTGGACCCGCGCGTTGCGCGCTTCATCGAAACCAAATTGATCACGGAGAAGGGGTATCGCAACAGCTACATCCGCGAGGAAGCCGTGCCTGCACACCTCAGCGAGGAAGAGCTCGACCGGCTGATCGACTCGCGACTGGTACGGATCGAAGATCGGTACGGCGCACCACAGATCGAACTGACTCACGATGTGCTGACCGACGCGGTACGCGAACACCGCGACCGACGCCGCGCAGAAGAGAAGGCAGCAAAAGAGAAGGCAGCGCTGGCGAAAGCCGCGAAACAAGCACATGAACGCGAGCAAGCCGCCCGGGCCCAGGCCGCGGACCAGGAACGCGCCAAGCTCGAGGCCCAGAGGCAGGCGCACGTCCTGCGCAAGCGCACGCGGATCCTGTACACGCTGCTGGCTTTGGTCGTAGTTGTCGCGGTGGCGGCGGTTTTCGCGCTCGGCTGGGGGCTCAAGAAACAACGGGATGCACATGACCGGTTGCAAGAGGCGACGGCAGTGAGGCTGTATGGAGACTCCCAGCTCATGCTTGCCGAATTGTCTCCCCTCGGCAGCAAGGACGTCGCCCTGATTCAACGGTTGCTCGCCGCACACGCGATCCCGTCGAAATACCAAGACAGGACGTACGAGTTGTTCACGGCGCTAACTCAGGAGCGTGACTTGCTCAAGATCATCGACCTTCCGGCAAGGGTATTCAGTGTGGCGTTCAGCCCGGACGGCACGCGCATCGCCTCCGGGAGCGTCGACACGACCGTCCGGCTATGGGACACCCGCACCGGGCAACCCATCGGCCAACCACTACACCACGATGACACGGTGACCAGCGTGGCGTTCAGCCCCGACGGCACCCGCCTCGCCTCCGGCAGCTGGGACAAGACCGTCCGGCTATGGGACACCCGCACCGGGCAACCCATCGGCCAACCACTACACCACGATGACACGGTGACCAGTGTGGCGTTCAGCGCCGACGGCACCCGCCTCGCGTCCGGCAGCTGGGACAAGACAATCCGGCTATGGGACACCCGCACCGGGCAACCCATCGGGGAACCACTGCGGGGCGACGGTGCGGTGTTAAGCGTGGCGTTCAGCCCCGATGGCACCCGCCTCGCCTCTGGCAACTGGAACATGTGGAACAACAATGCCCAGTTATGGAACACCGACAGCAGGCAACCCATCGGCCAACCAATGCACCACGACGACGCGGTCAATAGCGTCGCGTTCAGCCCCGACGGCACCCGCCTCGCCACCGGCAGCGACGACAAAACCGTCAAGCTATGGGATGCCCGCACTGGACAACCCTTTGGGCCGCCACTGCGTCACGATGACAGCGTGCTGAGCGTGGCATTCAGCCCCGATGGCACCCGCATCGCCGCCGCCAGCTTCGACAAGACCATCCGGCTGTGGGACGCGCTCACTCTTCGGGAGGTCGGCGTGTTGCGCGGACACGAATCAGCGGTGACGGAAGTGGCGTTCAGCCGCGACAGCCAGCGTCTAGTGTCGGCGGGCGGCGGCGACGGTACGGTCAGACTGTGGGATACACGCAGTTGGCAGCCCATGCTCGGACACGACGGGACGGCCTGGGCCGCGTTCTCTGACGACGGCCGCCGCATCGGCTCGGGGGGCTCGGATAAGACAGTGCGGTGGTGGGATACCGCCACAAGGCAGCCAATCGGGGCTCCGCTGCGCGTCGACGACAACGATGTCACCGACCTGTTCCCGGTCGGGGAAGACCGCCTCCTGTCCTTCGGATCGATCGACACCGTCAAGCTGTGGGACCGCAACGGAAAACCCATTGGTGAGCCACTCCGTCTCCCACCAGACACCGAACCGGTCGTCACTGACGACACAACCAACCCCCGAGTCGCGGCTCAGGTAGAAACGGGCGTCGTACGACTGTGGAACTCCGACCTGCAACCGGTCGGCGAGACGACTCGCCAGGATCAGTGGATTTCAGCCATCGAGTTCAGCAAGGATGGCCACGTTGTGGCGACCGGCAGCGCCGATGGCACGGTACGGCTCTGGGATTCAGCTACCGGAGGGCCGATTGGCGAACCAATGAAGGGACCCGAGTTGGTGACCAGCATCGCATTCAGTTATGACAAACGCTTTATTGCAGTCGGGTGTTCGTGCTCCTCGCTGCGTCTGTGGGACACCGGGACGTCGAAGCCTGTCGGCGAGCCCATATCTTTGGGCTCCCCTGTGAGTTACGCGGCCTTCAGCCATGATGGCCACACGCTGGCATCGGGCACTATGGATGGCAAGATCCAGCTGTGGGATGTCGGCGACCAATCCGCTATAGGCGTCCCCCTCACCGGGCATACAAACGCGATCACCAGCCTAAACTTCAGCCCAGACGGGACGAAGCTACTCTCGGCGAGTGACGATCACACGCTTCGGCTGTGGCCCGCGCCACCGCGTTCCCCAGACGCCGCGCGGGATACGTTGTGCGCCAAACTCACCCACAACATGAGCCGTGAGCAGTGGAAGAGCTGGGTCTCGGGTGAGGTCGACTACATCGAAGCCTGCCCCGGCCTGCCAGAGGCCGACTACGCTGGATAATCCGGGAGTACCGCTACATCAGATAGCGTGGACCGACTGCGCATTCGGCAGTCCAGTCAGAGGTTCGGAACACACAAGTTCCGATTCGGCGCCAACCGATCCTGATCGGCGGTGGCGGCGAGACGAAGACGCTGCGCCTTGTCGCCCAGTATGTGGACGTGTGCGACAGCGCCTCGTCGAGCGCGGAGGAACTCGAACACAAGATCGATGTGCTGCACCGACGAATGACCACCGCTGCATCCTCGCCGCGAATTTGCACAATTCACTCGTGCTCCCAGATGTTCCACCGTTAGCTGTTGAGCGGGATTCGCACACCCATGGCCTACCGGTCCTAAGGGGGCCGACGGGCACGGCCGGGACCGCGCGCGGCGGCTGTGATCTGCCCTCTCCGCAAATACATCGGCGGGCGGATCGAACATCGAGCAAACGGTTGCGCCACCCCGGCAATACAGCGACATGCAAAGCAACCGCCCGTCGACGCATGCCGCTAAAAAGCCCGCGGCCGAGCGGTGCGGTGTATACAGGACCCGCTCGATCGACTGCGGCATAAAACACGTAGTTCATTACTCTAACTTCGGATCGCGTCAGGGAGCACCATAAGTGCGTGCCGCGAGTGTGCCAAAGCCATTCCAGTCGCCGCGCTGTGCAAGCGCTGGTGCATTGCCACGTGCGCGACGCTGATGGTTGTCCCGCCCAATCAGGAGCGAACCCATGAGCGAAACCGATGACGAGGTTTTCTGGGAAGATCTCCTAACTCACATCCGGCAGCGGGAGTTGGTGCCGGTTGTCGGGCCCGACTTGAACATGGTCGAAGTCGACGACACCGAGAAGACCTTTACGTCGCTGATTGGCCAACGCTTGGCCGAGCGCTATGACCTGACTGTGTCGCCCGAGACGTTGACGATTGGCGAAGCAGTCGCAGAATGCCTGCGCAAGCATGGTCAGGATGAAGTCGACCGGCTGTATCGCGTCATCAACAACATCATCGCGGAGTTGGATCCCGCACCCAGCGATGCGCTCCGTAACCTCGCCGCAGTCGAAGACTTGCGGCTGTTTGTCAGTACGACGCCCGATCGGCTGCTCGCGAAGGCGATCAACGAGGTGCGTTTCCAGGGTCGGCCAGCGACGCGTGAGCTTGCGTTTTCCCCAAATCAATCCACCGTCGAACAGCAACGAAATGCAGAACCGGGTGAGAATTCCGACACCGTCGTCCTCAACCTGTTTGGCCAAGCCGCCCCGACTCCCCAATACGCAATCCACGACGAGGACCAACTGGAATGGCTGCACGCATTGCTGAGCGACTGGGCGACTCTGCCCGAATGGCTGGTCAGCCCGCTGAAGCATCATCCGATGCTGTTCGTCGGTTGCGATATACCCGACTGGCTCGGGCGGTTTCTACTGCGTATGTCGAGTACCAATCGACTGTCGCTGGAACGTGATCAGCAGTTTTTCATCGTGGGAAGCTCGATCTCGCGCGACCCGACGCTGTCGAAGTTCTTCTCGACCTATTGCCGCAAAACGCTCGTCCAACAGCTGGACATGGAACCGGCTGCATTCACCACGGAACTGTGTAAACGCTGGATGGAACAGGCCGGACCCAGGTCAGACGCTCCGGTCGGCGTCGTGGGCGCCGCCGCCGGGGCCGGCTTGGTGAATCCTTCTGATGCGGAGGCTCCGACGATCTTCATCAGCTACATGCGTGAGGACGCCGACGCCGCCCGGCGGCTGTGTGACGCGGTCACCAACCATGGCGGAGACGTGTGGTTTGACGAGCGACGGATACAGCCGGGCACTGAGTGGGAGCCGGAAGTTCTCAGCTGCATTCGTCGAACCATTCGACTCTTCGTTCCGGTCATCTCTTCGAATACAGAGGCTGCGGAAGAAGGCTACGTGTTCAGGGAATGGCGGGAGGCGGTGAATCGAGCCCAATCGATCATGGGGCGGAGCTTCATCGTGCCCGTGGTGATCGACGAAGACTATGCCGGTGACGCGAGCCGGTACCGAAGAATTCCAGATGAGTTCAGCCGCTTGCAGTTTGGTCGCGCCCCAGGAGGCAATCCGGATGACGGATTGATCGCGATGCTGACCGAAGAAATCCGGGCCATGCGGCGGCGCGTCAACGCGGCCTGACCGACGCGGAGCGAAACAGCCATGCAGCTGGACAAGGACAACCCGTGGCCGGGATTGGAATCGTTCGAAGAAGATTCGCAAGCCTTCTTCTTCGGCCGCGACCATGAGATCAAGCTATTGCGCGACCACGTGCTCGACAGCCCGGTCACGGTCCTCTACGGTCGCTCGGGCCTCGGCAAGACGTCACTGTTACGCGCGGGATTGTTTCCCTTGCTGCGCAAGCCTTTGCAAGGTAAGCGCCACTTTCTTCCGATCGCGGTCCGCTTCGAGCTGAAGCCCGGTGCGGCGCCGCTTATTCAGCAGCTCCACCACGCGGTCCGCGAGGTGATACAAGCGAATGCGGACAACCCCATGCTGCCGTCTGACGAGGAGTCGTTGTGGGAGTACCTGCATCGCGCCGACTTTGAGTTGTGGTGCTCACAGAACCATCTCCTCACGCCAGTGATTGTCCTCGACCAGTTCGAAGAGCTATTCACCCTGGGCGAACGGGTTCCGGATCTGGTGAACGACTTACGAAACGCGCTCGGCGACCTGGCCGAGAACCGAATTCCCGCCGATCTGGCCACACGTATCGGCGAAAATGAAGATTTGGCAAGGCGATTCGACTTGCGATCGCGCAACTACAAGTTGTTGATCAGCCTGCGCGAAGATTTCCTTCCGGATCTCGAAGGATGGTGTCGGCTCATTCCCACCCTGGGACGCTCGCGGGTGCGACTTCTTCGCCTGCGCACCAGCGAGGCGGTCGACGCGGTGCACGAACCCGCTGCGGAGATGATGACGCGCGAGTTGGCGCAACAAATAGTAGGCATCGTCGCCGGCGAGAACCTCCATCCCCGCCACAATCCCACATCGGCGGACGCGGTCGTTCCCGACGACCACGATGAGGCGACGGAAGTGGAACCCGCGTTGCTCAGCTTGTTCTGTCGTGAGCTCAATGAGGAACGCAAGAGGCGCGGACTCACGCAATTCGACGACGGACTGGTCGAAGACGCCAAACGCGACACGCTGTCGAACTACTACGCGTCATGCGTCCGCGATCTGCGCCCCGAAGTTGCGCGATTCATCGAGACCGAGCTGATCACCGAGAAGGGGTTCCGCGATAGCTATATCTGCGAGGACGCGGTCCCCGCGCATATCACCGAAGAGGAACTCGACCGTTTGATCAGCTCTCGGCTGGTCCGGCTCGAGGACCGCTACGGCGCACCACGCATCGAACTGACTCACGATGTACTCACCGGCGCGGTGCGCGAACACCGTGACCGACGCCGAGCAGAAGAAGAGAAGGCGGAACTCGCCGAAGCCGCGGAGCAGGCACGCGAACGCGAGCACGAGGCCCAGCATCAGGCGGAGGTCCTGCTCAAGCGCACGCGGATCCTCTACGGGCTGTTGGCCTTAGTGGTGATCGTCGCGTTGGTGGCCGCGCTCGCGTTCGCCAAAGCGTTCAATGCCCAGCATGCGGCGGTCCGAGCCCAGAATGCCGCGGACGCCCGGTTGCAGGAGGCCCGGGAAGCGAACGTGGAACGGTTGTACGCCAATTCGCTACCCATGCTCACCGGGTTGTCTTCCCTCGGAAGTGACGAGGTAACCGGGATGCAGATGCTGCTGGCCGCGCACGCTATCCCTTCGGAGCACAAAGACAGGAACTATGAGCTACTCACGGCGGTGAGCCAGGAGCGTGACCTGCTCAAAGTCATCGACCTGCCGGCAGTGGTGACGAGTGTGGCGTTCAGTCCCGACGGCAATCGCATCGCCTCCGGCAGCGCCGACAACACCGTCCGGTTGTGGAGCACCGACGGGAAACCCATCGGGCAACCGCTACGTCACGACGACTGGGTGACCAGCGTTGCATTCAGCCCCGATGGCAACCGAATCGCCACCGCGAGTGCGGACAACACCGTCCGGTTATGGGACACCGACGGAAAACCCATCGGGCAACCGCTACGCCACGACGACACGGTATTGACCGTGGCGTTCAGCCCCGATGGCACACGAGTCGCGTCCGGCGGCGTCGACAAGACGGTCCGCTTGTGGGATGCCGCCACCGGGCAGCCGATCGGACCACCCCTGCGCCACGACGACTCGGTGATCAGCGTTGCATTCAGTCCCGATGGGAGCCGGATCGCCACCGGCTCCGGCAAGACCGTCCGGTTCTGGAACGTCGCCACCGGGCAACCGGTCGGAGGACCGATGGAGCACGACGACTTGGTGAACGCGGTGGCCTTCAGCCGCAACGGCACACTAGCCAGCGCGAGCGCGGACAAGACCGTCCGGTTGTGGGACATGAACGGCCAACCCATCGGGGAACCGCTACGCCACGACGACTCGGTTTTGAGCGTCGCGTTCAGCCCCGACGGCACCCGAATCGCGGCCGGCGACTACGACAGGACAATCCGCTTGTGGGATGCCGGCACGAGGCAGTTGGTCGGCGTCCTTGCCGGACACGAGGCTCCGGTGACGGCAGTTGAATTCAGCCCGGACAGCCTGCATCTCGTCTCGTCTGGCGGCAACGACGGGACCGTCCGGCTATGGGATGCCAGCAGTTGGCAACCCATGCTCGGCCATACCGACACGGTGTGGGCCGGGTTCTTCGACAACGGGCGTCGCATAGGCTCTGGCAGCTGGCAAAAGGACAAGACAGTGCGGTGGTGGGATGCGGCCACCGAGCGGCCCATCGGGCAACCGCTGCGAGTGGACAATGACGATGTAAAGGGTCTGTTCCCCGCCGACGGGAACCGCTTGCTGTCGTTTGGCACAGTCGACACTGCGCAGCTGTGGGACCGCGCAGGCAAACCCATCGGCGAACCGCTGCGTCTCCCGCCCGATCCGAACCGGTACATCGTCACCGACGACACAGCGAGCCGGATGGCGGTCGAGCTCAAACCCGGCGTGGTGCAGGTATATGACACTCTCACCATGCAGCCGGTTGGGGACCCGATCCTCCGGCCGGAGGAGCCTGTCGCGGCTATCGCGTTCAGCCGCGACGGCCGGATAGTGGCCACCGGCGGCAACGACGGGACTGTCCGCCTGTGGGACTCCAACACCGGCGCGCCGATTGGACAGCCGATGAGCGGAAACGGGGCTGTCCGGAGCATCGCTTTCAGCAAGGACGGCCGCCTCCTCGCAGTTGGCTGTTCGTGCTCGTCCCTGCAGCTATGGGACACCAGCACCTACGAGTCTGTCGGCGAACCGATGGCTCTGGACTCCATCGCGAACGTTGCGGCATTCAGCCCGGATGGCAACACGGTCGCATCGGGTAGTGACGATGGCTCCATTCAGCTCTGGGACGTGGGGAATCAATCCAAATTGGGCTCCGTGCTAAGGGGCCACCCGTTGATGATCACCAGCCTGGAGTTCAGCCCGGACGGAACGAAGCTGCTGTCGGCGAGCGACGATCACACTCTAAGACTATGGCCGGTACCGGCACGCTCAGCGGACGCCGCCCGAGACACGCTGTGCGCCAAACTTACCCACAACATGACTGCCGAACAGTGGAAGAACATGGTCTCGCCTGAGATCGACTACATCAAGGTTTGCCCCGGCCTGCCCGAGGCCGAGTACAGCGGATAGCAGTCACAAGATGTAGGCAGTCCTAACTGTTCAGTTGCAACTACACAGTCTAGGCTGTTCATCTATGGATCAGATCAGTGAATCTGCCGTGGTCGGTGCGAGAGAACTCCGTGTGATGTTCAGCAGGTTGCGCCGCAAGCTCACAGAATTGGCCACGGAGGACGACCTGACACCCTCACAGACAGCGGTGCTGATCCGCATCGCCAAGAACGGCCCAGCCTCGACCAGCGAGCTTGCGGGCGCAGAACGGGTGCGTCCGCAATCGATGGCGACGACATTGGCCGGACTGGACCGACACGGCCTCATCACCAGAAAGCCCGACCCCGACGACGGACGCCGTCAGCTCATCACGTTGACGCCGCAGGGCCGCAAGCGCGCGGAAAGCGGCCGCAAGGTCCGGGAGGAATGGCTGATAAGGGCCATGCAGGACAACTACACGGAGCGTGAGCGGCAAGTGATCAACGAGGCGCTGTCGTTGCTCGAACGTATTACTGATTGAAAGGCGGTAATCGACAATGGAATTAGGACTGCACTTCATCGACTTCCTGCCGAGCGCGCCTGACCGACTTGCCCCTACGTTGGCGGCGGTGGCCACGTCAGCGGAAGAAGCCGGCGCAACGATGTTCACGCTCGCCGACCACTTCTTCCAAATGGAGCAACTGGGTCGAGCAGAAGACCCATTCCTGGAGGGCTACACGTCGCTGGGTTTCCTGGCTGCCAAGACTCAGTCGATCAACCTGACGCTCTTGGTCACTGGCGTCACCTATCGCTATCCCGGTGTGCTGGCGAAGACCGTCACCACCCTCGACGTACTGTC
>Ga0068865_100001926_pt1 | contig 12209 bp, 12 predicted proteins | sample KBSMisM12_FD_75293 | JGI IMG/M metagenome (GOLD analysis project Ga0068865, IMG submission 75293) | Miscanthus rhizosphere microbial communities from Kellogg Biological Station, Michigan, USA - KBS Miscanthus M1-2 | ecosystem: Host-associated > Plants > Roots > Rhizosphere > Soil ...
ATCTGATCCCCATCGATCGACCACTCGATCCATTGCACCGCTTTCGTCGCGCCATCAAGTCGAGTGACGGGATCTAGCGTCTTCGCGTCCCATATGCCTGCGGTCCCGTCCGTGGCACCGGTCGCAACCTTCGTGCTGTCTGGCGACCAATCCAAACACTCGACGTTCGAAACATGTGCTGCCCGCCACTCGGCCGCATCTGGATGATCGATAGGGAAGATGATCATCCAGCCTTTGGCGGTCCCTGCCGCACAGCTCTTCCCATCTTTTGAGATTGCAGAGCAAGTAAAGGTGTCGTTTTCCAACATGGGTGCCACGGTTGCCACACGCCGTGCCCTGAGTGAATCCCAGACGGCGATGCTGGTTTCCGATTGGGTCAGAACCCATTCACCATTCTTCGAAAAAGTTACATAGCCGATCGACTCGCCCTGACCAAGAATGCGCAGAATCCGCATCGTTCGCGGATCCCAAAGCTTCGGCGCATAACCGCGGTCATGCGTTAACAACCGAGTTCCATCCGGTGATTCCTCGATGTACTCCAATCGCTCATCGCTGACGATCGGAACAAGTTGGAGTCGCGAATTCGGCACCTGTCCCGACTTGATGATCGGGACTGGCGCGCGTGAGGAAACCGGCGTGCCGAGGCACGCAAAAGCAATCAGGGCGGTGATCATATGTGCTTAACCGATCACGATCGGCTTTTCCGCTCGATCTTCGCTGCTCGTATCAAAGCCCGGCTTCTGGTCGAACGGCGTCGCATCAGGTCGCTTCTCTTTGATCGCACTGTTGATCTCGTCCAGGACCGCATTCAAACTTGCGAACAAATCCTTCACGGGAGTCGCCGCATTTTGTCCCATCGCATCAAGGAACAACATGGTGAAGAGTCCGTGCGCTGGCTGATCCTTGAGCGTAATGTCGATCGTCGGCTGGTCATCTTTGCCCGCGAACAAGAACACGTATTGCCCCTTGTCCTCCTTGACCGCTTTGGATCTCGCTTGCATTCCCATGAAATCCTTTCGGTTCTTGATGCCCTTCACATCTTTCATGCGAATGTCGCCTAGAGACTTGCGCTTGATCTTGAACTCGCCCATGTCCGGTCGCGACATGCCGCCACTGAAACAGCTGTCGAACACAAAAGTGGAACTCACGCCCGCATCCGCGAGATTTCGCGAAACCGCTTTGAAGATATTTCCCGGCACCACTTGGAAATCGGAAAGAACAATGCAAGATTCCTTTCCGCCTTCGGCGGTGGCATCATCAAGTCGTGCGCCATGCCCGCTATAGCTGAATACGATCTGATCGCCGGGCTTCGCAACGTCTATTAACCATTTGACAGCCGCGACAAAACCGTCGCCCGTCGCATCGCCGTCGGTTAGCAACTTAATGTGGTCTGCAGGGACATTGAACTTAGCCTGAAGGAGGTCCACCATCGACTTCGCGTCGTTCACGCAACCGTTGAGGTCGCTATCGACGTCCTCGCCTGCCTCATTCTTCGATGTTGGATAGTCGTTAATACCAACGCACACCGCGTATGTGTCCGCGAAGACGGAGCTGCCTGCCAAAAGAAAAGCCGCACAGGCGACTAGTTTTGAAAACTTCATGAAAAACAAATACTCCTCTGAATTCGAATGGACGGACGGTCGACCCGATAATTGATTTCGTCAAACTTCCGAGAAATCCGAACAAAGGACTAGACGGATTCCGCACCGTCGTCCGATGCGCCGTTCTCACCGATTAATTGTCCCGGCAAACATGGCAGGTCTTCGCCGCCCCCTACGAAAGGTCTTGGATCGCCCGGCCATTTGCCTTAATATTCAAGAAATGCGCGGCCCAAGGCGAACGTTTTGACCCTAAACGTCGCCTTTATTGAAAATAGCCTGCGGCAAGCGGCTTTATCATCCGATGAGATCAATAGATCAACGAAGCGAGAGCAATAACGTGGAAAGAGACAACGAAGTCAACTGCAAGGGTGGAGTTGGAGGACTGGTCGTAGCGTTCCTCACAGGCGCGGGCGTGGCCGCCACCGCTATCTTGCTTACCGCGAAAGCTCGAAAGGGCCTGACTGCTGAGTCTCTCCTTAAGAAGTGCGACCGCGCCTTCGATGCGCTCGATAACCAGATCTCGCATACCGCGACGGTCTGACCGTCTACTTTCGGCGGCTCGAAAGGATGCCCGCCAAGATCGCCTCGTTCGATTGGAGAAGAACCTCCATCTTCAGTTCGATTGACCCAGTCGGTGGCTGGGCGACTAGCGCATCCGGCCCTGAGATCGATAGCCGCTTGATACCGCCTAGCTCTTCCAGAACTCCGCCCGGCCCACTTTGAATTTCGGCGGGCGAACCGTCGTTCCAATTTGCTGACCGAACCCACATCCGACAAGGCGCATGAAATGGGTCGATAAGAACCGACCTTGCGGCAGCGTCAAAGCTACAGCGAATCGTTTGCCAGGAACCGGTTGGGCTGTACTTCTCAAATCGTTCGCCGCCATCCCACTTGATGCGAATCTGACTTGGCGGAAGCGTCGGTGGCAAGATCATGTTTCGCCATCGCAACCACTCCGTCCACAATTCTTCGATCTCTGAATCGAATCCCCCTTGTCGGAATTGAGCCGCGTCGTTATCCGCGCGAAGGCAAAGATCGTAAACCTTCGCGATCATGGCCGGCCAATTCTCCAACCCCTCTTCCGGTTTGAACAAAGTGTGACTCAAGGAAGGCTTGACTATTGAGGCCGCCGCATCTTTCTGTGCGTCCGTCACGGGCCAAGGTAACAAGTGCTCGGCGATTCGATCTGCGTAGGAACGCGGATTCTGGAGGTACCTCTCGTAGCAAACCAACTCGCGCATGGTGCCCTTCGATTCTCTCAGGGAAGTGAGCGTGTACGAAACCCACATGCACATGAGGCGCTCTTCCAGTCCAGCTTGTTTGCTCGCATCTTCCGACCATAACTCAGTCGCAGATCGTACGAATCGTTTCATCATCGATGCGACAACTGATTTCGGATGTCGAACACAAATCAAATAGCGACCCGCAACTCCTTCTTCCACAAGCGCTTTCTTATAGAGAGGAAGAAGAATGCTCGTTGCCGGCTCCTTCCATCCCCACTGAACTTTGCCGTCGAAGTGCTTCGTCAACAATCCGCGCAAGTCCCGCACCATGTTCACCGCAAAAGGGAAATCGTCCCAGTTCTGCGGGATCCAAATCGTGGGATGATAATCCGTCCGGAAAGCCCCGAGGATTCGCTCGTGGGCGGCCATCATGTCCTTCAATTCCCAGTGACCGTCAGGATTGAAATCATCGGCGGGGAAGAGAGCGGACTCTTCGCCCATGTACAGTCCCATGTTCACAAGCCCCGTCGAAAGTAGCGAGGTGCCGCTTCGATAGGAACCAAGTATCACGATGGGATCGCCGGTCAAGCTCATTTAGTGGATATAGGATACATTCCGGACGTTGGAGCGCATCGAACCCATGCTTAAGAAGGTTAACCAATCCGATCTGAAAGAATGCTTAACGCGCCGCTACGCACTTCGAGCTCCGGTCCTATCCGCCGCGCAAGGAGGTTATGATTTCGAAGCATCGGCATCCATAGTGGAGTGCGAACAAGGCAAATTTTTCTTGAAGGTGAGGGCAAACGGTATCCGCCAGGAAGCCCTATCCATTCCGCGCCGGCTGTTTGATCAAGGCAATCTCGGCCTGATCCCGCCGATCGTGACCTCAGAAGGAAACCTGTCGACGAACTGCAACGGTGCGACTCTTATCCTCTATCCGTTCGTAGGTGGCGTTTCTGCCGCGCATAAGCCGCTTTCATTCGTTCAGTGGTCGAATCTCGGAAAGACGATGCGAGAAGTCCATGAAGCCAAAATCCTGCCGGAAGAATCAGAGCAGATCCGAAGGGAAGTGTTCGGACTTCCAATTGGCGAGCTGTTCCTGCATATCTCCAAACTCGTTCAGCAGAAACCTGACTGCCCTTCCAAGGCGACTTTCATCGATATGTGGTCTGCGAACCATAGCTTTATCCAACAACTTTGGCAACGAGCGCAAGAACTGAGGAGCCAACTTTCTCAATCCTCCACTGAACGGGTGATCTGCCATACCGACTGCCACCTATGGAACGTTCTCAACGGCGATGACGGACAGGTCCACCTCCTCGATTGGGATGACGGTCCACTGATTGCGCCTCGAGAGCGCGACATCTTTTTGCTGATCAGAACAGACCTTCGCGCCGCGTCAGATCAAGAAAATCATTTCTTAAGTGGCTATGGCGTGGCAGATCTCGACATTGAGAAGATGGCTTACTTCCGCATAGAGCGGATGCTTGAAGACCTCGCCGTCAACGGACGCTATATCTTTCTTGACGACACCATGCCAGAAAGCGAAAAGCTCCAGATAGCGAGAGACTCCGGGTCATTTTTGGGCTGGGCCGAAGGGAAGAGCTAATCCTTTCCGCGGAGCGCGGGGACTTGCTTCCAATCCGATGCTTTCGCCACGATTCCGTCGATCACAGTCTCCATCGTCCAAAGCCCGACCGGACCGCTCGGTCCATATTCAGTGACCTTCTTCGTCGTCTTGCGTCGCTCGACGGTCACGATTTGCGTCGCCTGGTCCGTTACCGCGACGCGATAACTCTTGTTGAACGAGTCAAAGTTCAACTTCTTGGCAAGGGCGACAAGGCGACCGAAATCCTCAGCCGAGTAATTCGCTGACCACTTTCCCTTGCGATCCACAAAACGTGTCCCTTCATAAATGAGGGTGCCGTCGGGGTGTAACGTAACGTGATAGACCGGACAAGCACCAAAGCAGGGTGTTCGCTCAAGCTGAATGGAAACTACATCCCCCGCGGGATAGTGCTTAAACGGGCCACCCTGGCCAACACCTACGACCGTAGCTGCGAGGAAGAGATTAAGGAACAAAAGCTTAAATAGATAGCGTGAGGGGGTCAAAGCAAAATCCTCCAAGGATCAGACGATTCACAACGGGGCGCGGAATTCCGAACCCAGTTCGCAGACTGAGAGTTCTGCGAAGGTTTTGTTCGGCGCGATCGCTTCAATCATCCGTGATCGAAGCGACCGCAGTTCCAATTACCGAACTAGGCCGTCCCTAGCCTGAGAGAGCAGGTGAAATCTTCTTCCGCCTGGCGCACTAAAATTGTCCCCCAAGTAGAAAACCTGGCAATTTTCAGACGTGCGCGTACAGCCGTCTACCAAAATCTCAGCCTTGTCCACAGCCCCCAAACCGCCTAATAAAATTAGGCGGTTGAACCCAACGAGCCGACCGGATGGTTTAAGCACGATCAGATCGTGGAGGCGACCCAGCCCAGATCAACAAGATCTGACTCTTAGATCCAATCCCACGGATGAGGCAGACAAGCATCATCTCGATTGACTCGAGCGCGGGAGTCTTAGGGCCGACAGAGATCACCACATCTAAGACCATGCGGGCGAAGCAGCCGAAAACCCCCTTTCCCAGCCTGAAGCTGTTTTCTGATAATATGTATTATGACGTTTTAGGCTCGTGAACCTGAGTTGAGCCTGGCCGGGAAATCTTCCCACTTCATTTGAGGTGCACGCGGAAACTCGGATCACCTACCGAAAACTTGAGCGGCGTTCCCTCCACACCCTTCGGATCGAATCGCAAGATCAATCGGTCTGGCTCGCTCGGGGAATCCGTATCGAAATACAAAGTCTCCTTATTTCCGGCCGCCTGATTGATCGGGCTGTCCCGAAGCTCAGGCGCATCGGACCGGGCCGTCACCACTGTCCCATCCACCAAAACCAGGGTCACCCCTTGCCAGCCAGTCCCGGCAGGCGCGTATCCGTTAGAGTTGGTCCCGTTCTTGATCTCCACGGCCACCGTCCAGCCAGACGGGTCGCTTTGTTTGGCAATATTCGTCACTCGAAATCGCCAAATGCCGTTGTAGAGCCAATCGCCAATCTTGCCCTCGACCCCGTCCTGTTGATTGGCGCCACCCGCCGCAGAGATTTCGATCGATGTCACCCCGTTTGCGGTGACGACCTTTGCCCCCGCCGCTTTCAAAGCGCTTAATGGAATGTAAGGCTTACCGCCCACCATCACCATCGAGCCCGGTACCGATTTTCCGTTGACCCTGATGGAATTTTCAAACGCAGTTGCGGACAGAACAGTAATCGGCGCAATGATGAAAAAGAAGGCAAGTCTTCGCATGTCATTTCTGAGGACGGATGGTCGCAACCCTCCGCCGCTCCCCGTTAACACTTCCCTAGGTATTCCAACCAACGGCCGGTTTGATTTCCCTTGAGTGCAGGATTGTTAAGGGTGCCTCTTCAATCAGTAGCCCGGACCCTTGATCGCACTTGCAACCAAGTAAATCGCGCATGCCAATGTTAAAACAATCAGCACCGCCGTTTTTAATTTCGGATTTCCGCGTTTGGATCGCACCGCAAGATTATGAGGCCAATGCACATCTCTTGTAAAAGCCAGTCGTTCTCTCGGCGCGAATTTGTCGGTAATTTGGAAATTCCTGCATGAAGATCGTATGGATGCAGATTGGAACGAATCGAACCTCCAGCTCATCCAAGACCTGTTCGGTTTTCTAAATAGGAGTTCCCCACATGAGATTTGGAGCACGGCTTTCTATGGCCGCGGGTCTGTTAACAGGCCTTTTTTCTTTTGCCCACGCACAATCTGATTCTTCTTCTGCAAAGAAGAATCCAACTACACCATCGTTCTACGCATCTAGTGAAAGGTTCGGTTACGTCGGAACCGTTTCGGTTTACAACACCCTCACAGATGCCCAACGCGAGCGAAATGCACGGTTCGAAGCACAAATCGTTCCGCAAAGAGACGGCAGCATCTTCGTCGTCAAGAACGCACCCGATTACTTTGCCGACTCAGCAGCCTTCATTACCAACTGGTACGACGATGCTGCGGGTGATAACGGCGGCACCGATAATCCAAACAACACGGATTTCGGTTTCGTTCAGTTGTATGACGGTCTGTTCGGCCCTCTCGCAACCGTAAACAACAGCTCTGGTTTCTGGAATAAGAAACTCGACACGTTTACCGTCCACGTCGACGGTCAGAACGCCACGTACGATAACTCGTTCGCACGACTTTGGAACGCGGGTTACACCGACATCGGCGGCGAAGGCACCAAAGGCACCTTCGTGTCCTACTCCTACACGATGCGCGCGTCGGGCCTTCAAGGCGTCGACCAGGGAAATGGATTCATTGCGAGCACTAACAACGCCACGGATTATTCAGGATCGTTCGATGCGATCTTCCTGAACCAGAGCGTGAACTCAACCGAATCAAACGGATACTACGTAGTTCATCTGACCTTTAACAACGTCAGCTGGGCCGCCTCCAACGGATACGCTCTCGATGATCAGTTCGGATCGAACGTCGTCCAGAACGGTAATCACTTCGGACAATACAAATAACCCGACATTCAGTCCTCGCCCTGATCCCTCCGGGCGAGGACTTTTCATCTTAGCGAGGCCGTGCTCGCAAGACCGACTTCAACCACATCATTCCCGGCAACGACAAAGACGCGATCACCCACCACGGGAAAGACGGTAGCCGCTCCTGTAAATTCGCCGAACGCCGGCAAGATCCCGACCCGCTCGCCAAAAATAAATGCGGGAAGTTTTTCGACCTGTCTTCCGGCGCCTACCAACCTTACGCCCGGATGAATGTGCCCCGCCAAAACATAACCGCGTTCATCTTCTTCCGGATGGTGCTTTAACACTAATCCTTCGATCACCAAGTCCTGAACGGTTTCTATCCCAAGTTCCAAAGGCAATACTCCCGACCGCTTGTCGTGATTCCCTTCGATCAACACCATTTCAATATCGCGATGCCTATCACGCCAATCGGAAAGCATCGCATGGATCTCATCCGTACGTCCTTCCTTCGCGTGCCAGAAATCACCCAGAATGTAAAGCTTCTTTGAACAGGTCCGGCTTATGAGCGCGCTTAGGCGATCCAGTGTCCCCGCACTGCTTCCGGCCGGCACGGCAATCGATCCGACCCTAAACGCAGCGCCCTTTCCTATATGGAGATCAGCAACGAGAAGGGCAGACTTTGCGGGCCAAAAGATTGCCCGACCAGGAAGAAGCTCCATGCCTTCCCCGCCAACTTCCGTTCGGACACTGCTTCCTTGCATTGAGAAAAAGTATATCCCTTTGCTCTAAGGGCCGGCTTCCTTCTCCAACTGCAATGCCATCGATTCGATCCGATCTTTGATCGACTCGGTCGTCAATTTCTCACGCAGCCTGTCCACGAGGATTGGAAAAGCAAACGGTGTCGGTCGCTTTGCATCTTTCAGCACAATTCGGGATTTGCTCAGCCGTTCAAGTGCCCGAAACATCCTGGACTCTTCCAACTGTTTCTCGAGCACCTCATTGTTCGCCTGCCTTAAGAGCATGTTGTCCGGATCGTAACGCAGAAACACGTCGTAGATAAGCCCACTCGATGCTTGCATTTGATGGACGTTCTTCCGACGACCAGGCATTCCCTCATGAATCAGGCCCGCGATGCGGGCGATCTCCCGAAACTTCCTCCTCGCCATCTCAACCGCGTTCAAACTCGCGCGAATGTCATTCACAAGATTCATTGGTGAGAGCAGTCCTTCTTCTAGCGCCTCATCGATCGGGGCCGGATCGCGCGCAAGTAACTCAAATCCATAATCATTCATTGCGATGCTAAACGTGATCGGACGCAAGCGCGCGATTCGGTAGGCGAACAGGGCTGCCATCCCCTCATGAACTAGTCTCCCTTCGACCGGGTAAAAGAATGTGTGAAATCCTTCCCTTGTCTGAACACGCTCTATTAACAGTTCATCGAACCCGGGAATAGCAGACCACTTCGCTTGGACTTCTAGGAGCGGACCCAGCAAACGCATCTCGTCGCTTTCCAACAATCCGTGCTTCGCGTCGTCCAGCTTCTCGCGAATGGCCGGCGCGAGCTGATCGCTAATCGGCATTCTTGCTCCCGACCACTTAGGCACAGCACCTTCAACTGACGAAGCACGGCGGACCCATGCGGTCATATCGCGAATCTTGATGAACTCCAGGACTTTGCCCGCGAAGACAAACTTATCACCAGGTCGCAAGCGCGTCAAGAAATTCTCTTCGACAGTTCCCAGCTTTGCACCCTTCAAATACTGAACCGTCATCGCCGCTTCGGAAACGATGGTTCCAATCGACGCTCGATGTCTCTGGGCTATTTCTTTCGTTGCTGCTAGATACTTGCCATGCGTCAACCCGATCTTTCGAAACTCGGGATAGGCATTAAGGGCGTTTCCGCCTCGCGTTACGAAGTCCAAGCACCAAGACCATTCCGCGTCGCTCAAGTCTTCGTAGGCGTGGGTCGATTTGACCTCCGTTTTCAACTCCTGTTCGACAAAGCCTTCGCCCGCCGCAATCGTTACAAGGTGTTGACTCAAGACATCGAGCGGTCTCTTTGCTCCTTCGCGCGCTTCTACTTTCCGTGCCGCTGCCGCGTCTCGGGCGGCTGCATTATCGATCAACTCGAGTGCGTACGTAGGCACGCATGTGACTCGACTCGGAACTCCCGGCCGATGTCCACTTCGCCCCGCTCGCTGAATAAGTCTCGCCACGCCCTTAGGGCTCCCCACCTGCAACACTCGATCGACCGGCGAGAAATCGACGCCCAAATCCAAGCTTGAGGTGCTGATGACAGCTCGCCATTTCCCTGTCCTCAGTCCTTCTTCAACGTTGTCTCGGTCTTCCCTATCAAGCGAGCCGTGGTGCAAGCCGATCTGGCCCTCCCATTCCGGTTTCAACGAAAGAATTCCCTTGTACCAAATCTCGGTGTGCGCGCGAGTATTGCAAAAGATGAGGGTCGTTCCGCTCGTCTCCAATTCTTCAACGACGAGAGGGATCATTTGAGATCCGATCTGTCCCGCCCATGGAAACCTCTCGATCGTCGGCGGCAAGAGCGAGTCGATGATAATCGGTTTCGGCACATCTCCCCGCACCAACTTCCCTTCCCTGCCCACCCCCATTAACGTCAAGAGGGATTCTTCCAAGTTCCCAAGCGTTGCCGACAGACCCCACGTCCTCATTGCTGGATTGAAGGACCGCAATCGAGCAAGAGCGAGTTCAGTCATGACGCCGCGCTTGCTCGACATCAACTCGTGCCACTCATCGACTACAACACATTGTAAGCCGCTCAGCAATTCACGCGAATCGAATCGGGAAAGCAAGATCGTCAAACTCTCCGGCGTCGTAACAAGTGCATCGGGCATTTGTTCGGTCTGCTTAGTTTTCCGATAAGAAGTCGTATCGCCGGTCCGCGCTTCAACTCTCCAATTGCAGCCCATCTGCGCGAGTGGAAACTGTAGCGCGTTCATCGTATCCGCCGCCAGTGCCCGAAGCGGCGTGATCCACAGGACTTTCAAGCCCCCGGCGGATTCCGCGCTCCGAGTTCCCAGTGCCGAGTTTCCAAGAACAGGGCCAAGCCACGCAGCCAACGTCTTTCCCGTACCAGTCGCAGAATGGATGAGTCCGCTCTTCCCTTCCAGATACGCGCGCCAAACCTCGATCTGAAACTCAAACGGCTCCCATCCGTGCGCGTGAAAGAACGCCAATGCCGGAGCAATCGGATCTGGAGTTGCTGCCTTGCGCGCCACGACTTAGATTAGACCGTGTGATCCGGGTTTGTGATCGGCACTCCGATAAGATGGCTCAGGACATCGGCCAAAGCTTGTGAGTTCGTCTCCTGCGAGCCTCTTGTCGCATTTGCCAGGAGTTGATCACCCCAATAACACCAGTCGGGCCAAATAGTGTTGTTCACAAAGTCGCCGCTTCCCACAAATCGACATAAGAGAACTTTCGTGTTGTTCTTCAGTTGCAAAGCAACCGTGAACATTTCGTCTTCGGTGTATTCGCCATACCAACCAAAGCCGCCGCCGGACGAGCCGCTCCAAAATCCATCGCCACCACCTCCACCGGTGCTCCAATATCCGTAGATGATTTCCTGGATCCAATCGAACTCGATGCGCCTACTCCATCCGAAGAACCAAAATCTTCTTCCCTTAATGCGCAAGACTTTCTTGGCGGGATCGACCGTTATCTTTCGGGACGCTGCGCCGAGCGAGAGCAAATGTGCTCGCCAACTACTCGATATCACCAAGGTCTGACCCTGCTTGCCAACCTTTGGCTCGATATTGATGATCTTCCGAAGAATGTATGTGACGATGTAACCCATCAGCCATCAATGCAATACGCTTGCGCCACTTCTCAGGTTACACATCAAGGTTTGGATAGAACTCATAGGCAACTTTGAAGTGCTTTTTGAGAAACGTTTTTAGCTGCTCGACTCGCGCATCGCCAAAGCGGTCTGCGTGCTTCCGATTGTGGCTCGCCAGTTTCTGTTCACCGGTCAACTTGCGTCCCGTCGCTTCCTCCAAAACGCTGGGGTCAGCAACGATATCCTCATATTTCAGGATCGTCAACTTGTCCCTTAAGCTCCAGTACCGGGCGCAATATAGCTCGAACATCTTTGCCTGAATGTCGACGATCAGGCCACCCGCCGCCTCGATTGCGAGCGCGTCATCCCAGAATTTGTAACCGCGTGAAAGCCTTCCATACCGCAGCGGGATTTCTTTCGATTGCCAGCTCAGGAGCGTCGGCACCGGATGCCGGATAATCGCGATGACCTTCGCCTTCTCGATATCGCAAAGTTCTTTGAGGACCGCGGTAAAAATCTCGTTGTGCTTCACCGCGAGCAGGAGGTCGTTTATCTTCTGGCCCGTGCCAACCGGGAGCATCGACATGTCCCGCACCCTCCCGGATTCTTCGAAGTAGTTCTGCGGCACGTGGCCATCGGCCTCTCGGCGATCCAAGACGGTTCCGCCCTCGGCGAGCGTCGACCACTGTTGCTCGAGTTCCCGCAACGTATCCGAAATGAAATCTTCCTTCGTTTTGGAATCGACCACCCGCTGGTAGTAGTGGGGCGGCTCGTTCAGACAGACAGTGTCCTGCAATCTGTCGATCAGGTCCGCGGTCAAAGTCGTCCCCGAACGCGGTATCCCCGTCACGATAAGAAGTGGCTTGGCCATCGAAAGATTCTAGCGTAACCGGGCAAGAATCGGCTGACGGAGTTGCGTCCGATTTGTTCCACTTCCAGCACACGGCAACCCTTCATAATCATGAAGCCCATGCCCGAACTTCCTGAAGTCGAAACCGTCTGCCGAGTGATGCGTCGAGC
>Ga0068865_100001929_pt1 | contig 12199 bp, 12 predicted proteins | sample KBSMisM12_FD_75293 | JGI IMG/M metagenome (GOLD analysis project Ga0068865, IMG submission 75293) | Miscanthus rhizosphere microbial communities from Kellogg Biological Station, Michigan, USA - KBS Miscanthus M1-2 | ecosystem: Host-associated > Plants > Roots > Rhizosphere > Soil ...
GCCATACCATGCCTCCAATTGGAGACATCAGTGCCCGCAGTCGACCCGGAACAGCTCAAAACAACTTTCACGGTTCCTCTACACCACAGGCACTCAAACGAAAACAGCTCCCGCCTCATTTCTAGCTCGCTCGTAAGAAACCTGCGCTACGGTTCCGCTACATCCCAGGAACTCATACGCGAAGGCCAGTCCAACCGAACTTAGCCCACCCGTTCAAAAAACCCACCGACAGAGTTCCGCGACAACGCAGGAACTCAAACGACGCCCACGGCCCCGACAGTTCACACGGCGACAGCTCAAAATCCCCACCCCCGGTTCCGCCGTAACCACGACACCAGAAAGGCGTTTTCCGGCTCAGATCCGAATCGACCGGCCAGCCCGAAAACAGGTCCCATGGTTCCTCTGTAACACAGGAACCGAAATGACCAGTTCCGGCGAAACCAGACGGACCAGAGGAACCCGCCGGGCAAGGAACCCAAAAGCTGCAACAGGCCCCGGTTTCTCAATGCCGGGTTTTCTTGGCGAAGCCGAAAACCACGGCCCGGTTCTTTACCGGTCCATTTCAACTACCTGACGTTTTTTAGACCGCTCCGGAGACAGCCCACCGCCAGAACTATCTGATTCCGATTTCATGTAGCTCCCCTTCTTTTTGAAGTATTCCACGGAGCTTAAAATATGAACGCTTTTCCCGGCCCCCAAAAGCTTCTTTTGAGCTTCTTCATAGGCCCGATATTCTCGCCTATTATTTAAGAATTCCAGGAAGTAATTTCCCAACAACGAATCGTCATGAATTTTCTCTAATTTATGGGCTACGCAGATGCCAGTTTTAGCAACCATATATTCCCATTTAACAATAGGGGCATGATGTTCAAAAAGTCTGTCTATCCAAAGCTTTTTTATGCCTCTACCGTTCGTAAACATGGAACGTAAATAGATTAAATAAACCGTTCCTAACTCAATCGGTAAATCAGCCCGCTTTACGCAATTTTCAGCAAATCCTCGCTCTTTCATTATAGATTCATGAGGAACTAGCATCAAAGCATGGGCAAGGAGGCAAAACCGGGCAAAAATGAGCTTATCCGTGTCAGATTCCTTTTCGTTTCGTGGTTTAGGGGGATAAAACTCATTTTCTCGGTTAGTAGTTGAGAATATCCACTCTCTTGCTCGTTCCAGACTCATATTTAGGCTTTTCATAGGATTATTTTAATTGCGTTCCGGAATCTCAGCAATTTTTCGGACATAATACCTATTTTCCGCTTTTTTTAAGGAATGATACAGGTTTTTTATGGGTGATTTGGATCTGTAGCGGAAATGTCATAGAATAGTATTGAGCAAGTTATAACTTCAGGTGCCGCGTTTCACGCGACCCCCGAAGTTGAGACCCGCTCTGTCGCCCTTACGGGCTTTGTCGCACTGCAAGTCGGTGCCGCTGTAACAAAGGAACCATGAACACAAATACCCCAACCACTCCCCTAGCATCGCAAACCCCAACAAGGCCAGATAGTGCCTCTGTTACAGCGGAACCAAAAACATCCGCTCAGACCCCATACACCCCTGTTTTACCGGTCAAAACCACCCATCCCAGTGCCTCTGTAACAAAGACACCCGAACCCACGGTTTTACCCCAAAAACAGGCCGCTTTACCCACCTCGACACCCCAATCCGGTGCCTCTGTAACAAAGGAACCCGCGACCCCCATTTCAGGCCAGAAACCACCCGTTTCCACCGTTCAGAACACCCCTTCCGGTTCCGCTGTAACAAAGACACCAGCGGCAGCATCGAAGCCCGAACAAACCTTACCTGTACCCACCGCCCAGGCTCAATCCGGTTCCTCTGTAACAACGACACCGGCACAACCCTCAAAACCCGCTTCCACAGCCCCCGCCGCACCGGTAAAAATTGGCCAGGGCTTTCCCAAAGTTGATGCCGCCGCCGTTGCCGAACTTATCGAGAAAAAGAGTGCTCCAACACCGCTACCCAAGCTCACCCCTGTAGCTCCATTTGTAGCCTCCAAAACGACCGCGCCAACACCGGCCACAAAAGCACCCGAAAAAGCCACTGCCGGTTCCGCTGAAACCGAGGAACCAGAACTGTCCGCAGAAGAGATGAGAGCACGCATAAAAGCACGTCGAGAAGCACTAGCAAAAGAAGAGAAAGAGAAGGCCCTCAAAAAGCTCGGATGGTCACCGCGCCGCCGCTTAGAGAAGGGTGAATTTATTAAAAAACTCGCCGAACTTGAATTCGAGAAACTGACCGAACCACAGGCCAAAAAGATATATGAAATGCTACAAAGCGAGATTCAGAAGTCATCTCTAAAAAGATGCTGTCCGGTGAAGGTTTTGTTCACGGAGAAAGAATTTGAAAACATCGATAAAGCAGCTTCCGAACTAAAGGTCGATAAACCCCGCCTTATACGAAAACTATGCTTCACAGGTGAGAAGTCAGTTGAGACATTACAGGCATTCGAGGAAATCCGCTACCAACTCGCAAAAGTGGGCGGAAATATAAACCAACTGATGCTTTATCTTAACTCGAAAAAACCCGCCTTCACGGAAGAAAAGCATAAGGAATTCGACTTGGAATTAAAGGCCCTGAAAGAACAGCTCAACGAACTCAACCGCAGGCTCCCCCGATGATTTGTAAGTTGTTTCGTGGAGAAAAGCCGTTGGGGTTGATGAAATACTTTTTCGACCGGGAATGCTTTCAAAAAGTCTATGACCAGAACGCCCTGACATACCCGCAATACGCGGAGATGTTCAAGGAGCACAATGAGCTGCGGCCCGACATTAAAAGGCCCATGTATCACATCGTTGTCCGCCTTGAGCCGGGTATCCGGCCGTCAGACGAGGAGTTTTCGGATCTATCCCACAAACTCATAGAAGGAATGGGACTGGGGTTCGACCGGCCCTATGTCATGGTCAAACACGACAACGAGCGCGGCGACCCTGGCATTCACTTCCATATCGCCACGTCCCGAATAGATAACTCCGGCAATGTTTGGTATGGCCGCAACGACGCGAATCTCGCCATTGAATTGAGCCGCGAGTTGGGCAACCCAGATAATTTTAAAGAAAAAGACGAGGATTTCATCCCTCGCGTCTGGTCCACCGGCCCAAGCATCCGGCCACGGCAGACAGCACGGGAAGCGAAGATGCTGGAGCGAACCGGCCAGTGGTCGAATAAAGAACACGTCGCGTTATCCCTGTCCCAGGTCTTGCGCTCGCTGCCACGGGAGGGCCAGGAACCGTTGAACAAGGAGTTTATGGATGGGTGCGCTGAGTGCGGTATCACCCCGAAGATTTACACCCGTGCGAACGGGAATAAGGGGCTGGTTTACGAATATAAGGGCGTGACCATCCCCGCCAGTAAGCTAGGCCGGGATTATACTCTTAAAGGCCTTTCCAACTATTTTAACACACCGTCCCGCAGTAAGGACAGCTCGCAGGAGTCTTACACCGCCCTGCCAAAGGCCAGGAAACAGGCCTTCCTTAGGCACATCGACGATGCTTTGTGTAATGAAAAGCCAAAATACAAGGAGACTCCGCAGCCGATAAAAGAGGTCGAGAACATTTATGAAATGGTGCGGGAGTTGAGGGAGTGTGAGTTTCAGGACTTACAGGTTGTCGGTGAATCTGTCGGCCTGCAGCTGGACTTTAAGATAGTCTCCAAGGATACAATGCCGCTTTTGACGGTATATGTAAGGATGATTCACAGCGAGCTACAGGTGCGGCGTGCATTGGCGAAGAGCCTGAAACTCAACAAGGGCTCGCTTGTCACCCTGAAGCCCGAGGATATTGAAGGGACGGACGAGCATTTTATTAAGCACGTGAAGCCTGCCCGCTGGAAGGGACTGGACTTACTCGATTATGACAGGCTAGCCCGCCGAGAAAAAGCGATAGCGCTGTTTGATGGCATGGAATACCAATATAAGGCCGTGACATATTTTAAAAACCTTCACGTCGAATTGACGAAGGTGAGGCATTCGAGGGAAGAGCGTAAGGACGCGCTACGTGCACTGGACAAGCAGGCCGAGGAATATGACAAACGGCCCACTATTCTTAAACTTATCGGTAAAAAGCCGAAGGCCATAGAAGTGCCCGAGGCGCTACCCGTGCCGAAGGTCGATGAAGCGAAGGTTGATGAATACCTGGATAACGATGAATTTCATTATGAGCGCCAGAAGTGGCAGAAAGACTTAATTTCTCGCATTCATAGGAACCGCGAGAAGCTAGGTATGCCTGTTTACCTTGAGGATGTCGCAAGGCTTGAACGGCAGAAGAACCCGCCCGCACCGGTTGTGCCGGTCAAGAAGGCGCAGGAGGTCGTTCCCGAGGCCATCGAGATAGATCCAATCCTAGAGCCAGCGGCACCGGCCCAGGATTCGCCTGCTGTCATTAAGCCCGTGCCAGTCACGCCACCGGTTAGGACACGAGTTCGCCGGCCATCCAAGGCGAGGGAGATTGACCGATGAAATACCGTGAATACGACTGGCGGCAGTGGGCAAAGGTGCCTCTGGATGGGGGTAGGCTCAGAAATCTCTTCACGGGGCTGGAATACAGCTTTGGCGTCTCCATTGAGGTGCTAATTGAACTGATGCGACGGGCCAAGATACCGGAGCCGGTCGAATACCTCGCCACCCACACGAACGAGGAAATTATCGCCCTCATCGAAACGCGGCCGAAGGCTACGCTTGTCCAGGAAGACATCTTACGAAATACAGTTTACGTTTGGTTCGAGTCGGTGACCAGCAGCACGGTTGATGCGATGATTTGTGAAATTGCCTACCGTCAGTTGTTATTCTGGGGGGAGCGGAACGGATTGCTCCACGCCGGGGAAATCCTGGAAAAAATGAAAGCGAAGCCCGCCTTTGAGAAGAAGGCGCGGGCGTTCGTTTTGAACCTGGAGATAACGAAAGCCCAGCAGGAGTTTTATGAGGCGGAGCGGAAGAGGAATGAGGACTGATTAAGACCCTCATTCCATGCCGACCAACGCAGTGAGATTAATCTACTGACGACCGGAACCTGTCCGCCTCCCATGCTGCCTGAGCGGCAGGATGCCAACCAGCAGGCGTCACCTGATAAACAGGTGGCACCCCTTTCGGCATTAAGAAACATTGGGAATCTCCCGCTGTTTGTTGAATTGGATGAGCGTTCACGTTACTAACATTCGAATGCTCACTAAAAGGGTAAGCAAACTCCTCTCGCAAGACAGACGCGCCGACTTGTAGCTCTTGAGCAGGGCTCACGGGCTGATTCCTTCCACCAACTATTATACATATGATATTATTCATAACACATCATATTAGCTACCAGTAGCCAAAATTTCAATTATTCCTAAAAAATACATAAAGATTCTTACATATAAGCCAATGCTCCCCTACGGGTCGTAATTTTATTAGATTACTGCCAGCCGCTGTTTTTCTTATTTTATACCCTCGTCAAGGTAGTGCTTCGCCTCCACCGCGCCCAAGACAACGCGCTCCCGCTTCCCCCTCGTTGGTCCATTCGGACGCTTCCTCGGCACTCCCGCGCAGGGCTTTGACTTAACGGGTATCGGACGAAAAACGCCAATCGGCAGTAGGCGATAAACGGGCGTGTTTGCCCGAGACGCTCATACATGCCCGAGAGGCATTTTATATGAGCAATGACAATGAATCGGCTTTCGGAGACGTCATCTTTTCCTATACTCGCAGACAGGCCATCCGCGACGGTGTCCTGGTGGATCTGACTCCCTACCACTCAATCCAACAGGCGTGGAAGCACCACTTCGCCTGCACGTCCACGGTCTGGAGCATCATTGAGAACTGCGGGCAGATCGAAGACTGCGCGTGCCAGCTGATTTCCGTAGCCGCCATCACGAAGATCCGCGAGCAACCCGCCAACTCCGATGCACTTCGTTTCTCGGTCAACCTCGGCGGCAAGACCTACGCCCTGAAACTGCATTGCGGACCTGGTGACACCGCCGAGCCCGTCTTAACCCTTATGCTTCCCTGCGAGGACTAAGGTCGGGGGCGAAAGCCCCCTTTTTTTGCGTCCAGGGACCTACTTCCGTCACTAAACGAGTTCCGCCGACCGCTCACCGGAGGACGCCTCGCAATAAAAACATTCATAGGGAAATCCCCGACTCCTCTTGCATATAAATCCCATTTATGCACCCATCCCATTACGGCAACTGATTAACCAATTAAGCACAGCCCCTTGACCATACCCGTCACGGCATACCCGCTAATTTATCCATAATCGATTTTTTAAAATATCGCATCATGAAAAAACTTTTCCCGGTGGCATTATCGATCTCCCTCTTATCTGGCTGCGGAACCATTGATCGAGGGCATGTTCAACGTGAATGGTCTAATACTTTCCGAGAACTCGGAATCGTTCCACTATTCCCCCCAAGGGAAGACGTGTATGTCGGAGATGTCTATGCCTACTCCTTTGATCCTAATGGAGAGGATGCCGAAGCTGCTATGAAGGACGCTTGGTATGACCCACTTTCGACCGATCAGAAAAAAATCCAACGACTGATCGGCATGAACTCACGCCTAACACATATCGATCTAGAGGAAGATGCACTCACTGAATATAAAAAAAGACCATCATTCCCACAGACCTCATCGGACTATAACGACATTGCTGGAAATCCAGCACTGGCCGCCGCCGAAGAGAACGTATTAAAAGAATCGGCACTAGTAACAAGTCTTGAAGCACCGATTACCGCCGCTAAGGTGGCCCTCAAGGAATCAGAAGACAAACTGCTTGCTGCAACACGGTCCAACGATGATGCTGCTAAGACAGTAGCCGCAGCTGAGGCCAAGCTTACGGAGGGCAAGGCGAGAACAGTAGATACATCAAAAGAAAAAGCATTGTTAACCACAGCTAAGGCGGAACAACGGGACGCCTTCGACGCGGTAAGTGCTGCGCAATACAAGGTCGATACATCATCCAATTCACCCCAACCAGTGAAAGACGCGGCCGCATTAGAACTACAAACAGCCAAGAGAGCTCTGTCGTTAGCCGACCTCAAGGTCACACGTGCCAATGAAGACTTAACTGCACGAAGCGCTGAAAAGGTGGATACAACTGATCTCGAAAGCGATCTCGCTACAAAGAAGAAGGATAAAGATGATAAAGCTGCAGCCCTGATCGCGGCGACACGAAAAAAAGAAGACGATGCAACAGCGCTTACTCAAGTAACCGCAACACAAACCCCGCGCATAGCCGCAGAGCAGGTAAAACTAGAGAAAGCTAAAGCAATCCAGCAGGCAATCGCCGAAGCAGGTGCTAAGATGCTGTATAATCAACCGCACGACGAGACTGCCGATGTGTTCAATGGAAAAGCAATTCCTGACCAAGAAAAACTGCTCAAACCAAGAATCAATCGACTTCGATTGGTAGCTTTCCCTGAATTCTCAACGGTATCTGTAACGTCTGGAGGCCTATCGGCACTCGTTCCAGTCGAAGCACTTAATCTCGGCGTTAACATTTCAGCTTCTGATGTAAAAACCGTTTCCGTGAAGATTCCAGCCGCAGAATCTTACTCAGTTTCGCTAGATTCGGCACTATCGAAAATATTTATTGATAATAAAAACACTCAATTAAATCCCACAATTGAAAACACATTCGCATGGGCCTCGCCTCAATATCCAGGCGCAAAGAGCCCACGATATGTTTACCTCCGCGTGATCACTGAAGTCTATTATGCGCGAGCAATGGATGTAGGCATTTTTGCTACCACGACTTTCGGTGCACGAGGTTCGGTCCAAACACCCATCGCACCCGCGACAAGCGGTGAAGGACTCAAGGTTAACTCGAATCCGTCCAGCACATCCCAAATGGACGACATTCTACATAATATCTCCCAATCCCAATCCGTGCCCGGTGGCTCCGTTCAAATCGTCAGTCAAAATGCCTCCTCGATTGGTATACGCCGTGTATTTGATCGACCTATTGCCATCGGGTTCCGGGGGTTAATAATAACCTTCGACGCAGATAGTCGAAAAGTGGTAGGGAGTCTAGCAGTAGACGGCAGCTCGACACCCACCTTCATGAGAAACAACCTGCAATAAGGTTTTCCCTGCGCTACCAGTGCTTGCCCGTGGACTTCGCCTTAGACTGTCCTAGGGTTTCCCATGACAGGGACCGTGCGGCGCGATTCACCACCCATTGCTTGTTGGTGCCCCGGTCCTCAACTTGGCGACGTCGTCATCTGCCGCTCGATAAATCCGCGTAGCCGTTCGTTTCCTTCGTATTCCACGAACCACTCACGGATAATTCGACTGACCTGCTCGATTTGTTCGTCTCGGTCCACAGCCTCTTTAACGGTCGTTAGATACCCGACCATCTCCGGCCCACGGTAAAAAGCCACGGCCAAGCCCTCATAAAGGACGTCAACCCGGTCCGGTTCGACTACATGGCCGGCAAACTCATCGATGCCTCCCGCTTCCCACCAGAACCAGCGACCGTCCGGCAGACGCCGCATTAAACCGACGGGATAGGCACCCGAGCTGACGGACGGGGTAAACATGGCCCCGTTCTTCACCAGGTCGGTAACGGCTTGTTCAACGGACTTCATGGGCTATCGGGGCAAGAACTGAGTCTGCTGGGACGTTTTAATGGGCCAGAAACAGGTCATCCGGTGGCAGATTGAGCATTTCCGGTTGTCGTCTGAGGGGTGGCCAAACTGCGTCTCCAACTTACAGGCCGCACATAGCAGCTTCACCAAGCCGCGCTTCTCCGCGTCCTCTTCAATAAGACGCAGCTTTTCCTTGTTCAACTCCTCCGCCCACTTGTGAGCCTCTTCCTCGGCAAGGCGGATGCGTTCAAGTTCTTTTTCCCTTGTTTTACGCTGTTCGGCCGCGAAGTCGTCCATTTCAGGAAGCGCCAACCATGCCAAACTATTACTGACTTGCACAGCGGCAAGAACGTCGCCCATGCAGATGATACCTTGGTAATCAGGCATCATGTTCGCCACGACCGTCGGCACTGGTTGCTGTTTTATCCCTGCCACGACCTCGGGACCGGGGAATCTGGTAACGACCAGCAAACGAACCTTTCCTTGATCCGTCTCAAGTAAGATTTCATGCGGTTGCCCCGTCAGCTTCGGCAATACGGTGAACGAATGAACCACAACCGAGACGGCAGGCCGGTAGAGAACATCCTGAATCCTATCGCCCCCGGAGCTGTAATACGCGGCCGGCAGGTGAATGGTCCTCAGTGCGTCAATCACCAGCCGAAAGGCTTCAGTTAATCCACGCTCACCACCCGGCGCACACGTCGAGTTCGATTGGTGAGCGAAATGAGGTATCGTTTTGTAGAGCTTTGCCGCAACCTTCCCCGAGTCATTTGCCTTCCCCACGAGTTGTTCGTCGCACTCGTCGCAGACGCACCCGCAGCCAAGACCGTTCGGCACGTCTAACGGGTGCCGGTAGTCATCGGGTCCACCGAATTTCGACCGTGCGTAGACGACGCTTCCCCGGTGGTAAACGATGCGTGACGGATGCAGCTTATCCGGATTGCTCATCATCGACTATTTGATGGGCCTACGTGAAATCGCCATGGCACGGAGTTTCCCTTCCTTACGGCATTTAACTACCGTTACGTTCCACCCCTGACTGCGGCCCAACTTCTCGATAACTTCCCGCTTAGCATCCAAATCGAAGAATTGAACGTCACCCGGCGCATTCCACTCAACACCACCCGCTGATAATACCGTCTTCGGAATTTTTCGCGACAGATGCAGGGGGCGTTTCCGAAGCAAAGCCGCGAGAATTTTCACATCCGCCACGGCCCGACGTGGGTCACATGACAGGGACGCCTCATAGGCCTGCCTAACCCAGGGAGATGCGTTATCCAAGAGCGTCGATGCTGTGGCGGGAGTTGGTTTGTCAGGATTCACTCGTCTGCCTCTAATCCTGTAGCCTCACCGTTCGCATATTCAATCAACATGTGAAAGATTTGCGGGTTACGTTCATTCGGAACCCGGTGGCGGCCACCCCACTTTTCATGGCTTCGCGTCCAGATAAGTATGAGTCTGACAGAATCGCTTCCACTTTTTGATTAGTTCGAGAGCACCGGGGTCTTCGATTTCCATGCACATGTCAGCATAGGTGAAGGGGTCAACCGCAAGCCAATCCTGAGCATCACGAGGCGAAACCAGCTCCTTGTAATTGCTGTTCAGCATTTCAGTCGAAGTCCCCATGAACGCGGCAACCCTGCTTTCATCCTCCCAGAGATTGAGAAGGTGCGTCGCGCAGCTATGGCGCAGGATGTTCGTCTTCCAGCTACCGAGGACTTTCACCAGCTCACGCTGCGGTTCCTTGTAGGAACTGAAACGCTCCTCCTTGTAATCACGAAACCCGGATTTTTCAGATACAAGAAAGGTCATGATTTTTCTGAACATCCCATCGCAACGCACCGTGCGCCGGGACTTCGTTTTCGCTTTGTGCGCGCCCACCTCGATATGGCTGACGAAAGGCCTGTCTTGAGCGTCCAGTTCAACGTGAACGTCCTTCCACTGTAGCCGAGTCGCTTCCGCTACACGTAACCCACCCCACGCCTGCACGAGCACAAACGGAAGCAGTCCATCCCTACGGCGGTCAGCGATAATTTTCGCCAAGGCCTGAGTCAGGTCCATGCTCTTCCAAGGCGTGATAACGCTCTGAGCCTCTTCCCACAGCTTGATGCTCGCAGGAGCAGGGACGTCCCCGAGCTTGATCCCCTTGAGTTCCTTTTTGCCGTAGTTGAACGCAGTGCGGATTCGATTGAGCCAGTTGTTACGGGTGCGACCGCTCTTTGCGTTGGCGGCAATCCAATCCCGGATTTCCACGGCATCCATTTCATCGATGTGCCGGCTACCGAACTTGGCCGAGAATTTATCGAGGGTCTGCTTGCTTGTGCGCCGATGGCTAAGGCTGCGTTTTTCGTCTTCTAGGGATTTGAGATACTTCGTGACCGCGACCTTCACGGTGACCGGATTGAAAGACTTCTTCCACGTGCGCATGAACTCGGTGCAGACCGACAAAAGGGACATGCCCGAGGGCTTGATGATGCTCTGGCATTCCACGTAAATTTCACGGTCAGTAACGCTCAGAGAGTTGAGCGACGACATACCGCTTGCGAGGTTGGCGACGATGTCATTGGCGCGTTTAACGGCATCCTTTTTATTCGTGATGGATTCGCGCTTTCGCTGGCCGCCTTGGTAGTAGGCGAGCTGATAGGTCGAGTATCCCTTGCCCGCAGAAACTTCGTAAATCTTTACGACGGCTCCGTCCTTTTTGACGACAGTTGGCTTACCCATCCCGCTAAACTGTCCGAAATCTGTCCGAAATACGAGTTTTTAAGAGATTCCCCCTCGTAAGTAACGTGGGAGTCGAACCCTCTTCTCATGCTTGGGAAGCACACATAATAGCCGGTATACTATACCCGCGTTCCGGGGAACGCCGTGATCAAAGCCGAGCGCGACGCGCCCGCAATCACGAATATTCGCGGCGCGCATCCAGCGCGCTCTTCAGCGTCACCGAATCCGCGTAAAGCACGCCGCCTCCGCTGGGCAGGCCGAAGCCGATGCGCGTCACCTGAATCCCCGCCCCCGCCGGCAGGTGCTCGGTCAGGTAATGGCAGGTCGCCTCGCCCTCGACGTCGTTCGACAGCGCCAGAATCAACTCTTTCACCTCGCCCGCCTGCACGCGCGCGAGCAGGGACGCGAGGTTCAAATCGGCCGGCCCCACTCCGTGGATGGGCGACAGTTTTCCGTGCAACACATGATAGACACCGCGATAGGCGCCTGAGCGCTCCAACGCCACGAGGTCGGGCACGTTTTCGACCACGCACACGATGCGCTGGTCGCGACGCTCGTCGGAGCAGATCGCACAGCGTTCGCCCTCGGCGAGATTGCCGCAGCGCGTGCACCGGCGGACGCTGCGGGCGGCTTCCTCGAGCGCATTCACCAGCACGGGCAGCGCACCGGGTTTGCCCACGAGCAGGTGGAGCGCCATGCGTTCCGCCGAGCGGAAACCGACCCCCGGCAGTTGTTTCAACTGCTGCTGCAGGCGTTCGAAGGCGGGGGTCATGAAGGCGGGTTAAAAGATGAGAGTTGAGGGTTGAGAGACGGAGCTCCGGTGTTCGGAACTCACAACTCTCATCACTCAACTCTCAACCGGAGCGACGACGTCGCTCCTTAGAACATCCCCGGCATCTGGAAG
>Ga0068865_100001936_pt1 | contig 12188 bp, 7 predicted proteins | sample KBSMisM12_FD_75293 | JGI IMG/M metagenome (GOLD analysis project Ga0068865, IMG submission 75293) | Miscanthus rhizosphere microbial communities from Kellogg Biological Station, Michigan, USA - KBS Miscanthus M1-2 | ecosystem: Host-associated > Plants > Roots > Rhizosphere > Soil ...
CGCGCGCCTTCGCGCACGTCCTTCTCCGAGTAGTTCCCCACGCCCATGGTGAACAGTTCCATCACCTCGCGGGCGAAGTTCTCGTTCGCCGCCCCTTTGACGTTGTACTGGGCGTCGAGAAAGTACAGCATCGCCGGGTTCTGGGCGACCTGGATGGCCAGATCGCGAATGTTGCCTGTCGCGTTCTTTTCGAACAGGTCGATCTGCTGCATCATCTTGCGGTAATCGCGGACCTTGTTCTCGTGGGTCGCGAAGTGGCCGTGCCAGAGCAGGGCCATCTTCTCTTCCAGCGGATGCGTCGTCTGCAGCATCCGGTTCGCCCACCAGTAGCCGAGCCGCCGCGTTTCGAGCATGGTGGCGCGCAGCCAGTAGAAGAAGCGGTCCGACGAAGGCTGGACCGGACGGCTGCCGGCGGGCTTGTTCGCGACGCCCATCGAAACGCCATGCTTGAGGGCCCGATCGGTGGCGTCGGGCCGGCTCTCGGGGAACGGGTTCAGCGTCGGATCCCACAATCCCGACTCGACGAACGGCTGCATCCTGGGATTCGGGATGCTCTCGTAGTGCACGAGCGAGCGGACCGCGCGCTCGAGTCCGGCGTCGGCCAGTTTCTCGATCTCCGCCGGCGTGCCGCCGAACCCCGCGTGCGCCAGCAGGTGCGCGGCGCGGTCGTAGTTCCAGTCCGCCGCGCCGATCGGCGCGAGGTCGTCCTTCCAGCCTGCCGGTCCCGGAGACCAACGCATGAGAGCGGCCATTATTTGCCTCCGCTACGCGCGGAACAACCCGAGCGCCTTGAACTTCTGGCCGAGCACCTTCGCGGAATCGGCGCCCATCCACTCTTCGATCAGGCTGGCGTACACCTGGCGGAAGTCGGTGGTGTTTTCGAGGTTGCCGTCGAGCACGAGGTCGGTGAGGCTCGGCGGCGTGCCGTACATGCCGCCCTTCACCGCGTTGCCGATGACGAAGTTCACCTGTGCGGTGCCGTGATCGGTGCCCAGACTGGTGTTCTCGGGCACGCGCCGGCCGAACTCGCTGTGGACGTACAGCACCACGTCATCGGCCCGGCCGATCCGCGTCATCTCGCGGAAGAACCCGGCAATCGCATCCGAGCAGTACTCGAGCTGGCGATCGTGCGGCGCCGCCTGGTTCACGTGCGTATCGAACAGGCTGTTGCGCAGCGGCACGTAGTACAGCTTGGTCGGGAAGTCCGCCTCGATCAACGCCACGACCTTGTCCAGGTCCAGCAGGCGCAGATCCGGATTGTCCTTCCCTTTGTAGTTGCTCCACGCGGTCCGCACCACTTCCGACGCTTGCGCCGCGCTCCTGGTGACCTCCAGCACGTACTTGTGCGCCTCGCCCACCGGTGCGGTCTGCGCGCCCAGCGCGTCCAGCGCGGCGTGCTCCTGCGCGAACGTCCCGCGCTGGAACTTCGCCGGGTCGATGAACACGAGCGGCACGTGCTTCTCCGCCTTCACCGCCAGCGACTGGCTGTCGGCGATGTTCACGATCATGTTCGCGCGCGAACCGGCTGGATCGAGAGCCGACGCCGTCCGCCCGACCCACCCGTACTCGTTGCCGCTGTTGGGCGCCGCGGTGTGCCAGAACGACATCGACGTGAAGTGCGAGAACGACGGCTGGCCGTAGCCCACGCCCTGCACGATTGCGACCTTGCCTTCGTCGTACAGGTTCTTCATGCCGCGCATCGACTTCTGCCAGCCGAAGTGGGCATCGATCTTCAGCACGTCCTTCTCTTTGATGCCGATCGTGGGGCGATGCTTGTAGTACATCGCATCGCCGTAGGGCACGATCGTGTTCAGCCCGTCGTTGCCGCCGAACCATTCGAAGATCACGAGGATCTTGTTCGACGCGGCCTGCGCGACCACCTCGCTCGCCCGGCTGAACACGTAGGGCACCGGACCGATGCCGCCGAACAGGCCGAACCCGAGGCCGCTGGCGCCGATGCGCAGCATGTCGCGGCGTGAGACGCCGCTGGCGGACAATCGGCTTTTCGTCGTCATGTGCTCGCCTCTCCGATGTTCTTCGTTCGGGCGCCCAAGGATAGCGCCGTTCGACAATCTTGCTACTGAAATCTGGGCTGACGTAAAGGTTTTCGTTGCGACTCCGCGGGCCACCACCGCTACCGTAAGCGGATCGCCCTGGAGGCTCCGGTGCTACCATTCGCGGCACACGGAGGCGAGAGCATGCGCAGGCACGTCACACAGTGGGCTGTTCTGGAAATGGCGCTGGCGGTCATCGTCAGCGCGTGCGCGGGCTCTTCGCCCACACCGCCGCCCGCCGCGGATTCGCTCGACGGACCCGAGCTGGTCTCGGCTCTCGAGAGCATCCATGGCAGCCAGATCAAGCAGCACATGAGCGTGCTGGCCGACGATCGGCTCGAGGGGAGAGGCCTCGGCAGCGCCGGGTACGACGAGGCGCTCGCCTACGTCGAGACGACGCTGAAGTCGTACGGCCTCCAGCCGGCGGGCGAACAAGGCGGCTTCCATCAGCGCGTGCCGCTGCGAAACAGCATCGTCACCGAAGGCACCAGTTCCTTGACAGTGCGCTCCGGCGCGAAGACCAGGACGTTGACCTACGGCAAGGACTACCTGCTTGGCGCGGACCTTCTGCGTCCCGAGGTGAGTATCGCCGACGCCCCGGTGGTCTTCGTCGGCTACGGCGTCAGCGCTCCAACGCTCGGCTACGACGACTACGCCGCCGGCGTCGACGTGAAGGGCAAGGTCGTCGCGTACTTGAGCGGCGCACCGGCGATGCTCCCCAGCAATGAACGCGCCTACTATTCGTCCGGTGCGGTGAAGGAGGCGGATGCGGCGAAGCGCGGCGCAATCGGCACGATCAGCTTCACCTCGCCGGAGGATCCGCGCTTCCGCTGGGATGTCAGCGTCGCCACCGGCAAGCAAGGCAGTTTCGCCTGGGTCGACGCGCAGGGGAACCCCAATCGCGGCGATGCGTCACTGCGCGGGTCGGCTTCCCTCAATCACTCCGGCGTCGAGGCGCTGTTTGCCGGCGCGCCGCAGCCACCGGCGGCGGTCTTCGCGGCCGCCGCCAGGAACACGCCGCAGGCGTTCGACCTCGCGACCCGCGTCTCGCTCGTGACGCACTCGACCCATCGCGGCGTCGAGAGCGCGAACCTCGTCGCCCGGCTCGAGGGCAGCGACCCGGTGCTCAAGGACGAGCACGTCGTCTACATCGCCCACGTCGATCACTTCGGGCGGGGCGTCGCGATGAACGGCGACGAGATCTACAACGGCGCGCACGACAACGCCTCAGGTGTCGCGATCGTGCTCGAAGTCGCGCACGCCTACTCGACGTTGAAGACGCGGCCGCGGCGCTCGGCGCTGTTCCTGTTCGTGACCGCCGAAGAGCGGGGACTTCTCGGCTCCGACTACTTCGCGCGCAATCCCACCGTTCCTCGCAGCGGTATCGTCGCCGACCTCGCGCTCGACATGCCGTTCCTCTACCATCCGCTGCGCGACATCGTCCCGTACGGGGCGCAGCATTCCACGCTCGCCGCCCCGGTCACCCGCGCGGCGAAGCATCTGGGCATCGCGATTGGCGCGGACCCCATCCCCGAACAGGTGCTGTTCATCCGGAGCGATCACTTCAGCTTCGTGCGCCAGGGCGTGCCGTCGTTGTTCATCAAGAGCGGGTTCCAGACCGGGGATCCGGCTCTGGATGGAGCGAAGATCAACGCCGCCTACCGCCGCGACGTCTATCACAAGCCGAACGACGACATGTCGCAGGCGTTCGATTTCGACGCCGGCGCGCAACACGCGCGCCTCAACTTCCTGACCGGGTGGCTGGTCGCAGAGACGCCGGCGCGGCCGGAGTGGAACGCCGGCGACTTCTTCGGCGGATTGTTCGGCCGGCCGCCGAAGGACATCAAGGCGACTCACTGAGGGCGGGGACAACAGTCAGGGAATCTGTCTCAGCACGTCCGCCGGGTCGATCAGAGAGGCATGCCGGGCGGGCAGCCAACCGGCGAGCGCCCCGACTGCCGCCAGGACCACTGCCGACCCGGCCAACGTTGCCGGATCGCGTGGTTCCAGACCGTAAAGCAGCGACGCCAGGAACGTCGATGCCCACAGGCTGATGCCCGCGCCGGCGAGCACGCCGACGCCAACCAGCAGCGTCACGCGTGATAGCACCATCCTGACGATGTCGGCCGGTGCCGCACCAATGGCCATGCGGATCCCGATCTCGACCCGGCGGCGCGCGACGGCGTACGCGGTCACACCGTACAGCCCAAGGCCCGCGAGCAACAGCGCCACGGCGCCGAACGATCCCGACAGCATCGCGAGCACGCGATCCGCGGCGAGAGACTCATCAACCTGTTGCGCAAGCGGTTCGAAGGCGAGCGTCAAGTCGCCGTTGACACCTCGGAGCGCCGCCCCCACGCCGCGCGCCACAAGCGCGGGAGAGGCCATCGATGACCGCACGCCGATATAGAAGGTGTACTGAAGGAGGGGCGAATCCCACTGCGACAGCGGCAGGTAGATCGCCGGCCGCACCGGCTCCCTGATTGAACGAGAGACGGTGTCGCCGACCACGCCGACGATGGTCCTTGGGCCCAGGGGGTAGTCGGCGGATGGAGGCGCTCGATAGGCGAGCGCGAGCGTCGTCCCGACGAGGTCGCGTCCAGGCGCGAAGTGGCGGGCGAACGCGTCGTTCACGAGCATGACCCGAGGCGCGGCCAGGGTGTCGCGTTCATCGAAGTCCCGGCCGGCTCGGATGCTGGTGCCATACGCCGCCATCCATCCCGGCGTGATGTTATCCGCCTGCGAAATCCGTTCGGCATCGGGAGGAGCTGAAGTGCCCGGCGCACTGACGACGAAGTCGCCTCGAAGCTCACCGACGATAGGCGGATTCATCGAGCCGCCGGCGGCGACCACTCCGGGGACCGTCGCGGCGGCCTGGACGAGCCGGCCAAACAACCGGCTGCGCTCGGTCGCGGGCACCGTCGGCGCATTCACTGAGGCGACGACCACGCCGTCGCGATCGAATCCGAGCGAGACGCGCGCGAGCCGCTCGAAAGTCTGCACCAGAAGTCCCGCCGCCACGACGAGTACCAGCGAAAGAACCACCTGGGCCACGATGAGCCCGTTGGACAGCGTGGCATGTCCGTCGCCGGCAACGCTGCGGCCCTGCGCGTTCAACGCTTCGACCGGTGCGACGCGCGTCGCTCGAAACGCAGGCGCGACGCCGAAGAGCATGGCGGTCAATGCCGTCGTCGCGATCGTGAACCCCAGCACGCGCCAGTCGACCGCGAGGTCGAGCGCGATCGGGGCCCGCGACGTGGACAGGAGCGCCACCAAGAGACGGCTCGCGGACGGCGCCAGGGCGAGCCCCAGGATCGCGCCGATCGTGGACAACAGCACGCTCTCGGCGAGCAGTTGACGTACGAGGCGCCAGCGTGAGGCTCCGAGCGCGACGCGAATGCTCAGTTCGGGCCGGCGCGCGACACCACGCGCGAGCAGCAGGTTGCCGATGTTCGCGCAGGCGATCAAGAGGACGAGGGCAACGACCGCGAAGATGACCAGAAGCGGGCGTTCGAACCGCTGACGCAGCATCGAGGCACCAGACCCGGCGGGCTGGAGCGTCAGCGGATCCGGCAGGAATTCACGGTCCGGCCCCTTTGCCGGCATGGCCCCCGCGCGAATCTGCGGTTGCACGGCACGAAGGGCCGCACCCCCCGTCCGAACGGTCAGGCCCGGCTTCAGCCGGACGATGATGTTCAACCATGCCGTGTCGTCGTCGAACGGCGTGCTGGTGAACTGAGACGCCAGCCGATAAGGCATCGCGACGTCCAGTACCCGTCCCACCTCGACGCCAAAGAATGCGGGCGGCATCACGCCAACCACGGTGACCGGCATCCGGTTGATGGAAAGCCGTGAGCCGACCGCGTCTTCGCGCGCTCCGAGGCTCCCGCGCCACAGCCGGTAGCTCACCACCGCAACCGGGCCCGCCGGGGTCACCGCCTCGTCATCGGCGGGCGTCAGCATTCGTCCCCGAAACGCCCGGATCCCGAGCGTCGTAAAGAAGTCGCCGCTCACAAACTGCCGGTCGGCCGGATGGTTCTCGCCGTCCACGTTGAGGATCGCGGTGCCGCAGCAGTCGGTGTAGGCGAGGGCCCCGTCGAACAGGTCACGGTGTTGTCGGATCTGGTCGAGCGTGGCGTAACTGAACTGCCGGCGAGGGCCCTGCGATGCGCTCGTGGATACCATCGCGAGGCGCTCCGGAGCCACAACAGGCAGCGGGCGGAGGAGGAGGCCGCTGACGAGCGAGAAGATGGCGGTATTGGCTCCGATGCCGAGCGCCAGGGAAACGACGGCGATGGCGGTGACTACCGGTGAGGCAGACAACGCGCGGATGGCGAGGCGCAGGTCCTGCATTCGACCTCGGGCACAGTCTCGTTGCGAAACATCCGCAGAATCCGGCGTGCCGCCCGGCTCACTCGCCGGGCTTCAGGCCGGGGCGTTCGACGAGCTCGATGCGCGCGCCGTCCGGACCGGCGACGTAGAAGAAATTGATCGACGGGCCGTTGGGCAGATTGAGCGGCGACGGCTGGCTCGTCAGCTCGACCTTCTTCCCTTCGAGCATCGCTTTGGTCTCCGCGATCGTGCCGATCGAGCGCCAGCCGATGTGATCGATCGCGCGTCCCTGGCTCGGCACCGACGCGCCCTTCGCCGCGACGATGTAGACGGTGGTGAAGCCCGGGATGCCGGCGTACTTCACCGCATCGAGCTGACCGTGAATCTTCGTGCGCTCGCCACCGAAGGTGTCGAGGAGCCATTGATTGGTCCGGCCCGGATCCGGCGACCGCAGCTGGACGTGATGGAGGCCGATGAGCTCGGGGTCCTGCACCAGCTGCACGCGGGTGCCCCACGGGCTCTCGATCAGCGCCGCCTTGTAGAGGCCAGGCGCCGCGCTCACCGGCTCGACGACCTTCGTCCCGATCGCCGCGAGCGCGCGCATCGTGGCGTCGAGATCGGCCACGGAAAAGCCCACGTGCTCGATCACGCTGCCGTCGCTGCCGCCGCTCGAGCGCGGGCCGAGGAACATCAGCCGCACGGCGCCGTACATGATCCGGTTGGGCGCCTCCGTGATGCGCCGGCCACCGGGAATGTTCTTCTCCCACCACTGGCTGGCTTCGGCCGCCGGCTCGTTGAGATGGATGTGATCGAAGGGCAGATTGGCTTTGGTCTGGGCAACAGTGATGGTCACGCTGCCGGCAATCAGGACAGCCGCAACGCAGGCGGCGCGAATAGGGAGTCGCATCGGCCTATTCTACCCTCTCGTATAATCGCCGGACCATGCGCATATGCCGCCTGCTGTCTCGGACGCGTGCTTTGTTCGCGATCGCGCTCGTCGCCGGTCTCGCCCAGCCGGCGATCGCGGCGGAGGGCGACGCGAAGGTGACGCCGGGCGAGTTCGTCATCGAGCACCCGACCCTCATCAACCTCGGGTTCGAATGGCGCATCGACGGCGATGCGAACCGGAACGCGAGCGTCGAGGTCTCGTACCGCAAGCAGGGTGAGACCGCCTGGCGAGCGGCCATGCCGCTGGTCCGTCTCCACGGCGAGCAGGTATTCCAGCGCAACGTCTTCAACCTGATCACGCCGAACATGTTTGCCGGCAGCATCCTGGATCTGGAGCCGAACACGGCCTATGAAGCGCGCTTCGTGATGACGGATCCCGATGGCATCAGCGGACCGGCCGCGAACGCGACGAAGACCGTGACCGTGCGGACGCGCCCCGAGCCGATGCCCGCCGCGGGCGGCACGACCTATCACGTCTACCCGACGAAGTGGCAGGGACCGAAGGTCGAACCCGCGTTCGAAGGGATCATGTGCGCCTACAACTACTGGTGCGGCGCCGGCGACACGGCGCCGGGAGGACGCCCGCGCGTCAAGGCCGGCGATACGATCCTGGTCCACGCCGGGACGTATGCGTACCACTACGAGTTTTACGGCAATCAAACGACGGTCAATGCGACCACGACATTCGAAGGGACCTACTACCTCACGGGCAAGGGCACGGCTGAGAAGCCGATCGTCATCAAGGCCGCGGGCGACGGCGAGGTCGTGATCGACGGCCGCGACAATTTCAATCTCTTCAACGTCAAGGCCGCCGACTACAACTACTTCGAAGGGATCACCTTCAGGAACACGAAGATCGCGATCTGGGCGGGCACGCAGTTCATCGCGGGCTCGAAAGGGTTGACGGTGAAGCGCTGCCGGTTCGAAGACGTCGGCATGGGCGTCTTCACCAACTATTCGGGGTCGAGCGACTTCTACATCGCGGACAGCGTGTTCATCGGCCGCAACGATCCGAAGCACCTGATCGGGTGGACCGGCCCGTTCTGGCAGCAGTTCGAACACGTCGAGGGCCAGGAGTATCCGCCGGTGATGAAGTCCTACACCGGGATCCGCCTGTACGGCCCCGGCCACGTCGTCGCCCACAACTACGTCGCCAACTTCCACGACGGCATCGACACCGAGATGTACGGGATGCCGGACGGATCGCATCCGATCGACGGGCCGGCATATCCGCCTCGAGAGTCCTGGGAGCGCCGGCCGACCGCGATCGACATCTACAACAACTACATTACCAACGCGCACGACAACTCGATCGAGATGGACGGGAGCATGCACAACATCCGCGTGATGCGGAACATGCTGATCAACTCGGCGTCGCATCCGATGAGCACGCAGCCGTCGGTCGGCGGGCCGATCTACTTCATCCGCAACATCGTCTATCACGCGCCGGGCGGCTCGACGCGGCTGACGGCCGGATCGCCCGGCGTGTTCTTCTACAACAACACCATCCTGACCGAGACCGGCGGCGCTTCGTCCTCGAACGTGCACTGGCGGAACAATCTGATGCTGGGAGAGAACGCGCTCGCCGCGATCTTCACCGTCAACACCAACACCAACTACAGTTCGTCGGACTACAACGGCTTCCGTCCCAACCCCGGCAACGAGGCGTTCCAGTGGAACTCGCCGCCGTCGGGCGTCGCGGCGATTCTGGCCGACGGCAGCAGCAGCGCGAAGATCGAGACGCGCAAGTTCGCCACGCTGAACGCGTACGCCCAGGCGACGAAGCAGGACCAGCACAGCGTCCTGGTGGACTACGACATCTTCGTGAACGTGACCAAACTCGACGCCAAGGATCTGGCGACCGTGCAGCGTCTCTACAAAGCCGAAGACCTGGACTTCACGCTTCGCCCGGGATCGGCGGCCGTCGATCGCGGCGTTGCGGTGCCGAACGTGACCGATGACTTCACCGGACAGGCGCCGGACCTCGGCGCCCTGGAAGTGGGCCGGCCCGTTCCAGTCTATGGGCCGAGAGTCCGCTAGATAGATGATCATGAAACGCCCAGGTTCGTCGAGAGGTTCGGTCGTCGTCGGATTCCTGCTGGGATTCATCCTCGCGTCTCTCATCGCCGGTGCGGCCGTCTGGCTGTTCCGCCGTGCCGGAGCGCCCCGGATCGACACGTCCAGGCCGACTGTGGTGCGGCAGATCCAGCAACTTCAACGGCTGGAAACCGTGGTCTTCAGCATGGACAAGATCATCTCCGGGGGATGGGAAAGCCGCTACCTCCCGACATTCCTGGCCGGGGAACGGCTCCTGCTGATCGTTGACGGCGATGTGACGGCCGGCGTCGATCTCGGCCGCATCGCCGCAGCCAACATCGTCGTCAGCGGCCAAACGATTCGGATGAAGATCCCCGACGCCGAGATTTTCGCGACGCGTGTCGACAACGACCGTACGCGCGTTTACTCACGGGAAACAGGGCTGTTCACCCGAGTGGACCCCAATCTGGAATCGGATGTTCGGCGAGAGGCGGAGCGGCAGGTCCGTCAAGCGGCACTCGACAATGGCATCCTGCGCACGGCTGCCGCCAATGCACGCACCACCATGCAATCGTTCCTGCGAGGCCTTGGATTCGACAACCCGGAGTTCTGGTGACGCTGCGCAGGTCTCAGACAACGATCGTGTCGCTGTGAACAACGAGACCGCAATCACCGGTGAGGACCGCGCGAACGACCAGGCACATACCGGATTCAATCGTCGCGGTGCTGTCGGCGGCGAGCACGGGCGACTCCTCTGGCGTGACGCCAATGCCGTGGCCGAGGCCGTACGGATCGATCGAGCGCAGTTCGGCAGCCGACAAGGCGGCGCCGGCGGCGCGGATCCACTCCGCGACGCTGACGCCGGGCGTCGCGCCCGCGGCGATCCTCCGGAAGCGCGCCTCGAGCTCGCCATTCCAGGCACGATCGAGCCGGTCGGCTCGCACGACGTACGTGCGGATCGCCTCGGACCAGTAGCGCTCCCACGATGCGCCCAGGTGAACGGAGACCGTGTCGCCGTCCGCGAACGCTGCGTCCCCTGCCGGGCGGAACGCCCAGTCGGATTCGCCGGGCCTCGCGATCAGCAACCGGATGTCCTCGGCCCCTTGCATGCGCGCCTCGCGCATCACCAGCGCAGCCAGGCCGCTCTCCGTTCCGATGTAGTGCAGGCCTTCGGGCCTGCCCACACGGTATCCTTCAGGTATGCTCGCGAGCGCCTGATCCACGAGGCGCGACGCGCGTTGCACCTGCGCGATCTCGCGAGCGGACTTGATCGCGCGCTGTCCGTCGACGATGTCCTCGGCCTCAACCAGCGTCGCGCGAGCGAGGCCGGCGGCGAGCGTCGACCACTCCGCATAAGGTACGAGCCGCGGCAGACCGGCGAGCCCGATCGTCGCCGCCATGAGACCGCGATCGGCGAGCACAGCCAGGCAGGTCTCGGCCATGTTCCAGCACGGCCGCACGTCCTCGATCCAGGTGGTCGCCTTGGCGGCGGCGCGCCCGCGCGTGGCGCCCTCGAACATCAGCGCCGGTTCTCCCTCGCGCGGCAGCACCACCAGTGCGGAAAACGGCAGCTTGACGATGTAGTTGCTGAGATACGTCGGATGCCCGCAGCCGTTGAGCCCCGCGCCGTAGAGCAGCATCGCGTCGAGTCCGCGACGGCCCATCGTTTCACGGAGCCGGCGCGCGCGATCGTGAAACTCCTCGACCGGCATCACGGTGCGGTCCCAGACGTCGCGACCGAGGCGAAGCGTCGGCTGAAGTGTCTGCATCACACCTCGTTCACGTAGAGCCGGGTCTCGGTCTTCGCCAGGCGCTCCGCGCCGCCTGGCGTCACGAGGACGGTCTCACCGCAGGCCAGGTAGCCGGTGGCCGGCAGGTACTGGTTCGGGTGCACGACCACGACCTGTCGATCGAGCAGCGGCTGATCGGTCTCCGCGTCGATGAGCGCGCCGGGAGCAACCGAGCCGACGCCGAATCCATGTCCACGCGTCCGCATGTAAGGCGGCCGGCAGTACTCGGCGAAGCCGGCGTCCGCCAGCATGCCGTCGATCGTGGACGCGATGATCGACGCCGGCACGCCGGTCCGCACCTGCAGCAGGGACGCCTCGTACGCCCGCATCAGCAGATCGTAGCCGTCCACGAGCGCAGTCGCGGGCTTCCCGACCGACACCGTGCGGCACAACTGGATGAACTGCCCGTCGCACACCGGGGTGATCTCGCCGATCACGACGTCGCCCGGCGCCACACGCCGATCCGTCGGCGCGCGCATCGCCGTGTTGTGCGGACCCGAGGCCATGAGGATGAAGTTGTCGTCGGCCCCCGCCAGCCGCATCGCGTGCTCGACCTCGGCGACGATCTCGTATTCGCGAACGCCGACCCGGGCTGCGCGGCGGAACGCCTCGAACCCGGCGTCAGCCGCCGCGGCGCAGCGGTACACCAGCGCCAGTTCTTCCTCGGACTTCTCGCGCGCCATCATTTCGATGAGATCGTCGGCCGGCTCGAGCGCCACGGTCTTGCTGACCGCGGCATGCACGGGGTACGGCATCTGCCCGCCGCCGGCCAGTCCAACCGTTCCGGCGATCTCCAGACGCCGCAGCGCGTCGGACAGCGCACCGGCGAAGTCGCCGGCGCCGCGCACATCGTCGATCCACGAACGCCGGCGCACGCGCCCGGCGTCCCACACCGGTTGCACGAGCAGTGTGACGCGGCCGCTGGACGAGACGACGGCGGCGTTGTGCGGGCCCATCGGCGCCACGCCTGAGAAGTAGTGCAGATAACTCGCGCGGAGAATGTTGCACGTGCCGTCTGAATAGATCA
>Ga0068865_100001947_pt1 | contig 12169 bp, 12 predicted proteins | sample KBSMisM12_FD_75293 | JGI IMG/M metagenome (GOLD analysis project Ga0068865, IMG submission 75293) | Miscanthus rhizosphere microbial communities from Kellogg Biological Station, Michigan, USA - KBS Miscanthus M1-2 | ecosystem: Host-associated > Plants > Roots > Rhizosphere > Soil ...
GCGCTTGGCGTCACCCACCACCGGGCCAATGCCGGCGGCGGGAAACTTGTCGGTGAGGTAGAGCGAGATGGCGGCGCTTTCATAGACGACAGTCTCGCCATCGCGGATCACCGGCACCTTGCCATGCGGGTGGGGATTATCGCTGTCCAACGTGCCGCTGCCGTCTCCGCGGCGGATGGAAACCTTGGAGATTTCGTACGGCACGCCCAGTTCTTCCAGCAGAAAGATGAAGCGCGAAGAGCGTGAGCGTGGCGCGTGATAGAGTGTGATCATGCGGGCAAGGCTAGCGGTCTTTTGCCGCCAGCGCAAAGAGGCGCAGCGCGCTGGCCAGCGGTCGGGCGCCACGCGAGGCATCGATCCGGGCGACAAGCGCTGCCAAGGCTTTGCCTTCGGCCTGCGCGCGCGCGTCAATTACCGCCCAGAACTCCGCCTCCAGCGCCACACTGGTGCGATGGCCGGACAAAGTGAAAGAGCGTTTTTTCAGCATGCCGCTTTCTGTCAACGAACCGGTCTCCAGTCCAATATATCAAGCTGCCGTTCCATTTTCGCGGCCCCGGGCCTTGGATGTATCAACACTTTCGGCTTTTTCAGATTTGTGACGGCGCCGGCGGCGATCACGGCATTGCGGTCTGTCCAGCCATCGGTATCCAGCAGGCGCACGCGGCCCCATTCCGCGCGCATCGCCCCTACCAATATATCGGGGGTGCGGTCGTCGTCATCCTCCACAATCACATTCATCAGGAACAAAGAGGCGCGCTCTTTCAACCGCGCCCGCGCCAGTTTGAAGAAGCTTGGCTCCATAAAAGCGGCCGGCATGCCGTCCTTACCAAAGGCGTCCAGCACAATGGCGTCATGGCGGGCGCGGTTGGCTTTCAGATATTGGATGCCATCGGCGACATGACAGGTGACGGCTTGCGGCAGTTGGAAGTATTTGCGCGCGATATCGAAACTGAACTTGTGCAGGTCCACCACCGTCACTTGAACCTGGCTTCTCACCAGCATGGTGGCGAGCGTGCCTCCGCCGCAGCCGATCATCAGCACGTCGCGCGCCTGCGCCTGCATCAGGAAGAAATACATGGCATGGATATAGTCGGCGGTAGAGACGCCGTCGCGGTCAGCCGCGCTCTGGTGATATTCGCCCTGCCAATAACTGACCTTGCCGGTGGTGTCGTCGCGGATGATGTAATGGCCCGGGGCGGGAATAATGCGGCTGGTGCTCATTTCCAGTAATCCGGCAGGCCCTGCTTGGTCGCGGCCAATATCGCGATGGCATCGGCGCCATCCGGGCCCTTGGCTTTGAGCGTGTCATACAGGCGCCGGTACAATTTGTCCCTGATGTCCGGTTTCAGGGTACCGAAAGCGGTGCTGTAGACCATATAGCTCAAGGGATAGCGGAACAGCCTGGTCGCAAGGTCAAAGCTGCGCAACGACCGTCCCTTGCTGTCGCTGGGGCCGCGCTTCGCAAAGTCGGAGGCGAAACCGGAATCCCCCGCAATGGGACCGGGCAGGGGCACTTCGTTGGCGAAGGTCATGTAGGTGACCAGATCCTCCAGCGCCGCATCCGAATAACGCGCGTTCATGGCAAACAGCCGGTTGATGAAGCCGGTCTGATGCTCCAAGGTCATCAAGGCCACAATGTCGCTGCCGGGCTTCAGCGCGTGGGCGGGATCAAAGCGGCCTGACAGGCCGGCCAAGGTGCGGCCTTCCGGCAAATCCAGCGGCTTTGTGGGATCGGGCGCGGTGACATTGCCCAGATGGCGCATGTTTTCGGTTTTGCCCGTGACATACCAGCCGCCCCAGCGGTCCTCGAACGGGCGTGTCTGGTCGGTAAAATCGAAGGGATGAGAAGGATTGATGATCTGCGGCGTGCCATCACCGATTGCCGTGATGTTGGCCACGATCCAACCCGGGCTAACGGTGTTGACCATGCCGTGACAGACAACGCAGCGCACGCTTTCTTGCTGTAGATGCGGCGTGCCGGGCGCTTTGTTGTCCAGGGTGTAGAAAACGATGCCGCCGCGCCGGTCATTGGCAATGATCTCGATCAGCCCGCCGGGATGAACCGCGCCCACCGCCACATCGTCATTGAAATAAATGGCGCGCGGGGTGCCGGGGCTGATGCGGTCGAATTGCAGACTGGATTTGGTGAAGGGCAAGACCTGGGATTCCGGCGAAAGGTTCAGCGCTTCCAGCATGCTTTTCAGATAGCCATGGCCGTCCTGCGTATAGCTGAACTTGATCTCGCCTTTTTGCAGCTTGGCTTCCAGCGCCTCGATCACATTGTTGGGAACTTCCTCGGCGCGGGACGCCGCCGCGATTGCCGCCACGGCGAAAGGAACAAGCAATAGCAGCGGTGTTTTCATCCGGGTTGAGAAAATTCTAAGGTCCCAGGCGGCGTATCATGCATCCAGCCGTTTCAGATAGAAGATCGTGGCATGACCGGGTGGATAATCCGGTATGGTCCCGAACGCCTGAAAGCCGAGCTTTTCATAAAAGCCCGTCGCCTGAAACGAGGCAGTATGGAGCCACATTCCAATGCAACCGCGCTTTCTGGCGATGTCTTCCGCCCGGCGCAGCAGTTCGGTGCCCAGCCCCTGGCCGCGAAACCCGTCCGGGACCACCAGCAGGTCGACATACAGCCAACTCACGACCAAACCGCCCCATAACCCGCCTATGACCGCGCCGCTTTCGGGATCGCGCAAGGCGATGGCCAGCGGCTCCGGCCTGATCGGGCCTACCCGGCTTTCATTGAAGTCCTTGAGCGGCTTGAGGATCGCGTCTCGCAAAGCCGGATCGGGACTTTCGTCCACTTCAATGCTTGGCATATTTTTCATGTTCTGGATCCCCTTCCCTCGCATCGCTGCGCGATGCTCGCCGGGGATGACCGCTTCGCGGTCACTTCGGTGCGATCATGTCTTGTGGTTTGACCACGGCATCGAATTCCTCCGCCGTGACATAGCCGCCCTTGACCGCTTCTTCTTTCAAGGTCGTGCCGTTCTTATGCGCGGTCTTGGCGATCTTGGCGGCGGCGTCATAGCCGATCTTGGGCGCCAGCGCCGTCACCAGCATCAGCGATCTTTCCAATCCCGCCTTGATATTGTCGCGGCGCGGCTCAATCCCCACCACGCAATTATCGGTGAAGCTGATCGCCGCATCGGCCATTAGCCGCACGCTTTGCAGGAAATTATAGGCCATCACCGGATTGTAGACATTCAGTTCGAAATGGCCCTGGCTGTCGGCAAAGGTCAGCGCCGCATGATTGCCGAACACCTGCACGCAGACCTGTGTCAGGGCTTCGCACTGGGTGGGATTGACCTTGCCCGGCATGATGGAGGAGCCGGGCTCATTCTCCGGCAGCGCCAACTCGCCCAGGCCGGAACGCGGGCCAGAACCCAGCAGTCTTATGTCATTGGCGATCTTGAACAGGCTGGCGGCCACGGTGTTGATGGCGCCGTGGGAGAACACCATGGCGTCATGCGCGGCCAGGGCCTCGAACTTGTTGGGGGCAGTGGTGAAAGCCATGCCGGTAATCTTGGCGATGCGCTCGGCCACCATCTTGTCAAAGCCGATGGGCGCATTGAGCCCGGTGCCCACGGCGGTGCCGCCTTGGGCCAATTCCATCAGCTTGGGCATCCCCTGTTCGATGCGGGCGATACCGTTGGAAACCTGGGTGGCATAGCCGGAAAATTCCTGGCCCAGGGTGATAGGTGTCGCATCCTGGGTGTGGGTGCGGCCGATCTTGATGATGTCCGCCCAGGCTTTGACCTTGGTTTCCAGCGCAGCGTGAAGATGTTTCAGCGCCGGCAATAGCCGATGATGAATCTCCTCGGCACAGGCAATGTGCATGGCCGTGGGATAGGTGTCGTTGGACGACTGGCTCATATTGACGTGGTCATTGGGATGGACCGGCTTTTTGCTGCCCATCACTCCGCCCAGCATCTCGATGGCGCGGTTTGAGATCACTTCATTGGCGTTCATGTTGGACTGGGTGCCCGAACCGGTCTGCCACACCACCAGCGGGAAATGCTCATCCAGCTTGCCGTCGATCACTTCCTGGGCGGCTGTTACAATGGTTTCGCCCAGAGCCTTGTCCAGTCCGCCCAGCGCCATGTTGGTCTCGGCGGCTGCCCGCTTGACGATGCCCAAAGCGCGGATGATGGGTTGGGGCTGTTTTTCCCAGCCGATTTTGAAATTGCCCAGCGAGCGTTGCGCCTGCGCCCCCCAATAACGGCTGGAGTCGACTTCAATGGGTCCGAAGGTATCGGTTTCGGTACGGGTCTTGGTCATGGAGGGTCTTCCGGGAGCAAATTTCAGCAGCCAGGCAGGGCCTTATTACTTCTTACGAAAAGAATCCAGGCTCACCACTTCGCCCGGCTTTTCGGCGCCGGGCTGCGGCTTGGCCGCCGCCGGTTCCGCTGCCTCGGGCGCGGTCTCCTGCGGGCTGCTGGGCACCACCACGGGGCCGGTGGCAGGCTTAGGGGCGCCGTCGCCCTCGGCCCGGAATTGCAGGCCGAATTGGACGCCGGGGTCAAAGAAGGCGGTGAGCGCGTTGAAGGGAATATGCAGCGGCGCCGGCAGTTTCTTGAAGGTCAAGGTCACTTCAAAATAATCGTCCTTCACCTTCAGCGCCCAATATTGGTGCTGGATGATGATGGTCATTTCGTCGGGATATTGCTCTTTCAGGAAATCGGGGATGTCCACACCGTCGGCATGGGTCTTGAACGTCAGATAGAAATGATGCGCCCCGATCAGGCCGGACTTTTCGATCCGGCGCAGGGCATCGCGCACGACGCCGCGCAGCGCCGCATCGGTGAGTGCCTGATAGCCGATAAAATCCTTCGCCATTGTGCCGCAGACTATGCGCCGCGGTTGGGGAGTCAATCGCGGCAGGGAACCGTATACCGGTAACCGCCTGATTTTAGCGCAAATGCGACGAAAATGGGAACCCGAACAGCGCAAACACCGTTGTGAATAAGGTCGTGCCATCAAGGCCCTGAAGGGTTTACGGTTATGAAAATCGCGCAGATCGCCCCTTTGGTGGAAAGCGTTCCGCCAACTCTGTATGGGGGGACCGAGCGTGTCGTGTCCTGGCTGACCGAGGAACTGGTCGCCCAAGGCCATGACGTGACACTATTCGCGAGCGGGGATTCGCGCACCGCCGCGAGGCTTGATCCGATCGTGCCTCGCGCGCTTAGGCTTGTCGGTATACATGACAGCCGGCCGTATAATGTCGTCACCTTGGATCGCGTGACCGCGCGGCAGGATGAGTTCGATGTGCTGCATTTTCACATTGATTTTTTTCATCATCCCATGTTTCGCCGCCTGCGGTGCCACACCTTGACCACGGTGCATGGCCGCCAGGACCTGCCGGAATTGCCCGGTATTTATCGCGCCTTTCCCGAAATACCGCTGGTCTCCATTTCCGACCATCAACGCCTGCCGGTGCCGCCGGTCAACTGGCGCGGCACTGTCCATCATGGCATGCCGGAAAATCTTTTCCGGGAAGGTCCGGGCGACGGCGGTTATTTGGCGTTCCTGGGCCGCATTTGCGCCGACAAGGGCATTCTGCCGGCGATCGAGATCGCCCGTCTTGCCGGCCTGCCTTTGAAGGTGGCGGCCAAGGTGGATCCCGCCGACCAGGAATATTTCGACCGGGACGTGAAGCCCGTGTTGGAAAAAAGCCCGCATGTCGAATTCATCGGCGAAATCAACGATGCGCAAAAACAAGATTTCCTGGGCCATGCCAGGGCGCTGCTGTTCCCCATCAGCTGGCCGGAGCCCTTCGGGCTGGTGATGATCGAAAGCATGGCCTGCGGCACGCCGGTGATCGCTTTCAACTGCGGTTCGGTGCCGGAGATCATGGAGAATGGCCTCACCGGCTTTGTGGTGGAGGATGTGGAGCAGGCGGCTGCGGCGGTAGGTCTTTTAGACAGCTTGTTTCGTCCCTCGATCCGTTCACGCTTTGAAGAACGCTTCAGTGTGCGCGCCATGGCGCGGGAATATCTGAGAATCTATCGGCAGTTCGACGCTTCCGATGACATCGCCGCGGTGGCGGCGGAGTGATTTGAGCGCCCGAAAGCGCGGGCAATGAGATTGTGAAAGAGGAATGTTATGGAGGCGAAAACCCTCCCGGCTGACGATATTTCGTCTTTTTATATCCAGGCGACGGAATCCATCCAGCAGCGCTGGCCACGCACCTTAAAGCAGGGCGATACCTTCGCCCTGTTCGATGCGTTGGGAGACTGTATTGAGCCAGGCCTGACACCCGGCGGGCTTTTCCATAACGACACGCGCTACCTTTCCGGCCTGCAGCTTCTGATCGACGGTCAGCGGCCCTTGCTGCTGTCCTCGGCGGTGGAAAACGACAATGTGGTGTTCACCGTCGATCTTTCCAACCCCGACATCTATCAGGGCGGCGCGATCGTGCTGCCGCGGGAAATCCTGCATATTCGCCGTTCCAAACTCCTTTGGCAGGGTAGCTGTTATGAGCGCGTCGCTATCCGCAATTTCGACAGCAAACCGCACAAATGCTGGTTGACCATCAACTTCGCCGCCGATTTCGCCGATCTTTTCGAGATCCGGGGATTGCAGCGTCCCAAACGGGGCGATTTGACCAGCGCGGTGGTGGGCGGCGCCAAGACCATCTGCCGCTATGTCGGACTGGACAGGATCGAACGGCGCACCGAGATATCCTTTGATCCCAAGCCGGGCCAGCTTTCCAAAAGCCAGGCTCTTTATGCCCTGCAACTGGAACCCGGCGAGCAATTTCCGCTCATCATGACGGTGCGCTGTAGCGACAGCACCATGCCGCGTCAGCCGGCGCCGGATGTTTATTCCGAACCTTATCGTGCCGCTCGCCGCGGGGCGGCGCGCGCCGCCAGCCTGGGAGGCAGCGTCACCTCCAGCAACGAACTGGCCAACCGGATGCTGGCCCGGGCGGGCGCCGATCTTTCCATGCTGACGACCGATACGCCGCAGGGACCTTATCCCTATGCCGGCACGCCCTGGTTCTCCACGCCGTTCGGCCGCGACGGCTTGATCACTGCGCTGCAGATACTGTGGCTCGATCCAGCCCTGGCGCGCGGCGTCCTGCGTTATCTGGCGCAACATCAGGCCAAAGTCCTGGATGAGCGCAGCGATGCCGAGCCGGGAAAAATCCTGCATGAGACGCGCGCCTGTGAGATGGCCAGGCTGGGCGAGGTGCCGTTCGGCCATTACTACGGCAGCGTGGATTCCACACCACTATTTGTCCTTCTGGCCGCGCGCTATTTCGAGCGCAGCGGCGACGAAGAAACCATCCGTGCGCTATGGCCCAATATCGAAGCGGCACTCGCCTGGATCGATATTTATGGCGACAGGGACGGCGACGGCTTTGTCGAATATTACCGGATGAGCGCGGATGGACTGACCAATCAGGGCTGGAAGGATTCCTGCGATTCCATCATGCATGCCGATGGAACGCTGGCGGCGGGCCCTTTGGCATTGTGCGAAGTGCAGGCTTATGTCTATGCCGCCAAACAGGGAGCCGCCATGCTGGCGGCGGCGCTGGGCAAGGACGAACAGGCCGCGGCACTGGCAGCCGCGGCGGATCAATTGCGGACCGCCTTCGAGGCGAAATTCTGGATCGAGGAATTGGGCGCCTATGCCATCGCGCTGGATGGTGAAAAACGCCCCTGCAAGGTGGTGAGCTCCAATGCCGGTCAGGTGCTGTTCTGCGGCATCGCCGCGCCGGAGCGGGCGCAAACCCTCGCCGCCACCTTGCTGACGCCGGAAATGTTTTCCGGCTGGGGCATTCGCACCTTGTCGGCCGATGCGCCCCGCTTCAACCCCATGTCCTATCATAACGGCTCTGTCTGGCCGCACGATAATGCCCTGATTGCGCTGGGGTTGGCGCGTTACGGCCTCAAGCGCGGGGCGTCGGCGATTTTTGAAGGCCTGTTCGACGCATCGGCGCATATGGAGATGATGCGCTTCCCCGAACTGTTCTGCGGCTTTCCCCGGCGCCGCGGCATGGCGCCGGTGCTTTATCCGGTGGCCTGCGCGCCGCAAGCCTGGGCCAGTGTTGTGCCCTTTGCGCTGCTGCAGGCCTGCCTGGGACTGGAGCTGGATTTCGGCCGCCGCGAAATCCGCTTTCACAATCCGCAATTGCCGAAATTCATGGAGCAAATTCGTATCAACGATCTGGAATTGGCGGGCGCCAGCGTAAATTTGCGCCTGAGGCGGCGCGGCGCGCATACCGAAGTTGCCATCGTTTCACAACGGGGCGACATCGGGATCAAGATAACCCAATAAGAAAGTGGCAGGTGCTTCTGTCGTCTCGCCGCCTTCGGCGGCTCGCTTGCGCCAGCTTTCCTAAGCTCGCTTCGCTCGCCAAGAAAAGCTAGGCGTGCCCGGTAGCAGATGAGAGTGGGGGGTTTCTGTTGCCCGGTACCCCCCGAACCGCGCTTGGCTAACCGAAGTTAGGCAGCGAGGGCCATTTCATTATCGTTGGCACCTAAACAATAGTCCGATGACGGCGGAACCATACCGGGCAAAAGAACTGCCTTTACACATCCGTCGATCCTGTTTCGCCCCCACAAAAAACCATCCGAAAATGGGCTTATGGTGGAGGCGCCGGGTACCGCCCCCGGGTCCGGGCTGCTTATTACACAGTCGTTTATCGCCATAGTCGCCCGGGCAAGCCCGGATGACCCCCCTAATATAGGCGCTGACCCTTAACAATTGAAGGCCGCTGAGGGCTGGGAACTTGCTTGACTTTCAAGTGCTTGGCGGGCATCGGCAGGGGATGGCGACAATCTTCAGTAGCGAGGCCGAAATCTTGCGGATCGGCGAGGGGCTTTTCGCCCGCACCTTGCCGCGCACGGAATGGACCCATGCCGCCCATTTTGCCGCCACTTTATGGCTGATGCGCTATCGCCCCGAGTTGGATGCCGCCCAAACCATGCCCCGATTGATCCGCGCCTATAACGAATCCGTGGGCCGGGTGAATGACGATAGCGGCGGCTATCACGAAACCATCACTTTGGCGTCGCTGCGGGCGGCGCGTGGTGTGTTCGATGCCTTTCCGCCGGATGCGCCGGTGTATCGCATCGCCAATGCCTTGATGAGCAGCAATCTGGCCAATCCCAACTGGCTGCTGGAATATTGGTCGCGAGACCGGCTGATGTCTGTGGAAGCCCGCCGGACATGGCGGGAACCGGATCTGAAGCCTCTGCCATTCTAGTGCCCCGATTCCGAAATTCGCATGATCTCTATATAGGGCTCTGGCGAATTTCGGAATCGAAGGGCACTAGTAACTTATTGAATCCTAGTGTCGTTTTGGTTTCGAAGTTCGCTGAAAGCCTGATATCAATAGTGTTGCGAACTTCGAAACCACGACACTAGGCCGAATCCGCTAGAATTTACCCATGCAGCAATATCTCGATCTCCTGCGGCTGGCCCGCGACAAGGGTGTGGAAAAACGTGACCGCACCGGCACCGGCACGCGCTCGATCTTCGGCCACCAGATGCGCTTCAACCTGGCCGACGGTTTTCCCCTGGTCACCACCAAGAAGGTGCATCTGAAATCCATCATCTATGAGCTGCTGTGGTTTCTGCGCGGTGAGACCAATGTCCATTGGCTGCAGGAGCATGGCGTCACCATCTGGGACGAATGGGCCGACGAGAATGGCGAGCTGGGGCCCGTCTATGGCTATCAATGGCGCAGCTGGCCCACCCAGGGCGATGGCACCATCGACCAGATCGCCAATCTGATCCGCGACATCAAGGCCAATCCGGATTCACGCCGACTGATCGTCACCGCCTGGAATCCGGCCGATGTGCCCAAGATGGCGCTGCCGCCGTGCCACTGCCTGTTCCAGTTCTATGTCGCGGAAGGAAAACTCTCCTGCCAGCTGTACCAGCGTTCCGCCGACATCTTCCTGGGCGTGCCGTTCAACATCGCTTCCTATGCGCTGCTCACCATGATGGTGGCGCAGGTGACGGGGCTGAAGCCGGGCGATTTTGTGCATAGCTTCGGCGACGCCCATCTTTATCTGAACCACCTGGAGCAGGCCGACGCGCAGCTTGCCCGCAAGCCGTTCCCGCTACCCACAATGCGGCTCAATCCGGCGGTAAAGGATATTTTCGCCTTCCAGTACCAGGACTTCACCCTGGAAAATTACCAAGCCCATGCGGGAATTAAGGCGCCAATAGCTGTCTAAACCGCTATAATTGACAAAGTCCCCGTCAGGCTTAAAAGACCGGGCGCAAGGAGACTTTCATGGCTAGCGCAGACGTTCAGGGCAAAGACCAGACCAAGCTGGCCAATGGCGGCGGCGCTTTCCCCTTCTGGGTGTCGGTGGCCATTGTGGCGGGCTTTTTCGCCATCCTGTTCGGGATCGTGTACGGCATCGTCTCGCTGTTCGCCTAAAGCGCTACCCCTTCAAACAGCTTTTGGTCTAGCCTCTCTCCAAAAATGGAGGGACACATGAAGCTTTTGCCCTGTATTGCCTTGATGCTGTTGGCGCTGCCATTGCAGGCCACGGCCCAGATCGTCCGCCATCCCGCCACCAAGGAAGATGCCCGGCCCAATGATCCCAAGGTCCCGGACTCTTATGTTGTGAGCGGCAAGTTCGACCGCATCTTGGTGCTCAGGGCAAAAAACAAAACCGACCTGCTCACCGAAATGGAAAAACAGGTCAAGGCGCAGAACATCAAGAATGCGGTGATCCTGTCCGGCATCGGCTCGCTGCGCGGTTGGAGTGTGCACAATGTCGCCAGCCGGGATTATCCCGTGGCCGACATGTTCACCAAAAATCCCAACCAGCCGGTCGATCTGATCGCCATGCAGGGCTATATCAACAATGGCGTGATCCATGCCCATGTGATCATGGCGGCGGGCGACAAGGCCGCCACCACCATTTCGGGCCATCTAGAAAAGGGCTCCGAAGTCCTCACCTTCGCGGTGGTCACCTTGGGCGTGCTGAACACCGATCTGGGCCGGGTGGACGACGCGACTTACCGTTAATTCTTGGGAAGTGCGAATACCACCAGACTGTCACCGCCCGCGGGGCTTGCCAGATAAGAGCCGCCGGTGGCCACCACTGCCACATATTGCCGGCCGTCCTTGCCTTGATAGGTGATGGGCGTGGCGTGGGCGGAATAGTCCAGGTGGTAAGTCCACAATTCCCTGCCGCTTTTGCTCTCGAAGGCGCGGATGCGCTGATCGTCGGTGCCGGCGATGAAAGTGACGCCGCTGGCGGTGACGATCGGCCCACCATTGCTGGGGCGTCCGGTGTTCTTTTTGCCTTCGGGCAGCAGATCTGAAATACCCAGATTGACCTGCCAGGCGATATCGCCGGTGTTGACATTGACGGCGGTGAGCATGCCCCAGGGCGGTTGCTGGCAATAGAGCCGCGTCTTGGGATCGACGAAGCGGCCGCTGGTCATGTTCCATTCGCCGCTGGGCTGCTGCACCAGCTTTTCGATGTAGCCGAAATTGTTGGTGTTGACGATGAACAGGCCCAGCTTGGGATCGAACGCGCCGCCCGCCCATTCCGGACCGCCTTCGCCGCCGGGGAAACGGATGATGGCGTGATCCAGCGGAATGGGATCAAAGCGCTTTGAGCCGGTCAGATGATCCTTGTCGATCATCGCCTGGCACACGGCGCGATGTTCGGGTGTCAGGTCAGCCACTTCGCTCAAATCAAAACTGTTGCGCGCCAGTTGCGGCGGCTTATTGGGAATGGGTTGGGTGGTCGACGCGCTTTCGCTGGCCACGGGTGAGGGCGGCACGGGCGTTTCGGTGACGCCGAAGATGGGTTCGCCGGTGACGCGATTGAGGATGAACAAAAGCGCGCTTTTGTTCATCGCCGCCACGGCGGGAATCGTCTTGCCGTCTTTCTTCACATCCAGCAGCACAGGCGGCGTGTCCAGGTCATAGTCCCAGATGTCGTGATGGGTGACCTGATAGTGCCAAAGATACTTTCCGCTATTGGCGTCCACCGCCACCAGACTGTCGCTGAACAGGTTCGTGCCCTTATGATCGCCGCCATAGCGGTCGAAGGTGGGGGCGCCGAACGGCAGATAGGCGATGCCGCGCTTGGCATCCACGGTCAGCATGTTCCAGACATTGACGCCGGAGCGCTGCTGCCAGCCATCGCCTTCCCAGGTGTCGTGGAATTTCTCA
>Ga0068865_100001955_pt1 | contig 12157 bp, 12 predicted proteins | sample KBSMisM12_FD_75293 | JGI IMG/M metagenome (GOLD analysis project Ga0068865, IMG submission 75293) | Miscanthus rhizosphere microbial communities from Kellogg Biological Station, Michigan, USA - KBS Miscanthus M1-2 | ecosystem: Host-associated > Plants > Roots > Rhizosphere > Soil ...
CTGCCGCCGGCCTGGAGCGACTGGTTGCCGCCGGTGCCGGAGAACGTCAGCGCGAGAGTCCGCGAAGCCGACCCGACGAGCGACAGCGTCGACGCGTTGCGGGTGTAGATCCCGGCCCACTGCGAGATCGTCGCCGAGCCGGTCGAGTTCGTCGCGTTGGTCCAGTTGACGTCGAACAGGACGCGGTCGAACTGCCAGTTCGCACCCTCGGGCATCGGGTGGACGTGGAGCGAGGCCTGCCCGTGCTGCCCCGCCACGGCGACTGCGTCGGGGAACGGGTTGAACCGCGACTTCGTGAACGCGACCGGGGCGCCGATCGAGATCGTGGAGCCGTTGGTCGAGATCGACACGGCGCCCGTGGCGGACAGCGAGGACGTCGCCGGGGCCGACATCTGGACGGAGCCGTTCGAGTAGCCCACGGTCATCGCCCCGAGCCCGTTGTAGGACACCGTCCTCGCGTCCAGGGTCGTCGAGGAGTTCTGCGTGGTGTTGCCGAGGGCGTAGAGCCCGACGGTCTGGGCGGACTGCGTCGCGCTGACCTGGACCGACCCGTTCGAGTAGCCCACGGTCACGATCCCGCCCCCGTTGAAGCTGACCGTCCTGGCGTCGAGGGTCGTACTGGAGTTCTGGGTCGTGTTCCCTAAGGCGTATAGCCCCACGGTCTGGTTGGTCTGGGCGGCGACCGACCCCGTCACGGTCGACCCGCTCAGCCCGAACGAGACGCCGTTCGAGTTGCTGAATACGACCGCAGACAGGTTGTTCGAAGTGGTCCCGGCGGAGACGTTGACGTTCGTGAGGCTGGTGGCGACCGAACCCGTGACCGTCGACCCGTTGAGGCCGAAGCTGACCCCGTTGGAGTTCGAGAAGACGACCGAGCTGAGGTTGTTCGAGGTCGTGCCCGCCGAGAAGTTCGCCGCGCCGGCGGCGGCGCCCGACAGGACCACGGCGCCGGCGGAGTACCCCACCGACACCCCACCGAGACCGGAGAAGGACAGGGTCCTCGCGTCCACGGTAGTCGAGGAGGACTGGCCAGTCGTGTTGCCGACCGCGTAGCCGCCGACGGTCTGGTTGGTCTGGGCGGTGGTCGCGGAGACCTGGATCGTGCCGTTGCTGTAGCCGACCGTGACGATCCCGGCCCCGTTGAAGGAGAGCGTCCTGGCGTCCAGGGTGGTGGAGCTGTTCTGGGTGGTGTTCCCCAGGGCGTAGAGCCCGACCGTCTGGACGGTCTGGGTCGGCACGGTGTAGGAGGCAGTGACGACCGACGAGTTCGACATCCCGAACGAGATGCCGTTCGAGTTCGAGAAGACGACGGTCCCCGACGTCGCCGTCTATGTCCCCGCCGACGGGACGACGACGTTCTGGGTCTGTGCGGTCTGGTTCCCGGAGATCTGGACGGTGCCGTTGCTGTAGCCGACGGTGATGTCGCCCCTGCCGCCGAACGACAGGGTCCTGGCGTCGAGGGTAGTCGACGAGTTCTGGGTGGTGTTGCCGACGCCGTAGAGACCCACCGTCTGGGCAGTCTGGGCCACGACAGCCGGCACGGAGACGACGACCGAGCCCCCGGAGTACCCCACCGAGGCGGCGCCGGCGCCGGAGAAGCTGACGGACCTCGCGTCGAGCGTGGACGAGCTGCTCTGGCCCGTCGTGTTCCCGACGGCGTAACCACCCACGGTCTGGACGGTCTGGGCCACCGTGTTCGGGGCGCTGACCACTACGGCGCCGGCGGAGAGCCCGACGGAGACCGCCCCGAGTCCGGAGAACGAGAGGGAGCGGGCGTCGAGCGTCGACGAGGACGACTGCCCGGCGGTCTGGCCGAGCCCGTACGCCCCCACAGTCTGGGCGGACTGCGCCGTCGTGGCGCTGACCTGGATCGACCCGTTGCTGTAGCCGACCGTGACGATCCCGCCGCCGTTGAGGCTCAGGCTCCTCGCGTCCAGGGTCGTCGAACTGTTCTGGGTCGTGTTGCCGAGGGCGTACAAGCCGGCGGTCTGGTTGGTCTGCGCGACGACGTTGGGGACCGACACGACCAGCGCGCCCCCGGAGTACCCCACCGAAGCGGCGCCGAGGCCAGACACCGACACCGTCCTGGCGTCGACCGTCGTCGAGCTGGACTGCCCGGTCGTGTTGCCGACGCCGTAGGCGCCCAGGGTCTGGGCGGACTGGGTCGGGACGGTGTACGAACCGGTGACCGTCGAGCCGTTCAGCCCGAACGACATCCCGTTCGAGTTCGAGAAGACCACCGCCGACAGGTTGTTGGAGGTCGTACCCGCACTCACGTTGACGTTCGTGAGGCTCGTCGCGACCGAGGCCGTGACGGTGCTGCCGTTAAGCCCGAACGAGACCCCGTTGGAGTTCGAGAAGACGACCTGGGTGGCGTTGTTCGAGGCAGTCCCGGCGGAGACGTTGACGTTGCCAGCCCCGGGAGGAGGTGCCGAGATCTGGATCGACCCGCCGGAGTACCCCACCGACACGATGCCCCCGCCGACCAGCGACATGGACCTCGCGTCGACCGTCGTCGAGCTGGACTGGCCCGTGGTGTTTCCGAGCGCGTAGAGCCCGGCGCTCTGGTTGGTCTGCGCGACGGTGTTCGGCGCCGAGATCACCAGGGCGCCGGCGGAGTAGCCCGCGCTGACGGCGCCGAGCCCGGACACGGAGAGCGTCCTGGCGTCCAGGGTGGTCGACGAGGACTGACCCGTGGTCTGGCCGACCCCGTAGAGGCCCAGGGTCTGGTTGGTCTGCGCCGGGACGTTCGGTACGGTGTAGCTCGCCGTGACGACCGACGAGTTCGACATCCCGAAGCTGATACCATTGCTGTTCGAGAACACCACCGTGCCGGTGGTGGCAGTCTGGGTGCCGGCTGCGGCCACCACGACGCCCTGCGTCTGGACGGACTGGGCGGGGACGTTCGGGACGGTGTAGGAGGCCGTCACCTGGCTCGAACCGGACATCCCGAACGAGATCCCGTTCGAGTTGGCGAATACGACGGTGCCCGAGGTGGCGGTCTGCGTCCCCGCAGCGGGAGCGACGACGCCCTGCGTCTGCACGGTCTGAGCCGGCGCGGTGACCGACACCACGACCGCTCCTCCGGACAGGCCGACCGAAGCGAGGCCGGCCCCGGAGAGCGACAGGGAGCGGGCGTCCAGGGTCGACGAGCTGGACTGGCCGGCGGTGTTCCCGAGCCCGTACGCCCCCAGGGTCTGGGCGGTCTGAGCGGGGACCGTGGGGACGGTGTAAGACGCGGTGATCTGGGAGGAGCCCGACATCCCGAACGAGATCCCGTTCGAGTTGGCGAACACCACGGTCCCGGAAGTAGCGGTCTGGGTGCCGGCCGCCGGCACGACGACGTTCTGCGTCTGGGCGGTCTGCGCAGGGAACGACGCAGAACCGGTGATCGTCGACCCGTTCAGCCCGAACGACAGGTTGTTCGAGTTCGACAGGACGACCTGGCCGACGGCGGCCGAGGAGGTGCCCGCGGAGACGCTGAGGCTCTGGGCCGGCGGCACCACGGAGGCCGTGACGACGTTCCCCGCCATCCCGAACGACACGCCGTTCGAGTTCGAGAAGACGACGGTGCCGGTCGAGCCGGTCTGCGTCCCGGCGGCCACTGCGGGTCGCTGCGGGACGCCGGTCAGTCCGGCGCCGCTGCGCGCCAGGACGGACCCGTCGGGGATCGCCCCGACGCTGAGGGCGGTCGGGCCGCCGGACTCGCGGATCCCGCGGACGTCGGGGTTCGGGTAGGTCCCGCCGAGCTGGCCGCCAGCGGGCCCGGACGGGCTGCCGCCACCGCCGCCCCCGGCGAGCTGGACCCACTGCTGGGCCGTGGAGTCGACGACGACGGGGTCCAGGGTGGCGAGGCGGAAGGCCAGGCCGGAGTAGGAGTCGCCGTCCTGGACGATCGCGGCGGCTCCGCAGACGACCTCGGTGCTGGAGCCGACGCCGTCGAGGTCGAGGGCCCTGACGAGGATCCACGGCCTGCCGCCGGCGCCGGGGTCGAGGACGGCGTAGATCCCGTCGTCAGCGTGGGCGGCGACGCCGCCTTGATCCTTGACGAGGATGCGGTCACCGGCCGCCGCGGCGCGGCCGTCCACGGTGAGGGCGCCGGGTCCGTTCGCCGTCAGCGTCTTACCGCGGCCGGAGCCCGTGGCAGTGCAGGCCGGCAACGCCGATGTGGTCGCCAGTCTTACAGGCGTCTTCCAGGACAGCCCGCCGACCGGGTTGGCGACCATGAGCACGGCGGGAAGGTTGGGACTTGACGGGGCCCCGGGGGCGTGGTATCCGTCGATCTCATGGGAGACACTAGGCGTCACTGGGTGCTGGCGGAACTCGTCGAGGCGACGTTCCCCGACAAGTCGATGAGGATCCTCGACGTCGCCGGCGGCAAGGGCCAGACCCAAGCGGCGCTGCGGCGCGCCGGGTACGAGAACGTCGTGTCGGTCGACACCCGCACGAAGTACGCGTCAGGCCGACCGAACTACCGCTACGGGGCCTTCGACTGGCGCGAGCCGCTGGACGAGGTCGACCTGCTGGTCGCGATGCACCCCGACGAAGCCACGGACCACGTCCTGCTCGCCGCGAAGCACAACCGGGTGCCCTGCGTCGTGGTGCCATGCTGCATCAAGCCGTCGGCGACGACCTACCACCTCAACGACCGCGCCGGCTGGATGGCGCACCTCCGCCGCCTGCTGCCGGAGGCCGAGCAGCAGAGCCTGCCGATCCACGGCTGCAACGCCGCGCTGGTGTACGACCCCCGCGGCGCGCCGCGGCCCACCAACGCAGCGGCGGCGCGCCTGTTCCTGCGCGGCTTCGACGCCAGCCAGCTCGACGACGCCGCAGCGGTAGCCGTCGCCGCCATGATCAGGGAGCGCTTGACACCGCGGCCGGAATGCAGTAACTCTTGATCCGGGCCCGAATTGGTTTCGACGCCCTGAGGAGGTGGAGTGCAGCGCGCCGGGGTTGGTCTCAGCCCGCAAACGGAGACCAAAACCAGAAAAGCGAACGACAACGCTTTCGGTTCTGCCGCCCTCGCGGCGGCCTGAACCGCGTCGACCGGGTAGGTGCTCCAGTACCCCGGCCGGCGTAAAATGACGGGAGACCGCCACCCCAGGCACGACCGGCGAGAAGGGGTGGCCAGATCGGAGCCGGTCTGGTGGAGGCGCCGAGCCGCGGGACGTTGACCCCGCGGCAGAGCAGGTCGGCCGGAGACCCTAAACCCGGACACGCGCGTAGACGCACACCGCTGACGAAGGACGGACCGGGGTTCGAACCCCCGCGGGTCCACAACTACTGAAAATCACTGAAGAAAGGGTTCTATGGCAGACGCTGGCGAGTTCTTCTACGTACACGACGCCGAGGAGGTCGAGTACCGCTACGCCGCGGCGTGGCGCGTCGGGAGGCTGGTCGGGATCTGGGAGGCCGCCACCGTCATGCTGGCCGTACGCCCGCTCCCGAAGGACGAGGAGGTCGCCGTGCCGATGGACGACGGCTGGAGGCGCGCCATACGGTGGGGCCGGTTCCTCGGGACGCCGGACCACTTCGTGCTGGTCGCCCCGGAGAGCGTCAGGATCCCGGACCGGGCAGAGGGCAAGTACATGGAGAGGGCGCCGCACCGCTGCCCGAGGTGCGGGGCGAAGGCCCTGATCATGACGACCAAGGTGAGCTGTACCGGGCGGGGTTGCCCGAACTTCGACCTGAAGGCCTGAGAGGAGACCGCATGGACGCGCACAAGGTGTACGAGGTGGCCACGGGGCTCGGCGCCCTGGTGATGGGCGTGATCTGGACGAAGAAGGACCTGCTGAACGCCGCAGTGAAGGTCGGCTTCTTCGTGACCGCGATAGCCGCGGTCGTCCTGGCGTTCCGGTAGACCCATGGAGACGAAGCAGGTCATCCTGATCCGGCGCGACCTCAAGATGCGGAGAGGCAAAGAGATCGCGCAGGGCGCCCACGCCGCTATGATGTGGCTGAAGGAGCACTACCTCGCTTTCTTGAACAACGAGGTGGGGTGGAACCCAAGCGGCGCCGAGCTTGACTGGCTGGACGGGTCTATGGCCAAGGTCGTCTGCCAGGTCGCCGACCTCGCCGAGCTGGAAGCCGTCGTCGCCGCGGCCAGGGCGGCCCACCTCACCGCGCACACCGTGACCGACGAGGGCCGCACCGAGTTCGGCGGCGTCCAGACCGTCACCGCGGCCGCGATCGGGCCCGGCCCGGCCGACGAGGTCGACGCGGTCTGCGGGAAGCTCAGGCTGTACTAGATCCTCGCGACGAGCCGCTCCATGAGGTCAGGGACGATGAGGTGCTCTGCCTGTTCGAGAGCCCATTTTTCTGTACGTTCCAGAAACGATTTTGGTTCGTTCCCAGGGTGTTCCCACCTTTCCTCACCGATGTGGTCCTCGGACGCCACCCTGAACGTCATGACCGACCGCTGCACGGAGCCGCCGGGCCCGAGCTTCTGGTAGACCCCGACGCCGGCGAGAAACGGCGTCCCGCCACCCGGGGCGCCCCCGACGAGCTGGCGTGGACCGGGGCCCTGGCGGACGTCACCGATCGCCCCGCGGCCCTGGCCGGGCCCGTGGCTGGTCTTCAGCGGGGCGTCGTTGACGGAGAACTTGTGGAGCCTGCCGAGCAGCGGGCGCCCGTTGTCGTCGCGCTCCACCTTGTTCCAGGGGATCCTGCGGCGCTTCATCTCTGACCGCACCGTGTTGACGAGGTCGAGCTGGGCCGGCGTGGTGTTCGTCGGACCGTGACCCGGGGAGTGGTCGAACGGGATAACCAAAAATCTTTTACCTTCCTTGCTGATCTTCGCCTTGGGCGAGGAGAGCAGGGCGTCGAGCATGTTGTGCGGCTGCATGCCGTCCTCGATCCACAGCGCCGAGGCGTCGAGGTTGAGCACGGCGACGCCGTCGGCCTCGAAGAACGTCAGCGCCTTGAGGTAGGCCTCCCTGCGGGAGTGCAGCTCGTTGGTGGCCAGCTCGACGGCGTGGGCGTGCGCCATGGCGCCGAGCTTCAGGTTGGCCGCGGCGACCTCCTGCTGGACGATGTTCTCGATGTCGAGGAGGCCGTCCAAGCCGGTCAGGTCGATGTTGCAGCCGATCACAGCGTAATGGTTACGCTTTCCGGTGACCCCGGGCCGATTCGAACGGCCGACCTGCGGTTTAGGAAACCGCTGCTCTGTCCACCTGAGCTACGAGATCGTATCACCAGGTCGGCGGGCGCGCGCGGAACTCCGCGACGTCCTCGACGGGCTCCACCATGTACCACGGGTCGTCCGCCGACGTCAAGCCGCCTCTGGCGTGGGCCCACTCGCAGATCCGGAGGGCGTCGGCGGCGGACTCCCAGAGCTTGGCCTTCCCGTGGTCGACGGTGTGACCGTCGGCGGGGTCGTCGCCTATCGCGTAGACGACGGTCTGGTCGGCCGGCGAGACGACGGCGAACCGCATCGCGAGATCGGTGATCCGCTCGACCGGGAAGTCCCGGCAGCCGTAGCGCTCCCAGAGCACGGCGAGGTCGGCGTGATCCGGGCAGAGGTCCCTGTCGTCGTCCCCGAGGCGCCAGCCCTGCGCGGCGGCCAGCTCGTCCACAAACAGCACCGCAGGGCGCGGGCCGGGACAGGCGTAGCAAGTGATGATGTACGGCATCAGTGCTGCTCGACTTTCACGGCCACGTCGTGTGCCAGTCCATCGGAGGAGGCACGACCTCCGGTCCGGGCATGTACCGGAACTCGCGGTAGCTTTCGTAGTCCATCCGACACGCCGCCCGCCGAGCCGCGCGAGGCGACTCGTGGTCCGAGATGCGGATGCCGTCCACCAAGAGTATGGCCTTCTCGCCGCCGATCTCGGCCAGGATGAGGTAGGCCGTACCGTCGTACCCCGTGGCGACCTGTCTGAAAGACGGCGTCGACATCACAGCTCCGCCATCGCGATCCGCCGGGCCCTGCGCTTCGCCGCACGGCCGGAGATGCGGTCCTTGCGGCCGTTGTTCAGCTTGTGGTACGGGCAGACCTTGCACTCCCGCCAGTTCCAGGCGGCGCGGTTGATCTCGCGGCGGTAGTAGTCCACTCCGGGCATTCTACCACAGAAGATTGCTGTTGACGCCGCGCCGGCGGTCTGCTACAAAGGACTACATGAAGTACATCGTCGACACGAGGAAACAGGACAAGAACGGCGTCAAGGTCACCGTCCGGGTATACGAAGAGGGCACGACCGTCGAAGCGGACTGCCAGTGCCTCGGCCTCCCGTTCCGGACTCACTCGACCGAATCGTGCCCGAACCGCGCGAAGGCCGTCAGGTCGATCCCGGTCGTCTCGCCGACACAGGGTGGGTGACCTGGCTGAACAGGCCCGGCGTCGGGTCGGTCCCCGAGATCATCCCATCCCTGACGCCGCGCCACGACACCTTGCCGGACTGGTGGCGGACCTTGACCTCGCCGTTGACCGTCGAGCCTACGGGGAGCACGGCGCCGCGGTGGGCGTTGCGGAGGTGACCCGTCGCGTCGGGCTTCGGCGGCTTCGGGTCGGCGGGCTTGCCGGGCTTCTTGTCGGGCGCCGGTCCGGCGCCGGGCTCCGCCTTGATCTGGTAACCGTACTTCCCTCGCGAGAAATCGCTATCTTCGCCGGGCTCCTCCGGCGAGTAGGCCAACCCGTGCTTCCGCGCCAGGGCTTCGTGAACTCCACCGGCAGCATCCGTGTGCTGATGCCCGTACACCCGCCGAACACCGTTGTGATAGGCGTGTGCGTACAACGCCTCATACATCGCCGTGCCCAATCCCTGACCACGATGCTCAGTCCTGAGGTCAGAGTGGACAGACACCCCGCGAGCACCTGGGTAATCCTGAAGGTCTCCATAGACTTCGCCGACCCGCTTACCGTTGTGATGGAGATGAGCCGCGATGTCTCCGTCCGGTCCATCGTTCAACACGGTCAATCCGTACCCATTGGCGCGATGTTCAGGCGACAGGACGTGACTGTAATCGAACTCCGGCGTGTGGGCGTTCTCGCTCTCTTCTGGAGTCTGCGGGCGCTGCTGACCTCGCGGGATATCGCGGATCGCCATCTTTTCCAATTCCGCCTTGGCGACGCCACGCTTCGCCTTGGCGCGGAACGCCGACCAGGCCGATGCAACGACCGGGGCGGCGTGGGCGATTACGGTGGGGGCCACCGAGGAGACGCCATGCTGGACGGCGGCGACGTCGACCTTGTCGAGGTCACCTTTCTTCAAGTCGGCCGACTTACCGGATCCCGAGCAAGGCTTCGGGCCTGGGCTGGTACGGAGGTCGCTCCCCTTGGGGAGGTGCTCCTTGAGCTTGCCGTCCTTGTGCGTTACCTTGCTGCCGCAGTCCGGGCAGACCCTGAGGAACTCGGGCAGCTCGCCCTTGGTGAAGTCGAGTGGAGCAGGTTTCAGCTCGGGAGGGAACAACGGACTGCGGTGGTAGCTGTGCAGGTAGCCCTCAGCATCAGCTCCGCTGGTGTGGTCGACCGCAGCACCACGAACCGGCACCCAAGACGACCCGTTGTAGACCTCCAGGGCCTCGGGAGGTACGGCGCCGGCGTGGTAAGCCGGGAACCCGGCGTCTTCCTTCCCCGGGGCGTCGGTGAAGCGCTGACCAACACCCTTCGGACGCGCCCGGAGCACGACCGGAACGGCACCGGCAGCGACAGGGTTGTCGTGCTGATCGAAGGCGAACGACTCGGCGACCCCGTGCCAGTACCGCGCCCCGCTCGGGGCAGTCCAGAAGGTCTTCCCGCGCGAATGCCCGGCGTAACCGCCACCGTCACCCCCGATGAATCCCGACGCGGGTCCCTGGCCGCGCGGCAACAGTCCGTGCTCTCCGATCGAGGCCAGGCGGTTCGCTGTGGTGACGTGGTAGAGGTACCCCTTCCCGCCCTGAGGCGCCGGAATCCCGCGAACAGAGCCACCGTCGACCTTCGCGAGGACCTCCCAACCACCCACCTCGAAGGCCTTGGTGAGCCCGGCGCCCCCGGGGACGGCCTGCGCGGGATCCGGCTCAACCTCGGCCAGCGGCGCGCGGACCAGCGCCGGTACCGCGTCTCTCCCTTCAGCCCGGAAGGCCGCAGCGGCATGGCGGCCCTGTAGGACGGCGCCGTCGTGGTCGACGACCACCGGCGGCGGGGCGTCGCCGTTGGCGAGCATCTCGCGGTACAGCGCGACCCTGCGGGGGTCCAGGGTGGAGGGGTCGCCGAGGTCGAGGGGGTGCAGGTCGGCCAGGGTCTCGGTGAGCCGGCCGCCGTTGGCCCAGCGGGCCTCCAGCGAGCGGCGGATCCCGGCGTCCCAGGCGGCGCGGTCCGGATGGTCCAGGGACGGCACGCGGAGGTCGCCGGCCCGGTAGATCCTGGGGAGCTTCTCGGCCTTGGAGAGCCCGTCGGCGGCCTGTTCCGCGGCGCGGGCCAGCGCCAGGGTGGCGTTTGCCAGGTCCACCACGGCCTGGTAGGTCTGCGGGAACGCCGACTTGACCTGCTGGAGGGCGGGGAGCTGCTGCTGGATAGATTGAAGCGCAGAGGCGACCTGCTGGCGGACGCCGTCGACGTCGGTCTGCTGGCGGGCCTGGACGGCCTGGTCGGCCTGGGCCTGGCGGTGGGCGGCGCGGTGGAAGCCGTCGACGAGCTGGGCGAGGTCGTGGTCCTTACCCTGGGGTTGGTGGGTGGCCGGATGCTGGGGAGGCTGGTGGCCGGTGCCGTTGGCGTCGGACTTCGCGATGCCACCGTGCCAGTCGGCGAGGGGCACCCAGGAACCGTCAGCCATGCCGATCTGGATCCGGTGGGCCGGTATCGGCTTCTTCGTGTAGACGTCGCGGGTGCTGCTCTCGGTCTGGAACGGGTGGCCGGCCTCGGGCGTCCTGAGGATTACGTGACCTCCGTCTTCCGGAGCAAACGCCCACACCGCGCCGGCGTTCCGGGAGTGGTACGACCGCTTCTCCGTCGCCCCGTCCGGCCAGACGTCCTGATCTGTACCCCAGTTCGGCCGGTGTGTGACCAGGGAACCCGAGGCGGCGATGTCGTGGGCGCGCTCCTCGTTCGTGGCGTGGTAGACGTAGCCGGGCTCTGAAGGCGTGTTTCGGGATGGACGCAGGGGCTCTCCGGGTGCCTTCTGCAGTCGCTCTGTCTTCGCGAACGGGGCGAGGTACTCCTGGGCGATCTTCTCGGCCTCGGAGGGGTTCTCCTTGATCCTCTGGATCTCCTCCTCGACGTCGGCGCCGTACAGGACAGTCCGGTCTCGGCCGCGCAGCTTGGCGGCCTCCAGGGCCTTCGAGGCCTCCGAGGGCTTCGACCCGACGCCAGCCGACAGGGTGGCGCCGGTCGCCGCGGCGTACTGCCGGCGGACGTCCTCCAGGCCGGCGACGGCCTCGGCGGGGACCTCCAGCAGGACCTCGTCTCCGCCAGCCTCCACAGTCGACCCGAGGACGTTGACCGCCCAGGCGGCGAGGAGGTCGTTCCCGCGCCGGATCGCCTGGTCGACCCGGCGGATCTCGCCGACGTCGTCCTGTAGGCGCGCCCTGCCTACAAGTGCGCCGATGTGATCGCCGTCCGCGGCAACGAAGAGGTTCACCGCTAGAAGGTTGGTCTTGACGGCGACCAGGGGTCGCGGTACGCTGACCGGGATGCGAAAGTACGTCGGCAGATCCATCGAGTCACAGAAGAGGGTCCTCGTCGTGTCCGAGACCGTCCTCTCCCCCACCGACACGCCCTTCGACTGGGGCAGCAACAGCTCCGGCGCCGAGGCTCTGGCCCTAGCGATCCTCACCGACGCCACGGAGAACTCCCAGGAGGTCGACAAGGCCTTCCAGGACTTCAAGCGTGAGGTCGTCGACCGGTTCCCCGAGGACTTCGCGATCACCCAGCACGACGTCCTGACCTGGCTGCGGGACTGGAGGAAGCGGTGATCCCCGTCATCGCGTTCTGCGGCCTCGCCGGGACCGGCAAGGACACCGTGGCCCGAGAGCTGGGGATCCTCTTCACCGGCCGCGGCGCCTCGGTCAAGTCGGCGGCCTTCGCCGGCCCGCTCAAGGAGATGTGCTGCGAGGTCTGGCCGCTGCCCCAGGAGAACGTCTACGGACCCTCGGAGAAGCGCGGCGAGCCGGTACCCGGCCTCGTCGGTGCCCTGGCCGACGGGTCGGCGGCGGAGCGCTGGGCCGCCAAGCTGTTCCCGGA
>Ga0068865_100001958_pt1 | contig 12151 bp, 12 predicted proteins | sample KBSMisM12_FD_75293 | JGI IMG/M metagenome (GOLD analysis project Ga0068865, IMG submission 75293) | Miscanthus rhizosphere microbial communities from Kellogg Biological Station, Michigan, USA - KBS Miscanthus M1-2 | ecosystem: Host-associated > Plants > Roots > Rhizosphere > Soil ...
GTGGCCCGCTCCCAGACGACCACCGTCTCGCGCTGGTTGGTCACACCGATGGCGGCCACGTCGGACATCGCCCGGCCCGCCTTCTCGACCGCCTCGCGCAGCACCTCGACGGAGGCGGTGTAGATGGCCTCGGCGTCGTGCTCGACCCAGCCGTCGGCCGGATAGAACTGCTCCAGTGGCCGGCCCGCCTCGGCCAGCGCCTGGCCAGTCGCATCGAACAGGATCGCCCGCGTGCTTGTGGTCCCCTGGTCGAGCGCGAGGATCAACGGCGCCGGCATGCGACATCCTTTCCGGTGATGGTTGTGGCCCGTTTAAACATGTTTTCACCGCCTCTGCGCAAAGTGGCCGACTGACCGCCCCAGAACGAGGCGGACGAGCAGCCGCTTCAGAATGGGGGTCGGGCTTGAGTGTCGCCTGGAGCAGCGAAAGCCTGCTCGAACTCGCCAAAAGCCGGGCGCCGGCGGATCGAGAGCGCCTGCTCGTCGGGATCGTGGAGCTGTGCGACGCCGGCGATGGCGCCGCCGTCACCGCCTCGCCGCAGATCCAGGCCCTCCTGAACTCCATCTTCCTCGGCCTCGTGGCCACGGCCGAACGTGAGATCCGCAAGCGGCTGGCTGAGAAACTTTCAACCGCCGACTGGGCGCCGCCGGCCATGATCAACGTGTTGGCCCTCGACGAGATCGAGATCGCCCGGCCGATCATCGCCGCAAGTCCCGTCCTGAAGGACGCCGACCTGATCCGCCTGCTGGTCGAGGCGACCATCGAGCATCAGATCGAGGTGGCGCGCCGTCCGAACATCAGCGCCGAGGTGGTGGCCGCGATCCTCGAGGCCTCCGAACCGGCGGTGCTGACCGCGCTCGCCGCCAACCGCACCGCCGAACTCGGGCCTGCGGACATGCGAAAGCTGGTGCTGGCCGCTCGCGAGATCGCCTCGCTGCGTCCCCCGCTGTCCAACCATCCCCAGCTCTCCAGCGACCTCGCATTGCAGCTCTACGCCTGGGTGGGCCAGGCGCTGCGCCAGTCGCTGGCCGACCGCTTCCGGCTCGACCCCAAGCAGATCGAGACCGCCCTGGCCCAGTCCGTCGGCGAGGCGCACGCGGCGGCGCCCACGGCCCGGTGCGCGGTCGTCACCCAGCGCGACGGCGAGCGCGAGGCCATGGAGCAGAAGCTGATCGAGAAGCTGCATTCCGCGGGCCAGCTTCGCACCGGCTACCTCGTGCGCGCCCTGCAGGAGGGCCGGCTCAGCCTGTTCACCCGCGCGCTCACCACGCTCGGCCGCTTCGAGGCTGACCAGGTCCAGCGGGTGATCGATTCCGACCGGCCGGAGCTGCTGGGCCTGGCCTGCGCGGCGGTCGGGATCGACCGCAGCGTCTTCCCCTCGATCCTGGAAATGATCCGCGGGCTGAACGAGGGCCGGCCCGGCGGCGGCCTCGACGGCGCGCGCAAGGCCATCGGCGCCTTCGGCCCGGTCAGCCCCCAGGTGGCCGGCGCCGCCTTCCGCCAGGCGGCTCAGTCCGTTTGACAAGCCCACGGGCTTGAAGGTTTCTGGCTAGAGATGTCGGGGACCCTTGCGTGACAGCGATCGCCTTCACCGCCAGCGAACGGCCGGAAGCCCAGGAGGGTCGCGCCCGCCTCGCCGCCCGCTATGGCGACGTGCCGGTCTCCGAGGCCGAGGTGATCGTGGCCCTGGGCGGCGACGGCTTCATGCTGGAGACCTTCCACGAGCACATGAGCCTGGGCCTGCCGATCTACGGCATGAACCGCGGCTCGGTCGGCTTCCTGATGAACGACTACAGCGAGTACGGGCTGCTGGAACGGATCGCGGCGGCCGAGAAGGCGGTGATCCATCCGCTGCGGATGACGGCGACCGACGCGCACGGCGAGACCCATGCGGCGCTGGCGATCAACGAGGTCTCGCTGCTGCGCCAGACCCGCCAGGCCGCCAAGCTGCGCATCTCGATCGACGGCAAACTGCGCCTCTCGGAGCTGTCCTGCGATGGGGCGCTGGTGTCCACGCCCGCCGGGTCGACCGCCTATAACCTCTCCGCGCACGGGCCGATCATTCCGCTGGACGCGCGCGTGCTGGCGCTGACGCCGATCAGCGCCTTCCGGCCGCGGCGCTGGCGAGGCGCGTTGCTGGCCCACACCGCCCAGGTCACTTTCGAGATCCTGGAGGCGGAGAAGCGGCCGGTCAGCGCCGTAGCCGACAACTTCGAGGTCCGCGACGTCCTGGAGGTCCGGATCGCCGAGGATCGCGACGTGGCCCTGCACATGCTGTTCGACGAGGGGCGCAGCCTGGAAGAGCGGGTCCTGGCTGAGCAGTTCCAAGCTTAGCTTTGGGGTGCGGCGGCTTGCCGCGGAAAGCCAACAGATACCGAGGGTTGCCACACCGGTTATTAACGGGTTCGGCCTAGCTTACGGCGGTTAAGTCACGTGGAGGGGCGGCCGTGAGCCAACAAAATCCCGGTCAGATGATCCAGCCCGGCAATGCGCTGCGCCTGAAGGTTGGCGGCGGTCGGCTGGGCGCCATCGACCCGGCGGCGATCGCCAAGGCCGAGGCGGCGCTGAAGAGCCTCGCCAGCAACTTCACCCAGTGGCTCGCCGACGAGATCACCAAGCTCGAAGCTGCGCGCCAGCAGGTCAAGACGGTTGGCCCCACCATCGAGACCATGGAAAACCTCTACCTGCGCGCCCACGACCTGAAGGGTCTCGGCACGACCTACGGCTATCAGCTGATCACCCGCATCGCGGGCTCGCTCTGCCGGTTGATCGACGACAAGGAAAAGCGCGCGCAAGCCCCGCTGGACCTGGTCGACGCCCACATCGACGCCATCAAGGCGGCCGTGCGCGACGACATCAAGTCGGACGAGCATCCGGTCGGCCGCGTGCTGGTCGAGGAGCTCGAGCGCCGAGTCAAGACGGCGGCCTAACCGGCTGCCGTTTCTCTACATTTAGCGACTTCGAGGTCAGCGGATCGGGTCGACCGAGCCGCCGCCGTGGATCGACGTGCTCACGGACGGGTGGCCGAGATAGTGGATCGAACCCCCGCCGGCGATCGAGGCCGACAGGCTGTCCTGCGCCGCCAGGAAAATCTTGCCTCCGCCATGGATAGAGGCCGATGCGGCCCCAGCGGGCATGGTCTTCAAGTCGATGACGCCGCCGCCGTGGATCACGGCTGAGACCGCGCCCTGCTGGGCGAAGGCGCCCTCCGAGACGATCTTGCCGCCGCCCTTGATGGCCACCGAGTTCATCACCGGCGTCTCCACCAGGACCTCGAAGTGGTTGGGGCCCCAGCAGGAGCCGCGGCACGGCGCGAGGATCAGCTTGCCGCCGTCGATAACCTCGACCCGCGGCCGATCGCTGGTGGCCCGGATGACGGTCACCCGCTGCACCGGCGCCTGCCGGATGGTGATGTTCCCGCCGCCGTGTAGCTCCAGAGCGTCGAAGCGGCCCACAGCCATCACGTCGGCGGCCGACGCGAGGGTCGGGATGGCGGCGGCGACGACGGCGGCGGCGGCGAGCAGAGCAGCGCGGCTCATGGCTGAGTGTCCCTTCGGTTCGGGACCGAAGACACCAGCGGCGCCTTGGCCGCGCAACTTAAGGATTGGTCATGCTCGCGGGCAGCGACGCCTACATCACGCTTTCCATCGGCTCCTCAACCACGCCGTAGCCGGCGTTTGGCGGCAGGGCCAGGAAGCGGCGGCCGTCCTTGAGCAGGACCTTCGGTTGCACGGTGACCAGGCGGCGCCCCTGGGCGCGGCCCACCGCGTCGGCGCCACTGCGCGCCTCTGCGAGGAGCTGCAGGTTCATGCGCGTCGGGAAGATCACCTTGCGTTCGCCCGCCGCGGCCAGGCGCAGCGCCTCGGACGGCGCGATCCACTCGGCGTCCACCGTCTCGTGGCCATCGCAGGCGGCGACCTGCTCGGCCGGCGCAGTCACCGCATAGAACCAGGTGTCGAACCGCTTCGGCACGACCTCCGGGGTGACCCAGCGGGCGAAGACCGTCAGCGCGTCGAGATCGAGATAGGCGTCCAGGCTGGAGATGACGTCGATGAAGCGCGTCTCGCCCTTGTCCACGGCCTGGCGCACCTCCATAGGGCAGGCCTCGCCGCTCATAGGCTGACCGTCGCGCCGGCGCGCCAGGAGGATCCCGGCCTCCTCGAACACCTCCCGGATCGCGGCGATGCGCAGGCCCCGCTGCTCGGCGTCGTGGGCCTCCCAGCCGACCGTGTGGCTGGCCCAGTTGAGGTCGTGGTCGCCGGCATGGCTCTTGCCGCCCGGAAACACCAGGGCGCCGGACGCGAAATCGATCTGATGGTGCCGCTTGACCATCAGCACCTCGAAGGTCGGTGCGTCGCGCAGCAGCAGGATGGTCGCGGCCGGCTTGATCTCGGCGGGGGGCTTTGGCGCTTCACTCATGAGGCTAGCTTGGGATGGCCGCGCAGGCGGCGCAAGCCACTCCCGAGCGGAGGCAGTTCAGGCGCTCTGCGCCGCCTCGGCCTCGTTGCGGGCGTCGCGCGACAGCCCGTCCATCTTGTCCAGCAGGTAGTCGACGTCGTCGCGCGAGGCGGTGTCGGGCTGGGTCAGGAAGCGTTCCAGCATGTGCTGCTGGAAGCGCTCCAGGTCGCGCGCCCCGCCGTCGAACTCCATGGAGTGGTAGGTGTCGACCGCTGCGCGGAAGGCGGGGAAGAGCCGCGCCGGCAGCCCGGCCCGCTCGTAGATGGCGCGCAGGCCCAGCGGCCCGGCGTCGTGGATCATCAGCCAAGTGCGGTGGTGCGGCACGCCGGCGAGCTCGGCGACGCCCCATTCGAAGAAGGTCATGTGGCCCTGGGCCAGGGCGCGCAGCAGCAGGGACGGCGTCAGCCGCGCCTCGGCGTGCAGGTGCGCGGCGAAGGCCTTCACGTCGGCGGCCCGCCCGGCCTCCTCGACCAGGTCGACCGTGGCCCGCTCGGCTGAGCCCGCCGCGATCGTGAGCGCGGTCTCGGCGCTGACCGCGTGGTGGGTCATCAGGTGGTCGCGCAGTTCGTCGCCGACCAGGGCGACGAGCTTTTCGCTGACCGCGAGCGGCAGGACGCGGCGGTAGGCGACGGCGGACAGCACGTTCTCGTGCGCCTCGAAGCGGGTGATCACCTGCTGCAGGGCGGCCTCGGCGAAATCGGCGTTGTCGTTGGCGCAGGCGGCCGTGACCGCGCGCTCGCTGCCGTGCTCGGCGATGGCGGAGGTGACCGTGCGCGACAGCATCGGACGGCGCGCGATGGCCAGTTGGCGGACCGGCCCGCCCAGGCGGACGATCTCGGCCAGATCCTGGTCGGTGAAGGCCGGCGAAAAGCCCAGCAGCGGCAGCGAGATGCCCTCGACGTCGCGGGCCAGCCGCAGCGCCACGTCGCGCGGCACGAGCCGCGAGTGCTTCAGCGTCACGGCCAGCGCCCGGCGCACCATCTCGGCGGCGTCTGCGGCCATGATCCGCAGGATCTCCGCAGCGGTCGTGCGCTCCTCGTCGCTGAGCGTGTGGATTTCCATGACGCGGCAGAGCTTGTAGGCGGCCGCGGCGCGCTCGTCGGCGGTCGCGCCCTTCACGAGCGTACGGATGTCTTCTTCCGTCAGCGCGGAGCGCGTTGTCGACATGGCTACTTGCCGTCCCCGTTATGGGCGCGCAGAGCCACCCCTGGCCGAACGTCCCACGAGTCCGACTGTCCGTTGTCATGCTTAACGGGGAGTTAGGGACTCGAATCTGTGGATTGAGAACGGCCTCTGCGGCCCGCTAAGGTGGCGGCCGAATGATGAGGGGAACGCCCACGTGCTGCTCAAGGGCCTGAAGGTCGTCGATTTCACCGCCTACATCGCCGGGCCGGGCGCCGCCGCCATCCTGGGCGACTGGGGCGCCGAGGTGATCAAGGTCGAGCGGCGCGAGGGCGACAACATGCGCCACGTCTTCGCCGACCTGAAGAACGACATCGGCGCGAACCCGACCTTCGAGCTCGACAACCGCGGCAAGCGCGGGATCGTGCTGGACATCACCAAGCCGGCCGGCCGCGACGCCCTGGCCAAGCTGGCCGAGACCGCCGACGTCTTCCTCACCAACACCCGGCCGGTGTCGCTCAGGAAGTACGGGCTGGACGAGGCCACCCTGCGCAAGGCCAATCCGCGCCTCGTCTATGCGGTGATCACCGGCTACGGCCTGGAAGGCCCCGACGCCCACCTGCCCGGCTTCGACGTCACCGCCTTCTGGGCGCGTTCGGGCATCGGCTACATGACCGCGCCCAAGGGCACCGAGCCCTTCATGCGCACCTCGGGCATGGGCGACCACTGCACCTCGCTGGCCACCGTCTCGGCGATCCTGGCGGCGCTCTACGAGCGCGAGCGGACCGGGGTCGGGCGCATGGTGCAGACCTCGCTGCTGGCCACCGGCGTCTATCTCTGGGGCTCGGACCTGGCGGTGCAGCTGAAGCTCGGCCGCGTGGCCTCGATCCGCTCGCGCGACAACCCGATCAACGCCGTCGCCAACCACTTCAAGAGCTCCGACGGCCGCTGGTTCGTGCACAACCCGCGCGGCGGCTCGGGCGGCTGGCAGAAGTTCCTCGAGGTCGCCGGCCGGCCCGACCTGGTCAACGACCCGCGTTTCGCCACCGGCAAGGAGCGTCGAGCCCACGCCCGCGAACTCGCCGCCGAGCTGGAGGCCGCCATCGAGCAACTGCCCTTCGAGGAGATCGCGCGGCGGATGGACGAGGCCGACCTGGTCTGGGCGCCCTTCCAGACCCCGGCGGACGTCGACGCCGATCCGCAGATCGCGGCGGCCGGCGGCTTCGTGGAGGTCGACGACGGCCAGGGCGGCGCCTACCGCTCCCCGGCCAGTCCCGCGGTTTTCCCGGGTGTAGAACGTCAGGTCCGCCCGCGCGCGCCGCGCCTGGGCGAGCACACCCGCGAGGTCCTGGCGGAGTTGGGCTACGGCGAGGCGGAAATCGAGGCGATGTTCGCCACCGAGGCCGCGGCATAGAGCGCGTCAGGTGAAGTGTGCGCACTTCACCGTCCGACGCGCTCTAAATCAAAGACTTGCGAGCACGATTCAGCAGTCAGGCTTCGCCTGACCCCATCGTGCTCTAGCCCTTCCGGCTGTTCGACAGAACCTGCAGCATCTCGGTGGTGAACATCGAGCTGGTCATCCGCGAGCCCATGCCCGCGCCGTCCGGCATGTGGCTGCCGCGCAGGATCAGGCCGATCAGTTGCTCCTGCTGGGCCAGGCGGTCGACGCGTCGGGCCGAGGCGTACTGGATGAAGTCGCCGTCGCCGGTCGCCGTCGGGCCCTCGCCGTCGGTGACCGGGCTGCCGCCCGCGGTCTTGGTCAGGTTGGCGTAGACCTCGCCCACGGTCGCGGCGCGGCCTTCCTTGTAGAAGATCGCCTTGTTGGCGTGGGCGGCGTCGGGGAACAGACTGGCTGCGGTGGCGCCGGGCTGGCGCTGGGCCGCCTCGATCAGCTTGGCCGAGCCCTGCGGCCCAAGGAAATGGGCGGCGTAGAGCTCGCCGGCGGTCGGCTGGCGGCCGGTTCGGCCCTTCAGGTAGGCCGCCGAGTCGGAGGTCAGTTCGCCGGCCATCAACGAGGCGGCGTGCGGGTCGAGCCGCAGGTCCATCACCGCGCGGCGGGCGTCGTCGCCCGGCACGTGGTAGCGGCCGTCAGAGCCCTTCTCGATCAGCTCGGCGTAGCGGGCGTAACCATGCTTGGCGCCGTGCTGCTTCAGGGTCGACAGCCAGGTCTGGCCCACGAACTGGAAGAGTCCGGCGGCCGAAGAGGCGGCCGACTTGGCGGCCGGGTTGAAGCCGCTCTCGCGGTTGGCCGTCTTCATCAGGAACGAGAAGTCGACGCCCGTCGCCTGGGAGGCGCGCTGGATCGCCGCCTGCACGATGCCGGAAATGCCCTGGACCGCCATGACAGCAGTCCTGAACGATCGTGGTTAATGGCGCGCTAACCATGATTAAGCGCGCGGGGGCCTACTCCGAGCGCGTGGCCTCGACCGCCTCGATCTCGCGCTGGAGCTTCCTTTGCTGGCGACGGACCAGCCACACCAGCGCGACGACCCACAGAACGGTGAGGGCGATGATGGGCATCCATTGCAACAGCGTCTGCGGATCCTCCGGGCTGTGCATGCCCACCATCATCACGCCGACCGCGAACAGCATCGGCGCGAGCGTGACAGAGAAGGTCGAAGCCCGGAACGTCTGGCGCATCAGCTCACGACGGTGGAACTCCACCAGCACTGCGCCGGAGGCGCTCGCGTCCGGCATGGCGTTCGGCCAGCGGTCGCGGCTGCGCCAGATCATCCAGCCGAGGGCCGGAATCATCAGCAGGTCGCCCGCCCGGATGGTGTCGTTCCTGGCGGTCCAGGCCGCGTAGGCGAAGAACACCGTCTCCGCCGCCCAGATCACGGAGGCGACGAGGTAATAGCGATGAATGCGGCTGCGATAGGCGTCGGCGCGGGCGCGGATGGCTTCGACGGACATGGGCTTGGTCTCCGTTTCCTGGCCCTGCCACAGGGCTTTCAGGGTGTCGTCAGGCGGCTGGCTCATGCACGGCCTCCCTCGGCGAACTTGCGGGCCAGGAGGCCCTTCAGGCGGTGGATCTTGGTGGCGACGGCGCCGGCCGACAGGCCGGTGATCTCGCCGATGGCGGCGGCGTCCAGGTCTTCGAGGTAGAGCAGCAGGACCTGGCGATCCGGCGGCCCCAACGCCTGGATTAGGGCCATCAACCGGTCGAGGGCCTGGCGCTCGCCGGCCGCGGCTTCGGGATCGTGGCCATCCGCGACGGCCGCGAGCTCGTCCAGGGTCGCCATCCGCTCGGGCCGGCTGCGGCGGCGCTTCTGCACATGGCTGGCCGCGGTGTTGTGGGCGACGCGATAGACCCAGGTCCGAAGGGCGCAGCGGCCGTCGAACAGCGCCAGGCTGCGCCAGAGCGCCACGTGGATGTCCTGGATCAGGTCGTCACGGACCGCGGGATCGGCTTCATAGGCGCCGGCGAGGCGCGCGATCGCTCCTCCGAAGGCCTCGGCCGCCGCCGCATAGCGCTCGTCCTGGCTGCCGGCGCCCAAGCCGCCCTCCCCGCTCGATTCAGCAAGGTAGTCGGAGCTGGGCCGGAAATCTTACAGCCTGTGAAACCTAGGGCTGCGGGTCCTGGTCGGGCTTCTTCTGGTCGGGCTTCTTCTTGTCGGGTTTGTTCTCGGGCTTGGCCTTTACGGGATGCGGCGCCTGGCCGGCCTGGGCGGCGGCGGCCTTGGCGTGTTGCTGGGCCGCCTCCGCCTGACGCTGCTGGACAGCCTCGGCCTTGGCCTGCTGAGCGACCTGGACCTGCTGCTCATGCTGGGCCTTGGCCGCCTGCTGGGCCTGCGCCTGCTGCTCGTGCTGTGCGCGGGCCGCCTGGGCGGCATCGGCCTGCTGCCGCTCCGCCTTCGCGGCCTGCGCCGCCTGGGCCTGCTGGTCGCGGGCGGCGTGGTCGGCCTGGATGCGCTGCTGGTGCTCGGCCTTGGCGACCTGCGCGGCCTGCGCCTTGCTCTCCTGCTGGGCGCGGCTGGCCAACATCTGCTTCTGGTGCTCGGCCTTCGCCAGCTGATCCGCTTCAGCCTGTTTCTGGCGGCTGGCGCGATCCGCCAGCAGCTGCTGCTCATGCTGGGTCCGGGCCAGCTGGCCGGCCTGCGCCCGGTTCGCCTGCGCGGCGCGCTCGGCCTGCGCCTGCTGCTCGCGTTTTGTCTGCTCGGCTAGGCGGGCTTGGTCGGCCTGCCGGCGCTGAGCCTCGGCCTGGATCTGCTGCTGCTGGCGCTGGGACAGGGCCTGGAGCTGCTGCTGACGCTGGGCCTCGGCCTGCATCTGCTGCTGGCGCTGGGCCTGGGCGGCGAGGTCGGCCTGACGGCCCGCCTGGGCATCGGCCCGCAGGCGCTCGTCGATGACGTCGCGACGGGGTTCCGTCCGCGGTGTGGCGGCCGCGACGATCGCAGCGGTTCGCTGCGCATAGGCCTGCCGCTGGGCGCGCTCCTGCGTCCAGGCGGCCTGGACCTGGCGGTCCTGGGCCAGGCGCTCGTCGTGGAGGCGCCGCCAGTCGGCGTTGCGCTGCTGCTCGGCCGCCCACTGCTGCTGCTGGGCGAGGATCGCGCCGCGATGATCGCGCCAGTCGGCGGCGTAGGCGGCGCGGCGCGGCTCGTGGATCGCGGCGCCGTAGAGCGCGCGCCCGCGGATCAGATAGCGCGACGCATAGTCGATCTGGCGCGCGCCATAGTTGGGATAAGGCCGGCCGTAGTTGTCGTAGACCTCCACTAGCACCGGGCCGTCGTACGCGTAGGCGTAGCCAGCGTCGCGGATCAGGAACGGATAGTCCCCGTCGCCGCGATAGTAGTACTCGCGCCAACCCTCGGGGGTCTGTTCGACCACACGGTACGCGCCGCCGGTCGAACGCCAGATCCAGGGCCGCGCGCCGTCGTAGTCGACGGTGTAGTCCGGGGGGCTGTCGGCGAAGGCGTCGCCCAGCTGATAGGCGTCGTCCACGTAGCTGTAGACCGGCCGCCGCGGCGCAGAGACGCGGCGGATCGGCGGCGCGGGTGGGAGCTGGTTCGCCAGGGGCGCCACGGATTCGGGCGGCGGCGCGGCCTCCGCCAACGGCAGGCTGGCGATCGGCGCGCCCGCGGCGGGCTGCTGCTGGGCCTGGTTGCAGGCGGCGAGCGCCAGAACGGCGGTCGCGGTGGCGGTCAAGAGGAGCATGCGCTGGGTCATGGCGTTGAAATCCCTGGCGAGCGGGCCCGTTCCCGATCGACCAGCATTAAGCTCGGCCGTCCCTGAACGCAGACCGAACCGGCGGGTCGGGAGCCGGTCATCGTACGGATGTAATTTTTCAGCTTGACGTTGGGAGATGACGGGCGTCACATCTCACCTACGCAACTATGTTGCGTCTACGAAATGTAAGGGAGCGAGCATGGTCATCCGTCAAGCCTTCTCCTTCGGATTCAATGGCTTCAGCCTTCCCGGCCGCCATCTTCCGCCGCACATCCGCCTGGCGATCGGCGGCTCGGTCGCCCTGCACATCGGCGTGGTGGTCTACCTGGCCTTCGCCAACTTCGACCCGCCGCTGGTGGCCCAGATCCCGGAGGATCCGCCGATCATTGTGCCGATCATCAATGAACGGCCGCCCGAGCCGCCGAAGCCCACGCCGGTCCCCAAGTCCGCGCCGCCCCTGCGCCAGACCGTGGTCCGCGACCTCGCGCAGACCGACCTCCTGCCCTTCACGCCGAAGGACCCGCCGCGCGAAGACCCGGGGCCGCAGCAGGTCGCGTGGTCCCAGACCGTCAGCGACCCGCCGGTCGCGCCGCAGAAGCCGCATGTGCTTGGCGGCGTCAGCTGGCTGCGCAAGCCCAGCGGCGAGGAGATGGCCGGGGCCTACCCGGAGGGCGCGATCCGCCGCAACGTCAGCGGCGCCGCCACCCTGACCTGCCTGGTCTCGGCGGCCGGGACCGTCCGCGACTGCAAGGTCAGCGACGAGACCCCGCCGACGGCCGGCTTCGGACCGGCGGCGATGAAGCTCGCCCGCTATTTCCGCATGAGCCCGCAGACGATGGATGGCCAGCCGGTGGATGGCGCCACCGTCAACATCCCGATCCGCTTCGCCCTCTCCAACCGGGGCTAGCCCCTAGTAGCTCTTGGGCAGGCCCAGCACGCGTTCGGCGATGAAGTTGAAGATCATCTCGCGGCTGACGGGCGCCAGCCGCGGGATCATCGCCTCGCGGAAATAGCGCTCGACGTCGAACTCCTTGGCGTAGCCCATGCCGCCGTGGGCCATGACGGCGGCCTCGCAGGCGCGGAAGCCCGCCTCGCCGCCCAGGTACTTGGCCGCATTCGCCTCGGCCCCGCACTCGCGCCCAGCGTCGTAGAGGGCGGCGGCCTTGAAGGCCATCAGGTTGGCCGCCTCCAACTCGGCCCAGCAGCGGGCCAGCGGATGGGCGACGCCCTGGTTCTGGCCGATCGGGCGGCCGAACACGACGCGCTCCTTCGCGTAGCCCGCCGCCTTCTTCAGCGCCGCCCGGCCCAAGCCCACGGCCTCGGCGCCGATCAGCACGCGCTCGGGATTGAGCCCCTCCAGCAGGTAGTAGAACCCCCTGCCCTCCTCGCCCACCAGGGCGTCGGC
>Ga0068865_100001959_pt1 | contig 12145 bp, 11 predicted proteins | sample KBSMisM12_FD_75293 | JGI IMG/M metagenome (GOLD analysis project Ga0068865, IMG submission 75293) | Miscanthus rhizosphere microbial communities from Kellogg Biological Station, Michigan, USA - KBS Miscanthus M1-2 | ecosystem: Host-associated > Plants > Roots > Rhizosphere > Soil ...
GGCCCCCGGTCACAACCGCCCCTCTGCAGGGAGACAGCGCATGGCGAACCAGATCGACGAGTACCAGAAGCAGATGCGGGAATTGCTTCGTGCCCAGCAGGACGCCTACGTCGCTGCGGTCGCATCGTGGCGTGAGGCGGTGGCGTCAGCCGCTGCCGCCGGCGTGAAGCCACCACCGGCCCCCAACCCGACCCCTGTTGACATGCTTCCCACTCCGGCCGAGATGGCCGAGGCGACCTACGGGTTTGCGGCGAAGCTGCTCGCGGACCAGAGTCGATTCATGGAGGCGCTGAGCAAGGCGATGGCGCCCCCCGACAAGAAGGGCTGACCATTCAACCGGCCTTGTGATGCGGAGAGGACGCCATGACTGATCTCCTGCATCGCCCGTGGCACAGCCTCTACCGTGGGGTGCCGCCGACGATCGAGCCGGCGAGCCAGACCGGTCTCGACATGTTCCGCGCGACGGCGCGGCGGCATCGCGACGCCGTCCTCGTGCACTACTTCGATCGCCCGATCGCCGTCGGTGAGATCGATGCGATGTCGGATGCGCTGGCCGTCGCCCTGCAGCAACGCGGGGTCGAGCCCGGCGAGCGCATCGCGATGTATCTGCAGAATGTGCCGCAGGTCGTCATCGCGGTTCTCGCCGCCTGGAAGTGCGGCGCCCTCATCGTGCCGTGCAATCCGATGCTGCGCGAACGCGAGCTGATCAAGATCCTCGTCGATTCGGGCAGCCGCGTGCTCATCTGCCACGACGACCTGTACGCCGAGGTCGCGCGCGCGGCGCTGCCCGCAACCGCCGTGCAGCAGACGATCACCACCTCGGCCCTCGACTTCCTGGATCCCGACGGCGCCAGGCCGGCGATGCTGGCCGGCGTCACGCGCGGGCGCCACCCGGGCACCGCGGATCTGTGTGAGCTCGTCGACCGCCACGCCGGCGCCGTGCCGGCCGCCGTCGACATCACCCACGACGATGTCGCCTTCATGGTCTACACGTCGGGCACCACCGGCGAGCCCAAGGCCGCCATGAACACGCACCGCAACGTCGTCTTCGCGACGTCGGTGTACGAGCGCTGGATTGGCCTGACCCACGCGGACACGATCCTCGGCCTCGCCCCGCTGTTTCACGTCACCGGGCTCATCGGCCACGTAACGCTGGCGCTGCTGACCGGCAGTCCGTTGGTCCTGTTCTACCGGTTCGAGGCCGGCGAAGCGTGCCGGCTGGCCCAGCGCCATCGCGCCACGTTCACGGTGTCGGCGGTCACCGCGTTCATCGCGCTGCTCAACAGCGAGGCGATGGGCACCGCCGATCTGTCGACGCTGACCAAGGTCTACACGGGCGGCGCGCCGACGCCGCCCGGCGTGCTCAACGAGTGGCACGCGCGCACCGGCACCCGGATCCAGCCGATGTACGGCCTGACCGAGGCCACCTCGCCCACCCACATGACGCCGCACGGCGCCATCCCGCCGGTGGACGACAGGACCGGCGCGATGTCGATCGGCGTGCCCGTGTTCAACACCGAGGTGCGCGTCGTCACGGACGCCGGCAACCAGGCCGAGCCGCGCGAAATCGGCGAGCTGGTGATCGCGGGCCCGCAAATCATCCCGGGCTACTGGCAGAAGCCCGACGAGACGGCCAAGTCGCTGCGCAACGGCGAGCTGCGCACCGGCGACGTCGGCTTCATGGACGAGCGCGGCTGGTTCTACCTCGTCGACCGCGCGAAAGACATGATCGTGGCCTCGGGCTTCAAGGTCTGGCCGCGTGAAGTCGAGGAAGTGCTCTACCTGCATCCCGCCGTGCGCGAAGCGGCCGTCGTCGGCGTCGCCGACCCGTATCGCGGCGAAACCATCAAGGCGGTCGTCAGTCTCAAACCCGGGTACACGGTGACGGCGGATGAGATCAAGGCCTTCGCCCGCGAGCGGATGGCTGCGTACAAATATCCGCGCACGGTCGACATCATCGACGACCTGCCGAAGACCACCAGCGGCAAGATCATGCGGCGTCTCCTGCAGAGCGCGCGCGGGATGGCCGCACCGATGCGCGGCGAGGAAGCGGAGCTCGCCCCGGTTTCGTATCCCCAGCTCCGGGCGGCCGTCGAGGCGCGGGCCGTGCTCGAAGTCGGCGCGACGTGGCTGCGACTCAGCCGCGGACCGATTTCCCATTCGACCTCGGAAGCGCTCTACGAGCGCTTGCGTCAGATGCTCGCACAGCTTGCCGACGGCAACCGGTTCGTGGATCGCGACAAGTTCCTGATCGCCAACGAGGCCTTCCACGCGGCAGTCATCGACCTCGCCCAGAACGAGCATCTGTCCCAGGCGTTTCACCGTCTGCGGCTCCGCGAGCTGTTCACGATGGTGCTCAAGGACACCCCGGCCACGCCCGAAAACGTCGTGTCCCTCCACGAGAACCTGGCCGACTCCATCGCCGCGAGCGATGCCGTGGGGGCGGTGAAGGCGATCCTGTCGTGGGGGAAAGCCTCGCGCGCAGGCGTCCGTCTCGCGCTCGGCCGCGACTTCAGCCCTCTGGCAGACGGGCGCGAGCTCAGACCGGCCGGCATTGTCGAGGACATGTCCCTCGCGCAAGCGAAGGAGCAGAACAGCCGCGAGGCGGACGTGGACGCGCTGGTCATGGCGCTGGACGCGCGAGCCGCTCTCGAGATCGGGATCACCCAGTCGCTCGGGGCCGCGTTGATGACGGAAGAGGAGCGCGATGCGCTGGTGGCGCGGCTCCGCGCGTTCACGCCGCTCGTTCGAGGGACCGGGGCGACGCACGTATCGCGATATATCAGGGCCGACGATGCATTCCATCGCATCTTCTTCAGCCTGCTGCACAACTCGTCGCTCTTCGAGACGTACAACACGATGGACGTGCCCGAGTTGATGCGCCGCGTCCTCGAAGTGGCGCCGGCCTCGATTCGGGAAGTCTTCGACGACCACCGGGAACTCACCGACGCCCTGCGGTCCGGCGACACGAACGCCACGAGCGCGGCGATCACCGGGCATGCGAACCGGGTGCGGTCGGCGCTCGCGGCGTTGCTGGTCGAGGAGCCCGGTCGGGCCCCGGGCGCACCAGTCGCGGTCCGGGTACCTGCGGGATAGCGAGAAATCAGGCGCAAAAGTGCGAATGGCCTCTGCGAGCTTGACATACACTGCGAATGCGTTGCATACTACGCACTCACTCACTTGGTAATACGCAGAAGGAGCACAGTGATGTCTAATTACCTCAAGCTCGCAACCGAGGCCGGCGACCAGTATCTGACGACGCTCGCAGAGGGCCAGGAGCAGTTTCTGAAAACGATGAGCGGATTCGCGGCCTGGACCCCCAAGGCGTCTTCCTTCCCGACGCCGCCGTTCCTGGCCGATCTGCCGACGCCGAAAGAGGTCGCCGAAGCGAACTTCGCGTTCGCCGCGAAGCTGCTCAAGCAGCAGAAGACCTTCACGGACAAGATGTTTGGGACGAAGGCCGGCAAGTAGGCGGTGCGCACCCGAAGACGGCCGTCGCGGCCGGTCAACCCGCGCCGCGACGCCGCGCTCCGCCCGAGCAAGCGATAAGGGGCACGCCCGAGTCCTAGCGGAGTGAACCGTGGCCGAAGCCAGAGACGACAACGAGCCCGCGCTCGTCGAGCGGTGGTTGCAGGACCAGCAGCACTGGCAGAAGACGCTGCTCGCCTACCTCGACTCGATGGTCAAGAACGAGGACTTCCTCGTCCACGTCGGCAACGCGATGCGTGGGTCCCTTCTGGCCGGGAAACCGTATCCCACGGCCCCGCCTCCTGGCACGCCGGTCACGGAAACGGCGGCCGACGCCCGCCTCGATCAGTTGCTGTTCGCGCTCCATCAGATCCAGGGACAGCTCAACGACCTCAGCATGACCGTCGCGGAAATGCGAAACGGCAGGGCCTCCTCGCCGGCTCCGCAGGCGAGCCAGTCCCGCAGAGCGGATCGCGCCAAACGCTCGGTCGCGCCGGCCGCTGCCGTCAAGAACCGGAAACGCAAGGGCCGCGGGTGAGTCCGTCGGACAGGGAACGCGAACTCGAAGCCCTCCTCGCGTTGTCGCAGCGTGGACGCGCAAAGCTCGAACGGCTCCACGAGATCCTGACATCCAGCGGGCACTACGGCCGGGGCGCCACTCCCGCCGCAGTCGTGTACCGCGAGAACAAGCTTCGGCTGCTGCGCCTGCTCGACGAGAACGGCCAGCCCCGCGTTGGTCCTCCGGTGTTGTTTGTCCCAGCGCCGGTGAGCCGCTACTTCATCATCGACCTGCTCCCCGGACGGTCCTTCGCCGGCCACATCGCCGCCGCGGGCTTCGACGTCTACATCGCTGACTTCGGTGAGCCGACCAGCGAGGATCGGTTCTGCGACCTCGCCTACTACGTGGACGGGCTCGTCAGGCGATGCGTGCGGACAGTGTCGGCGCTCAGCGGCGAACCGAAGATCAACATCGTCGGCTACTGCCTGGGCGGCACGCTGGCGCTGCTCTATTCGGCGCTCCACCCCGAGTCGGTCACGCGCCTCGTTCTCCTGACCACGACGGTCGACGGGGACGTCGAAGGAGGCATCGCCTGGGTTGCCCACAAGATGGGGCTGGCGGGAGAAAGCTACGACAACCCGCGGCTGGTGCCCGCCGCGGAGGTCAAGAGCTGGTTCGAGATGCTCTCGCCGGGCGCCAACAGCGTCATCGGTCGCGTCAACGATCTGTGGGACCGGCTCGATGATCCGCCGGAGCGTCTCCGGGATGTGCGCACCATGGCCACGTGGGTAGACGACGTGCTGCCGGCGCCGGGGCGCCTGCTCGCGGAGCTCTATCAGCAATTCGGCCCGGGGCGGAACAAGCTGATGGCCGGCACTGCCACGATTGGCGATCAACGTGTGGATCTGTCCGCTGTGACCATGCCGGTCATGTCCGTTTCCGCAGAGAAAGACACGATCGCGCCCCCGGACGGCGTGGACGCGCTCAAGAAGATCGTGCCGCACGCGCAGGTGATCCGGTTGCCTGGCGGACACGTCGGCATTGTTGCGGGGCGTTCGGCGCCTGCCTTGTGGCAGAGGGTCGTCGAGTTCCTCCAGGCCTAGACAATTGTCACCCCTCCACCGACCATTGATGGCCCACCGGTGACCTGACGCGCTGAACCGCAACAATTTCACCGGAAGTTCCGGGGGACTCGCCTGGTCTGCGGCTTGCAGCTGTTTTCAAAGGTGTTACAAGTTGTCACAACTCCTGATAGAGTCTGCCTGCTAACTCAACCTTTGGAGTCCACACATGGGTAACGGCGTCGTCCGGTGGCGTGGCCATCGTGTCCACGTAACCGAGACAGGCGAAGGCGAACCGCTGTTGCTCATCGCCGGCCTGGGCTGTAACACCCACATGTGGACGCCGTTCATCAATCATTTCCCCCATCGCCGGATCATTCGATTCGACGCGCCGGGAACGGGCCTCTCCAGCACCCCGCTGTATCCCGTGCCCGTGGCGTCACTCGCTGATCTTGCTGCGGCCGTTCTGGACAGTTCCGATACACCCTGGGCCGATGTCATCGGCTTTTCGTACGGCGGGGCGATCGCCCAGCAACTGGCCTTCAATCACAGCGCCCGCATCCGGCGCCTCGTTCTGGCGTCCACGACATGCGGGCTCGGCGCGCTGCCGGGATCCATGGCCTCCTTGACGGTGCTCGGAACGCCGGTGCGCTACTACTCGCCCAGCTATTTCGACCGCACGGCTGGCGCCTCGTACGGGGGCATGACCGAGCGGGACGCGCCGACGCGCCACCGGATGATGCAGGTGAGGCGTCAGAGCCCGCCGTCGCCGTACGGGTATGCCATGCAGTTGCTCGGCGCCGTCGGCTGGTCCAGCTGGCCGTTCCTTTCGGCCATCCCGCACGAAACGCTCGTCATCAGCGGCGACGACGATCCGCTGATCCCGGTGCAGAACGCCGAGATGCTCGCGCGCCGTATCCCGAACGCGCGGCTCGAGATCGTCGAGCGCGGTGGGCACCTGCTGCTCTGGGACGACGCGGACAATCTGGGCCGTCGAATCAGCCGGTTCGTGAACGCCGCGCACACCCGGAACGGGGTGTCCCGGCACAACGGAGCCTCGAGGCATAACGGGAACGGCAACGGGCACGCGCACCACGCGGCCCGGGCCTGATCGCGACTTAGTTTCCGGCCGTCGATCGCGTCGGCGCCGCGGCCGACATCATCCTGTTGAAGGCGAAGTCGTAGAGCGCGATCCGCTGGGCATCGAGCGGCTCGCCGGCCTCGACCTTATCGCCGAGAATCATCGACTTGCCGTTCGCGCCCTTGAACTCCGGCCATACGGGCAGGCCCTTGCCGTTCGGGTTGCCGCTCACCGCGAAGTTCACCCAGTACGACGTCATCGTCTCGGACAACGCGCGATCGCTGTCGGTCCAGGTGCGCGGCCCGTTGCCGAGCGCGTACGGGATTTCCGCCGTGTGAATGGCGCCGCGGCTCGGCTGGTTACCGTTCGCCGGCGGCACCTTCGTGAAGTAATAGACGTATGCCTTCCCTTTCTTCTGCCTCGACTGCGACACCGCCCACGACCGCATGTTCCACGCCACCTCGTCGTTGAAGCTCTTCACCTGCGCGGCGTTCGACTCGGCGTCGGAGCCCGCCGGGTAGATCTTCAGGAAGTCGGCGGAACGATCGGCAAAGCGATCCTTGATCTGCGCCGTGAACTCCGCCGCGGTCCCCTTCGGCACGCCGAAGAACGCGAAGCCGGCCTCGTTCTCGTTCGACCCGACGAGCACGTCGAGGTCCGCCTGCCGGCCCTTCGCGTAGGTCGTCGACAGATCCTCGGTGACGTACCAGCCGTCCACGATCGGACGGCCGCCCGGCATCTTCATGATCTCGTCGGCCGGTTTGGCGCGCAGGTCGGCGAGCGTATCGGCGCCGATCTTCAACGCCGCGTCCCTGCCGGCCTGCTCCGCTTCGGCCAGCGTCATCATCTTCTCCATCCGCACGCCCGACCACGACGCGCTCTGCGCGATGATGCGGTGATAGAGCCCGCGGCCTTCCTTCGAGCCGGCCAGCACCGACTCGAGCGCCGCGCCGGCGGACTCGCCGACCAGCGTCACGCGTCCAGGATCCCCGCCGAACGCCGCGATGTTGGCCTGCACCCACTTGAGCGCGGCGGCGAGGTCCATGACGCCGTAGTTGCCTGACGCCTTGCGCCCCGACTCCTTCGTCAACTCCGGATGCGCGTAGAACCCGAACGGCCCGAGGCGGTAGTTGTAGGTGACGAAGACAACGCCCTTCCTGGCGAGCGCTTCGCCGTCATAGCCCGGCAGCGAGCCGGCCCCGCCGGTGAACGCGCCGCCGTAGCTCCAGACCATCACAGGCAGCTTCGCCGAGGCGGACGCGGCCGCGGTCCAGATGTTGACGTAGAGGCAATCCTCGCTGGTCGGCGGAGGCGGAGGTGCGCCTTCCCGCCCGCGTCCACCGCCGCCACCGCCCTGCATGCAACGCGGGCCGAACGCCTCGGCCTTCCGCACGCCGTCCCATTTCGCCGCGGGCTGCGGCGCCTTCCAGCGCAGCGGGCCGACCGGCGGCGCGGCGAAGGGGATCCCCTTGAACACGCGAACCTCGGCGCTCGTGCCCGCCACGCCAGACACCAGGCCCGCATCTGTTTTCACAGGTTCCACAACCGCTGCCGCGGCAATCGATGGAGCTGCCATGACTGTCACGACGACGAAAGACCAAAAGACACGATTCATACGTCATCCTCGAGACGAACCACAAAGGCCACGAAGATCACAAAGAGAAGTCTTTGTGGGCTTGGTGATCTTAGTGGTTCAAAGAAAACGGCAGGCCTGAAGGCCTGCACTACTTCTGCCCCCGGTCATCCGCTCTCGACGCGCTGAGCATGTTGCGCAGACCGTAGTTCCCTTCGTGGCACGCGTATTCGTAGATCTCGTACCCCGGCTTCGCGCTCAGATCAAGCGCGGCCGTCCACGACGCTGAGTACGTCTCCGGGTCGTCGACCATGAACTCGTAATGAATGGTGTCAGGGGCGGTGCGCGTGAACTTCTCGACGAGGTGCAGGCTCGAGCTCGCGACCGTGCCGCCCCCGACGCCGATTCGGTCGGTGAAGTTCGTCGAATCGACGACGAGGGTCTGGCCTTCCCAGCGGCCGCGCGGATCGCCCATGTAGAGATGGATGGCCTTTCCCAGCCGAGGGGTCCTGCGGTCGATGGGAATGACCCGCGTTTCGTGGATCATCTCGCTCTGGATGACAACGTAGCCGGGGCCCTGCAGGATGCGGGTGCCGTTGCCGTAGATGGCGGGCAGGATCGAGCTGACAACGCCGCGCGTGATGCAGCGATCGTAGTAGCTGTGGAATTCGGCGGCTTCGTCCTGGCGCAGGAAGCGCGCGCGGTTCTGCGCCTGGCGCCGCTGTCCGTCGGGCGTCAGCGCGGGCAGCCGGCCGTCCGGCGGGTCCACGACCAGCGACGTGGCGTGCGACAGCTTCGTACCGCGCTCGAGCCAGTGCCGCGGCGCGTTGTTGGCGGCTTCGTCCTGTTCGAACGCCGTCTCCGGACGTTCGCTGTTGTCTTTCGCGATCTGCTCGAGATTGGCTTTCTCGCGCGCGTTGAATTCCGCGTCGGTCAGCGTCGGCCGATAGCCGTATTGCGCGGGACGCTCGAAGGGCACACCGATGAAGTTGTCGCTCGTGAAGGTCCCTCGCAGGTCGGGGTCGCCCCACGGCGTCTTCGGCGGTGTGTATGTCTTTTGCGCGGCGACGGAGATCGTCAGCAGCGCAACGCCGATTGCCACGCCATATCGAGTGCCCATCGGCCAGTTCACCGCTTGACGACGAAGTTGCCGGCGGCCCCGCAGGAGTCGGTACAGGGCGGCGGCGGGACGTAGGTGTCCCTGATCTTCTTTCGGTACTCCGGGTAGAGCGTCTCGGGGTAGCCGAGGACGGCCTCGCGCGGCAGATGATAGAGGTTCACGAATTCGTCGGCGAACGGATTCCGATCGGGCGCGAAGTGAGGCACGCTGTCGCCCGGTTCCCGCCCTTCGTAGCCCGTCACGCACCCGGCGCGGTAGTCGAGGGGGGTTCGGGAAAGCCGGAAGCTCTTCGAAACGATTTCAGGCTCGACGAGGTACACCGGATCGGTCGCCACCATGAGGACGGTCACGACATCGCCGTGGCGGAAAATGCGCCAGTCGATCGTGGCCTCGTCGGTCAACGGCACGCCGGTCTTTCGAATGAAGCCCGCCTTCACGTGTGTCGTCCGCGCCGCGAGGGCGCCGCCTTCCCACCGGCCCAGCGTGAAGCCGGCCTGCGTGTGGAGGGCGTGATCGGATGGCCGCGGCCGATCGTCCATCCAGATGACCATCTCATTCCAGTCTTCCCACGCGCCGATCGTGAACGACACGATGCGGTTCGTCACGGGATCGGTCTGGCTCGTCACTCGGAGACCGAAGGGACCGAGCACCAGGTAGGCCGCGCCCCAGCCAGCGCATTGCCGCTCGACCATCGACTTCTGCGATTCGTCGTAGGACAGCGCCCGGGTGCGGGCCTCGTCGGTGAGCGCGAGCCCGAGGTAGTCCACCGGCACCGAGTCGTTCTGGACGTCTTCGGTCGCCAGGGGCGCCCACGAGCCGGCGAAGTCGAACTGCGCCGACGCCGTGCTCGCCGCAAGCACGACGAGCAGGAGCGCGCCAAGCGCGCGGCGGGCTACCAGGTGGATGAGCATGGCGTGGGATCCCACTTGGAGCCGTCAGGCTCCTTCTTGAAGTGCGGGCTGACGATGTACGGCCCGGTCAGGTACTCAGGGTCCTCGACGATCGTGGTGACGAGCAGGAGCCTGCCGGCATCGGCCAGCGGCGCGACGTCGAAGTGCTCCGTCACGGTCGCGCGTTCGCCATACGGCACGCCGTTTTTCCGCAGGTAGCCGGCCCGCAGGTTCGACGTGACCACGCGCAGGCTGCCGCCGCCGGTCGCGGGTTCCCACGTCGCCGCGGATTCTCCCTGCCAGCTGCGGGGAGACGACGACGTTGTTCGCGGCGCAAAGCGGAAGAGCCGCGTCTGCGTGCCCGCGTCCGTCTCGACGCGCAACGTATCGGCATCCTGCCACGTGATGTGCAACCGGCCGGGCACGCTCATGATGGCGCCCGCCCCGTAGGACTTGCACTGGTTGCCCGCCCGCTCGTCGGCCGCCGGATCCCATGCGTTGATGAGCGGAAGCGCGGCGCGTGAGGACGGGATGCGGCGGTACTCGCCCTTGGCCGGCGTCACCATCCGATACCGCCAGTTCTCGGTTACGTACGACACCCAGTAACCGGTGAGATCGATCGGCGCGCGGTCCCTGGCCGCACTCGCCGGGCCGCCACCCTGCTGTTGCGCGCGTACCGCGGTCTGTCCCGCCAATGCCCCGAGAAGCACCAGCGTCAGCGCGGCAGCGGTCAGCCCGCGTCTCACGACTTCCCCCTGGCGAGACTCCGGTATACGGCCTCGATGAAGTGATCCGTGGTCCACGCGCCGCCCGGGTTGCCGTAGCGTCCCATATAGCCCTTCGCCGGCTGGGCCGCCTTGACCTCCGCGAGCGATCGTCCTGCCTTGATCAGATCGCGGACTCGATCTCGAATGATGGTCACCATGTCGCGATATTCGACGACGTCGTACTGATCGCAGAGGCGCCCGTGCCCGGGGACGACGATCGTGCCGGCCTCGCGCGTCACGACCGGCACCGAAACCACCGCGAGTTCGGCGAGCCGGTTGAGCGCGGCGATCTCGCCCTCGATGCTTCCGCCGCGCTCGACGTCGATGACGGGAAACTGCCGCGTGTCGAGGACGTCTCCGGCGACGAGGACGTCGGATCGCCGGAAGAACACGACGATGTCGCTGTCGGTGTGCGCCGCAGGCTGGTGCAGCACTTCGATCGCCTCGCCGTTCAGGTACATGGATTTGCGCGAGTAATGAAACACCTCGGTCGGCCATCCGCCGGCGGGGGACTTCGCCATGTGGCGAAGCACACCCTCGGCCGAGAGAATCGGAGCCACTCGCTCGGCGGCATTTTGCGCACCGCCCCCCAGAGCGCCCGCGAAGATTTTTTCTCCCGCTGTCGCGAGCGCTTCGTTGCCGCCAACGTGATCGGCGTCGGGGCCCGTGTCGATGACGTAGCGAATGGGCTTCGGCGAGATACGTTTGATCGCGTCGAGCACGGCAGGGGCGGCGGCAGCCGACCCCGCGTCCACGACGACGAGGCCGTCCTCGCCCACCTGCACGCCGACGTTCGCGACGTCGCCTCCAGAGCCCGCGATCACAAAGAACGACGGGCGAACCTCGAGAATCTCCAGGTTGTTCGGGGCCGAGGCCGCGCTCTGCGTCACCGCGGCCTTCAGAGCTTCGCGGCGGCTTCCAAAGAGCGAGACGAGCGCCACGCAGGTTACCGCGACGGCGGAAGCGCGGGCGCAACGCCGGATTGGAAATGCAATCGTCATGTCGTGCAGCACCGCGGGAGGTAGCATATAACGGATGACACGCTGGATATTCTCTCTGGCTGCCGGCATCGTGCTCGCGGCCGCAGGATCGGCCGCACAAGCGCCGGCGGCCCGCGTCGTGCGTCCGAACGCCCTCATACACTCGGTCGCGGATCTGGACCGTTCGATCGCGTTCTACCGCGATGCCGTCGGCCTCACGCTGGATCCCTCGCCGACGTTTCCTTCGGGCTCCTCGCGCGAGCTCGGCGCGTTGACGCGCGCGCCCGGCGCCACCGTGCGCGCCGCGACGCTGCAGGTTCCGGGCGGCGACGTGCGCCTGACACTGCTGCAGTTTTCCGGCGTCGATGCGCGGCCGGTCCGCCAGCGCCTTCAGGATCCCGGCAACGTGAAGCTGGTCCTTCGCGTGAAGGACATGGATGCCGCGTTCGCTCGCGTGCGCGATCGCATCGCCGGCGTCTACACCGAAGGCGGCGCGCCGATCAGGCCGGAGGGCCCCGCGGCCGTGAATCGCGCGGTCATCATGCGCGATCCCGACGGCTACCCGCTCGAGTTCGCGTTCCAGGGAGGGCCGGTTTCATCTGATGTGCCCGAGTCGTCCATCGTCATCGGCGGCTGGGCGACCTTCATCGTCGGCGACGTGGCCGCGACGCTCGAGTTCTACCGCGACCGCCTGGGCTTTCAACCG
>Ga0068865_100001964_pt1 | contig 12126 bp, 11 predicted proteins | sample KBSMisM12_FD_75293 | JGI IMG/M metagenome (GOLD analysis project Ga0068865, IMG submission 75293) | Miscanthus rhizosphere microbial communities from Kellogg Biological Station, Michigan, USA - KBS Miscanthus M1-2 | ecosystem: Host-associated > Plants > Roots > Rhizosphere > Soil ...
GTTTCAGGAGTTTCTTACGACATATAGGGTCGGGCGTTTTCGACAAGGGCGTAGCTGTTGATATTGGTCGCACCGTATTTCTCGAGGACCTCACGTGCTTTGGGCTCGTCCACGCTCGACGATGGGACGTGGACGGCGAGGATCGCTCCGCCGGTGCCAATCGTTTCTCCGTACTTCTGAGCGACATGCTCTTCGACGCCTTGATCTTTGAGATAGCCGGTCACAGCTCCAACTGCCGCGCCAGCACCGGTCGTTGCGACGATTCCGCCAATTGCAGTTGCGAGAGCTCCACCGCCTACGACGAGTCCGATTCCCGGGATCAGGAGCGCGGCGAGGGCGGCAATGGCACCCACACCGAGGCCGACTGCGCCGCCGGTGATTGCGGCTGCTCCCGCATCCGCTCCGGTGGTCGTCGAGATTCCCGTCTTCGCGTTGCGTTCCATCTTGTTGACATCGACTATCTTGTAATCTTTGGTGTCCGAATTCTCGCGATCGTAATCCGCTTGATTTCGAGAGGTAGCGAAGTCATCCTCTTCCATGTACGTAACGGCGTCGACAGCGTCGTTGTCGTTCATCGCGTTTGACATGGCGGTCATCGGCGGTACGTATGTTCCCGCTCCAGCGACCCCGGGGCTATCTGTAGTCGCGCCAGACATCTCACCACGCACATCGGGTGACACACCGGTATCTTCCGCCACGGTGGTCGGCATGTTATAGCGGGATTCATGTTGAACAAGGCTGAGATCTTCGGCGCGAACGCCATGATCCAGCAATGCGCCAGCCGCCTTTTCGGCGAGAACTGCATCGGTAAAAGCTGCGTAAAGTGTGTTTGCCATTTTGGTCTCCTTCCATGAGCGTTGAAGGGCGCCAGAACCCCTTACAAAACGCGGGTTACAGTTATGTAGTCAACCGGCGCTAGGCATTGGTTCCGTTGAACTTGATGAACCACCGAAAGGCGGACGGCTAGCTAGCTCGAAGTTGGGAGCGCGGAACTCGGAACTGGGATCGCGGACATGGAATCTAGGATTTGGAAGTTAGGTCCAAAAACGTTGGACGCGTGACGGCTGCTTGGTTAGGTTCAAGGCCAAATGTTGATGGAAACGGCGAGCAGTGTTATGCAATATATAGATATAGATCAGGAGGCTTCGACTTATGAAACTTGGAAACAGAATTATTGCCGGTGCTCTAGCGGCAATGATCGCTTGCAGCGCGCTGCTAGTCCCTGCTACCGCGGCCGCTCAAACCAAAGCGAAAGACGCAAAGCGCGAAAAGACGCACCGCACGACAGCGACTGCTCTTGGCGCGGCGGGGCTCTATCTTTACAGCCGAAAGCAAACCACGCTCGGCACGATCGCAATCGCAGGCTCAGCCTATGAAGCGAAGCGCATGCAGGATTCGATCAACAAGCGCCACCAGCGCGAGCGCGCGGCGGCTTATCGTCGTGGTGTAAAGAACGGTCGCTACTATGCGACGCACAAGTCATCTCGCGTGCGAACCGGATCCAGCTACAAGTGGGTGAAGGGCAAGGACGGCAAGATGCACAAGGTGTGGGTCAAGCGCAAACTAGTCGCGAAGCGCAAGAAGTAAGTTACGGCTGTGGGGTGGCGCCGCCGACACCCCACAGCTTCTTACCCTCAATCAACTACGGACAGAGGCTCACACAAGGTCACCCGTCGCAGAGGCGAGGCAACCAACACGCTTCTTTGTCCTTCGATACTCGTGCCAGACGAGGTATGCCAAGTAGGCGTCGAATAGGGCAAAAAAGAACATTGCGACACCCTGGTCGGCTATGGAGCGCCACAACTCGACTCCGGTAAAGATAATCAGGACCGCAATCAAGCCAACATATCCCCATTTCTTTTCTTTCATGACCGCCGCTATGAAGATGATTTTCATCAGCCCATGGGCGATTAGGTAGAGAGCCGACCCGATCGAAGCTCCATAGATCGCTTTGGCAGCGTGATCCTGGATATTTGCGACAGTCTGAGGATCCGCGTGGCGTCGGATAAGGTCATGCTGAAAAATCAAGCTGACCCAACGGTTGAAATCGCGAGGATAAAAAAGTAAGGCACCCCCGACGATCTCGAACAGCGCATCGACGCCTTTTAATATCAATCCAATACGCAGAAGCGACACGAAAATATGACGACACTTGCCGCCACTTCGGTCTAGCGTTGCTCAGTGACTTCGGCCGTCTTCCTACGCAGGAACACTCGAGCCAAGAACTTCTCTAGTCGGCGAGAGCCTTTATATAGGCCAGCTTGCCAGCGGTCGAAAAGTGCGATGGGCCATAGAGGTTTGGAAAGAGTCGCGTCGTGGTAGTTGACTTGCGCGCCATCGAGCGGGAGTCGCTCTGGGCGGCGATGCGTTTTGAATGCGTAGTCCCAAATTGCGACGCCCCAAAATCCGACGATCGCTATATTGGATGTCGGTCGCCAATGGTGCATGAGGTGGAAACCGTAGAGTCTTCGGAAGAGGCGCTTGGTCACTCGGCCTTCCATCATCGGTTGCCAGAATTGCTCGAAAGGCAGGTGTAGGATCGCGTGCCACACCTCGTAGGACACGTAGTAGGCGGTCACGCTGAGGATCAAGGAAAGAAGGATCGGCTCTGCCGGAAACATGAGTTTCAAGGGAAGTGCGAAGAGGACGAGGAATACGGCAACGAAGATTGGCAGCGACCAAAGGGGAAACATCATCGATTCCTCTTGATGCGGCTCCTCGACTGGGAATTCGCTTTTTACTTCGACCAGCATCGCTGGGTCTTTGGGATTCACGGGCGCCTTAACGTAGGTCAATCCGTGGTGAGTGCTGTGGGCGCGATGCATGGATGACATGAAGGGCAGAATCGCGGAATGCAGCATATAGCGATGGTAGAAGTATTCGAAGAGGCTAAGGGGCAGCCCTATCATCGCGGTCCACATAAGGACGTGCCAGGGTTCGCGCGTTTCCGCATGAAACATGTTTGGCGCGAGGATTGCGAAGAGGGCGATGAATCCTACGAACTCGAGCGTGATGACAGTGAAAAATTTGGCGAACGGGACGCGATGTTCCCTCGGTTCGGGTTTGGTCATTTAGTTGTCCGGGAGGACCAAGAGCCGGACATAAACTCGAGAGATCGTGTTCGGAGAGGAAGGTCCAGTGTTTAAGACGAAGTCTGACGGTAGTTAGTTGCTAACTCAGAAAACGACCTATATTGTACCGGTCTCAGACGCAATTTCGCCCGGTCGCTGGCTTTAGCCACAACGTGATCATTTCGAAATTTTCGTCCGTCCACCCAAGGCCGATGCAATCTCAACAGACGCCGGGCGGCGTAGGCGGTAAATTTCTAGCGTGCGCATACCGGACGACGCTCACCTCTCGACTCGGCTCCAACACTTCGGCGAGGAGGAGAAGATCCTGGGCGCAGTTACCCCTCCCCTCTTCCAAAACTCGCTATTCGTTTTTGATGATATTCGCGAGCTGGCAGGGTTGCTTGTCAAACACGACGATGAGCAGCCGTTCGTTTATAGCCGGATCAGCAATCCGACGCTCGATGTGGTCGAGAAAAAGTTGGCAATGCTCGAAGGGACGGAGTCGAGCAAGATATTCTCCGCCGGATCCATGTCGATCGCGGCGGCTGTTCTGAGCAACGTTAACGCGGGAGACCATATCGTCGCGCTCGATACGAATTACGGTCCGACCATATCTTTGATTAAAGACTTCCTTCCGCGTTTTGGTGTTGCCAACACATTCGTTGATGGGAGATGCACGGATGACTTGCTCGCGGCGATCAAGCCGAACACAAAAATCGTTTATCTAGAATCGCCGAGCACTATGCTTTTTCGAATGCAGGATTTAGAAAGAATTGCCCAACACTGCAGATCTAAAGGCATCACAACGATCTGCGATAACAGCTATTCGACGCCAATCTTCCAACAGCCGGCAAAGTTTGGAATCGATATCGTCGTACACAGTGCAAGCAAATATCTTGGCGGACACAGCGATATCACTGCAGGCGTGCTCTGCACCACACGTGCGCGCATCGACAAGATGTTGGAACCGGCGGGTGAAATTCCGATCATCACCGGCGTGCTCGCTCCGTTTTCGGCGTGGCTGTTGGGAAGAGGTTTGCGAACTCTCGAACTCAGGATGCAGGCAGCAGAAAAGACGGGCAACGCAATCGCCGCATGGTTGGAGGACAATGGAAAGGTCGCGGTGGTGCATCATCCTGGCCTTCCCTCCTACCCGCAGCGAGACCTCTTTCTCAAGCAGATGAGTGGCTCTGGCGGTCTTCTGAGCTTCGAGCCGAAAGTCCAAGATCGCGAGAAGGCGCTGAACTTTGCGAACGCGCTGAGAATTTTCCAACGAGGCGTCAGTTGGGGCGGTTTTGAAAGCTTAGTGATCCCTGCGCTTGTTCAACCGTCTGATTACAGCGAGCCACGAAACGTCATCCGGTTATATTGTGGGCTGGAAGATACCGGTGATTTGATCGCCGATTTGGACCAAGCCTTTGCCGTTGCCGGATTGTAGGAAACGCTGCGCGGCAAACCTTACGTACACATTCATCGAATGCGCGACAAGAGACATCCAAATCAGGGAATGGCCAATCACCGCGCATATCGACCTGCGCGGACGCCCCTACGGCTTCTTGGGTCATGTTGTTTTCTGTTTGTGTGCATGTCGGCGACGTCGAAGGCTGGGCACGTAAATATCCTAATTGCCGTTCAACCCCCACCCCTGGCCCCTCCCCCTGCTCATCGCTCACAAGCGCAACAAATCCCACGCGTTTTCCAAGAGAGCGATTCACAAGGAGAGGGGGATCGCTTCGCCCAATTGCCGCCTGAATTTCCAAAGTATTTCTTCAACCGTCCTAGTGGTGACGAAGTTCTTATCCGCCGATGCCTGGATTGCGACGCTGATGCGCGATATCACGTGGAGGGGGCACTGAGTCAGACGGTCACAACGCCGGAAGGAACCGACAAGACAAGAACCGTGTCCGTGACGGCGGAATTTGAAATTCAAGACGACGGAGAAGTGAAAGACGGACAATTGCCGATCGTGCTGAAAATTAAGGATCTGAACATTCTCAGTTCACCTCCTATTCTTGGTGATGTGAAACGCATGAAGGCGACGATGCATGCGAAAGTCGACGAACTCAACAACTTGACCGACGTGAGCTTGGAAGGTGTTTCCAGTCAGGAACCGGTCATCGCAAGCTTGATTGCGCGACTCGCGCAGGGTCCGGGAACCTTTGCATCGGAGAAGGTCAAGCCAGGCGATTCGTGGACCGTTACAGAGCAAGCGTCTCTTCTTGGCTCCAAGAAACTGGAATACAAACTCCACTACGATGGCGAGAAAAAGATCGATGACGAATCGTATCACGAGTTAAGCGCTGATGAGGAAATCCCGCTAGAAATCGATCTCGGATCGATGGAGGACCCTGGCGGTGGTCCGCCCGGCGCGACCAGCATGGTGATGAAAGGAAGCGTTCACATCACAGCGCATGTATTGCTGGACGAAGATGGAATGGTCTACTCGATGGAGTTCGAGACTAAGGCGGAGGTCACGGTGGACTCACCCAAGGTAGATGGACAAATGCATCTCAACACCGACGAAGTTTTGAAGATAACGAAGAGCGACGACTAATTGTCGTCGGTGTTATCTTTGTCTCGACTGTCGCTGCTCGAACTACTCACGCGGATCGTCCGCTTGTGACTGCCACCATCGATCTCGAGGTTTGCGTCGACCTTAAGCCAGCCACGCGGTGAATTCATGATGCGGGGCGAGGAGGACTCGGTCAATTCGGTGTAGGCCATATTGAGATTCGTTCCGCTCTTTGGCACTTCGAAAAGGATGATCGTGGTGCTCTTGTTCTTAATGGTTGCGAGTTCTTTGCCGCTTAGGTCGCTATTGAATGCGATTCCAGTGATGCGTGGGGGAGCCGAATCGTCCTTGCACTCCCATGCGCCATTTGGATCGAAAGAGCCGAACATCTTGCTTCCGTCGTTGTTCTCCGACTTCTGCTGTTGTTTAGCGAAGTAGGGACGGATGGCGTCCTGCCAGGTTGCGGCGGGAGGCAGTTTGCCGTTGTGGTCATCGACGTAATCCTGCATCGCATCGGCGGCTTGTTGGAATCCGAGGGTACAGGCAACGGTGTCTTTTATCTTTTTGAAGCCGAAGTACCCGGCGGCAGCGGTGCCAATCACACCGAGGATGCAACAGGCGGCACACACGCCGAGGACGATAAGCACCACATTGGTGGTGTTGGATTTCTTTCTCGGCCCGCCATAAGGCGGAGGGGCGCCTGCCATGTCTGCATTTTACAGGAGGCGGCTGGATATTGGTGCCCGGGCCTGGGTCTTGGGGAACGGCGATCGGGCCAGTCAGGCTTTCGGGCTTTCGGCTCTTGGCTTTCGGCGGCTCGGAACTCGGAACTCGGAATGCAGAGGGGTGCTACGCGCCGAACTCAGAAGAGCTGACGAGATAAGCTACATGCGCATTGGCCAAACCGCAGTCTTCCAGCAAGCTCCCAGCCGTCGTATATCAGCTCGGGTGGGTGAGCTTCTTCAACGACATTTGCTCGGAGATGGCGTATCCGATCATCCCTCTCTTTATCGTCGAGGTGCTTCGGGCAGACAAGCAAGTGCTTGGATGGATCGACGGGGTTGCCCTGGCGTTGGTCAATTTCATGAACGCTTGGTCCGGGTTTCGATCGGACAAATCCGGAAAGCGGACCCCTTGGATCCAGGTGGGCTATTTGACAAGTGGTTTGTCCAAGCCGATTTTTGCGATGGCCCACATTTGGCCGGCGGCCCTTGGGGCCAGAGTCTTGGACCGCTTTGGCAAAGGGGTTCGATCGACGGCGCGAGACGCACTGATGGCCGATTCGGTGGACAAGTCTGATTACGGTCGCGCGTACGGTTTGCATCAGAGCATGGATACGGCAGGCGCTTTCGTGGGCGTTCTTGCGACAGCGTTCCTACTTTGGCTTTGGGCATCCACGCCTGCTGATACCGTTTACCGAAATATCTTTTTGGTCGCAACCATTCCCGGCGCTGTGGCATGGGCAATCACGATGACGCTGAAAGATCCGCCGCGTGATTCATCCTCCGATCATGGTACGGCGGCGAAGAAGGCGTTCAAGTTTCAGTGGTCTTCCCTATCTCCTCTTTATTGGAAGGCGGTCGTGATCAGCGCGGTGTTTGCGCTGGCGAACAGTTCCGATACGTTCTTGTTGTTGCGCGCGGGACCAGTGAAGGATGGCGGCGTCGGGTTGATTCCGATGTTCGTGGTTCTTGCTTACGCGGGATACAACTTGGTCTTCACTTTCCTTTCCTATCCGGCTGGCAAGCTCAGCGATAAACTTGGACGCTGGCCGACATTGTTTGTGGGATGGATTCTTTACGCGCTCGTTTACTTTGGGTTTGGCGTTGCGAACACGGTGACGATTTGGATCATGTTTGCGATCTATGGCATTTCTATTGGCGCAGTGACGGCGGTTAACAAGGCGCTTGTTGCAGAACTGGCACCCAAAGAGGCAAAGGGATCGGCAATCGGAATTTTTCAGATGGTGACGGGAGTTGCCGTTCTTATATCAAGCCCCGTGATGGGGATCGTTTGGGACCGATACGGTCCTGCTGCGGCGTTCGATGTCTGTTCGGGATTGGCGCTGCTCGCGGCGTTCCTCATCTTTGCCACGGGTGGGCTTCGAAGAAAGGAGCTTGTGGTCTAGATGGTTTTCGTTGGCCTTGATTGCGGTGGGTCCTCGACAAGGGTTCTTGCGGTCGATGAAAAGGGCACGGCGGTTTTTAGGGGTCAGTCGGGACCAGCAAATCTGTTATCCACGCCGAAGTCAGCGATCTTGCAGAGTCTGCGCGCGGCGACGAACAACTGTCCTCCCCCGGCCTCGGTCTGCGGATGTTTCGCTGGGTTGGTGAGTGACGCTTCGAGGAAGCAAGCTCAGTCCTATTTGAAATCGGTCTTTCCCGGCGCGAAGAAAATCCGTACCGAGCCAGATTTCGTAGCGGCTCTGGCGGCATGTGGCCCAACGACTGATGTTTGCGTGATCGCAGGGACCGGATCTATCGTCTGTTCTTGGCAGGACTCGGTCGCGGTGAAGTCTGGTGGTCGCGGACCGCTTTTGGGCGACCCAGGTAGCGCGGCTCAGATTGGACGTCGATTCTTGAGCGCGTACCTTGATGATCCATCTGCGGCATCGGCGAAGATGAAACGATATTTGAACGAGATTTTTGAGAGCAGTGAAGAGCGCGAAGTGATCGTGAATTTGTACGGCTCGCCTTCCCCACCGGCAGCGTTAGCCAAGTTAGGCAAGGCGGTAGCAGCGGAAAGTTTGGCCGGATCCGTAGCTGCGGGCGAAATTGTGCGAACGGAGATGGCAGCGCTGAGTCGACTGCTGCAAAAACATGTTCGGTCTTTCGGGGGAGCGCGCACTTCGTACCGAGTTGGACTTGCCGGCGGACTATGGAAATGCAGCCCCATCTACAAAGAAGCTTTTCACCGCGCACTGGAAACGGAGACTCCTGAAATGACATTCGATTTATTTATCCTTCGACGGCCGCCGGTGGAAGGCGCGGTCAGTTTGGCGAAGGAGGCGATCTCGTGAGCACTGAATCTCGGAATCCTCGATCTTATGAGTTGGACAAGATGTCCGCGCAAGAGATTGTGCGTTTGATGAACGAGGAAGAGTCGGCGGTACTTCGCGCTCTAGAAAGTGCAGAGTCGGCGTTGGCAACAGTGATCGAACACGCGGCGAAGGCGTTCAAAGATGGCGGGCGAATTGTCTACGTTGGAGCAGGGACGAGCGGACGCATCGCTGTGATGGACGCGGCGGAGATGCCTCCGACGTTTGGTATTTCTTCCGATCGGTTTGTCGCGGTGATCCCAGGCGGATTGGATGCGATGGTGAAGGCGGTCGAGGTTGCGGAGGACGATGAGATCGCGGCGATCGCGGCCATCAACGACTTGAAGTTGAAGCCGGTCGATGTTCTTATCGGTGTTGCGGCGAGTGGTCGCACCCCGTTTGTGGTGGCGGCGATCAAGCAGGCAAGACAAAAGGGTGTTTGGACTTGCGGGATCGCGAATAATCGCGCAACGCCGGTATTGGAGGTCGCTGATTTTGCAGTGCTACTCGACACGGGGCCGGAGATATTGACCGGTTCGACACGCTTGAAGGCGGGGACGGCGCAAAAGCTGGCTCTGAATCGGATCAGCACGGGAGCGATGATCCTGAACGGCAAGGTGATCGAGAATTTGATGGTCGACGTCAAGGCGACGAATCAGAAGTTGAAGGAGCGGTGCGCGCGAATTGTTTGCGAGTTGAGCCCAGTGACGTTCGATGAGGCGTGGGCTGCCTTGGAAGCGAATGGCTGGAACATCCGAGATGTTGTGAAGGGCGTCGTTTCAAAGAGTTCTTAAGCGCACCTCCTCCCAATTCTCTTCATACTTTCGCTATGCTCTAGCGTTCCGTTCACTGACCTCCTCCGCATGCAAGAGGAGTTTTTGTCTTAGGTCGTTACTAGAATCTGATTCCGCCGCCGGTGCCGAGGGCCTGTCCAAATGATCCGACGCCGAATGGCGATTGGAATGGCAGCGCCTTCAACCTCAAAAAGAACATGACTTGCCGCCCGGGGTTGAATCCGGTTTGATTGTCGAGAACCTCGAGAACCGCTTCGGCGCAGTGAAGATCGTAGACGAACGAGAAGTGTTGCGTCTCGAATTTCTTGGTGTAGCCGTTGTACTGGATGAGCGCGCTGGTTTTTAGTCGCCCCGCCGTGAAGCCGTTTACAAAGATGCTCGTCGATCCCCAGACTTTGCGCTGGCCATCGTATTGCGAACCGATACTCACGAACGTCGAGCCCGGGCGATAGGCGAGATCGACGCGGACGTTATTCCATATCTGCTGAATGGGATCGTAGTTCGAGAGGGCACGGAGGCTGAACCATTGGGCTGGAGTGTATTCCGTTCGGACGCCGACGAATTGATAAGGCGTCTGCGTGCCTTGGCGAAGTGCCTCAAGGTCGTAGCCGCCCTGGACTCCGATGAGGAAGGGTCGGAATGGGCGCACGGACAAGTCGCCGGAGATGAGATTCGTCTTTCCGGTTTGATCCATCACGAGAGGAGAAAACCCGTAAGGTCGCAAATAGTTGTAACGGAGATTCAGTCCGGTGTCGCGGCCAAGCGCGTATGAAGCGGTTGCGTTATAGGTGAGGGTGTATTGCGCGGTGTCATCGCTGTACATGCCCTGCCGGAACCGCCCATCCATCATCAGGTGCGAGCGGCGTTGGGAAGTGTCGGTTCGTTGGAATCCGAAATCGAACGCGCTGCGAGTGATGTGGTCGTTCGAAGCCGCATCGACGTATTCACCGAGGGAAAGCGCGGTTGTGAACGGAAGATTTGGAAGCGCATGCTTGCCGAGCAGACGCGACGAGTCGGAAGCAAGTGAAACGACAGGCGTTTGATCAGAAGAATTGAAGAAGTTCTCAACGGTTCCGACAGGAATCGCGCGTTGATATTGGAAGTGCGCGATCGCTTGTTTGAGATCATCGTCGCCAGTGAGGTTGACGGTCACCTGCTGATTCTTAACGGTTCCGCCCTCGTTGGATACCATGCTCACGTCGAGGTTAGATCGGAGGGTCGGCGAGTAAATTCGGGTGTCGCCGATCGAAACGGTTTGCGACTTGCTTGTGAAATCACCCGAGCTGTTGGTGGTGCGGTAGAAGCTGAAACGAGAGCTTGAACGCCCTTGGGGGAATGCGGCTTGCAATCGCGTGCTCAGGATCTTTGAGTCTGGGGCGAAGCCTTCGTTATCTTGTTGGTAGCTCGCATCTAGTCCAACAGTTCCCCACTTGAACTGTTGTTGGTGCTGGCTATTGAGGTTGAGCATGTGTCCGGCGCCGGCGAGCGCGTAAACGCTCAACAGGCCGGAGAGCGCCTTGCCCGCGTAGCTATAGTCGCCACCGATCGCATTGCCGCGCTTTTGGAAGTAGTCAAAACGGGCGTCGAGGTTGTTGGCGGGGTTGTCGAGGGGGATACCGTATCGAGTCTTGACAAAATATCCGTCTTGAGGATTGCGGCCGAATTCCGGAATGTATCGGTAAGTGGGTTGGTTGAGTGGGAGCGAGAGATACGGAAGGCTGAGAAGATTTCTGCCAAGAACATTGAGCGTGAGTTTTCGGAAGATCGCACGAGTGTTTGGGCGAATGTCGGCTGATTTGGATTTGATGTAAAAGTGCTGGTCAGGAAGATCGCATGTCGTGCTGTCGGAATCGAAGGCGAAGATCTCCCGTTGCGAGCCAAAGCTTTCCGGAGCTTTCACGTAAAGGGGCGCGAGTAGTCCGCCTTGAAAGAGCGGGGGTTGGAGTTGCGACTCGGAATCGTAGGCAACATACGTTTTGTCGTGATAACTGACCTTCACACGGGCGCCGGTCACTTCGGCATCAACGCCTTGGACATGCACGTGGCCAGATGCCTCGAAGATCTCAGTGCTGAGGTCACCGACGATTTCGTCGGCAGTGATGTCATAACCTCGGTATTCGACCTTTGCCCCACCAGAGAGCTTTAGAAAGTTGCCAATTCGTTGTGTGCTTCCGGATTGGAGGATATGGAGAACTCGGTCGTTTTCGGTCGCGGGATTTGGGGCGGGAAGGTTGCCTTGTTTAGGCGCGGGATTTGAAAATCCCCCTGGCTCAGTTGGTTTCTTCTGTTGAGAGGGGACAGGAAATTGGGGGATTGCGGGCGCGTTTTGATCGGGCGGCGTGACATCGTTCTGCGCGAAGGCGAACGGAGTAAGTCCCACCAAAGCAAGGCACAGCGCTGCCCTCACTCAAGTTTCCTCAGGGCGAAGATTCCCGCGATGGCGAAAACGATGTTCGGTAACCAGGCCGCGATGATGGGGGGCATCCAACCGAGGCGACCGAAGATTTCGGTACACACGACATACACGTTGTAATAGAGCATCACGAGGAAGATGCTTAGCAATACGCCGGCGAATCCTCCGGTGCGCGCGAAGAGGATTGCAAAGACCGGCGCGACGCACGCAAAGAGGATGCAAGCGGCAGGAACACTATATCGCGAGTGATATGAGACCTCGAGAGTCCTTGTGTCTAGTCCCGTTTTCTTTCCGTTATT
>Ga0068865_100001968_pt1 | contig 12123 bp, 8 predicted proteins | sample KBSMisM12_FD_75293 | JGI IMG/M metagenome (GOLD analysis project Ga0068865, IMG submission 75293) | Miscanthus rhizosphere microbial communities from Kellogg Biological Station, Michigan, USA - KBS Miscanthus M1-2 | ecosystem: Host-associated > Plants > Roots > Rhizosphere > Soil ...
ACCACCGCGGCATCCATCCCGGCGACGTTCTCGTAGGCGTACGTGCCGGCCTCGAGCTTGTCCGGGGTCACGTCGGGGATGAAGTCCTCACGAAACGTCGGCAGGCGGTTGATCGCCTCGCGGCGGCACCAGGCGAACCCCATGTGCGGCGCAAACACCTTGTACCCGGAGCACACCAGGTAGTCGCAATCGAACGCCTGCACGTCGATCGGCAGATGCGGCGCGTAGTGCACGGCATCGAGGAAGACTTCCGCGCCCACGGCATGCGCGCGCCGGGCGACGTCGGCGACATTCACGAGGCTGCCGGTGGCGTTCGACGCCAGAGTACAGGCGACCAGCCGCGTCCGCTCCGTCAGCAGCGGCTCGAGATCCGCGGGGTGCAATCGCGCGCCATCCTCCCCCACTCGCGCGTGCCACCAGACGATGCGGGCGCCGGCGCGCTCGAGGGCGAGCCAGGTCGCGATGTTCGACTCGTGATCGAGGTCGCTGAGGACGATCTCAGGCCGCGCCGCGAGCGTCTGCCCCACCGCGAGGCTGATCGATCGGATGAACGAGGTGGCATTCAGCCCGAACGCAATCTCGTCGGCGCCGCGCGCGTTGACGAACGCCGCGACGCTTTCGCGCGCGCGCGCGATCATCGCGTCCACCTCGCGCGACTGGCGGTACGGCCCGCCTCGCTGGACGTTGCGGATGAGCAGGTGATCGATCACCGCCTCGAGCACGACCCAGGGAATCTGCGCCCCAGCGGCATTGTCGAAGAAGACGAAGCCCTTGGCCGCCGCGAGCGCCGGGAAGCGGCTTCGAATCGCTTCTACGTCCAGCGATTGGGGATTAGGGGTCAGGGACTGGTCGGACATGACGATGTTTCTGGATGCGATGGTACATGATCGACATCAGCGCGAGGAACGGCAGGAACGACACCACGCTGTATTGCAGGCCGTCCACGAAAACAGTCGTCGCCGCAATCGCGGTGAGCGCGACGATGTCGAACCAGGCGGCGGCGCGATGGGCGGGCATCCTGATCGGCAGCCCCGCGAGCTGGGCCGGCGTGAGCGCGTCCCTGAAGCGCAAGTACGTCAAGAGGATCACGATCCAGATGAACAGCATGCCCGCGACCGCGGTGCCATAGAGCGCGAGGAACGCGTTGGCGGGCGCGTAGATCGCGAGCAGGATCGCGGCCACGACGCCGGTGCTGGCGGTCGCGACGGCGCGCCTCGGCACCCCGTTGCCGCTGACGATCGCGAGCGCGCGAGGCGCGTAGCCGGACTGCGCGAGCGACAGCAGCATCCGCGCGGTCATGTAGAGGTTGGAATTGGCGCTCGAGACCGCCGCCGAGATCACGACCATGTTCATCGCGCCGGCGGCGAACGGAATGCCGACCGCGGCGAAGGCGCGCACGAACGGGCTGCCGGTGATCCCGCCGCCGCTGCTGCTTTCCGCCAGCTGCTGCCACGGGGTCATCATCAGCATCACGCTGATGGCGAGCACGTAAAAGAGGATCAGCCGCAGCACCATCGTCCGCATCGCGCGCGGGATCGAGGTTTCCGGATGCGCCGCCTCGCCCGCGGTCACGGCAATCCCTTCGATCCCCATGTAGCTGGTGATGACGAGCGTCAGCGCGAGCCAGACGCCGCGCCAGCCGTTGGGCAGGAAGCCGCCGGGGCCGGCGGTGAGGTTGCGGAGACCGATCGCCGGCCGGGGGCCGATCCCGGTGATGAGCACCAGGCCGGCGATGATGAACGCGAGGATCGCGACGACCTTGATGAGGGCGAACCCGTATTCGACCTCGCCGAACACGCCCACCTGCGCCATGTTGATCGCGATGAGCACCGTGGCCATCCCGGCGACCCACAGCCACGCCGGCACGCCGGGAAACCAGAAGGTGAAATAGATGGCGACGGCGGTCACTTCGGCGCCGATCGCGAGGATTTGCACGAAGGCGTAGGTGGCGCGGACCACGAAGCCGAACCAGGGCGACAGGTAGCGATCGGCGAACACGCCGAACGACCCCGCCACCGGGTGGACCACCGCCATCTCGGCGAGCGCGTAGCCCATGACCAGCGCGATCAGCGCGCCGAACAGATAAGTGACGATGACGCCCGGCCCGGCCAGCCTGACCGTCACCGTGCTGCCGAGGAACAGCCCGACGCCGATCGCGCTGCCCATCGCCATCATGGCGATCTGGCGCGGGACCAGCGCGCGCGTCAGCCCTTCGTCGGTCGGCGGCACGGGATCATGATGTGCGATGGCTGGAGCGCCGGAAACATCCGGGGAGCATACTCCAGCACGGAAAAAACGCGGAGAACACCGAGGACGACGAAGAATCGCCACAGAGACACGGAGACACAGAGATTCTTGAACCACGGAGTCACAGGGGCGCCGAGAAAGGAAGCGCACGCGCCGACATCAACGCGTCGCACGTCGGCCAGCATGCCGGCCGACACGCGCGTCAGCAAGAGCAGCAGGAACGCAAACGGCGATGCACCAGCATTTGTGTTCCTGCTGTTCTTGGTGACGCGCTGCCGCCGAAGGCGGCGTGCGACGCGTTCGGCTCGGTGTCTCGGTGTCTCGGTGGTTTGTCTTTCGGGCAGGTGCGCGGTCGCGAGGCTACCTGACTCCAACGTGAGCGCGGATTGAGTATGCTGAGCCCCTGATGATCGACCACACCACATCACCTCGGCGCCCGTGCGTCGAGCGAGAGATCGTTTGAGCGGGCCGTCGTACCCGCGGGTCGCGTCGTTCAAGACCGCCGGTGCCTTTCAGGCGCATCTGCGTTCGGCCGGCATCGCGCTGGAGTTCGACGCCGAGCTGCCTCCCGCGGGACGATCGGCGCTGGCGCAGCCGATCGAGGTCGGCGGCGTCCGCGTCGGCAATCGCTTCTGCATCCTGCCGATGGAGGGATGGGACGGCACGACGGACGGCCGGCCGAGCGACCTCACCGCGCGGCGCTGGCGTCATTTCGGAATCAGCGGCGCCAAGTTGATCTGGGGCGGCGAAGCGGTCGCCGTGCGCCACGACGGCCGGGCGAACCCGCATCAGTTGTTGCTGACCGCGGAGACCCAGGCCTCGATTGCCGGGCTGCGGGAACAGCTCGTGACCGCGCATCGCGAGCGCTTCGGATCGAATGCCGACAGCGACCTCTTCGTCGGCCTGCAGCTGACGCACTCGGGGCGCTACGCGCGGCCGAACGTGTTCGACAGGCCGGAGCCGCTGGCGGCGTACGCGCATCCGGTGCTCGATCGCCGCTTCCCCCGCGGCGTCCCGCTCCTCACGGATGACGATCTCGATCGGCTGATCGACCGCTTCGTCGAAGCAGCGCGGCTCGCCTGGGACGCCGGCTACGCCTTCGTCGACGTCAAGGCCTGCCACGGCTATCTGGGCCACGAGCTGCTGAGCGCGCGCGATCGGCCCGGACGCTACGGCGGCTCGCTCGAGAACCGGACGCGCTTCCTGCGCTCGATCGTCGAAGGTATTCGCGCCACCTCCCCCGGTCTCGTCGTCGGCGTGCGGTTCTCGGCCTTCGATACGGTGCCGTATCGGAAGGGCGCGCACGGCGTCGGCGAGCCGGAGAAGACCGGCGCGGCCTATGAGTCCGCGTTCGGCCTGCTCGATCGCGACATGGAGGCGGCGCTGGCCGACGCCCGTCAGTTGCTGGGCGTGTTGGAGCGGCTCGGGATCCAATGGATCTGTGTGTCGGCCGGCAGCCCGTACTACAACCCGCACGTGCAGCGGCCGGCGCTCTTCCTGCCGGTCGACGCCTACCTGCCGCCGGAGGATCCGCTGGCCGGCGTGGCGCGGCAGATCGACGCGACCGCGCGGCTCAAAGCGGCCTTCCCGTCGCTGGTCTTCGTCGGATCCGGCTACACCTACCTGCAGGAATGGCTGCCGCACGTCGCTGAGCACGCGGTTCGTGCCGGGCTGACCGATTTCGTCGGGCTCGGCCGCATGGTGCTGTCGTATCCGGATCTGCCCGCCGACCTGCTGAGCGGAGCGCCGCTCAAGCGCAAGGCCATCTGCCGGACGTTCAGCGACTGCACCACCGGTCCGCGGCTGGGGCTGGTGTCCGGCTGTTACCCGCTGGACCACCATTTCACCTCGCACCCCGACGCGGAGCGCCTGCGGGTCTTCAAGGACAGGACGCGAGTGGACTGACCAATCGCCGGGCCGCGCCTTCGCGCTTCGCCCGGCGAATGTCATCGATTACTATCAGCCCACCTGTGACGCTTTCTGCGCTCGACTGGACGCTGATGCTCGTGTATCTGGCGTTCGTGCTCGGCATCGGCCTTACTCTCAGGCGCTACACGAAGACGAGCACCGACTTCTTCCAGGCCGGCCGGGCGCTGCCCGCGTGGGTCTGCGGCCTGGCGTTTCTCTCGGCCAACCTCGGCGCGCAGGAAATCATCGGGATGGCGGCGTCGGGCGCCAAGTACGGGATCGCGACCAGCCACTTCTACTGGGTGGGCGCCATCCCCGCGATGGTGTTCCTCGCCATCTTCATGATGCCGTTCTACTACGGCTCGCGCGCGCGGTCGGTGCCGGAATACCTGCGGCTGAGGTTCGACGAGAAGACGCGCGCCTTCAACGCGGTGTCGTTCGCGCTGATGACCGTATTCTCGTCCGGCATCTCGATGTACGCGATGGCGAAGCTGCTGCAGCTCCTCCACGTCCTCGACGCCCCGTTCCGGGCTCTCGGGCTGGATGCCGGCTACATCTTTCACACCTGCATCGCCGTGTCGGCGCTCGTCGTGCTGGCCTACATTTTTCTCGGCGGCCTTTCCAGCGCGATCTACAACGAAGTGCTGCAGTTTTTCCTGATCGTCGCGGGCTTCCTGCCGTTGGTGTATCTGGGACTGAGAGACGTCGGCGGCTGGAGCGGGCTGCAGCGGGATCTGCCGGCCACGTTGACGCACGCCTGGAGAGGGTTCGGCCACGCGAGCACCAACGCCATGGGCGTCGAGGTCTTCGGCCTCTCCATGGGGCTCGGCTTCGTGTTGTCGTTCGGCTACTGGTGCACCGACTTTCTCGTCGTGCAGCGGGCGATGGCGGCCGACTCGATGGCCGCGGCGCGGCGCACGCCGCTGATCGCGGCGTTTCCGAAGATGTTCTTCCCGTTCCTGGTGGTGTTGCCGGGCCTGATCGCGATCGCCGCTCAGTCACCGGCGGGGGGGCAGGCGGGATTGGCAGGACGGGCGGGAGAGATCAACGGCGTGTCGGCGATCGTGCAGAGCGCCGCGGCGATGCCGGAACGCGGCCTCATTCCCTATAAAGTGGCCGAGAGCACCGGACAGATCGTGCGCGACAGCGATGGACAGCCGGTGCGCGACTACGATCTCGCGATCCCCGTCCTGCTGCTTCGCTACTTCCCCACCGGCATGTTGGGGCTCGGCCTGACGGCGCTCCTCGCGAGCTTCATGTCCGGGATGGCCGGCAACGTCACCGCGTTCAACACGGTCTGGACCTACGACATCTACCAGGCGTACATCCGGCCGACGGCGAGCGATGCGCACTACCTCTGGGTCGGGCGCATGGCCACGATTTTCGGGATTGCCGCGTCGGTGGCGACCGCGTACGTGGCGGCGCAGTTCAACAACATCATGGACGTGCTGCAGCTCGTGTTCGCGTTCGTCAACGCGCCGCTGCTCGCGACGTTTCTCCTCGGCATGTTCTCGAAGCGGACGACGGGCCATGGCGCCTTCGCTGGGCTGCTCAGCGGCACCACCGCGGCGGCCCTTCACCACGGGCTCACCGTGCCGGTCGGCGCGGCCGGCGGCGTCAAAGGCGGCTGGCTCGCGATCGTCCATACCTACCCCAGCGAGATGGCGCAGAATTTCTGGACCGCAATCTGTGCGTTTGCCGTCTGCTTCGCGATCACGGTCGCGGTGTCCGCCGTCACCGCCCCGCGCGATGAAGGCGAGCTGGTGGGCCTCGTGCACTCGCTCACCGAGAAGCCGCACGACGAGCAGATGGCCTGGTACGTGCGGCCGGCGACGCTGGGCGTGATCGTCCTCGTGGCCATCACGCTCTTGAACGTGGTGTTTTTCTGATGCCGATCGATATCCGCGTGCCGATCGGCGTGATGCTGGGGCTGATGGGCGCCCTGCTCGCCGGCTACGGCCTGCTTGGCGATCAGGCGATCTACGCGCGGTCGCTCAACCTGAACATCAACTTGATCTGGGGCAGCGTGCTGGTGGTCACGGGGGCGATCCTGCTGGTCCTCGGCACCCGGAAGCGCCGATGAACACGGCCCGCGTCCAGGTGGCGGTCACCTCGTTCGTCGCGCTGTTTTCGATCGTCGGCCTCGCGCTCTACGGACTGCCCCTTTACTACGACTTCATGGTGCGCGACTTCGGCTGGTCCCGCACCCAGGTCACCTCCGGCAACGCGCTGAGCAAACTGCTCGTGGGGCCCGTGTTCGGGTTTGCCGCGGGATGGGTCGTCGATCGGTTCGGGCCGCGGCGGCTGATGCTCGCGGGCGTGCTGATGGCCGGCGTGGCGCTGATCGGCCTCGGCCGGATGACCGCGCTCTGGATGTTCTATTTCTTCTACCTGCTCAATGCGCTCGGCTACGTCTGCGGCGGACCGCTGCCGAATCAGGTGCTGCTGTCGCGCTGGTTCGACGCGGCGCGCGGCAAGGCGATGGGCGTGGCCTACCTGGGCATCGGCATCGGCGGCGCGATTGTCCCGATCCTGTCCGCCGCGCTCGTCAGCGCGTTCGGATGGCGCGTCGCCCTGCAGTTGCTCGGCGTGCTGATCATCGTGTTGACGCTGCCGTGGGTGTACGTCCTGCGCGAATCGCCTGACGCGGGAAAGACGGCCAGTCAGGCGCGCGGACCGATCGAGCCGATGGGCACGCTCCTGCGCAACCCCACGTTCTACCTGCTCGCCGTGGCCAGCATGTGCTCGATCGCCGCGGTCGGCGGCACCAACCAGCATTTGAAGCTCTACCTCAGCCTCGATCGCGGCTACGCGCAGGGCGAGGCGGCGCGTATCATCTCGCTCGTGCTCACGCTGAGCATCGCCGGCCGCCTGATCATGGGCTGGCTCGCCGATCGGATGCCGAAGAAACAGGTGATGCTGATCATCTACCTGCTGGTCGCCGCCTCTATTCCCCTTCTGTTTCTCGCCTCGTTCCCCGGCGCGCCGTACGCCTTCGCCGTCGTCTTCGGGCTGGGCCTCGGCGGCGAGTACCTGATCATTCCGCTCATCGCCGCCGAGCTTTTCGGCGTGAAGATCCTCGGCCGGCTGCTGGGTGTCGTGTTGACGGCCGACGGCGTGGCCGAAGCGGTGTCGCCGATGCTCATCGGCTATCTGCGCGACATCACCGGCAGCTACCGCATCGGATTCATCGGCCTGATTGTCATCGCGCTGGCGGGGGCGGCAGCCGTCGCCATGCTGCCGCGGACTCCCGCATCCGCGCCTCTCGCAGAGCCCAACTGATGAAAATCGTCGACGCCAGCGTCAACATCTGCAGCCCCGGCCGGAATTTCGTCACGCTCAAGATCATGACCGAGGACGGCATCTACGGCCTCGGCGATGCAACGCTCAACGGCCGCGAGCTCGCGGTCGCGTCCTATCTGACCGATCACCTGATTCCGCTGTTGATCGGCCGCGATGCGCGCCGCATCGAGGACACCTGGCAGTATCTCTACAAGGGCGCGTACTGGCGGCGCGGGCCGGTGACGATGAGCGCGATCAGCGCGGTCGACACGGCGCTCTGGGACATTCGCGGCAAGGCGCTGAATACGCCGGTCTACCAGCTCCTCGGCGGCGCTTCGCGCGAGGCGGTGATGGTCTACGGCCACGCCAACGGCGCGACGATGGACGAGACGATCACGGCGGTGAAGCGCTACGCCGATCTCGGCTACCAGGCCGTCCGCGCCCAGTGCGCGGTCCCCGGGCTGGCCGCCACCTACGGCGTCGGCCGCGGCGAGCTCTACTACGAACCGGCCGAGCCCGGACTGCCGCCGGAAACACCGTGGAGCAGCGAGCGGTACCTGGCCTTCGTGCCGGCGCTCTTCGATCGGCTGCGGCGCGAGTTCGGGACCTCGCTCCATCTGCTTCACGACGTCCACCACCGTCTGACGCCGATCGAGGCGGGACGCCTCGGCAAGAGCCTCGAGCCGTACCATCTGTTCTGGCTGGAAGACCCGACGCCCGCCGAAGTGCAGGAGAGCTTCCGTACGATTCGCCACCACACCACGACGCCGATCGCGGTCGGCGAGGTGTTCAACACGATCTACGACTGCCAGCGGCTGATCGAAGAGGAGCTCATCGACTACATCCGCACGACCGTCGTGCACGCCGGCGGCATCAGCCACCTGCGGAAGATCGCGGCGCTCGCCGAGCTCCATCACGTGCGGACGGGATCGCACGGCGCGACCGATCTGAGCCCGGTCTGCATGGCGGCGGCGCTGCACTTCGACCTCAGCGTCCACAACTTCGGCGTGCAGGAGTACATGCGGCACACCGACGAGACCGACCTCGTCTTTCCGCACGCCTACACGTTCGACCGCGGCTTCATGCATCCGGGCGACAAGCCCGGCCTTGGCGTCGATCTCGACGAGACGCTCGCGGCCACGTTCCCGTATCAGCGCGCGTACCTTCCGGTGAACCGGAAGACGGACGGGACGATGCATAGTTGGTAGGGACATGGGGACATGGGGACTGGGGGCTGGGGGAATCCAATGACCATACCTGTTTCGCGGCGGCGTTTTCTGGCGGGTCTCGGGGCGACGGCGGTGGCTGGATCGTCGGTGTCCGCCTTCGGCCGGCACCTGGCCGATACGACCTCGATGCGCGTCGGCTACGCGGCGATCACCTGGGGTGGAGACGATGAGCGGGCGGCGCGGGAGATCGCGGAGGTGGGCTTCACCGCGATCCAGGTGCGCGGCAGCGCCTTCGAGCGCTATGGGAAGGCGCCGGGCGAGCTGAAGGATCTGCTGGCGCGCCACAAGCTGACGTTCGCGGTGCTGTCGAGCGGCAATCTCGGCATCGATCCGGCCAAGGAATCCAGTGAGCTCGCGATGCACCTCGAGCACGCGAAGTTCCTGCGCGCCGCCGGCGGCCGTACCCTGCAGATCATCGACGAGCGGCCAAAGCGCCCGCTGGTGGCGGCCGACTATGCGCGGCTCGGCAAGCTCCTCACCGCGGTGGGACGAAGCACGGCGGAGCTGGGCGTCGAGACGGTCTATCACCATCACATGAACAGCATCGGCGAGAAGCCGCAGGAGGTCGACGCCGTGCTCGAGGCGATCGATCCGAAGGCCGTCGGCATCCTGTTCGACATCGCCCACTACCAGCAGGGCGGCGGCGATCCGGTCGCGGCGATCCGCCGCTACCGCGACCGCATCAAGGTCGTGCACCTGAAAGACGTGCGCGCGATCGACAAGGCGCCCGGCTTCGAATGGGTCGAGCTCGGCCGCGGCCGCGTGGACGTGAAGGGCTGCGTGGCCGCGCTGAAGGAGATCGGCTTCAAGGGCTGGGCGATCATCGAGCTGGACAAGGTGCCGGACCCGACCGGATCGCCCAAGGCGTCGGCGCTCTTGAACAAGCAGTACGCGACGGAGCAGCTCGGCCTCAGCCTCTAGAGCGGCCGGTCTCTCCTGAGACCCGGGTGAATTCGCTGAAGGTTGCGGGCGCCGGACGGGTTACACTGCGACGGTCGCTGGAAGAAGGACGTGCCTGACGTGAAACACGGGACCGCCACGCCGTTTCCGACAGTAGCCGGGGCCGCGATTGGGATGGCCTTGCTGGGATGGGCCGTCCAACTGCCTGCGAGCGCCCAATCCGTTCCTTCGAGCCCCCGCCTGGTGCTCGATCGCTACTGCGTCACCTGCCACAACGAGCGCCTCAAAACAGCGGGATTGACGCTGGACCAGAGCGATGCCGCCCACCCCGGCCAACGCGCGGAGGAATGGGAGAAGGTCGTGCACAAGCTTCGCACGGGTGCCATGCCGCCCGCGAGCGCGCCGCAGCCTTCCGCCCACGATCGAACTGCGCTGGTCTCGTGGCTGGAGTCGTCGCTCGACGCCGCCGCCGCGGCGCATCCGAATCCGGGCCGCACCGACACCTTGCGTCGTCTCAACCGGACGGAGTATCAGAACGCCATCAGAGACCTTCTGTCCCTCGATATCGACGCCGCGTCGCTTCTCCCTCCTGATGACAGCGGCCACGGCTTCGACAACGTCACCGTCGGCGACCTGTCCCCCGCGCTCCTGGACCGGTACATCTCCACCGCGCAGAAGGTCAGCCGGCTCGCGATCGGCGGCGCGCAGACATCCGCGCAAACCGACGTGATCCGGCTGCCACCCGATCTCACCCAGGAAGAGTACGTACCTGGGCTGCCGGTTGGCACGCGCGGCGGCATGACGTCGCCGCACATGTTCACGCACGACGGCGAGTACGACATCCAGATCTGGCTCGCGCGTGATCGAACGGGAAGCGTTGGCGGCCTCAGAGGTTCGGCATCACACGAACTGCTCGTGCTCGTCGACCGGACGCTCGTCAAGTCCATGACGATTGAGATGCCCGCCGACGGCGACGACACGTCGATCGATGCCGCGCTGAAGGTTCGTGTGCCGGTCACGGCCGGCTCGCATCAGGTGGGCGTCACGTTCGTCAAGAATGCCGCGTCGCTTCTCGAGACGGCGCGGCAGCCGCTCCTGTCGCATTTCAACGAGAACCGTCATCCCCGTATTACGCCTGCGATTGCCCAGGTGTCGATTACGGGACCGTACGCGGCGAAGGCTGCCGGCGACACGCCGACCCGCCGGCGGATCTTCGTCTGCAGGCCCAGCGACGCAAAAAAAGAAGACGGGTGCGCGAAGCAGATTCTGTCCACGCTCATGCGGCGCGCGTACCGCCGGCCGATCGCCGAAGCGGATCTGAAGGGGCCGATGGTCCTCTATCGAGAGGGGCGGTCGGAGGGCGACTTCGATACCGGGGTCGGACGAGCCTTGAGCGGCGTGCTCGTGAGCCCGGAATTCCTGTTCCGCGTGGAGCTGGATCCGGACCGGGTGGCGGAAGGCGCGGCCTACCGCATCACCGATCTCGAGCTGGCATCACGGCTGTCGTTTTTTCTGTGGAGCAGCCTCCCGGACGAGGAACTGCTCGACGCGGCCATTCGCGGCACGCTCAGCCGGCCGGACGAGCTCGAGCGGCAAGCCCGTCGCATGCTCGCCGATCCCCGGTCGTACAACCTCGCGAGCAATTTCGCGGGACAGTGGCTCGGGCTGCGCACCCTCGACTCGATCGACCCCAACGTGCGCCTCTACCCGGACTTCGACGACAACCTCCGCCAGGCGTTTCGCCAGGAGACCGAGCTCTTCGTGGACAGCATCCTCCGCGAGGATCGCAGCGTGCGCGATCTGATCAGGGCCGACTACACCTTTCTCAACGAGCGCCTGGCGAAGCACTACGGCATTCCCCAGGTCTACGGCAGCCGGTTCCGGCGCGTCGCGCTTGCGCCCGGCAGCGCGCGCGGCGGATTGCTCCGGCAAGGCAGCATCCTGGCGGTCACGTCGTATGCGACGCGCACCTCGCCGGTGCTGCGTGGCGTGTGGGTCCTCGACAACATCTTCGGCGCTCCTCCACCGCCTCCGCCGCCGAATGTCCCCGCGCTCGACGACACGTCGGTGTCCGCCAGCCTGCCGATGCGGCAGCGGCTGGGCGCTCATCGCGCCAACCCGGCGTGCGCGAGCTGCCACCGGACGATCGACCCGGTGGGGTTTGCGTTGGAGAACTTCGACGCCGTGGGTCGCTGGCGGGATCACGACGGGGACAGCGGGCCCGTTGACGTGTCCGGCGCCTTGCCTGGGGTCGCCGCGTTCCGCGGCGTGGGCGGCCTCGAAGACGGCCTGTTGAGCCGTCCAGAGTTGTTCGCGGGCAGGTTGACGGAAAAGTTGCTGACCTTCGCGCTGGGACGAGGCGTCGAGTACTACGATGCGCCTGCAGTCCGGAAGATTCTGCGCGACGCCGAGCCTGGTGGCTACCGCTTTTCGTCGATCCTGCTGGGCATCGTGAAGAGCGTCCCGTTTCAGATGAGGAGTGCGTCATGATCATCATGAAGAAGGCGCTGCCGCGCCGCACGTTTCTGAAGGGCGTGCACGCGGCCCTGGCCCTTCC
>Ga0068865_100001984_pt1 | contig 12080 bp, 7 predicted proteins | sample KBSMisM12_FD_75293 | JGI IMG/M metagenome (GOLD analysis project Ga0068865, IMG submission 75293) | Miscanthus rhizosphere microbial communities from Kellogg Biological Station, Michigan, USA - KBS Miscanthus M1-2 | ecosystem: Host-associated > Plants > Roots > Rhizosphere > Soil ...
GCCGTTCGCGCCGCCATCGATGGCTATCGCGCGACGACGACTGCCCCGTCCAGCGTCCCGACCACGAACTGAGGTCCCGCGATGTCCACCACCGAGCGCGCCACGACCATCGCCGAGCTCCGCGCGAGCGGCTGGCGCTCGCGGACCGTCAAAGACGAGCTGCGATCGAATCTGATCGCCCGGCTGGCGGATGGCCGTGAGGTTCTGCCCGGGATCATCGGCTTTGACGACTCCGTCATCCCTGCCATCGAGAACGCGATCCTCGCCGGTCACGATCTCGTCTTCCTTGGCGAGCGCGGCCAGGCCAAGACCCGGATGGCCCGCCTGCTCATCAACCTGCTCGATGAGTGGCTGCCGGTGCTCCGCGGCGGCGAGCTGAACGACGATCCATACGAGCCCGTTTCGCCCGCCGGCAAGGCCGTCGTCGACCAGCAGGGAGAAGCCGCCGCGATCGATTGGCTGCCCCGCGACCGCCGCTACGCGGAAAAGCTCGCCACGCCGGATATCACGATCGCGGACCTCATCGGCGAGGTCGACCCGATCAAGATCGCCGAGGGTCGCTATCTGTCCGACGAGCTGACGCTCCACTACGGGCTCATCCCTCGCGCCAACCGCGGGATCGTGGCGATCAACGAGCTGCCCGACCTCGCCGAACGCATCCAGGTGGGCCTGCTCAACGTGCTCGAGGAACGTGACGTCCAGATCCGTGGATTCACGGTCCGTCTCCCGCTCGACTTGTACGTCGTCGCGAGCGCGAACCCCGAGGACTACACGTCGCGCGGCCGGATCATCACGCCGCTCAAGGACCGTCTCGGCTCGCAGATCCGCACGCACTACCCGCGCTCGTTGGATCAGGAGCTGTCGATCGTCGCGCAAGAGAAGCACCGCTTCGACCCGAGCGCCGGGCGCGGTGACAGCGCGACGCCGACGATCGTCGTGCCGCCGTTCATGGAGGAGCTGGTAGCCGAGATCACCCAGCTTGCGCGGCGCTCCCCGGAGATCAGCCAGCGGTCGGGGGTGTCCGTACGGGTCTCAGTCGCCAACATGGAGGTGCTTGAGGCCGCGTCGCTCAAGCGCGCGGTCCGGCTCGGCGAGCCTGTCGCCGCGCCGCGGGTCAGCGACCTTGGCGCCGTCGTCGCGTCGACGGTCGGCAAGGTCGAGCTCGAGTCGGTCGGGGACGAAGCGCCTGAAGAGCGCATCGTCGAGCGGCTGATAACGAAGGCGCTCTATTCGACGTTCAACCGGCGGGTGACGCTCGACGACCTCGACCCGATCGTCGAGGCGTTCGAGGACGGCTTCATCATCGAGACGGGGGAACGCACCCCGTCTCGCGAATACGTCGCCTGGCTCCGTGAAGTGCCGGGCATGGATGACGCCGTCGCCCGACTCGGGTCGTTCGATGTGACCGACGGGGCGGAGGAGCCCGCGGTCGTCGCCTCGGCGGTGGAGTTCCTGCTCGAGGGCCTCCACCTCGCGCGCCGCCTGAATAAGGAGCGCGTCGTCGGCGGCACGATCTACCACCGCTAGCCGGACACCGAGCACGACACCGATGACCGCCTATTCGCCCGATCCGCGCGACCTCACCGGCCGAGTGCCCCGTGCCGACGACGCGCTTGCCGAGCTCGCTCGCCGCGCGCGCTATTCGCGCTGGGACGGCACGCAACGACTGCCCGATCTTGCTGCCGACGAGATCCTCAAGGCGCTTTCCGACGATGTGATGGCCGAAGGCGACCTCGCCGAGGCGCTTCGACGGCTGATGGAACGCGGCTGGCGCAGCGGCGATCCGACGCGCCCGGACATGGCGGGCCTGCAGGACCTGATGGAGCGCCTGGCCCGTCGACGCGAGGATCTGCGGGAGCGCTACGACCTCGGCGACGTCCTCGGCGATATCCGGCGCGAGCTCGAGGACATCGTGGCGGAGGAGCGGGCGGGGGTGGAACGCCGTCTCCAGACCGCCGCCAAGGAGGCCCCGGACCCCGACACCGCACGGGCGGCACAGGACCTCGCTTCGCGGCGCCTCGACCGGCTCGACGCGCTTCCACCCGACGTCGGCGAGCGGATCCGCGATCTGCGTGAGTACGACTTCCTGGAGCCTGACGCACGCCAGCGCTTCGACGAGCTCGTCGAGCGTCTGAGCAAGCAGGTGCTCGACCAGTTCGTGGCCGGCATGAGCGACGCCATCCGATCGGTGACGCCGGAGGATCTTGCCGCCAACCGCGAGATGGTGCGCGACCTCAACGAGCTGATCCGGGAGCGGATCGGAGGCCGGGAGCCCGATGTCCGCGAGTTCCTCGCCAAGCACGGCCAGTTCTTCCCGGGTGCCCAGACCTTCGATGACATCATCGACCAGCTCGCGCAGCGCATGGCCGCGATGCAGTCGCTGATGCGGTCGATGAGCCCCGAGCAGCGCGCCGAGCTCGAGTCGATGATGGAGGCGCTCCTCCGCGACGACCGGCTGTTGATCGACCTCGCGCAACTCGCCTCGAACCTCGACCTGCTGTTGCCAGGCGGGCTCGGTGACCGCGTCCGGTTCACCGGTGACGAGTCACTCTCGCTCGATGGCGCGCTGGCGCAGATCGGACGTCTCCAGTCGATGGAGCGGCTCGAGGACGCGCTGATGGACATCGAGGGACCCGGGGACCTCGCATCGATCGACCGCGACCAGGTCCGGGATCTGATGGGCGACGACGCCGTGCATGACCTCGATGCGCTCGACGACCTCGCACGTCGGCTCGAGGAGGCCGGCTACCTGACGCGTGACGGCGAGCGTCTCGAGCTGACACCGCGGGGTACGCGCAAGATCGGTCAACAGGTGCTCGATGACCTGTTCGCGCGTCTCCAGCGCGATGCGTTCGGCGGGCATCGACTGGACCGACACGGTCGTGGCGGCGAACGCGAGGAGACGACGAAGGCGTATGAGTTCGGCGACCCGTTCCATCTCGACCTGAAAGGCACGCTGACGAACGCCCTGCTCCGCGACGAGAACGCGCCGGCGGCCCTTGGGTCACGCCGCGCCGCCGGTGACCGCGCCATCCGGCTGACACCCGACGACTTCGAGGTCTACCGCTCGGAACAGCTCACGAGGACCGCGACGGTCCTGCTCGTCGACATGAGCCGGTCGATGCTGTTGCGCGGCTGCTTCCTCGCCGCGAAGAAGGTCGCGGTCGCGCTCGACACGCTGATCCGAACGCAGTACCCGCGCGATCATCTGACCGTCATCGGGTTCGCCTACTACGCCCGGGAGATCCGGCCCGGCGCCCTCGCCGAGCTGACCTGGCACGGCTACGAGTACGGCACGAACCTGCAGCATGGGTTGCTGCTCGCTCGTCGGATCCTGGCTCGCCAGGCGGCGGCGAACAAGGAGATCGTCGTCATCACCGACGGCGAACCGACCGCCCACTTCGAGAACGGCCAGGTGGAGTTCAGCTACCCGCCGACGCGCAGGACGATCCAGGAGACGTTGCGCGAGGTCCAGCGCTGCGGGCGCGAGGGGATCACGATCAACACGTTCATGCTCGAGCGTTCGCGCGCGCTCGCAGAATTCGTGGCGCACATGACGAAGCTCAATCGTGGGCGGGCGTTCTACGCGACGCCGGAGCGCCTTGGCGAATACGTGCTGGTCGACTTCGTCGGGCGTCGGACGCGGAACGTGACCTGACCGGCGCGTCGACCTCGAATCGAGCTCACCGAGAACCTATATTTGGCGCCGCCGTCGGGGTGAAGGGGCCGTCACAGAGGGTGCAATGAACATCTGGATCGCGATCTTCCTGTTCCTTCACGTCATGGGGGCGATCATCGCCTTCGGGCCGGCGTTCTCGGCCTTCCCGATCATCGGCTCGATGGCCGGGAAGGAGCCGCAGCACGCGAACTTCGCGGCCCGGATCAACGAGGCGATCACGAAGACCCGTGTGATCCCATTGGCGATCTTCCAGGGGGTCACGGGACTCGTCCTGATCTACCTGACCGGGTTGAACCCGTTCAGCGAGCTGTGGCTCGGTCTGGGCATCGTGCTCTACGTGATCGCCCTGGCGTACGCGCTGGCAGTGCAAGGCCCGACGGGCCGACGGATCGCCGAGCTGACCTCGACTCCGCCACCGCCCGGTGCATCGGGGCCACCGCCGGAACTCATGGCGGCGGTCAAGAAGGCGCAGCGAGGCGGGATGTTCCTCGGGATCCTGATCGTGGCGATCGTCATCCTGATGGTGACCAAGCCCACGCTGTAGCGGACGAGATCTGCAACGAGGCGCTACCGAGTTCCGCCGGCGCAGGTCGCTACCATGGGACTCGAACCTACGAACGAGGAGAGTCCCGCCGATGCCCCACGTCGCGACCAGCCCGGCCGATCTCATGACGGCGATCGGGTCCGCCGCCCACCTGGACGGTGGTCGCCTCGTCATCGATGACGAGAAGGCATTCCGCGACGTTGCCAGCCGCGATCTCGCCTGGACCGCTGTGTTCGCCGCGGACGACGCCACCAAGGCTGCGGCGCAGTGGCTCGTCTGGGAGGCAAGCCAGGAGCTTGATGCGCTCTCGGCGAGCATCCACGAGCTGTACATGGCCCGCGGCCGGGGCGAGGTCCACGGGTTCACGGTACCGGCGATCAACCTGCGCGCGCAGACGTTCGACATGGCGCGAACGGTGTTCGAGACCGCGCAGAGCGCCGATGTCGGTGCGGTCATCTTTGAGATCGCCCGGAGCGAACAGACCTACACGTTCCAGCGGCCGATCGACTTCGCGACCTCCGTCCTCGCCGGTGCGATCGCGGCGAACTGGCACGGTCCCGTGTTCATCCAGGGCGACCACTACCAATTCAACGCCAAGAAATACGCCGCCGATCCCGAGGCGATGACCGAGGAGATCCGCAAGGCCTGCCGGCTCGCCATCGACGCCGGCTACCACAACATCGACATCGACTCGTCCACGCTCGTCGATCTTTCGAAGCCGACCATCGACGAGCAGCAGCACGAGAACTACATGCGCGCCGCCGAGCTGACGGCCCTCATCCGGCAGATCGAGTCCGACGGCGTCACGGTGAGCGTCGGCGGCGAGATCGGCGAGGTCGGCCATCAGAACTCGACCGTCGAGGACCTGCGCGCCTATCTGGACGGCTATGGCGCCGAGCTGGAACGACGCGCGCCCGGCGCGATCGGCATCTCCAAGGTCAGCGTGCAGACCGGCACCAGCCACGGCGGTGTGCCGCTGCCCGACGGGAGCATGGCCCAGGTCAAGCTCGATTTCGAGGTTCTGCGGGAGCTGGGCGAGATCGCCCGCTCGTACGGCCTTGCCGGCGCGGTCCAGCATGGCGCGTCGACCCTGCCGGATGAGCTGTTCCATCGCTTCCCGGCCGTCGAGACGGCCGAGATCCATCTGGCGACCGGGTTCCAGAACCTTCTCTACGAGCATCCCGCGTTCCCGAAGGAGCTCCACGAGCGGATCCGCGATTGGTGCTTCGAGAATGCCGCTGATGAACGCAAGCCCGACCAGACCGACGAGCAGTTCGTCTACACGACCCGCAAGAAGGCGATCGGGCCGTTCAAGCGCGAGCTATGGGATCTCGAGGCCAAGGATGAGATCCTCGCGGCACAGCGACGCAAGTTCGCGTTCCTGTTCACCGAGCTCGGCGTGAACGGGTCGCGCGAGATGGTCGAGGCATACATCCGGCCGGTCGAAGCCCATCGACCGATCCCGGACTCGCTGAAGGAAGCTGCCGCCGCCCGATAGCGGAAGCTGCGGGATTCGCCGCGGCCCAAGACGCATCGCCCGAGGCCTCGCCGTCACGAGGTCCGCGTCATCCACGAGGGGAGGGGACATGACCGCCACGATCGGCGAGGCACGTCGCGATGAGCTCGCGGGCCGGCTGGCCGGCGCGGTGCTCGCCACGCTCGACCTCCAGGCCGTCTACGTCGGCGACCGGCTCGGACTCTATCGAGCGCTCGAGGACGGCGGCCCCGCGACGGCTCCGGAGCTTGCGGCTCGCTCCGGCATCCATCCACGCTATGCCCGCGAATGGCTGGAGCACCAGGCGGTCGGTGCGATCCTCGACGTGGACGACGTCCAGGCGGCACCCGACGAGCGGCGCTACACGCTGCCCGCGGCGCACGCCATGGTCCTCACCGATCCCGAGAGCCCATGGCTCCTGGCGCCGCTGTCGCGGTTCGTCGTCGGCACGGCCGCCACGATGCCCCGCCTGCTCGATGCGTACCGCACGGGCGAGGGGGTGGACTGGGCCGATTACGGCGCGGACGTGGTCGAGGCCCAGGAGGGCATCAACCGGCCGCAGTTCCATCACCTGATGGGCGAGTGGATCGGGGCCCTGCCCGACATCGCCGAGAAGCTGCGGTCCGGGAAGGGCCGTGTTGCCGACGTCGCGTGTGGGACCGGCTGGTCATCGATCTCGATCGCCCGCCATTTCCCCGAGGTGGCCGTCGACGGGATCGATATCGATGCGGGATCGATCGCACGTGCGAAGGCACATGCCGCGGACGCGGGTCTGGACGGACGCGTGGCGTTCCTGTTCGCGGACGCCGCGAGCGCCGATGGTGAGGGTCGCTACGACCTCGTAACGATCTTCGAGGCGCTGCACGACATGGCGAGACCGGCCGAGGTCCTTGCCACGGCGCGCCGGCTGCTCGCGCCCGGCGGTGCCGTGCTCGTCGGCGATGAGCGCGTCGCGGAGACGTTCACGGCGCCCGGCGACCAGGCCGAGAGGCTGTTCTACGGGTACAGCGTCGTCGCGTGTCTCGCCAACGGCCTCGTCGATCAGCCGAGCGTCGGCACGGGCACCGTCATCCGCCCCTCGACCGTCGAGGCGTACGCGCGCGAGGCCGGTTTCTCCGGGTTCTCGATCCTTCCGACCGAGCACGAGTCGTTCCGCTTCTATCGCCTCGACCCGTAGTCGGAACGCCCGTTGACTGCGGGCACCCCGGTGCTATCCTCGCGCGCACGGTCGGGCGGTGAGGGAAGGCCCGCACAACCGGTCCTCGCGTCCCACAGCCACTCCGAGAGGTCAGTCTCGCGCCCCAGCGCGGAGGCGCGGTGGTAAGGAGGGAACCGTGGCGGGTGCCGTCAACCCTGAGGACATCGCGGCGCGCGACGACGCGCACCTGCAGTCGCTCGGGATCAAACCGGAGCTTCGGCGGACCCTCGGGTTCCTGTCGAACTTCGCGATCGCCTTCAGCTTCATCAGCGTCTCGACCGGGACGTATGGCAACTTCTCGATCGGCATCGGCCAGGCTGGACCGGCGTTCTTCTGGTCGTGGCCGATCGTCATCATCGGTCAGCTGATCGTCGCGCTCGTGTTCGCCGAGCTCGCCAGCCACTTCCCGGTGGCCGGCTCGATCTACCAGTGGTCGAAACGCCTGTCGAACCGGACCTTGGGCTGGTTCACGGGCTGGTTCTACTTCTGGGCCCAGGTCGTCACGGTGACCGCGGTCGCCGTGATCGTGGCCTTCGTCATCGATGGCATCCACGGTCCGAACCCAGAGGGGCAGACTGCCTTCCTCGATTCGGCGGACCCGACCGGCCTGACGACGATGTTCACGTTCATCTCGCTCACCGCACTGACGCTGACGACACTCATCAACGCATTCGGCGTCCGGCTGATGTCGATCCTCAACAACATCGGCGTCGGCACCGAGATCCTCGGGATGCTCGTCTTCGCGCTCGTCCTCCTGTTCTTCGCGAACAACCAGTCGCCGGCGGTCCTCCTCGATACGAAGGGGACGGAGGCAGCGACCGGCGGCCAATACTTGCCGGCCTTCGCGCTCGGCATGTTCATGGCGCTGTTCGTCGTCTACGGATTCGATACCGCCGGCACGTTCGGCGAGGAGACGGTCGATGCGAGCCGTCAGGCACCGCGCGGCGTCATCTGGTCCGTCATCGTGTCCGGCCTCGTCGGCACCGTGTTCCTTGTCGCGGTGATCCTCGCGATCCCCGATATGGACGCGGCGATCGCCGAGGGCCAGGCGCTCGGCTTCCCGATCGCCACGACGATCCAATCGACCTTGACCTACGACATCCTCGGGACTGGGATAACGGTCGGCGAGGTCTACTTGTTCGTCATCCTCGCCTCCGTCTTCGTTTGCACTTTGGCGATCCAGGGTGCGGCGACACGGATGATGTTCTCGATGAGCCGCGACCGGCATCTCCCCGGCGGGTCGCTCTGGGGTCGTGTCAACGGCACCTTCAAGACGCCGGCGAACGCTGCGATCGCCGTCGGCGTCCTGGCTGCGATCCCGATCCTCGTGATCGGCCCGCTCGGTGGCTTCAGCGTCTCGATCGCCGCGACCGGCCTGATCTACTTCAGCTACCTGCTGACCAATATCGGCGTGCTGAACGCCCGCTTCCGCGGGTGGCCGCATCAGCCGGCGTGGTTCAACCTCGGTCGCTGGGGCAAGCCCATCAGCATCCTGGCGATCATCTATGGCGGCCTGATGCTGCTCAACATCGCCATCTGGCAGGATCCGGGTCTGTTCGGGAACTTCGGTGGCGATGGTCGGGCAGTCACGAACCCGACGATCGACGGGTTCATCAAGCCGTTCGGCAACACGATCGATGGGATGCCGGCGTGGCCGATCTTCGAGACCCTCGTGGGCGTGCTGATCGTCATCGGGGCGATCTACTACCTGGTCTCGGTCCGTGGGCGTGCCCATGACGTCGAATCGGCCGACGTGATCACCGGTGAGGCGACGATCGGTTGAGCTGAACCTTCCCGGGAGGAGGAGCTGCGGCGCGGCGTGAGCCGCGCCGCTCCTTATGACCGAAGAAGCGACCCTACCTTCCGAGCTCCGCGGCGAGCTGCGCGACCACCTGGTCGGCGCGATGCAGCGCCTCCCGGAGCTCGCCGGGCATGCCCTGGCGCTCACCCCGCTGAGCGGCGGGATCACGAACCGCAACTTCCTCGTCACCGTCGCCGATGTCCCCGAGCGGTACGTGATCCGCCTTGCGGGCAATGACACGCATCTGCTCGGCATCAGCCGCGAGGTCGAATACGCCGCGACGGTGGCGGCTGCCGGCGTGGGCGTGGGCCCGGAGGTGACCGCCTTCATCCGACCCGAGGGCTACCTCGTGACTCGGTTCATCGAAGGCTCCGAGGTGCCGATCGAACAGGTCCGCGAGCCCTCGACCCTCGTCCGTGTCGCTGACGCCCTTCGACGCATCCACGATGGCCCCCCGATCCCCGGCCTGTTCGTTCCGCTGCGGATCGTGGAGGCATACAAGGCCCTGGCAGCGGCCCGCGGCGTGCGCATCCCGCCTGAATACGAGCTCGCCGCCGCCATCGGACGGCGCATCGAGCTCGCCTGCCTCGCCGACCCGATCGAGCTCGCGCCGTGCCACAACGACCTGCTCAACGCGAACTTCATCGATGACGGCGTGCGCATCCGGATCGTCGATTGGGAGTACGCCGGCATGGGCGACCCCTATTTCGACCTCGGCAACTTCAGCATCAACCATGAGCTGACGCCCGATGACGATGCCGCTTTGCTGGCCGAGTACCACGGTTCCGTCCCGCCGGACCGCATGGCGCGGCTCGTCCTCATGCGGGTGGTCTCCGACTTCCGCGAGGCGATGTGGGGCGTCCTCCAGCAGGGCATCAGCACGCTCGATGTCGACTTCGTGGCCTATGCCGCGGAGCATTTCGACCGCCTGCTCGCGAACGCGACGACGCCCGCCTTCGAACGGGCGCTCCGGGAGGCCGGGGGCGACTGACCGTCGACCTCGATCCCGCCTGCGTGCGGGCCGGGCGGACTCGATACGACGCCGCTACCGTGTGAGCCTGTGAGCGCCGATCAAGCACGAGTCGTCGTCATCGGCGGCGGCATCACCGGCTGCAGCGTGGCGTATCACCTCGCGCTCGCCGGCTGGGCGGACGTGCTGCTACTCGAGAAGCACCAGCTGACGTCGGGCTCGACGAACATGGCGGCCGGTCTCGTGACGGCGTTCAACCCGTCGTCGACGATGATGGCCTTCCGCCGCTACAGCATCGAGCTCTATGGGCGGCTCGGCGTGTTCCGGGGCGTCGGCAGCCTGCGGCTGGCGTCATCACGCGAGCAGCTCGGTGAGCTGGAGCGAACCGCGAGCCGGGCGCGCGGGATCGGGCTCGACGTCGATGTCATCGGGCCCGACGAGGCGTGCGCGCTCCTGCCGGCGATCACTCCCGAGAACCTGTACGGCGCGGTCTACCTTCCGGGCGACGGCCATCTCGATCCGCACGAGGCCACGCACGCGCTCGCGGACGCTGCGCGCGCGCTCGGGGTCCGTATCCGCCAGGGTGTCCGTGTCACCGGCTTCGAGCTCAATGCGGCCCGGGAGGTCCGTCGCGTCCTGACCGACGCGGGCCCGCTCGACACGGAGATCGTCGTCAATGCGACCGGCATGTGGGCCCCGCAGGTCGCGGCGATGGTCGGCGGCTTCGTACCCTCGACCCCCGTCGACCACCAGCACATCGCCCTGCGCGCCGTCGCCGGCAACGAGCTGCCGCGCGACATGCCCTGTTTCCGCGATCCGGACAACCTCGTCTACGGCAAGAGCGAGAGCGGCGGCATGGTCTTTGGCGGCTACGAGCTCGATCCGGTCTCGCGCTGGGAGGACGGTGTCCCGTGGGACCACGCCGCGCGTTCGCTGCCGCCCGATTTCGAGCGGTTCGCGCCCCTCATGGCCGGCGCGGTGCGGCGCTTCCCGTTCCTCGCGGATGCGGAGGTCGTCCGGCTCATCTGTCACCCCGACGCGATGACCCCCGATGCGAACCCCCTCCTCGGACCGCTGCCCGGCGTCCGCGGCTTCTGGGTCGCAGCCGGGCTGTCGCTGAACGGGTTCGGCGGTGGAGGGGGAATCGGTCGGGCGATCGCCGGCTGGATCACGGCCGGCGACCCCGGCGCCGATATCGGGCCGTATCGAGCGTGGCGGTTCGCCGACACGTATCGCGACCCCGAGTTCGCCGCCGGCCTCGGTCGCGAGACGTACAGCGACTACTACCGGCTCCGGTTCCCGTACGACGCCGATCTCTACGGCCGGCCGCGGCGGCTGTCGCCACTGCACGGTCGCCTCCAGGAGACGGGCGCGGTGTTCGGGACCAAGGCCGGCTGGGAGCGCCCCGATCACCTTGAGCCCGGACGCGCCTGGCGACGGTCCGGTCGGGACGGCGCGCGCTATGGCTGGACGCAACCACCCTGGTTCGAACGGGTCGTCGCGGAAGGCCGCGCTGTGCGCGAGCGCGTCGGGATGATCGACCTGACTTCGTTCGGCAAGATCGATGTGATCGGGCCTGGCGCGCTCGGTCTACTCCAGCGAGTCGCGGCCAACGACCTCGACGTGCCCGAGGGGAGCGTCGTCTACACGCCCTGGTGTGACGAGCGGGGCGGGATGGTCGCCGACGTGACCGTGACGCGGCTGGCAGCCGATCACCTGCGGGTGGTGACGGGCGCGGGATTCGTCGCGGGCGACCTGTCCTGGCTGCGCTGGCAGCGCTCGCACGAGGAGGGCGTGACGATCCGCGACGTCAGCGGCGACTTCGCGACGATCGGGCTATGGGGGCCGCGGGCCCGGGACGTGCTGGGCGCGGTCACGCCCGACCCCGTCGACGACGGTGCCCTCCGGCTGCGGCGGGCCGAGATCGTGCACATCGGCGAGGAGGCGATCCCGACCATCGCCGCACGGATCAGCTATGCGGGCGAGCTCGGGTGGGAGCTGACGGTGGCGGCAGATCGAGCGGTCGCCATCTGGGATGCCCTGTGGTCGGCCGGCGCCGACCACGGCCTCGAGCCGTTCGGGTACCGCGCCCTCGATGCGTTGCGCATGGAGAAGGGCTATCGCTACTACAGCACGGACATGACGATGCTCGAGACGCCGGACGAAGCCGGGCTCGGCCGGTTCGTGCGGTTGGGGAAAGGCCCGTTCATCGGCCGCGACGCCCTCGTGGCGGCCCGGGAGCATGAGACGGGCGTGGGTGGCGCACCGGCGCGCCGGCTGGCGACCGTGTATGTCGGCGAGGACGACGCCTGGCGGCCGATCTATGGCGGAGAGGCCGTACGAGCCGATGGCCGGGTCATCGGCCGGCTCAGGAGCGTGGCTTACGGCCCGTC
>Ga0068865_100001985_pt1 | contig 12079 bp, 8 predicted proteins | sample KBSMisM12_FD_75293 | JGI IMG/M metagenome (GOLD analysis project Ga0068865, IMG submission 75293) | Miscanthus rhizosphere microbial communities from Kellogg Biological Station, Michigan, USA - KBS Miscanthus M1-2 | ecosystem: Host-associated > Plants > Roots > Rhizosphere > Soil ...
GGTGTGGGCTTCTCCGAGGCCGGAAGTTTCGTGCAAAGCAGGATCACAGGAGCTTTCGAAGGAATTCGCGAGCGGCTGGACCAGATTTCATCCGATCGCTTTCTCCGTCTGGAAGGGCGCGGGATGCGGCAGCCTAGCTATGTGGCTGTGGCCGACTTTCTGCGTAACCATCGTAAGGGTCAACGGGTCCTAGTTGCGGCTTCCACGGATTCCAGCGCACTCGGTGTGCTGGATGCAGCACAACAAAGCGGTCGTGAACAGGATTTCGCAATTGTTGGGCAAGACTGCATCCCTGAGGTACTTGCGGAAATGCGCAAAGGGTCGAGCGCCATTATAGGTTCCATTTCCCATGGCGCTGAGAGCTACGGTCCACGACTAATCCAGCTTGGCATTACTCTCCTCCGGGGTCGCATCGTTCCGCCCTACAACTACGTTCGACACCATGTCGTAACGCCAGAGACGTTGGCGGCGGGTGAGTCTTCGAAGTCGGATGAGTAGACCCACCGACCGCACCTGAAGCACCCGTAAACCTTCAAGAATTCGTGAAGGAAATATATTCTCTATTGCATTTTTGGTGTGTTATTGTGAACTTGGATTTTGAAGAAACCGGAGTGTAGTTCATGTCAATCGCAGCTATCTCTTCCCCCCCGCTGAAGTTCCTCGATGATCGTTGGGATCCAACTATTGCTGGCACTTTGGATGAGCCTGAGTTACTGCGTTACCGCTCCAATTTGCTGGGCTCAGACTTGCGCATCACAAATTTTGCTGGTGGCAACACAAGCTCAAAGATAAACGAAGTCGATCCGCTTACCGGGCAATCAGTGAACGTGCTCTGGGTTAAAGGGAGTGGCGGCGATCTGGGGAGCATCAAGCGGAGCGGCTTCGCCACTTTGTACCAGGAAAAGCTTTTGGCACTTGAGCAGCTCTATCAAGGTCAAGACACGGAAGACAACATGGTGGAGATGTATGCGCTCTGCGCATTTCGGAATAATCCAGTTGCAGCTTCTATTGATACCCCTCTCCATGGATTCCTTCCCTCTCCCCATGTGGATCATCTTCATCCCGACTGGGGCATCGCCCTCGCGGCTTCTTCAAACGGGAAAGCAAAAATGGATCAGTTCAATCGAGAGTTTCATCATCAGCTGCTCTGGTTGCCGTGGCAGCGCCCTGGCTTTGAGTTGGCCATGATGATGAAACGGGCAGTAGAACAGCACCCACAATGCGACGGCATCGTGCTCGGCGGCCACGGCCTGTTTACCTGGGGCCAGACACAACGCGAGTGCTATCTGAACACGCTCACAGTAATCGACCAGATCGGGCAATTCATTGCGAATCACGGTTTATCAAAAGGGGATGCGCGATTTGGCGGACCTGCTGTAAAAACGCGAGCCAACCGCCGCGAAATGGCACTCGACATACTTCCGTTCCTGCGCGGGCGCGTTAGCGGGCAGAGGCGCTGGATTGCTGGCTATCGCGACACCGAAGATGTGCTGCAATTCGTAAACTCGGCTCATGCAAAGGATCTAGCTTTTCTTGGGACAAGCTGTCCTGACCACTTTATCCGCACCAAGATTCGACCGATGTTCGTGCCATGGACAAACAACCAAGACATTGAAGCGCTCAAAAAGCAGATTGACGAGTCCCTTGCTGAGTATCGCGAAAACTATCGAAGCTACTATCAAAAGCACGCTGTTGCAGATTCGCCTGCACTACGCGATACAAGTCCCTCAATCGTCCTCATTCCAGGTCTGGGCATGTTCAGCTTCGGAAAGAACAAGACTGAAGCGCGAATCACGGGCGAATTTTATGCCAATGCAATTCATGTGATGGAGGGAGCAAGCCTTCTCAGCGAAGGTGAGGCCTCCGGATCATCGACATCCACTGTTCCTCAGTGCGGTCAAGGAATGGATCCGGCAACGTTTAAGGTCTTCACCAACTACGTCGCCATGCCCCTCAGTGAAGCGTTTCGCATTGAGTATTGGGCCTTGGAAGAAGCCAAGATCCGCCGTCAGCCCGCGGAGAAAGAATTGAGCCGATACGTCGTGCTGGTTGTCGGCGGTGGTAGTGGCATTGGTCGCGAGGTGGCTTTGCTCGCTGCAATGCGAGGTGCCCACGTGATGATCGCGGACCGGGATACTGCGGGGGCTGCTAAGGTCACAGAAGAGCTCGCTAAAATTACGCCAAAGGAATTTATTGCATCGACCGAAGTCGACATCCGCAGCCGTGATGCGATTGGTCGGGCCCTCAAAGCTACAGTCGCAGCCTTCGGTGGAATTGACATCCTGATCAATACCGCCGCAATGTTCCCGTCATCGCCCGACGGAATCATTTCTGAAGCCATGTGGGCTACGACTCTCGATGTTAACGTCACGGCAAATTATCTGCTCTGCGACGAAGCTGCCAAGCTCTTCAATGAGCAAGGCCTCAACGGGTCTATCGTCCTGACAAGTTCTGCTAACGCGGTCGTGCCAAAGCGCGGCAGCGAGGCTTACGACGTCAGTAAGGCCGCACTGAGCCATCTCGTCCGCGAACTCGCTGTGGGCTTGTCGCCAAAGATCCGCGTAAACGGCATTTGCCCCGCCACCGTTGTTAAGGGTTCAACTATGTTCCCACGCGATCGTGTGCGCACGTCTCTCACCAAGTACGGCATTGCATTTGAAGAGTCGATGAGTGACGAAGAGCTGCGAAGTCTATTGGCCACGTTCTACGCTAAACGCACACTAACTCATCAGCCGATTGATCCGACGGACTGCGCAGAGGCGATTCTCTTCCTGGCCAGTCCGCGCTCGCGGTGCACTACCGGTCATCTCATTCCAGTTGATGGCGGTCTTGCAGAGGCGTTTCTGCGGTGACGTCGCCAGGGCCCCAGTCTGGACCGCAATCAGAACTGCCGCACCAGTTCGACAAGCGCGCTCGAATTGCCATAGATCTTGGCGCGGAAAGCTGTCGTATCTCGCTTCTTCGCTGGCAGAGCAACCAGCCTTCATTTGAGCTGATACACCGCATTCCAAACGGGCCTGTTTCGGACGGCGACTCGCTCCGCTGGCCTCTCAATAAAATTCTTTCCGGATTGGAAGAAGGACTCCGAAAGGCCGCGCAATCGGCTCCAGAAGGAGTTGCGTCCATCGCCGTCGACGGTTGGGCCGTCGATTACGTTCGGCTGAATCAAGATGGCCAGCCGCTTGGCCAGCCCTTTTGCTATCGCGACGAACGTTCAGTTCGATCCAAGGAAGCGGCTGACCAAATCGCTCGCCCGCAATGGATGTTTGTGCACACCGGTGCGCAACCATTGCGGATTAACACGATCTATCAATTGCTTGCGGACGCAGCAGGTGGCATCGATCCATACGCGCCCTGGGTCTGTTTGCCCGAGTATGTGCTCCATTATCTCGGCGGCCGTCGGGTCGCCGAATTAACCAACGCCACCCATACCGGTCTATTGGATTTAGAAACCGGAGACTGGTCTGAGCACTTATTACGTTTGCTCAATATCCCAGCGAGCGCTCTCCCTCCTATCGCACCGACTGGGGCTGTCGTTGGAAAGCTTCAAGGACCCCTTACGGAACTCCCGCCATATCGCGACACCCAACTGATTTTACCCGCCTGCCACGATACAGCTTCGGCCATAGCAGGCATTCCTACTTCGCTCGAAAAAACCGCATATATCTGCTCTGGAACCTGGTCGCTGGTTGGCACGCTCACTCAGATGCCGATTACGACGCAAATGGCAATGGACGCCGGCTTCACCAATCAGGGAGCAGCTGGCGGAGGTTTCTGCTTTCATACCAATGTTAACGGCATGTGGATCCTTAAGCAGTGCCTTGACAGCTGGCGCCAAAATGGAAGGCCGTGGAATCTGCAAACGCTGATCGAGCAGGCCGCCAAATGCGAGAAGGTCCCCGGTATCGTCACGGTGGACGAACCTTCACTGCTGCTGGATGGAGATATGCCCGCAAGACTCAACGATCAGCTACGATTGCACGGGCACGCGGAGATTTCAGATTCCGCCGGGAACGAGCCCCTGTTTGCGCGTACGATCTTTGAGAGTCTCGCTAATCGCTACTCGTCTGTACTTCAGGATCTCGAGCGCATGCTCGGGTTCAAGCTAGAGCGCATTCACATTCTCGGCGGGGGAAGCCTCAACCATTTGCTGACTCGTCTTACGGCTGAACGCACGGGCTTGACAGTCGAGCGCGGCAATGTAGAAAGCTCGACGGTGGGGAATTTTGCAGTTCAATTGGCCTCAAGCGAGGCCCAAGGGGAGAGACTGCAACCGGATTCCATCCAACGATGGGCGAAAAGACTCTGCGATGCTCAACTCACAGAACATAACTCTGAAGGTTCGCCAATCCCTCAGTCAGCCACTCGCTAATCATCATTTCAGGGATGGACTCCAAGGTAGTTGCCGTATCCCACGATGACCGTCGAGCCTACAAGGGTTAGTAATGTAAGGAACACGAGCGTCTTGGTTCGAATGCCAACGCCGCGCCACTCCTTTAAAGCAATGCCCCATAACGTACTGAATATGATGATGCTTGCCATGTGCAGGGTCCAACTCGAAAACTTGTAGCGCCCCATCTGCGTTTCGCCCATGGTGTAGAAGAAAAACTGCATGTACCATGTGGCGCCCGCTAATGCTGAGAATAGATAGTTCCACTTCAGTGAAGGCGGTTTATGTGGATATGTGTGCATTTCAAGTGCCATCTCTGTTGAAGCCGCGTCGACAACGTTCTCGAGCGACGGGTGTTCGCCTTCGGCCTTGGATGCCAAGTCCGTAGGGATGCTCAGATATTCACGATAACTGCGGTTGCGCTTATTCAGTGCTGCGCACCATATGAAATTGGTGGTAAAGCCGCCGGCAAGCACAACGACAAGCACTGGTAGCCCCTGCCACATAGTGCTCGTCCCCTGTTCCAGGGTGAGAGCCTTGATAGGATTTCCTGCATCGAGACCAAATGCAAAACACGAACTCATAACACCGCAAAAAGTCGCTACCCCGAGCCCCAGTTTCAGATTGAACTCGCGAATGCTCGCAAGCTTCTGCTCGTGTGAAAGTTCCCTCTCCTTCGAGATGCCTGCCGCTCCAGCAAAAACAATTCCCAAGACGCAAATGCCAACTCCCACAAGGATGATGATCCCCGAGCGTTGCGTAAGCAATTGCATGAACTGCCCGTGAAATATGGGTGGAATCAGGGTCCCGAAAATGGCGGTGTACCCAAGAGCCACTGCCATGCCTAGCGAGAGGCCCAGGTAGCGCATAGTCAAGCCAAATGTCAGGCCACCCAAACCCCACAACACTCCAAAAAAATAGGCCCAGAAAATTGCCGACCCCGGAGAGTCATGAAGAACAGACAGCAGATCGTGCGTCAACAGCCCCGCCATCACCCAGGGCGCGATAATCCAGCTCACGACGCCGCCGGCCAGCCAATATGTTTCCCACGACCAGCCGCGAACTTGGCGATACGGCACATAAAAACTAGCCGATGCAAGGCCTCCGAGCCAGTGCAGGAACACTCCCAATAGCGGATTCGTGCCCAAAAGAACTCCTTCGTCCTATCGGTTCTCGGTCTATTTGCCCACTACTCCAAAGTGACGTCAAAACTGTAGCTTCCCGAAGGCAACTCGAAGCCACTCTGCCCGTCGCGAATAGTCAGTTTTGAGGGACGAGCCTCATTGATCGGCGCACCGTTGAGCTTATACTTCGCTCCTTCTGCTGCAGCCACATTCAGCCAACCGACGGTGTTCGCGGGAATGCTGACATGCCAAAGAGCCGTCTTTCCTTTCACCGTCCAGTCAGAATGAATCGCGCCGTAAGCCGATGCGTAATCGAGTGAGGCATTCCCCAACCTAGGATCAAACACAGGGTGCAGCACCACCGTATGAAAGCCCGCATCGAGCGGTGTCGCATCTACTCCCGCGACGTAACGATAGATCCAGTCGGCCACCGCCCCATAAGCATAGTGGTTGTACGAGTTCATGCTTGGGTCGTCCTTCATCTGGTCGCCATTCCATCGTTCCCACATCGTCGTTGCGCCGTGATTGACCAAATAGCCCCACGACGGATACTCCGTATTGAGCAGCAATTTGTATGCAAGATCCTGGTGTCCTGTCTTCGTCAGTTCTTCCAGGAGATACGGAGTTCCAAGGAAGCCCGTTGCCAATCGCCCGTTGTTTGACTCGATCTTGTTGACGAGTTTCTGACTCGCTGCCGCGCGTAAGTTGTCAGGCAATAGATTCATGTGAAGCGCCAACACGTACCCCGTCTGTGTGTCGCCTCCACTGCTCTTCGCATTGGGATTATTAATTTGTCCAAACGGTGACGGGCTGTTGTCCGCTCCTGCAACGAACCCATCCTCGCGAACAAACTGCTTTTGGAAGGCGCCACGAATCTTCTCAAACATCCGCGCATATTTTTGTTCGCTCTCCTTCCGACCCAAAGCACGTGCCATCTGCTGCATCAACGTAACGTCATAGGCCCAGTAAGCCGTCGCAACCAGTATCTGATCAGTGCGACCTTCTGGCGACAGCCAATCCCCGAATGGAATTCCTGATTCCTTCCTCATCAGTCCATCCGGATTGGCCGCATCGAACGCATTGAGGTATGTCTCCATTGCGTTCCAGTTCTCTTCAAGCACGCTGGTGTCGCCCGTTTGCAGCCACGCAGTCCACGGGATAATCACACCGGCATCGCTCCAGCCTGCGCCGTTACCCATGTTTTCCTTCGCTGTTCCAGGAGCATATATCCCATACAATGGCGTACCCGCCTGTGTACCACGAATATCGCCGGCATACTTGCGAGAGAAGGCGGCGAGATCCATGTTGTAGCTGGCTGCGCGCCAAAACACTTGGGCATCAGCTGTCCATCCAAGCCGTTCATCGCGCTGCGGACAGTCTGTGGGCACTCCTACAAAATTCGAGCGCTGTCCCCATAGGATGTTGTCCCATAGCTTGTCGATCATGGGGCTTCCCGTCTTCAGCTTCACATCAATCGGCACATCTGTGTGAATTACTAACGCAGTCACCGCATCCTTGCTCGGAAGACTGGCTAGGCCTGTCACTTCTGCATAGCGGAACCCGTGAAACGTAAACTGCGGTATGAACTCCTCCTCGCCCGTTCCCGCGAGAATGAAGCGATCAGTTACCTTTGCCGTGCGCAAATTGTCCGTATAGATTGTTCCATCTTCATTCAGAATCTCAGCGAATCGCAGTCGCACTTCCGTCCCCGCCAGCCCCTTCAATCGCGCCTTTTCAACGCCCGCAAGATTCTGTCCGAAGTCATAGACATACACACCAGGTTTCGGTTCTGTAAGTGCGATTGCCCCAACCGTCCGCTGTACTCGAATTGATGGAAAATCCTGAGCAATAATTTCAACCGATTTCGGCTCAATAGCTGTCGCTTTCTTCCACCCAGTTGCTTCGAATTGCTCTGTGTTCCATCCAGGCAGCATTAGACGTGCATCCTGGCTCTCACCGTCGTAAATCTCGGCTTGCTGAATGTATGAAGTGCTTGCCAGCCAATCCGGTTTGGTCAACACCCACTCGACACTTCCGTCGGTATACTCGATCCGCAGTTGCGCTCGTAAGGCAGGTGGAGTATCACCATAATTGTTCGGCTGCTGAAACCACTCGAGAGGTGTCGAATACCATCCCGGCGCTAGTAGAGCGCCAATCGTATTCTTCCCTGTCGTCACCATCGCAGTCACGTCATACGTCTGATACAACACCCGCTCGCGATAGTCGGTCCATCCCGGCGCAAGCACGTCGTCCCCCACACGTTTGCCATTCAAAAACAACTGATAAGCCCCAAGTGCTGTGGCGTAAAGCCGTGCCGACTTCACCCCCTTGCTTAGAGCGAACCTGTGCCGCATCGCCTTCACGGAGTCAGGAATCCAGGGATGACCAAGCGGCGCACTCGTCGGCCCAGGCGTTCCCCGCCAAATCACGGCATTCGACCATCTTGAGTCATCAAAATTTTCCTTCCACCACCCGGCTCCAGTGTGAATTGCCACCTTCCATTTCGCGCTGGAAGCGAAAGCCTCTCTTGTTCCGTCTTCGTACTCCACCACCAGCGTCGCGATCATTGGCGGAGCGTCCTTTGACGCCATTCCGTTGGGATTGGCGACGTAGTGGATGGCTTCAATCGCGATCGTGTTGGCGCCGGCTGGCATCTTGCCTTTCGTCGCTCCAGATACAAACTTCTTCCACGGCATTTGCTTCCATGCCGGAAACGGCGCTGCTGTCAGCACCTGCACACCATTGACCCATGCCGACACTGTGTCCTCGCCAGTCGCATACAAGATTGCCCGACGCGCCGGCTTGCCCAATGTCACCGTTGCTCTATATGCGAAGTGCTGCTCCGCAGATTTCTCTCCAGCCAACTCCTTTGCATCCGGGCTCGCAATCCATTCCGATGGCGCATTTCGGACGGTTGCTTCCTCATCCGTCTCGTATCCGATCCATCCAGCCTGCCATGCCTTTTGCTCAAGCAAGCCGGTCTCCCACCAACTAGCGGCACTTCCCGGATAAAGACTTCCTGAAACGTCCCAAACCCGTACACGCCAAAAATACCGTTTGCTCGGATGAAGTGCAGGTCCTCGATAGCGGACGTTCAGTGATTGATCTGAGTCAATTCGTCCACTGTCCCATACGTCTGCTTTCTCATCGCCGGTTGAAGAACTGCGCGAACTGACAAGTATCTGATAGGCCGTTTGTCGCGCACCAGGAGTCGAGTCACGCAATTGCCAGGAAAAGTGCGGCGCAGGATCATCAATTCCCAATGGCATTGCGAGGTTATCAACTTTCAACTCAACTGGCCCTCGAGCTGTAGGAGCCTGCGCACCGAGTTCAATAGCCAACAGGCTCAATGCGATCATCCACACAAATCTGCCCATCTTCATCCGTCTCATCGCTTCCCTCTTTTTGATAAGTACCTCGACACTTTGCGCAGCTAACCATTGGTTCAAACATCCCTCACTAGCACCACGACAAGGAATCGTGGTCCGTGAACCCCTTTGATACGGGTCATCTCTATGTCTGCAGTGGCGCTCGGTCCTGAGATAAAGGTTGCCAACCCAGGAGGCACGTTGCAACGACCGAAATACTCAGGCAGCATCTCGACCAGTTGGCTGGCGTATAGCACACAAAAATGCCAGTCAGGCAAAAGAGAGATCAGGCGCCGTCCTTCCGTCTCCGAGTGGTGAAGCACGATGGTTCCCGACTCCGCGATTCCACAAAAGGCCCCGGTCAGAGCGCCATCGGCCTGTTCAATTTCCTCGGTCGTAAGCTGGTTGTCAACCTTCCAGGTGAATTCCGACCCCATCCACTCAAGGGGCACACCCGGAGGAGCGACAAATGTTCGCTTCCCGCTGACAAGAAGTTGGCCTGCAATCGCTGCCGGCAGTTCCGTTGGGGCACATTCGACCACCTTGGCGTCGTACTCCCGCAAACGCTCAAGCATCCGCTCGCAAAGCATTTCGTTACTAAGATGGCTTTGGCGGAAATAGGCGCGCGGCAGCGCGTCATAAGCTGAGTTGATTTGCGACAGTTCCTGCGTGCAACCATGAGTCGCTGAGCGAATACGAGAGAGAACATCGCGCCGGTGTTGGTCAGACCCGACCATTTCGACTCCCCCGTTCTGCGGCCCACCAACCGCGAAAAGTCTGGTCCGGAAATCCGCGCAGATCGCGTGTTTGGGTCCATTTGGCACCTAGACTGGGCAGTGAGTGAATCCATCCATCGCGCCGGGTGAAAAACCGGAGGGCTTTCCGCCCGAGCAGCTGCGCCATACGAAACCGCCATGCCTTTTGAAATACAAAACTTGCAACTTTCATTCCGAGGTAAATCGGGTCAAGGAGACGCTTTAGATTATGACGCTCTCCATCGACAACCTGAGCGCGCAATTCGATGAGTACCTCGGGGATGTTGATTTTGACCGGACACACTTCGTAACAAGCGCCACACAGTGATGAAGCGAACGGAAGAGATTGGGCATGCTTCATCCGCTCCAATTGTGGCGTGAGGATTGCGCCGATTGGCCCGGGATAGACGGAACCGTAAGCGTGTCCGCCAGTCTGGCGATACACGGGGCAAGTATTCATGCATGCGGCGCACCGGATGCATTTCAGAGTTTGACGCTCGGTTTTTCTAGCGAGAATGGATGAGCGGCCGTTGTCGAGAAGAACCACATGAAAATGCTGAGGACCATCATCCGGCTTGATGCCCGTCCACATCGAGGTGTACGGATTCATGCGTTCGCCTGTTGCCGACCTGGCGAGCACCTGTAACATCACTTCAAGATCCCTGAAGCGCGGCAACACCTTTTCAATGCCAGCGAGAGTTATCAACGTGCGCGGCACGGTAAGGCACATCCGCCCGTTACCCTCGGACTCGACGACGACGACGGAACCGGACTCCGCGATGAGAAAGTTCGCACCTCCGATAGCTGTCGGTATTTTTAGAAATTTATCACGTAGATAATTGCGCGCCGCGGCAGTAAGGGCCTCAGGATCATCGGAAAGGCCCTCCAAGCCCATACGACGAGAGAAAATCTCACGGACCTGGCTGCGATTCATGTGCAAAGCGGGCACAACGATGTGCGAAGGCTCCTCATCACCGAGTTGCAGGATGATTTCGGCAAGGTCAGTTTCGAAGACTTCGACTCCAGCTGCCTGAAGGTGGGAATTCAGCTGAATCTCAGCCGAAGTCATTGTTTTGATCTTGATGACCGAGGATGCGTTTTCTTGCCGAAGTAACTCCAGAATAATCTGGCGCGCTTCCCCAGCATCGGAGGCCCAGTGAACAATACCTCCCGCGGCGGTGCAGCGCAACTCGAACTCTTCAAGATATGCGCCGAGATTTTCGAGTGCATGGCTTCGGATTGCCGACGCTGCTTCTCGCAGTTGCCGCCAGTCAGTCTTCTCGATGACCAGTTTGCCCCGTTTTGCCTGGATCACGTCGGTGGCGTGCGCCACATTCTTGCGCACCTGGGGGTCGCGCAGTATTGGCAGCGCGGCTTCAGGGAAAGGAGGCGCAAATTCAGGATCCAGACGCGAACGTTTCGGAGACAGACGCTCGGTCACTGACTCACTCACCCGCGGCCACCTTTTAGAGATGAATCCGTGCTCGCGAGGATTTCGGCCAAATGTATTACCTTCATTCCCTGGTACTGGCGATGCATTGCGCCCCCGAGGTGCATGAGACAACTGTTATCCAGCGCCGTGCAATATTCTGCATCGGTAGAAACGACATCCTGTAGTTTCGCAGCCAGCATCGCAGACGATACGTCGGCATTCTTCACAGAAAAGGTGCCACCGAAGCCACAACAGCGGTCGACGTTTGGAAGCGTCAAAAGGGTCAGACCACGCACTCTCGACAACAGACGATACGGCCGATCTCCCAAATGCAACGATCGGACGCCGTGGCAACTGGCGTGATAGGTGACGCGATGGGGAAAGTATGCATTTACATCTTCAAGATTTAATTGGTCAATGAGGAACTCGCTCAATTCGTAGATTCGAGGCAGGAGGGCGGCGAATTCCCGACGCAGAGAATCGCTCCCTAATTCCTCGATGAGGCCAGGGTATTGATCTCGAATCATCGCAACGCAAGAAGAGGAAGGTATCACGACTAGTTCGGTTTGCCCGTACAGTTGAATGAACCGTTTCGCCAACGAGAATGCCTCGCCACGGAAACCCGTGTTGGCATGCATTTGACCGCAGCATGTCTGTTCGGTGCGAAAGTCGAGTTCGATCCCCAACCTTTCCAAAAGCTTAACTACGGCCCGGCCAGTTTCGGGAAAAAGCGTGTCGTTATAGCAGGTGATAAATAGCGATGCACGCATCTAGATCATCCAATCAGGGCAACGAATAACAAATATAACGAACTATTCGATAGAAATACCACTTGTCTATTGAATCACAATTCTCCCTCTCGCATGCGCTTGCAAAATCGAGGGGCTTTTGGCGCACATAGCTCAAAGGGCCTTCGGTCTGGGGCGCTGATATCGAACTTACCCTCCTCACTTTAGGCACCGTCCACGGTAGTTGCGAGTTCCACACCCGCTGCAGCGCTATTTCATTAG
>Ga0068865_100001989_pt1 | contig 12065 bp, 9 predicted proteins | sample KBSMisM12_FD_75293 | JGI IMG/M metagenome (GOLD analysis project Ga0068865, IMG submission 75293) | Miscanthus rhizosphere microbial communities from Kellogg Biological Station, Michigan, USA - KBS Miscanthus M1-2 | ecosystem: Host-associated > Plants > Roots > Rhizosphere > Soil ...
GATGATCACCTTCTTGGCGCCCGCGTCGATGTGCGCCTGCGTCTTGGCCTTGCTGGTGAACAGGCCCGTGCACTCGTGCACCACGTCGACGCCAAGCGCCTTCCACGGCGCCTCGGCGGGGTTGCGCACCGCGAGCACCTTGATGCGATCGCCATTGACGACGAGCGCATCGCCATCGACGCTCACCGTGCCCGGGAAGCGGCCGTGCGCAGTGTCGTACTTGGTGAGGTGAGCGTTGGTGTTGACGTCGCCGAGGTCGTTGACCGCGACGATCTGCACGTCCTTGCGGCCCGATTCGTACAGCGCGCGCAGGATGTTGCGCCCGATGCGGCCGTAGCCGTTGATCGCGATTTTGATGGTCATGGAACGTTCTCCAGCAATGAAATCTCTCTAGCGGGCCAGCACCGAGCGCACCGTATCCGCCACGTTGGCGGCGGTGAAGCCGAAGTGCTTGAACAACACGGCGCCAGGCGCACTCTCGCCGTAGCGATCGAGCCCTACCACGGCGGCGCAGCCGTATTTCCACCAGCCGTCGGTGACGCCGGCCTCCACCGCGATGCGCGGCACGTCGGGCGGCAGCACCTGCGACTTGTAGGCCACGGCCTGGCGGTCGAACACGGTGGTCGACGGCATCGACACCACACGCACCGCGACGCCGTCGCGCGCCAGCTCGGCCTGCGCATGCAGCGCCAGGTGCACCTCGGATCCGGTGGCGACGATCACGCCTTGCAGCTTCTTGCCTTTGAGGCCCACTTCGGCCGGTTCAGCCAGCACGTAGCCGCCTTTGGCGATGCCGTCGAGGGACGCCTTGGGGCAGTACGGCAGGTTCTGACGCGACAGCAGCAGCGCGCTCGGCTTGTCGCGCGTTGCGATCGCAGCCTGCCAGGCGACGATTGTTTCGGCGCTGTCGGCCGGGCGCCACACCTCGAGCCCGGGGATCAGGCGCAGCGCCGCGGCGTGCTCGACGCTCTGGTGCGTGGGGCCGTCCTCGCCGAGCCCGATCGAGTCGTGCGTGAAGACGTGGATCACGCGCTGCTTCATCAGCGCGGCCATGCGGATCGCGTTGCGACTGTAGTCGCTGAACGTGAGGAACGTGCCGCCGTACGGAATGAAGCCGCCGTGCAGCGCCAGCCCGTTCATCACCGCGGCCATGCCGAACTCGCGCACGCCGTAGTTGATGTGGCGGCCGTCGTTGGGCGTGCCATCGTCGGCGAAGCGCAGCGCGGGCGTGCTCGCGGTCTGCGTCAGGTTCGAACCCGTGAGATCGGCCGAGCCCCCGAGCAATTCGGGCAGCGCGCGCGTGAACGACTCGAGTGCCAGCTGACTGGCCTTGCGCGTGGCCACCGTCTCGGCCTTGCCCTGCGCGTCGGCCAGCGCCTGCGCCACGATGGCAGCGAACGGTTCCGGTAGCTCACCGCCGCAGCGGCGCTCGAATTCCGCTGCGAGCTCGGGATGTGCGCTGCGGTAGCGCGCGAAGCGCTCGCTCCAGCGCCCCTGCATCGCCGCGCCGGCTTCGCGTGCGTCCCACAGCGCGGCCACGCGCTCGGGCACCTCGAACGGCGCAGCGCTCCATCCGAGCACCTGGCGCGTCGCGGCCACCTCGGCTTCGCCGAGCGCCTCGCCGTGTGCCTTGGCCGTGCCGGCGCGCGTCGGTGCACCCTTGCCGATCGTGGTGCGGCAGATGATCAACGTGGGCTGCGCCGCGGTGTGCGCGGCCTGCGCCAACGCGGCATCGACTGCATCGACGTCGTGCCCGTCGACCGGACCGAGCACGCGCCAGCCATAGCCGTTGAAGCGCTGACGCACATCGTCGACATACCAGGGCTTGACCGCGCCGTCGATCGAGATGCCGTTGTCGTCGTACATCACGATCAGCTTGCTCAGTCGCCACGCGCCAGCCAGCGCGCAGGCCTCATGGCTGATGCCTTCCATCAGGCAGCCGTCGCCGACGATCACGTAGGTGCGGTGATCGACCACCGCGTGCCCCGGCCGGTTGAACCGCGCGGCGAGCAGCTTCTCGGCCAGCGCCATGCCCACGGCATTGGCCAGGCCCTGGCCGAGTGGACCGGTGGTGGTTTCGACGCCCGGCGTGAGGCCGACCTCGGGATGCCCCGGTGTCTTGCTGTGCAACTGTCGGAAGTTGCGCAGCTCGTCGATCGGCAGGTCATACCCCGTGAGGTGCAGCAGCGCGTACAGCAGCATCGAGGCGTGGCCATTGCTCAGCACGAAGCGGTCGCGGTCGAGCCAGTGCGGATCGGACGGGTTGTGTTTCAGGTGGCGCGTCCACAACGCCACCGCCGCTTCAGCCAGCCCCATCGGTGCGCCGGGGTGGCCCGAGTTCGCGCGCTGCACCGCGTCCATCGCCAGCGCACGGATCGCGTTGGCCATCAGGGTGGTGTCGGATGCGGCGGTGTCGGCCATGGCGCGGTGAGGGCCCGGCGCGCGGAGCGACGCGGCCATGCGGGCGATGAGGAATGCCTCGAATTCTACCGAGCGGCCCCCGGCGGGCAGGCCGGCAGGGTCGCTCGCGCCTCTACACTGCGCGCGCCATGGCCGAACCGCCCCCGAACAACCTGAAGGCGCTGATCCTCGCGGCCGGCCGCGGCGTGCGCATGCGCCCACTGACCGACCACACGCCCAAGCCGTTGCTGGCGGTGCGCGGCCGGCCATTGATCGAATGGCACCTGCGCGCGCTGGCGGCGGCAGGTGTGCGCGATGTCGTGATCAACACGGCGTGGCTCGAGGAGCAGTTCCCGCCGGCGCTCGGCGACGGCGCGCGCTTCGGCGTGCGCATCCGCTATTCGATGGAAGGGCGCGACCACGGCGGCGCGCTCGAGACCGCGGGCGGCATCGCGAAGGCGCTGCCGCTGCTGGTCGAGCGCGCCGACGATTGCTTCTGGGTGGTGTCGGGCGACGTCTTTCTGCCCGGGTTCGTCTTCGACGCCCAGAGCGCGCGGCGCTTCGCCGCTGGCGCGCTGTGGGCGCACCTGTGGCTGGTGCCCAATGCCGCGCACCATCCGCAGGGCGACTTCGGCATCGACGCGCAGGGCCTCGCGCTGGCCGACGCGCCGCACAAGCGCACCTGGGCCAGCGTGGGCCTGTTTCGCGCCGCGATGTTCGAACGCGTCGCGGTCGGCACCCAGCTGGCGCTGCGGCCACTGCTCGACGAGGGCATCGCGCATCGGCGCATCGGTGCCCAGCCGTGGGATGGCGCGTGGACCGACGTCGGCTCGGTCGAGCGGCTGCAGGCGCTGAACGCCGCGGCGTGACGGCGCCGGCGTCCTAGCGTCGCAGCGTGCGCAACACGCGGCCTGCGGCCTGCACGCCGAGCGTGTAGGCCTCCTCGAACACCGAGTAAGCCGAGAGGTCGGCGTGCGCGAACTGCACGCGGCCCGGCAGCTGCTGCAGCGCGACGAGCGCCTCATCGCCGCGCGCACCGGGTATCGGCACGCGCATCGCGTGGCCATGACGCGCCAAGTCGACGCGGCGCACCTTGTGCGGCAGATCGGGGTGGGCGACCGCGAGGTCGTCGATCACACGCCCGGCCCAGGGACGCCAGTCGTCCTGCAGCAGCGCGGCGCGCTCCGCTTCACGCAGTGCCCAGTACGCGGTGAGCACGGTGGCGCGCGTGTCGGCGCGCAGGCTCTGGTGCTGCGCGACCACGTAACCCAGCGATGGCGCACCGTGCCGCACGTTGTCCCACGCCAGCGGCACGCCGCTGGCGCGCTCGAGCAGCGGCGCGTCCAGCAGCAGGTTGGTCACCAGCCACGGCGCGTAGCGCGCACGTGCGCTGGCCGGCACCAAGGGCGCGGGGGGCGAGCTGCACAGCCGGCGCGCGACGAACAGCGGCGTGGCGAGCACCACCGCCTGCGCATCGAACAACAGCGGCCGCTGCATGGCCTCGTCGAGCGCGATCACCTGCACCGCGCGGCGCTGCTCGTCGACCCGCAGCGTCGTGTGCGCGCGCAGTATGCGTGCACCCAGCGGCGCCGCCAGCCGCTCGACCAGCCAGGCATTGCCTTCCGGCCACGTGAACACCGGATCGCGCTCCGCGTCGCCGTCCGGCGCCTGGAAGCCATGGCGGCTCGCAAAGTAGTGCAGTCCAGCCCACGCCGACACGGTGTCGATGCCGGCACCGTAGTCGTCGCGACAGGCGTAGTCGAGGTACCCGCGCAGCAACGCATCGTCGAGCCCTTCGCGCGCCAGCCAGTGCGCGAACGTGACGCCATCGAGCTCGGCGTGCGCTGGGCTCCAGCGCGCGCGCTGCGTCGGCAGCGCGAACCCGACATCGCGCCGCAGCTGCTCGACGCGCTGCGCGAAAGCGCGGTACTGCGTCGCGCTGCGCGACGCCGGCTCGGCCGGCGGCAGCAGGCCATCGTGCCAGACGCCATCGAAGAACAAGCGCTCCTGCGGGCTGTGGCAGAGGTGCCGCTCGTCGGGCACGCTGCGGCCGCCCTCGTGGCGCAGCAGGCCGAGCTCGAACAGCAGCTCTCTCACCTCGTGCGCCTGCGGCCCGGGCAGCGGCAGGTAGTGCGCGCCCAGCGGACAGCCGCTGCCGCCCAGTCGGTGGCCACGGCTGTTGCCGCCGACGGCATCCTCCAGCTCGAGCACGACGAGGTCGTCGACGCCTGCGCGCGCCAGCGCCCGCGCGCACGCCAGGCCGGCGATGCCGGCGCCCACCACCAGCACGCCGACGCGCCGCGCCGGCGGCAGGGAGCTCAACGCCGGAATCGGTGCACGCAGTCGATGGCCGCGCGCGGCGTCGACGCCGATCCAGCCGCCCTCGGGGGGTATCGGGCCGCGAGGCGAGCATGCCGCCACGCCGGCCCAGCCCGGCGCGCCCAGCGCCGCGGTCAGCAGCGCACGGCGTCGCAGCCGCGCTACGGATGCACCTTGCCCCATTCTTCTTCGAACGTGTGCACCAGCAGCTGATTCGACAGCCGGTTCGGCTGCGCGTCGACGCGCGCCATGTCGGGCGGAAACTGCAGCAGCGCCGGCATGCCATCGAGCGTGAGAAAGCGCAGGCCGGCGGGCAACGCGCGCGGCGCTTGCCAGGGCCGCCGGCTCATCAGCACGAAGCCCCACTCGCCGAAGCTCGGCACGTGCGCGTGGTACGGCGTGGCCGTGAAACCCACCGCTTCGAGGGTGGCCACCACGGTCCAGAAGCTGCGCCGCGCCAGCAGCGGCGAGGTGGTCTGCACCACCGCGAAACCCCCGGCCGCCAAGTGGCGATCGACGCGCTCGTAGAAGGTCGTGGTGTAGAGCTTGCCCAGCGCGAAGTTGGTCGGGTCCGGAAAGTCGATCACGATCGCGTCGAACACCTCGTCGTGGCCGTCGAGCCAGGTGAAGGCGTCGGCCTGCACCACGCGCAGCTTGGGCGAGCGCAGCGCGCCGTCGTTCAGGCGCGACAGCAGCTCGTGGTCGCGAAACAGCGTGACGATGTGCGGGTCGAGTTCGACCAGCACCACCTGCTCGACGCCTGGATGCTTGAGCACCTCGCGCACCGCCATGCCGTCGCCGCCGCCCAGCACCAGCACCTTGCGCGGCGCGCCGTGCGCCGCCAGCGCCGGGTGCACCAGCGCCTCGTGGTAGCGATACTCGTCGCGCGAATGGAATTGCAGGTTGCCGTTGAGGAACAGCCGCACGCCGGTGGGCCCCGCGGTGACCACCACGCGCTGGTAGTCGCTGCTCTCGCGCACGATCACGTGATCGCCGTAAAAGCGGTCTTCGGCCCAGCTGGTCAGCGCGTCGGCGCCGACCATCGCGCCGGCCAGCGTCAGCACGACCGCAGCGCACGCCAGCGCAGTGCGGCGCCATCGCGCCAACTCGCCGCGAAACAGCCACAGCGCCCACACCGCCACCGCGGCGTTGAGCAAGCCGAACAGCACGCCGGTGCGCACCAGGCCGAGCTGCGGCAACAGCAGCAGTGGAAACGCCAGCGCGACGACCAGCGCGCCGAGGTAGTCGAACGTCAGCACCTGCGAAACCAGCTCCTTCAGCGCGTAGCGCGCGTGGAATTGCCGCTTCAGGATGCGCATCACCAGCGGGACCTCCAGCCCCACCAGCACGCCGACCACCAGCACCAGCAGGTACAGCAGGGCGCGGAACGACGCGCCGCCGCTGGCCGGCAGCACGCTGTGCGCAACGAACAGCGCCGCTGGCATGAGCCCGCCGATCAGGCCGACCGCGAGCTCGATGCGCAGGAACTGCGCCACCAGCTCGCGCTCGACGTGGCGCGACAGCCACGAGCCGACGCCCATCGCGAACAGGTAGGTGCCGATCACGGTGGAGAACTGCAGCACCGAGTCACCCAGCAGGTAGCTCGCGAGCGCGCCCGCGGCGAGCTCGTAGACCAGGCCGCAGGCCGCGACCACGAACACCGACGCCAGCAGCGCGACCTCGGCCGGGCGCGGCCCGGCGCGCGCCGGCGTGTCGGACCCGTCGAGCGACTGCGGGATCACGATCGCACTGTCAGCCGTGGATCGCCGCCGCGACGATCTGCCCGATGGCGATGAACATCGCGGCCACCACGATCGCCAGCGCCAGGTTCTGCTTGTCGCGGATCTCTTCCCACAGCTTGTACGGCGTGATCTTGTCGATCACGACGAAGCTGACCCACAGCACGATCACGCCGATCAAGGCGTAAAGGACGGTGCCGATAATGACGTTGGGCTTGAGCCATTCGAGTCCCATGGTGTTCACCTCCTGTGCTGTCGTCGATTGAAGCGGGTCGGCGTCACTTGTGCCCGCCTCCGCTGCTGTACCCGCCGTACGAGCCGCCGCCGGTGCGAAAGCCCGTGCCACCACCCGATTGGCGCAGGCACTGTTGATACTCGTTGCTGGCTTCGCCGAAAGTCGCGCGCACGTCGCTGCAATCGTTGTCGCGGCTGGAGCAGAAGCCCACAGCCAGCACAACGAGCACCACCGCGACGATCAGCAGCACCTTCAGCAAGCCACCGTCGGCGCCCGGCGGGCCGCCGCCGCTGCGCTGCAGCGCCGGCGCGGCAGCCGGTGCCAGGCGAAACGCGCGCGCGATCGCCTGTGCATCGAGCACCGCGCCTTCGGACCAGGTGAGCTCGGCCGCGGTGCGCTCGCTCGACAGACGCCGTTGCGATGCCGCGCCCGTGCCGACGTAGTCGGTGACGAGCGCCACCTCGTCGCGCCGCACGCGCCAGTAGAACTCGCCGAGCACCCAGGTGACCTTGGCGTCGTAGCGCTCGCGCTGGCGGTAGGTCTTGTTGCCCCACGTCGCCACCTCGCCGCGCACCTGCGGGGCGCCGGTCAGTGGCTTGACCCAGCTCCAGCCGTCCTCGCTGTCGACCAGGAAGACGAAGCCCTCCTGGCGGTTGTAGAGCAGGTATTCGCGCCAGAAGGTCTGCTCGTCCTCACCATCGGCGGGCACGTCGCAGCGCTCCTGGTAACCCACCACCTGCCACTCGAGCTCACGCCCATCCAGGGTCAGCTTGCCGCTGCTGCCCAGCGCAATCAGCGGCTCGGCGCCATCGTGCCCGGCGTTGCTTTGCGCGTAGTGCGACAGATCGGCGCCGATGCCCTGGGACACGTCGATCACCGCCTTGCACTGCGGGCAGGCGATCGATTGCGTGGTCGCCAGCGTCAGCTGCAGCGCGGCGCCGCAGCTCGGGCACGCGAAGCCGCGCCCCGACAGCGTCTTGTCCGACGCGTCGCGCAGGCCGCTCATCGCCAGTTCGGCGAGACGCACCGCTCGGCCCACCGACCAGACGACGACGCCGGCCGGGTCGCCGTAGTCGAGCGTGGCGACCTCGTCGCGCTCGTTGCGCAGGTCGGTCACGACGAATTCCTGGTCATCCAGACGGGGCGGTCGCGGCAGCTCGCCCTGGGCGGCGATCAGGCGCGCGCGCGTGACCGACGCGACCGTCCACGCCGCCTGATTGACCAGCCGGCGCTCGCCGGCGACCAGTTCATCGGCCGCCGGCGCGGCGCCTTGCAGCGGCGCATCGAACGCCAGCACATAGGCGCCGTTGTCCTCCGACAGCCAGCCGCTCTTGCCGCTGTCGAACAGCGCATGCCATTCGTTCCAGGTGCCATCGGCATAGCCGTACTGCAGGCGCCCCACCAGCGAGAAGGCGGCGCCCTGGTAGCGGCCGGCCGCGCCGAGCTGGAGCGGGGAATGATCGTCGAACAGCTCGGCACTGACGCCGATGCGACGCAGCGTGTCGCCGTCGCGCACCAGCGTGCTGCGACAGAAGCTGCAGACCGCACTGGCCGACGCGGCCGACGCGAACTCCACCGGCGCGCCACAGTTCGGGCACGCGGCGCGGTAGGCCCGCTGCGGGGTCGTTGCCACGCGCGGCTACCGGCCGGCCACCGTGCGCTCGCTCATCGTTGCCGACGCCTCGGGAGCCCGCGGCCGCGCGACGCGCGGCCGGCCGCGCACGGGTGCGCTGCCGCGAACGCCGTGAGTCGTGCCGCCCACGGTCAGCTCAGCTTCTTCAGCAGCTCGGCTTTCTTGGCGGCGAACTCGTCCTCGGTGAGGATGCCCTTGGCCTTCAGTTCGCCCAGCTTCTCCAGCGTGGCCATCACATCGGCCGGCTTGACGCCGCCCGCACCGCCCTGCAACCCCTGCTGCAGGTTGTGCGCCATCACCTGGCCGAGTGCGACGCCGGCGCCCAGCCCCATCGCGTCGCCGGCGATGCCGCCGCTGCCGGCGCCCTTGGCGAACTCGGGCATCGACTGCGCCGTCTGGTACTGCATGAACTTGCCCATGTCGCCGCCGACCATGCCCATGCCGATCTTCTGGTCGAGGATCTTCTGCAGCTCCTCGGGCAGCGATACGTTCTGCACCGTGACCATCTCGAGCTTGAGGCCGATCACCTCGAAGCTCGGCGCGGTGGCGGCCTGGATCTGTTGGGCGAACTCGATCTGGTTGGCCGCCAGGTCGAGGAAGGCGATGCCCGAACCCGCCACGGCGTCGCTGATGTGCTGCAGCATCAGGCCGCGCAGCTGGCCGTCGAGATCGGCCACGGTGTAGGTGTCGCGCGTGCCGGAGATCTCGGTGTGGAACTTCTTCGGGTCGGCGATGCGATAGGTGTAGTTGCCGAACGCGCGCAGGCGCACGGCGCCGAAGTCCTTGTCGCGGATCGTCACCGGCTGGCTGGTGCCCCAGCGCTGGTCGACCTGCTGGCGCGTGCTGAAGAAGTAAACGTCGCTCTTGAAGGGGCTCTCGAACAGCTTGTCCCAGTTCTTCAGGTAGGTGAGCACCGGCAGCGTCTGCGTCGTCAGCTTGTACATGCCGGGGCCGAACACGTCGGCCACCTTGCCCTCGTTGACGAACACCGCCATCTGGCTTTCGCGCACGGTGAGCGAGCCGCCGTACTGGATTTCCATGTCCGCCATCGGGTAGCGCCAAGCCAGGACGCCGTCGCCCTGTTCGGTCCACTGCAGGATGTCGATGAACTGTTTCTTGATGAAGTCCATCAGCGCCATGACCACTCCTTGGATCGCATGCGGCACCCGGACATCCGGGTGCGGCGAATAATACGGTCAGCCGTGCGCGCCTTTGACACCGCATGCCCACCTCCTTCGTGACCCCGTCGTCGCATCCGCTTCGCCTGGCCGTGGTCGGCGCCGGGCCCGCCGGGCTCGCATTGGCGCTGCTGGCCGCGCAACGTCTGCCGCGCGCAGAGGTCGGCGTGTTCGATGCCCGCGCTGCCGACAAGGACGTGTCGCAAGACCCGCGCACGTTGGCGCTGTCGCTCGGCAGCGTGCAGCTGCTGCAGCGCCTGCAGGCATGGCCCGGCGAGGCCGCGCAGCCGATTCGCGAGGTGCACGTCTCGCAGGCGCCGCCCAGCGGGTTGGAGGGCGCGGTGACGATCCGCGCCGCCGACGAAGGTGTGCCGATGCTGGGCGCGGTGCTCAGCTACGGCACTCTGGTGGCGCCACTGCAGCGTGCGTTCCTGGCGCGCTGCCGCGCCGAGCCGGCGCGGTTGTGGCTGCGCCTGGGCACGCCGGTGTCGGCCCTGAAGGAGGCGCTCAACGAAGTGGAAGTCGACGCCGGCATCGCCGAGCGCTTCGATCTCGTGGTGGTGGCCGAAGGGGGCGTGTTCGCCGAGCAGGCGCGCAAGGGGGTCTCGCACGACTACCGGCAGACCGCGTGGGTCGGCCAGGTGGCGCTCGACAGTGCAGCGACCGGATTGGCCATCGAGCGCTTCACCTCGAACGGCCCGCTCGCGCTGCTGCCGTTGCCATCGCTGGCAGCCCCCGACGGCGCGCCGGCCCGGGCGCGCCGCGCCGCGCTGGTGTGGTGCGTACCGGTCGACGACGATCCGGTGGCGCCACTGGACGACACGCAGCGCATGGCCTTGCTCAACGCGTTGTTGCCCCCCATCGCGGGGCGCGTCACGCAGCTGAGCCCATTGAAGCGGTTCGCCCTGGGGCTGAACGCCGAGCGCACGCTGGTCGAGGGCCGCACCGTGCGCATCGGCAACGCCGCGCAGACGCTGCACCCGGTGGCCGGGCAGGGCCTGAACCTCGGGCTGCGCGATGCCTTCGCGCTGGTCGATGCCCTGCGCGACGCACCCGACGTCGACGCGGCGCTGCGCCGCATCGAATGGGCGCGCGCCCCCGACCGCTGGAGCATGATCGCGGCCACCGACTTCCTGGCCCGCAGCTTCACCTGGCGCTGGCCGGGCCTGTCGCTGCTGCGCGGCGGCGCGCTGGCGCTGCTCGATGCGACCGGGCCGGCGAAGTCGCTGCTGGCGCGCCAGATGATGTTCGGGTGGCGGTGAGGCTCATCGATGCAATCCGAGTGATCGGACCAGCTGCAGCGCGCGCTGTTCCTGGTCTTTGGCGGCGGGGGACCGCTCGAGCGCCCGGAGGAGTCGCGCGCACAAGTGCCCACCCTTCCCCGGCATCCCGCCGGCGATCTCGATGGCCTACAACTGCCGCCGGTGTTGCAACGCCGGCAGCTGCGTCCGCACCGCAGTGATGCGCGCCCGATCGACCTGGGCATACACCACCCCCGCACCCTCGTCGCGCTGCGCGAGCACCTCGCCCCATGGATCGACGATCATGCTGTGCCCGTAGGTGCGGCGACCGTTTTCGTGCGTGCCGCCTTGCGCCGGCGCGATGACGTAGCACTGGTTCTCGACCGCTCGCGTGCGCAGCAGCAGCTGCCAGTGCGCCAGGCCGGTGGTGTAGGTGAACGACGACGGCACGCACAGCAAGTCGCACGGCGGGTCGCCGAGCGCCCGATACAGCTCGGGAAAGCGCACGTCGTAGCACACCGACAGGCCGATGCGCAGCCCGTCGGCCTCGAACGCCACCGGCGTGTCGCCGGCCTCCAGCACGCGGCCCTCCTCGTAGCGCTCACGGCCGTTGTCGTAGGCAAACAGGTGGATCTTGTCGTAGCGCGCGACCCGGCGCCCGTCGGGGGCGTAGACGCAGCAGCTATTGCGCACGCGCTGCGGGTCGGCGGTGCGCATCGGCAGCGTGCCGCCCACCAGCCACACCCGCGCCCGACGCGCGCAGTCGGCCAGCAACTGCTGGATGGGCCCTTGGCCGTCGTCTTCGGCGACCGCGACCTTGTCGGTGTCGCGCGAGCCGAGAATGCAGAAATATTCCGGCAACGCAACCAGGGCAGCACCGTTGCGCGCGGCCTCGTCGATCAGGCTGGCGGCGGTGTCGAGGTTGCGCGCGACATCGGGCGTCGAGACCATCTGCAAGGCGGCGATCTTCATGCGGGCGGGCTCCGTCTGCGCGCTCATTGTGTCGGGTTGGGCTGCTGTCCGGCGGCCGCTGCCTCGGGTGGCTTGCGCTCGACGCGTTCGACTTTCGGGTCGTCCCAGCTGCCGGTGACGTGGAATTCGCGCGTGCTGGCGGCGATCAGCGGCCGGCGCAGTAGCCACTGCGCGAGGAACGTGCCCAGCCCGATCGCCGGGTTGATCGCCGCATACGCCAGGGATGCCGTGCCGGCGTTGATCTCGGGCACCACGAACACGCGCAGGTCCTGCGTCTCGCGCTCGAGGTCGGCCTGGCCTTCCATCAGCACGGTGGCCTGCACGCCGCGCATGCGCAGGTTGTTGATG
>Ga0068865_100001991_pt1 | contig 12060 bp, 9 predicted proteins | sample KBSMisM12_FD_75293 | JGI IMG/M metagenome (GOLD analysis project Ga0068865, IMG submission 75293) | Miscanthus rhizosphere microbial communities from Kellogg Biological Station, Michigan, USA - KBS Miscanthus M1-2 | ecosystem: Host-associated > Plants > Roots > Rhizosphere > Soil ...
GAGCACTACCGCCGCAACGACACTCGAAGCCGTAACGACCGGCACCGACAGCGCAGAATCCCGAACGCGACGACCCCAAACCTTCGCCCCGACAACCAGCCCAACCATCGCAAACATCAGACCGAAGTTAAGCGCGCCGAACCCCCACGTGTGCAGGCTCACCTCGTTCAGCGCCACACACCAAAGAACCACCAGCGCAATCGCCACAGCAGGCACCAAGAATTTCGAGCGAGCAGCGGGTATGAACATACGCCTCAACCGAACGCTACCCGAAGGTCACCTGCATTCCGCCAATCAATTCGACCACAATGATGCCTTGGATAAGAGAAAAATTGGATCGTTAAGCGTCTCCGTCGTCGGCCTTGGCTGCAACAACTTCGGCCGCCGAGTAGACCAAGCCGGAACGCAGGTCGTCGTCGACACCGCCCTCGAAGCGGGCATCAACTTCTTTGACACTGCCGACATCTATGGCGGCACCCTCAGCGAGGAGTTCCTCGGCAAAGCCCTCGGCGCGCGAAGGAAGGACATCGTCCTCGCCACCAAGTTCGGCATGAAAGTCGACGAAAACAAGAAAGGCGGCAAGCCCGCATATGTCAAGCAAGCATGCGAAGACAGTCTCCGCCGTTTAGGCACCGACCATATCGATCTCTATCAATTCCACGAACCAGATCCCACTGTCCCCCTCGCCGACACACTTGGCGCGATGATGGATCTTGTCAAAGAAGGAAAAGTTCGCGAGATCGGCTGCTCCAACTTCTCACCCGAACAATTGGAAGAAGGCGAAGCGATTTCAAAGAAAGCAAACGGCGCACGATTCGTGAGCGTGCAAAACGAATACAGCCTCCTCCATCGCGATCCCGAGCAGGGCGTTCTGGATGCATGCAGAAAATTGGATGTCGCGTTCATTCCCTACTTCCCTCTTTTCAGCGGCCTCCTCACCGGCAAGTATCGAAAAGATAAGGCGCTGCCGACCGGCACGAGAATCGAAGCAGGCTCACCTCGTTTGGAGGAACAGAACTTGGAGAACGTTGAGAAGTACATCGCGTTCGCTGAATCGAAAGGCCATACGATTCTCGAACTCGCGTTCGGCTATTTGCTCGCGCACAAAGAAGTCGCATCCGTTATCGCAGGCGCGACCTCCGCTGAACAAATTCGTTCGAACACGGGCGCAATAGGTTGGAAGATGTCAGAAAGCGATTTCAAAGAAGTCGGCTGACGCTCGAATGTGGACTGCGGCGCTTCAGCGCCGCTTTCGCCTCGGGCTTTAGCCCGAGGCAGCCTCTACGAATACTGCTTAACCGCCGCATCCGCATGCGGACGACCACACGTTAGATACCGCTCGATCAGCGGTCGAACGTCGTAACCCACGCGCCGAAACTCCAAACCCATCTCCGCATCCCCGACCGTCAGCAGCGCGTACTCCGCCCACGGATCAGCACGAAACGCGGAAGGATCCTGCCCATGACGATAAGCAAAACCCACGCTGCCCGGATTGAAGAAGATACGACGCTTCAAATGCCGAATGAATTGCACGTGCGTGTGACCGCCGCAGAATGCGCGCTGCTCGTAGGGAGCAAACACGCGCGCCAAATCTTCATCCGCAATCGTCGGCAATAGAATTTCATCGAACGATGTCGGCGAGCCGTGAAAACACAGCACTTCCGAATTCTTCGTCAGATCGATTGTGATCGTCGGCTGGAACGCTGAAATATATTCCTTGTCCGCTTCCGAAAGCTGCGCCAAGGACCACTCGCGTACATCGTCGAGTTCTTTCTTCCGTTGCGCGTCCGTGATCTCGCCGCCCGTTTCGATTCCGCTGAGCAACCACGCGTCGGCATTGCCCATCACCACCGGCCAATTCTTCTCGCGCAGAATCGCGACGCACTCCGCCGGCTGCGGTCCGCCCTGAATCGCATCGCCCAAACAAACGACCTGATCCGGTGAAAACCGCTCCAAATCCTTCAACGCAGCTTGCAAGCCGAACGCATTTCCGTGGATGTCCGAAATAATCGCAAGTCTCATTTCTTCACTACTTCATAACCACGGAAAGGCGCGGCCTTCGCCGTGATCGTGCACTCTGCTGGTGAAATACCGGCTGAAGACGCGGAAAGTTTCACCTGTCCTGGTTTCATACCGCCTCGCACAATGATCTGCGCCAACCCGTGAAAAACCGAGCGATGCCAGGGCTGCGCCGGCACTCTGTAATTCAAATTCACTCCGCCACCCAATCCTCCCGGGCCGTCATTGTTCTTCACGATGATCATAATTGCATTCATTCCCTTCTGGACGAATGGGCTGATATCAAACGAATAGGAAGTGCTCCAATCGTTGGTTTTCGCAACCTCCTTCCCATTCACAAACACGGTGCCTTCATCGTCGATTTGACCGATAGACAAGTGAAGAGGTCCCTTGAGCATCGTATCGGTGATATTCATGGCTGCCACATAAGCCGACATGGTGTGAGGCTTCATACCATCGGCACCACCCGACACGTCAACACCTTCCGGTTTCCCTCCAACTGCTGCGTTGCCCGACGTAGCTGCAAGTTCGCGCTTCCATCCCGTGATCGGTTCGGAATACACGGAGTCCACAAATTGATCGTTCTCATGGCTGCTCGGGTCGCCATTCCCCACTCCTACAATCGAACCACCTTCGATCGAAAAGGAAATATCGTTCGCAGCTTCCGGCACGACTCGTCCGTGAGCGTCCACCACCGACACGGTCACCATCGAAACGTCTTCGCCATCTGCATCAATCGTCGAGCGATCCGGTGTCAAAACCACCGCGGTAGGAGCACCCGTCGTCTCCACCCGGTCCACCGCCACAACTCGTCCTTCCGTGTAAGCGCGCGCCTCCATAACGCCGGGCACATAGGAAACCGACCAAGACAAATGCCCGTTTCGCGGCATGGATTTACGACCCAGGCCCTTGCCATTCACCAGCAGCTCGACTTCGTCCGCGTTCGAATAACAGCAAACGTCGATCGGCTTGCCCTCGCGGCCCTTCCAATTCCAGTGCGGGAGAATGTGCACCATCGGAGCGGGCTTCCACCACGCCTGATAGTAGTAGAAGTTGTCTTTCGGAAAGCCGCACGTGTCCATGATTCCGAAGTGCGAGGAGATGCACGGCCATCCATACGGAGTTGGCTCACCACGATAATCAAATCCCGTCCAAACAAAAGCGCCCGCCAAATACGGACGTGCGGCATAGTAAGTCCACCACTCTTCCGCCGTCGCTCCCCACCCCGGTTTCTCCGTGTCGTAAGAAGACATGTAACCTCGCGCCGGATCGTTCGCATATTCACCGCGCGTGGAAAGCGTGCTCGCCTCTTCGCTTCCGACCATCGGCTGGTCCGGATGCGCCTTGTGATACTCGTCCGTCGATCCAAGCGTGATGTAATTCACGCCGCGGACATCGACCTCGCTGTTCACTCCCTCGTATCCACTTCCGTTGTTGCCCGCGTAGGTAACAGGACGTGACGGATCCAGATCGTGAACACGCCGCACCATCGTCGCCGCGATCTGAGCGCCAATCGGTGAATCCTGAGCCCATTCCTCGTTGCCAATCGACCACAGGATCACGCTCGGATGATTGCGATCCCTGCGAACCAAACTCTCCAACTGATGCATACCTTCGGCAGAGGAGTCGAGCAATCGGTTCTCGTCCATCACCAACATCCCCAACTTGTCGCATGCGTCTAGTAGCTCAGGGGTCGGCGGGTTGTGCGATGTGCGAATCGCGTTGCAACCCATTTCCTTGAGTTTTTCGATCCGGAAATATTGCAACCGATCCGGGAGAGCAACTCCAACCCCCGCATGATCCTGATGATCGCAAGTGCCTTGAATCTCGATGTGTTTGTCGTTTAGAAAGAACCCTTGATCCTTGTCAAATCGGATCGTGCGAATGCCGAAAGACGTATCGCACGTGTCCAACGCAGGAGTACGACCGGAAGAATCCCTAAGCACACTGTTCAGAACGTAAAGGTTCGGCGTCTCTAGCGACCACAGATCAGGATTTTGAAATTCATCCTTTGAACTAATCGTCGCTGTGCTCCAAGGTGCGATTCGAATTTCGTCGTTCGAAATGGATACGATCATCTTTCCATCCGGCGACATAACCGTCGATTTTAGAGAAACCGTTTGGTAGTCGTTGCTATCGTTGGCAATCGTCGTCCAGAACTTCAGCTTAGCGTTCCGCCATTTCACATCAGATGAAATGAAAGTCCCCCGGCGCGCGATGTGCACCGGCGACGTCCTCACCAACCACACGTGCCGATAGATCCCCGCGCCCTCGTAAAACCATCCTTCGTATTGACTCGCGTCGACTCGAACCGTCAACACGTTCTTGCCGCCGTAGTTAATAAAGTCGGTCATGTCATACGCAAAGCTCGTGTATCCGCTCTGCTCCCGACCGAGCAAGTGCCCGTTCAACCAAACAAGACTGTCTCGAAAGACTCCATCAAACTCCACGGACAAACGTTGCCCCTTGTCTGTTGCAGGGACATCGAACGTCCGTCGATACCAGCCGATGCAGGACTCTGGAAACTTCCTCCCCGTCGGCTTCGATCCGTGCTGCGTGTACAATCCGTCATCGTCATGTACGAAGTCCTGCTCGACCACCCAATCGTGCGGCACGTTGATCTCCCGCCACGCCGAATCATCGAACGATGGCTGAATCGGTCCTGGACCGCTTCCCCCCTTCGCAAACGTCTGCCCACCACCGTAGCCGAAATCCTTTGTCATGTCGGCCGCGTTGCCAAGGTGGAATCTCCAACCAAAATCCAGCAGCTTCCGGGCGCGAGGCGATTGGGCGAGGCTCATCGCGGTGAGCATCAGAACACAGAGAACGGCAGCCGTCTTCATCCATCCGCAGTATGGGCACGAACCCGGGAGCAAAACGTGAAAGGGGTAAATCCTGAATTGACTGAGATCAATTCCAGGGCTGGCTCTTACCAATCCGACTGTGAACCTGGACAGATATGCGGATCACGATGCACTTGTCCTGCGTCCCCCTCTCCTTCTGAGTCGCTTCCACAGGTCTTCGTTACGATTGAAGATTTGTAAAAGCGACGAGGAGGGGGAGGGGCAAGGGGGTGGGGGTTCGAATATGTTAACGGGAATCGCCCCTACTTCCAGCGCGAAATTTCTATGCCCACGATCCGACAATCAGCCCGACAAATAAGAAAGGTCTTGAGACCCGAAGATCTCAAGACCCTAATACCGAATACCTAACACCGAATACCGGTCTTAGATAAACGCGCGACGCTTACCGGCAGGACGCCACGAGCCGCTGCGGCCGTTGCTCGCAGATCCGCCCGAGACGCGCACCTTCGGACCCTTTCCGTAGAACCTCTCCGTCGATCGCGTGGAAACCGTCAAGGAAGTCTTGAGCAATCTCTCGATATCGCGGATGTCGTTCTGTTGTTCGGGGGTCACCAAAGTGATCGCCTTTCCGGATGCGCCTGCGCGACCGGTTCGGCCGATGCGGTGGACATAGTCCTCCGCTTTCTCCGGCACATCGAAGTTGACCACGAGGCCGATCTCCTTCACGTCGATACCGCGCGCGGCGATATCGGTCGCGACGAGAACACGGAACGTGCCCGACTTGAATCCCTTCAGAGCGGCTCGTCGCTGCTCCAAGGTTCGGTCGGAATGAAGTTCCGCTGCCGAATGGCCGAAGTCGCGAACGGTCTTCGCGAGCTTGCGCGCGCCGTGCCGCGTTCGTGCGAACACGAGGACGCTGCCCGGATGATCTTTCAGAAGCGATGAAAGCATGCTGTGCTTTTCGCCGTGCGGAAGCACGACCACTTCTTGCTCCACATTTTCTGCCGTGGATCCTGCGACGCACACTTCGATGCGCGCCGGATTTCGCAGATACTGCGAAGCCAGCTCGGTGATCGATTTCGGCATCGTCGCGGAGAACAGCATCGTTTGTCGATCCGTAGGAACGCGGCCCATGATGCGTCGGATCGCGGGCGAAAAGCCCATGTCCAACATTCGGTCCGCTTCATCAAGCACGACGACCGATACCCTTCGGAGGTCGAGCGTGCGTTGGGTGAGATGATCTTCCAATCGTCCCGGCGTCGCCACGATGATAGGCGGGTTGTTCCGGAGGAACGATGCCTGTCTGTGGAAAGATTCGCCGCCGACGAGGAGCGCGGCTCGCATGCCGAGCTGCTGGAAGGTTTCCTGGATCTGGAGAGCCAGCTCCCGAGTGGGAGCGAGGATGAGGCCGACTTGACCTTTCTGCAATTGCTGAACGATAGGTAGGCCGAAGGCAAGAGTCTTACCGGTCCCAGTTTGGGCAATTCCGGTAAGGTCCCGTCCACTCAACGCAATGGGTATCGCCTGCGCCTGAATGGGAGTCGGAACGGTGATGCCAAGCCTATTTATTTTTTGAAGAATGCTTGGCGAAAGGTTGAGGGCTCCAAAACCCTCCTTGGTTTGTGTTTGAGACATAAAAAAGCCCGAGCAGAGCGTCTGCTCGAGCACTAATCAATTATGACGCCATTCGGTGGAAAACATCGCCCAGCGGGGCTTTTGGCTTCAAATTAGGTTCAAACCGGTACTCCTTCCACTGCTAACCGATGCCTCGGGACCCGAGCGCCTGGAACTCGTCACGCCATCAAACTCAGGTCCCGAGGCTCGAAACCGGTACCCGTTGTCCGTGGTTGTACAGCGAAACCCTCGGTCTCTCACGCCACTACTTCCAAGGCTCCTACCAAAAATCCTCGTCGCCAAGCCTCGGCAAACGTGAGCGCGTCACGCAACATTGCCTCGACACCCTGAGTGCTGATCGCGCTTTCTGGCACCGGCAAGAAGTTGCTGGGCAAGCTGAGTCCTGTCTTCAAGTTCGAGTAAGAATCGCCAGCATGTCGCGTCGAACTCAGCACAAAGACGTTCTCAACATCCGCAAACTGAATCGGAGATTTAAGCCTGACCAAGACATGATTGGTATCGTTTGCAACCACCTCTCCGACGAACGGACCCGATCCATTTTCCGTGACCCAATCCCATGGATCGGAAACGCTGACCTCTACTACCAACATTTTCATTTGCTTCCCAATTAACCCCAATTGATCTGAACTCTCAGTCCTCAATCTCAAATCGAATCTTGGCGCCGTCCGGTAAATCCTTGATCTGCTTAGCGATTTCCGCGCGGAAAAGCATGCCTTGTACAGCGTCGTGCGCATACAGATTCTCTACAGCAAACGCACCGCCCGCAACAAACGGCATCTTCGGCAGCAGGCGCTTGCCGACCGGAATTCGTCCATGAACAACCTGCCAAGCGTGCGCGAGCGGGTAACCCGCGTGCAAGTTGTAGTCTTCGAGGATCAGCGATGCCCAGCCTTCCAAGTCTCGTGCAAATTTTTCTTGGATCCCAGTTTCCGGATCAAATGTGCAAACGTCTGCTTCGCGTAACGCGAACTGAATTCCAAACGCATCCTCTGCAAAGAAGAAGCAACCATCTGTCATACCACCGAAAGATGAACGCCATAACCCAGGTGAATTCCAATCATCAAGCCCGATCTCCGGTGCAACAGCTTTAGCTGGAAAGACATGTAGCGCAGATTCAAAAGCATAGAATCCATTCTTGATTTGCAAGAACTCGTAAAGTTCTGCATGGGACCCTGGCGATACGACATTGCGCGCATCGAATTCCTCGGCAATTGCACTCCCCGATATTTGCGCCAACTTTTCAAGTGCCGGCATCACCATTTAATTTACTGGAGCAGAGTTGACAAGTATTCAATCAGCACACTACTGCGCTTCGAATCTTCTCCCCACGCCGATCTTGGTGGAAGCGACATTGAACGTAGCCTGGCTCCGTACTTTTCACACATTTAACGAACTCGGCTCATTCCACTCTTTGTCGTCCTCAGCGATTTCCACGCCTCTCGCGACAATATAGCCTTTTGAATCCGTCGCCGTTAAGATGTAGCCCTTAAAGTTCTTGTGTGGCTGCTTCGTTACAAACGTATCCAGATCTTGGAGGCTCGCAACGGGAACTTCAACTATCTTCAAGGAATCAAGATTAGCTCTGCACTCAAGCGCATCGACGCCTCCAAAAATGAGGTCAATCCTCGTTGGGTGTGTCTTCGATTTATTGCTGCGAAACAAGAGGCAACTATGACTCGGTGTGTAGAACCACAGCTCGAATTTCCTGCCGGGCCAATCACCCACCAGTTTTTCGTTTTGCGCAGTCTTCATCGTCCTCCCCTGAAAACGGACCAGGAATCGAGCCCCTGACACCTCAGTCCCTTACAAACAAGTGGCGGGCAACGCTCTTGTCAAGGCTCATGTTGAGTGAACTCGGCTCCCAATAGGCCAGTTCGTCCTCGATCCATTCGACTGATCCGGCTACGACGTACCCGGTCCATCCCTCGCAGTTTAGGAGAAACGCCTTCAAATCCGACTCCGGCAGGTCCTGAGGCTTCGATTGGCTCATTTCAAGGTCACTGATTGAGACCTCCACGATGGAGAGACATTCAAGGTTCTGCATCCTCGTCTCTATTGCCTGCACTCCCCGAAACAGAACGTCGATTCGCTTGTCCACGTCATTGACTTTCTGACCGCGCAATAGGAGTAACCCATGGCTAGCGCTATAGAGCCAAACCTGCATGGGTCGATCAATAGTAAGAATTGGCTTCATGACTTGTTCCACCAGGAATCCCGAAGGTATCTCGACTCGAAACGTTCGAGCCTGGCCGTCGCACGGACTTTGTAAAGACGCCTACAGGCTCGGCCCCGCAACCACTACTGGACAGCCGAAAGTTCGATTGTTCCGCCATGCTGGAGTCTCTCATCTGTTCCGAAATGTTTGATGACAAATTGGAGTGCCGGGTCCTTGTAGGGAAAGGGAATGTCTGTTTCTTCGAGGAATCGCATGCGACAATCAATAGGCTCCGATGAAGCCGGACGCGACAGAACCGCCAATAGGCCAACAATCTTCTTCCCTTCAACATTGATCGGACTCGGCAAATGAATGAGATAGTTCCTCTCATCGCAAGCAAAGATCTGCCCATCGAATTCAAAAAGCTGGCCGTCGATGGTGCTGCTTAGTTTGACGGCCTGGATTGGCCCGTCCGGCTCAAGCCCTCGGTAATGCATCCGCTGGAGAAAATGTGAATCTGTGGAACTCCAATTATTGTCAAAGACCGACACGTGGGGAGCTACCACCATGTATCGTTTCCCTGCCGTAACGAGAATCCGAACCCATTCTGGCTTGAATGCGTCTCTGCCTACTTTTTCGCGTGCCTGATGCACCTCCTCTTCTGTCGCGTCATCCAACTCTAGCCCATAGAAGATGGTCGGAATGCTCACATAAGCGACCATTTGAAAGACGAGATCCAAGTTCATACCGAGACCATCCTCTGCCATTTGAGCAGCCCTATGCCCTCGTATGAGCACTTGCTGATGGCTCATCTGGTACTCGTACACCGAGAAGATGCGATCGCTCTTGAGTTTGTCAGTCATCTCGATTTCCTTAATGGAACGGGTTGGGTATTTCAATGCCATTTCGCCAGTAGTGAATGTTTTGGCCAACGTCTCTGCATCTTTGAATCTCCCAAGAGGTATGTGAGCGTTGCCAACCCTGATTCGCAGCCTCGATAGGATCGATCGTTCCGGAAGGGCAGTCTTCCGTAATCGGACAATCCAGATTGACGTGCACTGCCGTGTCGGGGTCCATTATCTTATCTTCAACGAGATTCACCCATCTATAACCCAAATTATCATAGTCGAGAACGCTTTCTGCGCCGCGATCCCTCGCAAAACCTTCGAGGTATTCGGGCACACCCAGCGCAAAGGGCTTACTTTCAGCGATTGCACCTAGCGTTTTGCCAACGCCCATTGCTCCAACGGCCGTCCCAACAACCTCCAGAACGGTCCCGCCATCTTCAAGCCATCCTCGCCAACCCTTCGTCGCTGCCGCCTCTCCAAGGTGCCCAATTCGATGGGGCAAGGTCGCGATATGATAGATTTGTCCAACGGGATCAACACCTGTTAGACTCGCAGCGCGACTGTAAAACTGGCCAAAACCCGTGTTCAAAAATCGGTTGTACAACCCTGTCAAAGCGTTGTTCGACCTGTCGTACCAAAGAGGGCTTTGTCCAGACGCCCCTGTCGGCGACAATCCGCTGGGATCACAGCTTGAGATTGGATTGCCCGATGCGTAACCATAGAGATTCGCGCCGCCGTTCATCCCAATCGGATCTCGGTTGACGAAACGACCGTAGGTTGGATCGTAGTATCTCGCACCGCATAGAATCAATCCCGTTGTCTGATCGGTCAGATAACCGCACCGAGCGTTGTAACCAAACGGATCAGAATGGCTGCCAGAAGAAGTCTCCTGGCCGTAATCGTTGTAGCCAGAAGTTGTGAGGATGGATGCAGTTGAGTCAAGGCGTTGGGCCACGCTGCCGTTGTGATCAAATGTGTACTCGATCCAACTTCCGCCTTGTTTCCTTGCCACCAATCCGTCTGGAGCGAAAACGTTGATTGCAGTAATCGTCCCGGAACCATTGATTTCGTAAATCGGTGATCCGCCATCGTAAAGGTAGTAGGTTGTTGCCCCACTTTCAGTCATCCATCCTCTCAGACCATCTGCCCTATATCCGGCCGACATGACAGAACCAACCGCGGTCAGATGATCATTCGGGTCGTAAGTGAAAGTCGTTCCACTGTAAGTAGTGGGGTTCCCGTTGCTGTCGTACGAGAACCCGCTAACGGTCAGCTCATTGCTGTTGTTGTAGGTGAGAGTAGCACCGCGGAAAGTTGTCGGATTTGAGGCGGAGTCATACGCGAAGTTGTCCGTATATCCGCCAAAACGCGTCGTCTGCTCTTGCGTCAACTGATCTTTCGAGTTGTATTGCCAACTGGTTGTGCCGCCGTAGCTCGTTAACGACGGAACACTGGCAGCAAGACCCGTAATATTTCCGTTTGCATCATATGTAAATGTGTTGAAGTCCGTAAGCGTGGTGGCACCCGCCGTTTGGTTGAGGCAATCTGTGATCTGCCCAACTGCGCTGTGCGTATAAGATGTGACAACACCACTCGGCAAGGTCCTACCTGTTTGCCACCCATTGTCTGCGTAGCTAGCGTAAGACGTGCCCGCCGGAGACGTCATGGACGTGTATCTGCCAACTCCATCGTAATAGTAGGTCCACGTTCCTGCAGGACATACGAGCGTTTCCCTGCTTCCATCCGGATAGTAGGTGTAGCTGAAGTTCTGCGTAGGAACGCTCGAGTACGTCCGCGCAGTTGTGAGGACGTGGTCCATATCGTCGTAAGTTGTGGACACGGCACCGGTGCCGTCTGAAACGGCAGTCACGCGCCCATAAGAGTCATATGAATACGATTCGTTCAAGCTCGTCGTCGCGGGATAATGCACATCGCTAAGAAGCCCGCCCGGGCCGCTGTAAACATAATTCGTCACGACGCCATTCGGATCTGTTTTGCTAAGCAAATTTCCTGTGGAGTCGTACGACGTGAATTGCGTTACGCCACTCGTGGCATCGGTTTCGGTTGCGACGTAGCCAGCTGTGTTATAAGTTGTCGCCGTCGAGTGGCTATTTCCATCTGTGGACGTGAGCAACCGATACGCCGCGTCGTATGTGAACGAGGCTGTGTCATTATTTCCGCTCGTGCCGAGCAATTCGCCCTCAAGTCCGTAGGTGCATCCCGATGTACGGACAAGAGTGCCCGACTCATCATACAGTTGAGTCGCTGACGCTGGGCCGCCGGGCCACAAATAGGTGTTTTGTGTGTACGAGTGCCCCGTGCCGGTCTGACCCGTCGCTGGCGATACCGAGGTTAGAACTTGCCCAACGATATTATAGGTCGTGTCGTTCTCATTGCCTATTGGATCGACTACGGAAGTTGGGCGCCCCTGAGAGTCATACCGAACGTGGACTACCTTTCCCAGATTATTAGTGATTTTGATCGGTTGACCGATAGCGTCAGATTGGGAGTACGCCCCATCCGTTGTGTAGTTGTAAGTTGTCGTGATGCCAGTTGCAGAGTTATTCCCTGGGGAAGTAGAAGTTAAGCGGTTGCCTAG
>Ga0068865_100001993_pt1 | contig 12057 bp, 10 predicted proteins | sample KBSMisM12_FD_75293 | JGI IMG/M metagenome (GOLD analysis project Ga0068865, IMG submission 75293) | Miscanthus rhizosphere microbial communities from Kellogg Biological Station, Michigan, USA - KBS Miscanthus M1-2 | ecosystem: Host-associated > Plants > Roots > Rhizosphere > Soil ...
CGAGCGCAAGGTCAACGCCGCGCAGGTGGCGTTGCTGCGCGAACTGCAGGCGTGGCTGGCCACGGCCGCGTGACGCGCCGCGACGCGCTCAACCGGCCAGCGTGTACAGGCGCTCGATCGCGCCGCGGACGGCGCGCCGCGACGCCTGCGCATCGGCCTCGGTGTCCTCGATCGCGCGCACCGCGTCGGACAGCGCGGGGTCCTTGATCTCGCGAGCGATCCACGTCGAGTAATCGTGGCGCCGCAGGTGGTGCAGCCAGGTGTCGTCGTCGACGCCGTCGCCCAGCTGCAAGAACACCATCAGGTTCTGCGCGCGCAACTTCAGCTTGCCTTGCGGGCCGACGAATTGGAACGAGCGCTCGGGCGACAGCTCGCCCTCGGCGTACTTGCGGCTGTGTCGCCGTTGGTCCGACCGACTGGGCTGCAAGCTCACGCGTTGCAGCGCTGCCTCCCTGGCCGCCAGCCACACCAGCGCCTGGCCCGGCTCCAGCTCGACCGCGCCGCCGCTCGCCGGCAGCGCCTGCCCACTGGCATCGGCGAACTGCCGCGCCATCGCGTCGGCCTCGCCCCCGACCACCAGCAGCCCGTTGATTCGCTGCAGCAGCGCGCGGCACAGCAGCTCGGGGTGCACCGTGACGACGATCATGCGGTCGAGGCCGCCGGCGAGCGCCTGCGTCGACGCCGGCACGTCGTGCCCGACCATGTGGTGCGCCTCGTCGATCACCAGCACGTGCGGCTGGCCGGTGCGCAGGCGCCGCTGCTCGATCAGCGGCACCATGGCCGCGAAGAAGCCGGGGCGCTCCTCGAGCGCGATGCCGAGCAGGTTGAACACGACGTTGTTGCCGGTGGCCAGTGCCTGCGCCACCTCGTCGAGCGACAGCGGATTCTTCTGCGTGCCCACCACCACCGCATGCGGCGCGTCGAGGTAGTCGCCCTCGGGGTCGACGACGCAAAAGGTGTACTCCTTCTCCGCCAATTGCTCGAGCAGCGCTTTGGCGGCGGTCGACTTGCCGCTGCCCGAGCGGCCCGTCACCAGCAGCGACGTGACGTGCGGGTTCAAGGTCAGCGATGCCCCGTCGTCGCGCAGACCCACCGTGATCTCGTGGCGCACCGACAGCCGCGGGCGCGCGGCCAGATCGTCGGCCAGCAGCTCGTCGATCAGCTCGCGCACGCCGACATCGCGTGCGCCCGCGGTCACGATGTCGGCGGCCGCTTGCAGCGACGGCAGAGCGTTGGCCACCGCCACCGCGACCTGGCAGCGCGCCAGAAACGCGTGGTCGTTCTCGGCATCGCCGACGCCGACCGCGTTGTGGTGCGACAGGCCGAGCGACTGCAGCGCCGCATCGAGCCCGCTGGCCTTGTTGACGCCGCTGGGCAGCACCATCACCGCGCCCTTGTTGAACACCATGTTCCACTCCAGGCCCAGTTCACGCAGCGCGGCGAGCACCGTGGCGTCGTGCGGCTCCCAGGTCGCGACGATGGCGCGCCCCACCGACAGCGGCTCGACGTGTCGTCGCTTCAGCTCCTGCACCAGCTGCTGCGGCGGCGGGTCGCACAGCACGTGCTCCTCGGTGGTCTCGGGCGTGAACAGCACCGCGCCGTTCTCGGCCACCACGCGATCGAACAGCTGGATCGGCTCGAACACGCGGCGCAGGTCGTCGAGCTCGCGGCCCGTCACCAGCAGCAGGCGACGTCCGCTGGCGGCCACGCGCTGCAGCGCCTGCACCATGGCGGGCGACACGACGCCGTCGTGCGCGAGCGTGCCGTCGAAGTCACAACACAGCGCGAGGTAGCGCGGCAGCGGCGCGTCGGCGCGCGCATGGGATTCGGTGGCCATGCCGATGGCACGGCAAACCGCGTGCGCAGGGCGCTCGCAGCATGGACAATGCCCGCATGGACACCACGACACCGCTGCCCGCCGGCGCGCCGCGCATCCGTCGCATCGAAGACCTGCCCGGCCCGCGCGGCTGGCCGGTGGTGGGCAACCTGTTCCAGCTGGATCGCGCCACCATCCACCGCAGCGTCGAAGCGTGGTGCGACGAGTTCGGTCCGCTGTTCGCGTTTCGCATGGGCAAGCAGCGGCTGGTGGTGCTGGCCGACCACGAGCGCATCTCGGCGGTCCTGAAGGACCGGCCCGACGGCTGGCGGCGCACGCAGCAGCTGCAGCGGATAGGCTGCGAGATGGGGCTCAAGCCCGGCGTGTTCGGCTCCGAAGGCGATTCGTGGCGGCGCCAGCGACGCATGGTGATGAGCGGGCTCGATCCGGGCCGCGTGCGCACGTACTTTCCGTCGCTGCGCAAGGTGACCGAGCGACTGCGCAAGCGCTGGCTCGAGGCGGCACGCGCCGGGCGCACGCTAGATCTGTCGGCCGAGCTGATGCGCTACACGGTCGACACGGTGGCGGGCCTCGCGTTCGGCAGCGACATCAACACGCTGGAGTCCGACGGCGTCGTGATCCAGCAGCACCTCGACCGCATCTTTCCGGCACTGTACCGGCGCATCATGGCACCGTTGCCGTACTGGCGCTGGATCAAGCTGCCGGCCGACCGCGCGCTCGATGCGAGCGTGCGCGAGGTCAAGCGCGAGATCGCCGGCTTCATCGCGCAGGCGCGCGAGCGGTTGCGCAGCGACCCGAAGCGCCGCGCCGAGCCGCCCAATCTGCTGGAGTCGATGATCGTCGCCGCCGAGGACGGCAGCAGCGGCATCGACGACGACCTGGTGGCCGCCAACGTGCTGACGATGCTGCTGGCCGGCGAGGACACCACCGCGCACACGCTGGGCTGGCTGCTGCACCTGCTGCATCGGCACCCCGGCGCACTGGCCCGTGCCCGCGACGAGGCGCGCCGCGTGGCGGCGCCCGGCGCCGAGTTGACGCCTGAATTGCTGGCACAGCTCGACCACGTCGAAGCGTGCATCCACGAGACGATGCGCCTGAAGCCGGTAGCGCCGTTCGTCGTGCTCGAGGCGCTGCGCGAGGCGCGCATCGACGACCTGCAGGTGCCGCCCGGCACCTTGGTGTGGTGCGCGATGCGGCACGACGGTTTGCAGTCGGCGCACTTCGACGCGCCGGCAACCTTCGAGCCCGAGCGCTGGCTCGGTGGCGAATCCGTCAGCCAGGCCAAGCGCGTGACGATGCCGTTCGGCGCCGGGCCGCGCATCTGCCCCGGGCGCTACCTGGCGCTGACCGAGATGAAGATGCTGCTGGCGATGCTGTTCGTCCACTTCGAGATCGACGCCGTCGACACGCCCGACGGGCGTGTCGCGCCCGAACGCATGTCGTTCACGATGGTGCCGGTGGGCCTGCGCATGCGGCTGCGCGAACGCGCCGCCGCGTGACGCCTACGGGAGCGCGTAGCTGAACTCGTAGCTGTGCTTGCCGTCGGCGACGATGATCTTGAAGTCGCCGGCCAGCCCCGCCAGCGCACCGGTGCCCGAGTCCGGCACCACCGTCACCGACAAGCTCGGCACGCCGCGGTTCATCGTGGCGTTGTGCTGCAGCACGAAGGATCCGGCGCGGCCGGCCAGCGCGCCCTCGACGCGCTCGATCGCCACGTAGCCGGCCGAGCCCTGGGTGCCGGTGAACGCGCTCAGCATCTGGCCCTTGCTGCTGCCCACCAGGTCGCCTGCGATCTGCTTGTCGATCGACATGCGGCCGAGCGCACTGCCGGCGGCCTCGCCTTCGAAAGCCAGTGGCGTGAGCTTGACCTCGAACGTGCCTTTGGCGAGCTGCATGGTGCTCCTCGATGGGTGTGCTCGATGCGGCGCCGCCTCAGGCATCCCGCGCAGCGCGCGGTGACACCGGCCACGGGCCGCGCACCTCGAGCGCTTCGCCCTCGCCCGGCCACGGCGGCATCGTGACGGCCAACGCGGCGAGCGGCTCGGTGCCGAGTGCGCGGAACTGAAACTGCGTGCCTAGCGGCAGCGTCAAGCACACACCGCGCTGCAGCGTCACCACCTCGTCGCGCTCGCCCTGGCGGCGCCACATCTCGCCATGGCCCGAGACGACGAACCAGATCTCCTCCACAGTGCGGTGCGTGACCGCCTTCGACGTGCGCCCGGCCGCCAGCTCGAAGTGCGCCATCCCGCCGCCGCGCAGTTGCAGCAGGATGCGCACGTCGGACAAGTCGGGCGCGACGACGTCGGGCTGGGCGGGCAGGCGCATGGCGGCGAAGTCGGCCATTCGGGTCTCCGAGAACGTCGCCCATTCATCCACAACCCGGCGCGCCGCACAAGCGCACCCGATCGCGACGGATATCCTGCCGTGGCGCGTTCAAGCCGATGGGGCCGGCCAATTCGGCCCACGCACCGCGTGTTCGTGCCGGCCATGGTGAGCCTTGAGCGGAGATGACGACCCCGACGCACAGCTGTTGGCTGGCGTCGGCCGCAACGACCCCGAAGCCGTGCGCCAACTGGTCGCGCGCAAGCTGCCGCGCCTGCTGTCGCTGGCGCAGCGCCTGCTCGGGCATCGCGGCGAGGCTGAAGACCTGGCACAGGACGCCTTCATCCGCGTCTGGAAGCAGGCCGCGCACTGGCAGCCCGGCGGCGCGCGCTTCGACACCTGGCTGCACCGCGTGGCCCTCAACCTGTGCTACGACCGGCTGCGCCGTCGGCGCGACGACGCGCCGGCACCCGATGACGAAACCAGCGATCCGATCGATCCCGCGCCGACGCCCGAGCGTGCGCTGCTGGACGTTCAGCGCGGCCAGCGCGTGGCGGCCGCGCTGGCGGCACTGCCGGTGCGCCAGCGCGAAGCGATCGTGCTGCAGTACTACCAGGAGCTGTCCAACGTCGAGGCCGCGGCGCTGATGCAGATCAGTGTCGAGGCCCTCGAGAGCCTGCTGTCGCGTGCGCGCCGCGCGCTGCGCGCGCAGCTGATCGGCGACACCACGGAGTGAAGCGATGACCCCCGACCGTTTGCGCACCCTGTTGTCCACCTACGGCGCCGACTGGCGGCGCTGGCCCGCCGGCGAGCGCGACGCCGCGCGCGCGCTGCTGGCGCGCGACGCCGCCGCGCAGCAGCGCATGCTCGACCACGCCGCGCAGCTCGACGACTGGCTCGCGAGCCACGCGGTGGCCGCGCCCGATCGCGCGTTGAGCGAGCGCATCGTCGCCGGTGCGAGCACGACGCTGCGCGCGCGGCGCGAGCGTGCGTGGTGGTGGCGCGGCGCCGGCTTGGCCGCGATCGGGCTGGCCGGTTCGCTGGCCGGCGCCTGGGGCGTCTCGCTGGCGCTGCACGACTTCGGCGCCAACCCCGGCGACTGGCCGCTGCGCGCCACCGCCTTCAGCGCGTTGCCAGCCGATTGGAGCGACGAATGAACGATCGATCGACGACCCGCTGGCTGCTCGCGTCGCTGGCGCTCAACCTGTTCCTGGCCGGTGCGATCGCGGGCGGCGCGTGGCGCTGGTGGTCCGCGCAGGGGCCCGCGCCGGCCGCGGCGCAGCCGCCGCGCAGCCTGCGGCTGGCCGCCGACGAGCTCGCGCCCGAGCAGCAGCGCGCCTATCGGCTCGGGCTGCGCGATGCGCGGCGTGCCGCGGCGGCGCAGATCCAGGCCGCACGCGACGGGCGCGAGCAGGTGCTGCGCCTGCTGGCGGCGCCCACGCTCGATCGCGCCGCGGTGGCCGCCGCACTGGCGCGCACGCGCGAGGCCGACGCCGCGGTGCGCACCGGCTACGAGGCCAGCGTGATCGATTTCGCGGCCACGCTGTCGCCGCAGGAGCGCCGCACCTTCACGATCGGGCTGGCGCAACGCACCCCGCTCGGCCCACCGGCGGCGGCCTCCGCGCGGCCGTAGCGACGGATGCGCACGCGCGCTGCGTTCAACGACAATCGGCGCGGCCATCCGCGCCTGCGGGAGTTTCGATGACCGCTGCATCCGACAGGCACGTCACGCAGATCGCGCTCAACCGCTTCGGTCTCGGCGTGCGCCCCGACGAGGCCGTGCCCGGCGAGCCGAAGGCATGGCTGCTCGCGCAGTTCGATCGTTATGTCGCTGCCGCCCCGGCCTGGGCCGGCGAGCCGGCGAGTGCACCACTGCTGGCGGCGTACGGCGAGGCGCTGCGCAACCTGCGTCAGGCCAACGCGGGCAACGAACAGGCCACCCGCAAGCAACTGGCCGAGCAGGCACTGGAGCGCTATCGCTCGGCCGTCAATGCGCGCCTGGTCAGCGCATTGACGACGCCCGCGCCGTTCGTCGAGCGGCTGGTGCACTTCTGGGCCAATCACTTCGCGGTGTCCACCGACAAGAACCCGCTCGGCATCCTGGCCGGTGCTTTCGAAGCCGAAGCGATTCGCCCGCACGTGCTCGGCCGCTTCGAAGACATGCTGCTGGCGGTCGAGCGCCATCCGGCGATGCTGCTGTACCTCGATCAGGCGCGCTCCACCGGTCCGGCCAGCGCGCTCGCACGCCGCGCCGCATTCGCCAACCCACAGCGCCCGCGCGGCCTCAACGAGAACCTGGCGCGCGAGATCCTCGAGCTGCACACCCTCGGCGTGCGCAGCGGCTACGACCAGAGCGACGTCACCGAGCTGGCGCGCGCCCTCACCGGCTGGAGCATCGGCGGCCTGCCCGGCGTGCCACCCGCCGGCGCGCCAGGCAGCTTCGCGTTCCATCCGATGATGCACGAGCCGGGCGCGCGCACCGTGCTGAAGACACGTTACGAGCCAGCCGGCGAAGCGCAGGCGCAGGCGATCCTGCACGACCTCGCGGTCGCACCGGCCACCGCGCAGCACATCGCGCACAAGCTGGCGCGCCACTTCGTGGCCGACACGCCGCCGCCCGCGCTGGTGCAGCGCCTGGCCGATGCATTCGTGCACAACCGTGGCGACCTGCCCGCCGTCTATCGCGCGCTGATCGCGTCGCCCGAGGCGTGGAGCGAACAGCCGCCGAAGTTCAAGACGCCGTGGGAGTGGACCGTCTCGCTGCTGCGCGGGCTCAATCGCGTGGAGACCGGTGGCGTGCTGTACGCGCCGGTGCTGACGCAGCTCGGGCAGCCGGTGTGGCGACCCGGCTCGCCGGCCGGCTACGACGACGTGGCCGACAGCTGGGCCGCGCCCGACAGCCTGATGCGGCGCATCGAGTTCGCGCAACGCGTCGGTGCGCGTGCGGGCGATGCGATCGACGCGCGCGCGCTCGGGCCGCAGCTGGTTCCCACCGGCCTGAGCGAAGGCACCGAGCGTGCGCTGGCGCGTGCCGACAGCGCGGCCAGCGCGCTCGCGCTGCTGCTGGTGTCGCCCGAATTTCTGCGGAGATGAGCATGGTGTCGCTGCATTCGCGTCGTCGCTTTCTGCACCAGGCCGGCAGCGCGCTGCTGCTCGCCGCGCCAGGCCTGGTGCTGGCGCGCGCGGCCACCGATCGGCGCTTCGTGTTCGTGCTCCAGCGCGGCGCGGCCGACGGCCTGGACACGCTGATCCCGTATGCCGACCCGGGCTACGCGCGGCTGCGCGGCGCGCTCGCGGTCGATGTCGGCGCGGCGCCCAAGCTCGACGGCACGTTCGCGCTGCACCCCGCGCTGGTCGAAGTGGCCAGGCTGCACGCCGCGCAGCAGGCGCTGTTCGTGCACGCGGTGGCCTCGCCATACCGGGACCGCTCGCACTTCGACGGCCAGAACGTGCTCGAGTCCGGCGGCGCGGCGCCCTATGCGCTGAAGGATGGCTGGCTCAACCGGCTGGTGATGCAGCTTCCGCGTCAGCATGGCGAGGCGATCGCGATCGCGCCGACGATCCCGCTGGCGCTGCGGGGTGCTGCCGACGTCGCGACCTATGCGCCCACGGCGCCGCGCCAGGCGCCCGACGAGTTCCTGCAGCGGGTGCAGCAGCTGTATGCCGACGACGCGCAGCTGCACGCGCTGTGGGCCAGCGCGATGGACGCGCGCGACATGTCGGCGGGGCCGGCGCTGCGCGCCAACCCGACCGAGCTCGGGCAGCTGGCGGCGCGCTTCCTGTCGCATCCGCAAGGGCCTCGCATCGCCATGCTCGAGAGCAACGGCTGGGACACGCACAGTGCGCAACAGCAGCGCATGGCCAATCAGCTGAAGGGCCTCGATGCACTGATCGCGGCGTTGCGCGACGGGCTCGGCGCGGCGTGGGGCGACACCGTCGTGCTGGTGGCCACCGAATTCGGGCGCACCGCGGCAGCCAATGGCACCGGCGGCACCGACCACGGCACCGCGGCGGCCGCGCTGCTGGTGGGCGGCGCGGTGCATGGCGGGCGTGTGCTGGCCGACTGGCCGGGCCTGGGCAGCGGCGCGCTGTACCAGGGGCGTGACCTGCAACCCACCACCGAGCTGCACGCGCTGATCAGCGCCGCGGCGGGCGAATGCTTCGGCCTCGAGCCCGCGCAGCTGGCGCGCGCGCTGTTCCCGCAATTGATGATCTCCCGCCCGCTCGGGACGCTGCTGCACACGTAAGCTGCGCCGGCGGGCGCGACGCTTGCCCTGGGCCCTGCCGCCGAATCGGCACGGCCGGACGGCCCGTCCGGCCTGCGCAACAAACCCTTAACAATGCAAGACGTGCCGGGTTTACAACGCCCGGGCATGGTGTCGGGATCCTGTCGAAGAGCAACATGCCGCCCACTGAACCGCAGCCCCCGGCTGCGCCGCGCCGGCCGCGCCGCTGGCTCGGCACCGTGATCGCCCTCGTCGGCTTGGCCTTGCTGGGCGCGTTGGCCTGGTACCTCACGCACCGCCCGGCCGCCGCGCCGGTGGCCGGCGCGGCACCGCCCGGAGCCGGCATGCCGGGTGCACGCGGCGCGTTCGGCGGCCGCGGCGGCGCGCTGGCCAGCACCGTGGCCGTGGTGCGGGCGCGCCGCGCCGACGTGCCGGTGCTGCTCGATTCGCTCGGCACCGTGACGCCCGCGGCCACCGTGACGGTGCGCCCGCAGGTGTCGGGCGTGCTGGCGCAGGTGCTGTTCACCGAAGGCCAGATGGTCACCAAAGGCCAGCTGCTGGCGCAGATCGACGCGCGGCCGTTCGAGCTGGCGCTGATGCAGGCCACCGGCGCGCGCCAGCGCGACGAGGCGCAGCTGCAGAACGCGCGCGTGACGCTCGAGCGCTATCGCACGCTGCTGCAGCAGGACTCGATCGCGCGCCAGGACGTCGACACGCAGGAGGCGCTGGTCAAGCAGCTCGAAGGCACCGTCACCACCGACCGCGCCAACGAAGGCACCGCACGCCTGAACCTCGGCTACACGCGCATCACCGCGCCGGTGGCGGGCCGCGTCGGCCTGCGCATGGTCGACGCCGGCAACCTGATCGGCACCACCGACGCCAACGGCGTCGCGCTGATCACGCAGCTGACGCCGATCGACGTGCAGTTCACGATCCCGCAAGACCGCGTGCAGGAGGTGATGCAGCGCCTGGCGAGCGGCCCGCTGCCGGCGCACGCCTACGACCGCACGCGCAGCACGCTGCTAGACGAGGGCCGCTTTGCCACCCTCGACAATCAAGTGGACACCACCACCGGCACCGTCAAAGGCAAGGCGCGCTTCGCCAACGCCAAGGGCATGCTGTTTCCGAGCCAGTTCGTCAACCTGCAGCTCGAGCTGCGCACGATCGCCGACGCGGTGGTGGTGCCGGTGAGCGCGCTGCGCAATGGCGCCAGCGGCGACTTCGTCTACGTGCTGAACGACGACAAGACGGTGAGCCAGCGCACCGTCACGCGCGGTCCGGCGAGCGCCGACCGCGTGGTGATCGCCAGCGGCCTGCAGGCCGGCGAGCCGGTGGTCACCGAGGGCGCCGATCGGCTGAAGGACGGCGCCAGTGTGCAGCTGGCGGCCGACGTCGCGTCGGCGCCAGGCCACGCCGCGTCACGGCCGCGCGGCGCATCGGGACCCGACGGCGCCTCGTCGCCGCGCGGCGCGGCATCGCGCCCGCGCCGCGGCGAGCGCGCCTCGGAGCCATCGAACTGAGGCCGTCGAACCGAGACTGACTGCGCCGCCGTGAATCCGTCGCGCCCCTTCATCGAACGGCCGGTGGCCACCGGCCTGCTGATGCTCGCGATCGTGCTGGCCGGGCTGGTGGGGTTGCGCCTGCTGCCGCTGTCGGCGCTGCCGCAGGTGGACTACCCGACCATCCAGGTGCAGACGCTGTACCCGGGCGCCAGCCCCGAGGTGATGAGCCGCGTCGTCACCGCGCCGCTGGAGCGCCAGTTCGGCCAGATGCCGAGCCTGGGGCGCATGAGCTCCACCAGTGCCTCGGGTGTTTCGATCATCACGCTGCAGTTCGCGCTGTCGCTGCCGCTCGACGTGGCCGAGCAGGAGGTGCAGGCGGCGATCAACGGCGCGAGCTCGAGCCTGCCGGCCGACCTGCCGGCGCCGCCCGTGTACGCCAAGGTCAACCCGGCCGATGCGCCGGTGCTGACGCTGTCGATCACCTCCGAGACGCTGCCGCTCACCGAGGTGCAGAACCTGGTCAACACGCGGCTGGCGCAGAAGATCAGCCAGATCCCGGGCGTCGGCCTCGTGACGCTGGCCGGAGGCCAGCGTCCGGCGGTGCGCATCCAGGCCGACACGCAGGCGCTGGCAGCCAAGGGCATCGGCATCGACGCGTTGCGCACCGCGATCGCGGCGGCCAACGCCAACAGCGCGAAGGGCAGCTTCGACGGCCCGACCCGCGGCTACAACATCAACGCAAACGACCAGCTGCTGACAGCGGCCGACTACCGCAACCTGATCGTCACCTACAAGAACGACGCGCCAGTGCGGCTGTCGGAGGTGGCACGCGTGGTCGACAGCGCAGAGAACACGCAGCTCGGCGCGTGGGCCGGCACCGACTGCACGCCCGAGGCGGCGCGCCGGCCGCCCGAGCAGGGTGGCTGCCTGACCGGCGGCCAGCGGCGCCTGACCGCCGCGATCATCCTGAACGTGCAGCGCCAGCCGGGCGCCAACGTGATCAGCACGGTCGACGCGATCAAGGCGCAGGTGCCGACGCTGCGCGCGCAGCTGCCGGCGGCATTGCAGGTGGAGGTGCTGAGCGACCGCACCACCGGCATCCGCGCCTCGGTGATGCACGTGCAGCTCGAGTTGGGCCTCGCGGTGCTGATGGTGGTGCTGGTGATCTTCTTCTTCCTGCACAGCCTGCGCGCCACGGTGATCGCCAGCATCGCGGTGCCGATCTCGCTGATCGGCAGCTGCGGCGTGATGTACCTGCTGGGCTACAGCCTCAACAACCTGAGCTTGATGGCCCTGACGATCGCCACCGGCTTCGTGGTCGACGACGCGATCGTGATGCTGGAGAACATTTCGCGCCACCTCGAGATGGCGCGACATGCTTCGGCGCAGGCTCCTGCCGGCGCAACCGGGACGACCGACCCGCCGACGCCCGGCCGCGGCCACAATCTCATCCTGCAGGCCGCGATCACGGGCGCCTCGCAGATCGGCTTCACGATCATCTCGCTGACGGTGTCGCTGATCGCGGTGCTGATCCCGCTGCTGTTCATGAGCGACGTGGTGGGACGCCTGTTCCGCGAGTTCGCGGTGACCCTGGCGATCACGATCCTGATCTCGGCGCTGGTGTCGCTGACGCTGGTGCCGATGATGTCGGCACGCTGGCTCGGCGACGCGTCACACGGCGGCGGGCGCTTCGGCGCTGCGATCCAGCGTGCGTTCGAGCGCGTCATCTCGGGCTACGACCGCTGGCTCGGCGTGGTGCTGGGGCACCAGAGGCTGACGCTGCTGGTGGCGCTGGCCACGTTGGCTCTGACTGTGCTGCTATACGTGGTGATCCCCAAGGGGCTGTTCCCGACGCAGGACACCGGGCAGCTGCAGCTGCGCATCGAGGCCGCTCAGGGTGTGTCGTACTCGCGCATGCGCGACCTGCAGCGCGCCGCGGCCGAGGCGATTCTGGCCGACCCCGCGGTGGCGACGCTGAGCTCGGTGGTCGGCGTCGACGGCGCCAACAACACGATGCTGCACACCGGCCGCATGCTGGTCAACCTGCGGCCCAAGACCGAACGCGACGACCAGGTCGTCGTCATGCAGCGGCTGCGCGAGCGTGTGGGGCGCGTGGCCGGCGTGACGCTGTACCTGCAGCCGACGCAGGATCTGACGATCGACGCCGAGA
>Ga0068865_100001995_pt1 | contig 12051 bp, 8 predicted proteins | sample KBSMisM12_FD_75293 | JGI IMG/M metagenome (GOLD analysis project Ga0068865, IMG submission 75293) | Miscanthus rhizosphere microbial communities from Kellogg Biological Station, Michigan, USA - KBS Miscanthus M1-2 | ecosystem: Host-associated > Plants > Roots > Rhizosphere > Soil ...
ACGGCTGCGTGCTGAAGCCCTGCGTTTTGATCGCGATGCCGCCCGGCGCCGCCGGCTGCGTCGAAATTCGCAACTGGCTGACGTCGGTGAAGGCGTAGATGGCTTCGCGTCCCTGGCCGAGCGGTGTGGTGATCAGTTCGGAGGACGTATAGGTGACGCCGGGCCCGATGCTGGCGGTGAGGTCCTTCGCCTGCTGTTCCGAAAGTGGATCGGCGCCGCCGCCGCGACCGCCCAGCGCCGCGAACGATTTCAACTGCGCCAGCGCCGCCTTCGTGTAGACCATCCGGTGGTTGATCGTGCCGCTGCCGTCGCCGTTCACTTTCAGGACGGTCGTCATCTGAAAGCAGGCGCTGGTGGTGATCGCGCCACACAGAAGAAGGGCTGCACGCAACGAGCGAAGAGCAGGGCGCATGGCCTCAAGATGACACAGATCAAGGTCCGGACCCGCCGTTTTCGCGCTTCCCTTGTGCGAGCAAAGTGTTCAGCTTCCCGATATAATCCGCCCCCGTCTCCTCCTATCAATGGCAGGCGCGCAGCTCCCCCACGAGCCGAACGGCGAAGCGCTCTTCCTGTCCCAGCTCGACGTCATCGAGCGGGTGATCTCGTTTGTGTCCGCGCGGCATCACCTGCCGGGTGTGGACGCCGACGACTTCGGGTCCCACGTGAAGCTGAAGCTGATCGAGGACGACTACGGAATCCTTAGAAAGTTCCAGGGCCGCAGCAGCCTGCGCACCTTCCTCACGACCGTCATCAACCATCTGTTCCTCGACTACCGGAACGCGGAATGGGGGAAGTGGCGGCCATCGGCCGAGGCCAGACGCGCGGGAGAGGTTGCCATCCTGCTCGAGCGGCTGACCGGCCGCGATCACTACAGCTTCGAGGAAGCGTGCGCGCTGATGGAGACCAATCATCAGGTCACCGTCGGCCGCCGCGAGCTCGAGGCGATCGCCGGGCGGCTGCCGATGCGCGTGAAGCGGCGGTTCGAGTCCGATGACGTGCTGGCAGCGGTTCCCGCGGTTCAGCCGGAGCTTGACGAGCTGATTGCCGACCAGGAACGCGCGGTGATCGCCGCGCGAGTTGAAACGGCGCTCAAGAAGGCGATGGACGGGCTGGGTGCCCAGGACCGGCTGATCTTCGCGCTGCGGTTTCATGACGGCCGCACGCTGGTGGACATCGCCAAGGCGCTGCGACTCGACCAGAAGGCGCTCTACCGGCGGGTCGAACGTCTGGTGAGGGAGCTGCAGGCGGCGCTCCAGGCGGGCGGCATCGACGGCGAGGCGGCGCTGGAGATCTTCGAGAGCGCGGCCGTCTCTATCGATTGGGGGAGAGACACGGAAGGAACTGTTGAGCCTCGTCCGTCTACACCGAAAGGAGCGCAGGAATGGCGTTAGAGGACCGTCGCCATCCTGATGCCGAGCGGCTGGCGGAATACGCCGATGGTGTGCTCGACGCCGAGGCGCGCGCGGCGGTCGAGCAGCACCTGGCTGACTGCGCGGAGTGTCGAGCCATCGTGATGGAAACCATGGCGTTCCTGGACGGAAACCCTGCGATCGCGGCCACCACGCAGCCCAGGGTGATTCCCTTTGCGACGCGGCGACGGCTGACAGCCGCTGCGGTCGGTCTGGCTGCCGCGGCGGCGCTCGTGCTCGCGATCAGGATCGGGCAGCCGGAGTGGGCGAGTGGTCTGTTCGGACCGCGCGGTGACCGTCCCGAACTGCAGGAATTGATCGCGGCGGTCGCCGGCGAACCGACGCGGCCGGTGGAAGGGCGGCTCACCGGTGGATTCAAGTACGCGCCGCCGCCGTCGCCGACCAGAGGGGCCGGCGATCGCGAGGTGTCGCCCGACGTCAGGATCGCGGCGGCGAGGATTGAGCAGATCGTACGCGCCGATGATTCAAGCGCGAACAGAGCGGCCCTCGGAACCGCGCTCCTGGCGGTGGGAGATTCTGGCCGTGCGATCGAGGCTCTCGAAGCCGCCGCGCAGCGGGAGCCTGGCAACGCGCAGTGGCAGAGCGATCTCGCAGCCGCATATCTTGCTCGGGCCGGACGCCTCGGTCGCGTCGAAGATTTGCAGCGCGCGCTCGACTCCGCCGATCGGGCGATCAAGGCTCAACCCGCGCTCGCGGAAGCCTGGTTCAATCGTGCGCTCGTGCTCGAGCGCTCTGGGCGAGCGGACGAAGCCGCGCGCGCGTGGCTCGACGCGGCCGGTCACCAGGACGAACCGCGCTGGCGGGAAGAAGCGCATGCACGTGCAAGTGCACTGACCAAGCCGACCACCTGACCGATTCACCTGACGAGCCGGTCATGCCTTACGAAGAAAATCACGGGACGCCGCCTGTTCTGCGTGTGGACCACACCACCACGACGCGCTCAGTCGCGCGCCGGCAACGAGGACTCCTCCCGGGTGCGGCGATTCTGATCCTGGCGGTTGGTGCGTGGCTGGCGTTCTGGCCGCCCGCCGCGATCCAGCGGTGGCGCGACCCGAACAGCCGGCCGGAGCTTTCCAGGCTGGTGCGGGCGCAACACGGGAGCCGGGCGACCGTGGGCCGTCTGACGGGCGGATTTGCGTGGGCGCCGCCTCCGGCCGCCAATCGCGGCGACTCGCGACCGTCGACGGCGATTGCCCCCGATGCGGTCATCGCGATTGCCGAGATGGACAAGGCGCTGGAACGCCGGCGAACCGCGATCACTCTCGCGGCTCACGCGGTCGGACACCTCGCGCTTGGCGAGACCGACGAACCGGTCTCTGCACTGGAGGAGGCGCTGTCGCAGGACGGCCGAATGTCCACCGTCTGGACCGATCTTTCTGCCGCATACCTCGCGAGAGCTGCGCGGCCCGGGCGGCGCGCTGATCTCGTCCGAGCGCTTGACGCAGCGGACCACGCATTGCGCCTCGCCGATCACCAGCCCGAGGCCTGGTTCAACAAGGCGCTGGCATTCGAGCAGCTCCACCTGCGCGCGCAGGCGACGGCTGCGTGGCAGCGCTATCTGACGCTCGATCCGGCCTCGCGCTGGGCCGTCGAAGCCCGCGAGCATCTTCAGCCTCGTGAGAGCGCGGCAGTGCCATCAAGGCCCGACGCGCAGCGCCTGCGCGAACAGCTCTTCGACGAGACGCTGCCTCAGTGGGCCGAGGCGCATCTCGCCGGACGTCCCACCGAATCCGCCAGGGCGCTGGCGTCCGCCGACGCGGCGGTCGAACGCATCGCGCGCATCTCAAACGACAGATATGCCAGCGACGTCGTCGCCGGGATCCAGCTCGCGCGTCAACGCGGAGATCGAGGTCGTCTCTCGACGCTTGCAGGCGGGCTCTCGGCATACGGCGCTGCCAGGGCCGCCTACCGCCGGGACGATTTCGAGACGAGCCTGCCGGCGTTCGTGAGGGGACGGTCGGTCTTGCGGGAGATGGAGAACCCGCTGTGGCAGCTGGCGCGCATCCACGAAGCGCTCATTGCCTACCGTCGCAAGGACTTGTCGTCGGCGAGCGCGCTGTTCTCGGAAGTCCGTGTCGCCATCGGAGAACGCCAGTACGCGTGCTTGAACGGGCGCATCGACTGGACCCTCGGGTTGATGGCCCTTGTGACCGGCCGGCCCGCGCAGAGTGCGGCGGCCTACGAAACCGCCATCGAAGAGCTCGGTCGGGCAGGCGAGTACGCCAATCAGGCGTTCGTACTCGGACTCCTGGCCACCAACTACGACCTGACGGGCGACGCGATTCGATCCTGGGAGGCCCGCGTCGACTCTCTCGAGGGCAGCGGACGAGAAGGCGGCTTGCTGCGCGCGGCGATCGAGGCCTCGCGATCGGGCTGGTCCCTGGCCGCGCTGGAGTTCGCCCAGGCGTCTGCCGATGCGGCGACCGCGGGCAAGCGGAGCACGACGCTGGCCGATGCCTTGCGCTGGCAGGCAGTGATCCTTCACACGCTTGGCGACGACGGCCTCGCGCGGCAACGGCTCGAGGAGGCGCGGGCGATCGTCAATGCCAACACCGGCGTCGCCTGGGATCGCATCCGCGCCGAAGTGGACTTTGCCGAAGCGCTGACCGCTGTTTCGTCACCGAGCGCTGGACTTCGCGCCGCCGCTTCGGCGTGGACCTACTTCGAGTCCACCTCCCCGCCATCGGCGGAGCGCCTGCCGGAGATTGCGCTGGTCCAGGCCCGGCTCGAACGACGCACCGGCGACTCGCGAGCGGCGATGGCGGATCTGCGGAAGGGCATCGTGACCTTGACGCGCGTCCGGCCGTACGTCACTGCGGGAACGGATCAGGCGACCTTCGCGGATGTCGTGCGTCGGCTGATCAACGAATTCGTGGACTTGTCGAGCGAACTCGGCGAGACCGACGAGGCGTTCGAGCTGGCCGAGCGGGCTCGAGCCTGGGACCTGACCGCCGCGGCGCAGCCAGGTGCGCCCGACATCAAACAGATCGGCCGCGAGCTCGACCCGCACACAACCGCGATCGACTTCGTCGTCGCCGACCGGCGATCGTACGCGTGGATTATCACGCAATCGAGTGCCCGGTTCATTGCGATCGACGCAGGGCGGGCAACACTGGAACAACTGGTGCGGGCGACGCGGCCCCCTCGGCGGGACGCGGCCGCCGCCGTCCGCCTGCGGGAACTGCTGTTGACGCCAGCCACGAAGGAGCTGGAATCGGCAACGTCGCTCGTGATCGTTCCCGACGGACCGCTCCACCTGCTGTCGTTCGCGACGCTGCCGGGCCGGCGCGCGCGGTATCTGGTCGAAGAGCTGGCGATTCGCTACTCGCCGAGCGCGATGTTGTTGGAACGGCAACCGGATCGGACGAGCGGATCGGAATTTTCGCTGCTCGCCATCGGCAATCCGTCTTACGACGTGCGTGCATTCCCGGAACTTCCGACGCTGCCGTTTGCAGAACAGGAAGCGCAGATGGTGGCTGGCGCCTATCCTGGTGCCGCCCTCCTTTCTGGCGCCGACGCGACACACACGAATGTCGTCAATCGGCTCGGCTCGACCGACGTCGTCCATTTTGCGGGGCACGCCGTCGCCAACGATCTGAGTCCTGCCGACTCGGCTCTCATTCTCGCGGGAGCGCGGGCCGATCGCTTGACCGCGCGCGAGATCCGCGGCCTGTCGATGCCGCGAACCACGCTGGTGGTGCTCGGCGCCTGCGAGACGGCGACCGGCTTCATGACCCAGTCGCAAGGCCCGCTGAGCCTCGCCCGCGCCTTTCTGGCGGCGGGAGCCGACGGCGTCGTGGCCAGTCTCTGGACGGTCAACGATTCGGCGAGCGCACGATTGCTCACGCGTTTTCACCGGGCATACAGAACCACCGGCCACGCCGCGGAAGCGCTCAGAGAGGCTCAAGCCTCCCTACTCCACTCGGGCGATCCGGTCTTGAGCGACCCCTCGCGATGGGGGCCGTTTGTCGTCGTGGGCAGAGACATTCGACGTTAACCGTACGAACAAGTCGGAGGAGATCGAGACATGAACATTTCCGTCACATTCCATGGCCTGTGCGCCTTCGCGAAACGCGCGGACGGCTACAATGCGCTCCTGCATCCGGAATCAGGCCAGCACAAGCCGGTCCTGACGATACCGGTCACGCAGTTTCGCATCAGCGATACCACTTGGCAGCCGCAAGGCGTGGGACACGACCAGGCCGGCAACGAAATCGCGATGTGGGACCTCACCGGCGTGACCATCCAGATTGGAGACAGACCTGCTCCGACGGTGTGGACGAACTCGAACGGCGGGTTCAATCTTGGTATCTATCATCCGGGTGCGACGCCGAAGGCCGATGCCGACGTGGACAAGGTAATTTTTCCGGCAGGGGCCAAGGTCTCGTTGGCTGGCGGCACGCTGACCTTCGACCAGACGCGGCCGCTCAAGCTGATTGTCAAAAAGAACGCCAAGGAAATCGTCACGGCCGATTTCTCCTCCGCGGTCCGTTGGCAGGGATCGGCTGCGTCCGAGCTGGTCGGGACGCGCGGCGGCGACAAGCAGGTGATCGTCCTGAAGAACGTTGGGGCGATTGACTTCCGGATTACGAATGTCTCTCGTCAGGAGGCGCCGAAAGGCCTCGATCATTTCTTTCGATACTACGATCTGTTCGATATCCAGAACGGCGATTACCAGCTGACCCTGGACTCCGCCACCGCGGACGTCGACGTCTACGACTGCGTCCCTCCCGGAGAGATTCCGAGGCCCTGAGCACCGTGCCGGGAAGCGCCTCGACGTCAGGCCAACGGCACCCAGACCGCGAGAAAATTGCCCGGTTCCGGCGGCTCCTGTGCGATGCCGCCGAAGCCGGGCAGACAATCGTCCAGCGCGCTCTTGTCGCCGGCGGCGACGAACATGCCCGCGACGTACGGCACCATGTTCGGGAATGTATTCGGTTGGTTCTCGCAGACGGCGCGAAACCACGATTGCGCGAGCGGGTCGCCGCTGAGTGCCAGGCGCATGGCCGCCGGCCCCTGAAGGCCTTGGGGCGACTGCTCGGTACCAAACCCCAGGAGGCCGCGTAATCCCGTGAAGGCCGAAGACCATCTGTCGAACACCGAATTCATCCCGGGGACCGTCGCCTGGTCCTGCAGCGGGCCACAGGCATCCACGACGACCCAACGAAGCGGACCGCCGAAGAAGCAATGCTCGCAGGTGAGCCAGGTGTACTCAGGAGGGACGAGCTGCATGGCGCCGCCATCAGCGTGGCCGACGTACCACGCCAGATCGGCCGCATTCACGCCCGCAGCGGCATCCCGCTGCCAGTCGGTTTCAATGGCTGTTGCTTCGCCGAAGACTCTCGACGTCCATCCAGCGGCGGTGAGGGCATCGTCAATTCCGGTCGCGGTGGTTTCGCTGAAAGGGAGGTTGACTGATTCGCCGAGCCACGCGACGAAGCTGCGCGAGGCCGCTGTCGCCGTTCCGCCGACAGCCGGAGCCGGAGGCGAACTCCTCGGCGATGGAGCCTTCGCGGCCTTCTTGACGATGGTGGGCGCCAACGAACCATCGAACTGAGTCGCGGGAAACATGTAGACGCCTGGCGAAATCCGGCGTCCGGCCGCATTGATCGTCGCGTCGTAGACCCAGCAGGGCGCTAGATAAGCCGCGCCATTCGGTTCCGAGACCACTCGATACGACAGGTGCGATTGGAATTCGACCGCGTCGCCGTGCGTGAACATCCTCGCGAACCGACGATCGGAGTCAATCTGGGAAATGCTCGCAGCGTCCGTGTGCCTGGCGGCCACAGGCGCCCAGCCGAGGTTCAAGCCGATGGTCCTGCCCTGAAAGTCGTACGTCACGCCAAGCTTGGTTCCGGTGCCGATGGCCGCAACCGGCCCGACCGCGGGCAACTGGATGAGGAGACTGTAGCTTCTCGACACATCCGCGTCGTAGTCGGAACGTTGTCCGTGACGGAGTAGCGCGAAATGCGTGGCACGCTCCCATGCTGGAGTGACCTGCAGATCGAAGCCTTCGCCGGATGCCGGGAACAGTCCAAGTGGACCCAGCCAGTCGCGGAGATGGTTCCAGTCCGGGACCAGGCGCTTGGATTCAACCGCGCCTGACCGAATCCTGGCGAAGTCCGGCCGCCACAAATGCTGGTCGCGAAGCCACAGCGCTCCGGTCCGGTAGTTGATGTCGAGCGTTTGGGATTCCCTCGGCCGTGAGAATCTCCAGAGATCCGGCGCGACGAGCAGTCGAGACTCGGTGTCGCCACCGAGCAGTTTGACGCTCACGTCGCGCGCCGTGGCATCCGTATACAGGTTGCGCCGAATGGAGAACACCGGCAGTGTCCGGACATCGGGCGGGAGAACCGTTCGCCGGGCTCGTTCCAAAAGCCGATCAGGTCTGAAGTCGGACACGGGCGTGCTCCTGCATGATCGAGTCGGTGGCGGCTTCCGGGGGCGCCGCCATTATATGTAGAGGCTGCATCAGAGACAGGCCGCATGAGACCGGAATGACGCAGCGGTGCATAAACGATTGACGGCTCGTTCCTGCGATTTCCTCCGACTCAATCAACCAGGAATGTGCAAATCGGTGAAACCAGCCCCCTGGTCCCGACCGCCGTTCCCGCAGGCGGCAGCGTGGAAAGACTCGGAGGCATGCCGGCTGACGCGATATCATCGTCGGATGGACCTGCTCTCGACCGCCGAAGCCGCAGCTGCGCCTGAGCTTCGGAATCGCACCGATATCGACGACCGCTACAAGTGGAACCTGAACGACATCTTCCCGGACTGGGACGCGTGGCAGCGTGCCTACACCGAGCTCGAGACCAAGATCGGCGCCTACGCCGCCCTCCAGGGCACGCTTGGCCAGGGAGCGGATCGCCTGCTCGCCGCGATGCAGCTGTCCGACGACATCGGTCAGCTCACGTACCGGGTCTGGTACTTCGCCGGGCTGAAGTACGACGAGGATCAGCGCGACAACCAGATCAACGCGAAGCGCCAGCAGGTCCAGATCCTGTTCGCGAAGGCCGGGCAGGCCAGCGCCTGGTTCAATCCGGAATTGCTCGCCATCCCGCTGGCCACCGTCCAGCAATGGATGCAGGCGCTGCCGGGCCTGGCGATGTACCGGTTCGCGCTCGAGGATCTCTACCGCCAGCAGGAACACGTGCTCGACGAGAAGGGCGAGCACCTGCTGTCGCTCGCCAGCCGCTTTTCCTCCGCGCCGAACGACGCCTACGCGGCGCTCTCGACTGCCGACATCAAGCACCCGGCGATCAAGCTGTCGACCGGCCCGGAGATCACGCTCACCTACGGCCAGTACCGCGCGATCCTCGCGACCAACCGCAACCAGAGCGACCGTGCGATCTCGTTCGAGGCCTATCACAAGGTGTTCGCCGCCAACGTGAACACCTACGCGTCGCTCTACAACGGCGTGCTCCAGCGCGACTGGTTCCACGCGCAGTCGCGCGGCTACAAGACCACGCTCGACGCCGCGCTGCACGGCAACAACATCCCGCCGGCGGTGGTCGAAAACCTGATCGAGACGACCAAGGCCGGCACCGAGCCGCTGCGCCGCTACCACCGTCTGCGCAAGCGCGTCCTCGGCCTCGACACCTACCACAACTACGACGCGGCGATTCCGCTCGTCGACTTCGATCGCAAGTATCCCTACGAGCACGTGCAGGAGTGGCTGCCGGCGTCGGTCGCGCCGCTCGGCGCGCACTACCAGGCGCACATGCGCGACGCGCTCGCCAGCCGCTGGATCGACGTCTACGAGAACCCCGGCAAGCGCAGCGGCGCGTATTCGGCGCCGGTCTACGGCGTGCATCCGTACATGCTGCTGAACTACAACGACACGCTCGACGCGGTGTTCACGCTGGCGCACGAGATGGGCCACTCGATGCACACCATCCTGTCGAACGCGCACCAGCCGTTCGTCTACTCCGCCTATACGATTTTCATCGCCGAGGTGCCGTCCACGATCAGCGAGATGTTCTTCCTCGACTACATGCTGGCGCACGCCACCGACGACCGCGAGCGGATCGTCCTCCTGCAGCATGCCATCGACGGGATCGTGGGAACCTTCTACACCCAGGTGCTGTTCGCCGACTACGAGCTGCAGGCCCACCGGCTGGTCGAAGAGGGACGCCCGGTGACCGCTGACGGCCTGAGCGAAATCTATTTCGATCTGTTGAAGGCCTACTACGGCGACGCGATGGACTACGACGAGCTGTCGCGGATCACCTGGTCGCGCATCCCGCACTTCTACAGCACGCCGTACTACGTCTATCAGTACGCGACCTGCTTCGCCTCGAGCGCGCAGCTGTTGAAGCAGTTGACGACCGGTTCGGAGGACGGCCGGGCCGCCGCGATCGACCGCTACCTGACGCTGCTGAAATCAGGCGGCAGCGATCACCCGATGCCGCTCCTGCAGCGCGCCGGCGTCGATCTCAGCAAGCCGGAGACCGTGCGTGCCGTCGTCGATCAGCTGGACCGGCTCGTCACGCAGCTCGAAGGCGCGATCGGGGCTTTGTAAGTCAGGCCGGCTTTGCCTTCGGCGTCACCCTCAGAAGGCTGACCGTCGCGCCGATGCATTTGTCCATGACGACGGTGAGGCCGCCGGCCTTGGCGCGCGCCGCGGCATCCTCGCTCACGATCCCCGTCTGCAGCCATAGCGCCTTCGCGCCGATGGTGACGGCTTCGTCCGCGATTCCCGGTGTGTCTTCCGCGCGCCTGAACACGTCCACGATGTCGATCCGCTCCGGCACGTCGATGAGCGACGGATAGGACCGTTCGCCGAGCACCTCGGTCTCGCGCGGGTTGACCGGGATCACGCGGTAGCCCGTTCGCTGCAACTTCTGCATGATGCCATGCGACTCCTTGTCGGGGTTCGACGAGGCGCCGACGATGGCGATGGTGGTGGCGTCGGTCAGGAGTTGCTTCAGCTCAGGATCGGACGGATTCGCGTGGGCCATCCTCCGAGCTTACAACGTTTCAGCGCGCGGCCCATCTGAGCATGTACCCGATCAGCGTCGCCGTGGCCGCGAACTGGCCGAGCCAGAACAGAAACGACCAGTAGGCGATGTTGGCGCGAGCCTCGCTGATGTCGGTGCGAATCTTCGACAGGCCCTCGGCGAGCGTGATCCGAAGACTGGCGTCCATCCGGGCCATTTCCTCCCGAAGCTCGGACTGCGTCCGGTAGATCTCAGACCGCAACTCGGATCCGACGGCGATCAGTCGTCCCTCGAAGCGTTCCGTTGTGATGGTGAGCATGTCGTTTTGCACCTCCTCGAACGCGTGGCTCAAGTCCTGACTGGCCTCGGGTCCCAGCTGGTCGCGGAGACGGAGGCCGAGATTCGCCTTCATCGAACGTTCTGCCTTTCTACGCGGGGCTCGACCTCCCAGACGACGCTGCCATCGTCCGCGGTCGTTGTCAACAGCCTGGCCGGCGGCTGCACGCTATACTTCGGCGCTGATGTTCGCGCGGCCAATACGTGTCGCGGTGACGCTGCTGGCGTTGACCTCGGCCGCCGGCGTGTCCTGCTCGCACCCGCCCCAGATCGCCGCCGACCTGGTCGTCACCCATGCCAAGGTCTGGACCGGCAACCCGCTGCAACCCTCGGCGACGGCCGTCGCCGTCATCGGCGATCGGATCGTCGACGTGGGCGATGCCGACGAGATCGAGCGCTGGCGCGCCGCCGGCACCACGGTGGTGGACGCCGAGGGGCGGCGGCTGGTCGCGGGTTTCAACGACGCGCACGTGCGGTTCGTCGACGGCGGGACGCAGCTCGATGGCGTCGATCTCACGGATGCCGAAACCGCCGCTGAATTCGCCCGCCGCATCAACGAGCGCGCCAGGGGCAAACCGGGCGACTGGGTGCTCGGCGGCCGCTGGGATGAGCGGCGCTGGTCGCCGGCCGCCCTGCCGACGCGCGCGCTGATCGACGACATCACCAACTCCTCGCCCGTGTTCGTGGTTCGCTACGACGGCCGGATGGCGCTGGCCAACGCCGCGGCGCTTGGCCGCGCCGGGATTACGGAGAACACTCCCGATCCGCCTGGAGGAGCGATCGTGCGCGGCGCCGACGGCTTTCCGACCGGCGTGCTGCAAAACGCGGCGATGGAGCTCGTCGCCCGGGTAATCCCGAAGGTCACGCCTGAGCAACGGACGCGAGTCGTGAAACGCGCGCTCGAGCAGGCCGAGTCGCTGGGCGTTACCAGCGTTCAGGATCTTGGCGCCGAGTACGAGGACATCGCCGTCTACGCCGACCTGGCGAACCGCGGCGAGCTCACGGTTCGCGTCTACGCCGTGCCCGCGGAAGACGGTTGGTACGACCAGGCCAAGCTCGGCGTTCGCCGGGCGTTCGGCTCTCCGTGGCTTCGCATCGGCGCCGTCCGTGCGGTCATCGATCCGGCGCAGGATCTCGACGCCATCCGCACGCGGCTGATGGCGGCGGACCATGCCGGTCTTCAGGTCTCCATCGCCGCGGCGGGCGACGGTCCAGCCACGCGGACGCTCGAGGTGCTCGACGACATCGCGAGGGCGAACGGAGGGCGCGACCGACGATTCCGCCTCGACGGCTCGCGCCTCGCCGCCGCGGATCTCGATCGCCTGGCATCACTGAACGCGGTGACG
>Ga0068865_100002000_pt1 | contig 12032 bp, 8 predicted proteins | sample KBSMisM12_FD_75293 | JGI IMG/M metagenome (GOLD analysis project Ga0068865, IMG submission 75293) | Miscanthus rhizosphere microbial communities from Kellogg Biological Station, Michigan, USA - KBS Miscanthus M1-2 | ecosystem: Host-associated > Plants > Roots > Rhizosphere > Soil ...
GAGGCGCTGGAGATGATCGAGCGCGAGGCCGACGACCGCATGGCGCCGCTGTTCCTGATGGGCCGCGACTTCGACGCCTGGGAGGAGCGCGGCCGGCTGATGGTGCAGATGCCGGACCGCCTGCTGGACCTGCCGGCGCCGAGCCTCTTCGGCGGCTACCAGTTCGACAACGCGGGCCTGGCGGTGGCCGCTGCGCTCACCTTCGACCGGACGCTCAGCGAGGAGGAACTGGCCTGCGGGGTCTCCTCCGCCGTCTGGCCGGCCCGTTTCCAGCGTCTGACCAAGGGCCCGCTTGCAGCGCTGGCCAAGGCGCGCGGCTCCGACCTCTGGCTCGACGGCGGCCACAATCCGCACGCCGGCCGGGCCCTGGCCGAAGCCGCCGCGCGCCTGGTGGATCGCGACCCGCGGCCGCTGGTGCTGGTGGCCGGCATGTTCGCGCGCAAGGATTCCGAGGGCTTCTTCCGGCCCTTCGCGGAGATGCACCCGAAGGTGTTCACGACGACCTTCGAGTCCAGCATAGCGGCCACCGCCGGCGACCTGGCCGAGGCGGCGCGCCAAGCGGGGCTCAGCGCCGAGCCGGTGTCCGACGTGACGGAAGGCGTAAGAAAGGCGCTGGACGGGTCAGGTCCAGCGCCTCACGTGTTGATCTGCGGCGGCCTGCACTTCGCCGGCGAGGTGCTGGCGATGAGCCGGGAGACCTGGCCCGTCTAGGGGCCGGTCTAGCCCGCGGCGCGGAGCGAGTTGTGACCGATGCCGGCCTCGTTAAGCCACTCCACGATCTTCTGCTTGGGCATGGCGCCGACCTTCATCGAGGCCATCTGGCCGTCCTTGAACAGCATCATGGTCGGGATGCCGCGCACGCCGTAGCGCGAGGGCGTGGTCGGGCTCTCCTCGATGTTCAGCTTGGCGACGGTGACGGCGCCGCTGAGTTCTTCGGCGATCTGTTCCAGGGCCGGCGCGATCTGCTTGCAGGGGCCACACCACTCCGCCCAGAAATCGACCAACACGGGACCGGCGGCCTGCAGGACGTCCTTGTCGAAGGATTCGTCGGTGACCTTCACGGTGCTCATCCAAAAACTCCTTTTCGCGTCAGCGTTCAAACGCGGGGCCGACGCTTCTCGATCCGCCGATGTAGGCGGACGCACCCTTGGTATCAACCTTCACGGCCCAGGTCGGCAAGGCTCTGGGTCAGCAAGTTTTCTGGGATCGGCATGAGCTTTGGCCCGTCGGTCCAGATGAGCGCCGCCTCGATGCGCCGGCCGGGGAACACCTCGCTGAGGACGGCGGCGTAGATCGCCATCTGGCGCAGATAGGCCGGGTCGGCCGCCTCGATCCGCGCGGGCGAGGGCCGGTTGGTCTTGAAGTCGGCGACCAACACGCGGTCGGCCAGCACCACCAGCCGGTCGAGCCGCCCGGAGATCTTCAGGCCCCCGGGCAGGGCCGCGGCGGTCCCGGCGATCGCCACCTCGGCCCGGCTGCCCGGCCCGAACACCTCGGCGAAGCGCTCGTCCTCAAGCACCAGGAGCGCCGCGGCGGTCATCTCGGCCCGCTGGGCGTCGGAGAGGTCTCGTTCGCGCGCGAGCAGGGCGCGGGCGCCCTCCGCCCAGCCCTCGGGCGGCAGGTCGGGAAGGATCTGCAGCAGCCTGTGGATCAGGTCGCCGCGGCGGAACCGCCCCAGCCCGCCGCCCGCCGCCAGCGGCGAGGGCACAGCCGCCTTGGCCCCTTCGCCCAGGTCCGACGGCGAGGCATAGCGGGCGAAGGCCTCGGCCGGGGCGGCGACGCGGGCCCAGGCGGGCAGGGGCGCGGGCGGGACCTCGGCGTCTTGGCGAGCCGGGACCGGCAGGGGATCGCGGCCGAAGCGGCGGACTCGGCCGTCTTCGGTCTCGATCTCGGTCAGCCGGTCGGCGACGCCCGCGGCCGCCAACGCCTCCCGGATCGCGCCCCACCAGCCCTTGATGTTCTCTTCCTTGGTGGTCTCGTGCCGCCGCCCGCAGAGGATCAGCCGGTCGCGCGCCCGGGTCAGAGCGACATAGAGCAGGCGGTAGGCCTCGGCCTCATCGCGCGCCGTCCGCGCCGCCCGCGCTTCCGCCGTCGCGGGGCAGTCGCTCTTGGACGAAGAGCACCACAGGAAGCCCGTCCGCCCCGCATGGACGACTCGCATCAGGGGGTTCGGGCGCGGCGGAAGCGGCAGGGTCTCCGGCAGGATGACGATCGGCGCCTCCAGCCCCTTGGCGCCGTGCGCCGTCATCACCCGGACCTCGCCACGATCGGCGTCCATCTCGCGCTTGACGACGATCTCCAGGCCCGCGAGTTCATCGGCCAGGGTCTCGAGGTCGTGCGCGCCCCGCGCCTCGGCCGCCAGCACCTGGCTCAGGAACTCGTCGAGCGCGTCCTTGGCCTCGGCGCCCAGGCGGGTCAGCAGGCGCTGGCGCATCGAGACGCCGTCGGCCCCGACGTGCTCGGTCAGCCGCACGAAGAACTCGAAGGGGCGGGTCGCGCGGCCGGTCTCCCGCACGAGCTCAAGGAAGGCCGCAGCCCGGCCCACCGCGGTGTCCTCGCCCGCATGGCGCATGAGCACCGTCCAGAGGTTCGCCTCGCGCCCGCGGGCCAGGGCGTAGAGGCCCTCGTCGTCCAGGCCGCAGAACGGGCTCTTCAGCAGCGCGGCCAGCGTCAGTTCATCGCCCGGGAAGAGCGCGAAGCGGGCCAGCGCCAGAAGGTCGTCGAAGACGATGTGGCTGGAGAGCGACAGCCGGTCGGCGCCGGCGACGGGCAGGCCCTGATGCTTCAGCGCCCGCAGAATCTCCTCGAACAGCGCGCCGCGCCGGCGCACCAGGATCAGGACGTCGCCGGCGTGCGCCGGCCGCCAGTCGCCCTTGCCCTCGTTCAGGGTCTTGTCGAAGACGCCGTCGCGCCGCGCGATCAGCGCCTCGACCTCGCGCGCGATCCGTCGCGCCAGCCGCCGGTTGGCGTTGTCCTCCGCCGCCACGTCCAGCGGCAGCTCCCAGGCCTCGCGCTGCTCGGGAGTCCGGTCGATCTCGAGGTCCCAGACGTCCACGCAGCCGGCGTGGGCCAGACGCGGCGGAGCGGGCTCGTGGCGAACCTCGCCGCCCGTCTGGATCGCGCCGGCCAGGTGCGGCGGGGCGAACACCGTGTCGACGAACGACAGCACCTCCGGCGTCGAGCGCCAGGACTCGATCAGCTTCAGTTCCTTCAATCGCAGGCCCGCGCCGGTGGCTCGTTCGCAATGGAACTCGAATTTCTGCCGCAGCAGCTCGGGCCGCGCGCCTTGGAACGAGTAGATCGACTGCTTCTCGTCGCCGACCACGAACAGCGCCCGCCGCAGGGCTTCGGCGGCGCGCGCGCCCTCGCCCGCGAAGAACTCGTCGGTGATCGCGTCGACGATTTCCCACTGCTCCGGCGCGGTGTCCTGCGCCTCGTCCAGCAGGATGTGGTCGATGCCGCCGTCCAGCTTGTAGAGCACCCAGGCCGCCGCCGGACGACTCGCCAGCAGTGCGCACGTCTTGTGGACGAGGTCGCCGAAGTCGAGCGCGCCGGTCGCCTGCTTCTCGATCTCGTAGGCCTGCAGGTAGGCGTGGGCGAGTGAGATGGCGTCGACACTGTCGCGGCCGACCTGGGCGGCGCGCATGCGCTCGCGCACCAGGTCCAGGCGGGCCTGTTCGCCGAGCAGCGCCGTTTGCGCGACGGGGTTGTCCTTCAGCACCTTGGCGTTGGCGACCCAGGTCCTGGCGTCGCCGTCCTTGGTGAAGAACAGTTCGAAGGCGATGGCGAAGTTCGCAGGGTCGGCGTCGGCCAGCGCGAGCAGCGTCGCGGCCCGCGCCTGGTCGGTCTTGCCGCCTTGGTTCAGCACCATCGCGACGCGGCGATAGAGGGCGCGATTCATCGCCGCCATCGCCTCGGCGGCCAGGTCGGCGGGATCGGTTCCGGGCGGCACATCGACGGCCCGCCAAATCCAGCCGAGGGCGTCCTCCAGCCCGTCGCTGAGGAACTCGGCGAGCGCACTCCGACGGGCCTCGAACTCCGCGAACATCGCCTGGAACCGACGGAAATCGAGCCCCACCGAGAGTCGGGCGTAGGATTCTGCGAGGTCGCCGAGAGGGTTGGCCAGCACGTGGTGCGCCACGATCCGGCGCGCCGCCGACGCCACCGCGGCCTGCGCAGGATCGTCCAGCACCCTGAACGTCGGCGTCACGCCTGCTTCCAGCGGGAAGCGGCGCAGCACCTTCTCGCAGAAGGCGTGGATGGTCTGGATCTTCAGGCCCCCGGGCGTCTCCAGGGCGGCGGCGAACAGGCCGCGGGCTTCCGAGAGATCCCGGCTATCGAAGCTGTCGGGGCGGCGCGAGCGCAGCTTTCCCAGCGCCTCGCGCAGCTTCGCGTCGCTCGCCACCGACCACTCGCCCAGCACCTGGAACAGCCGCCGCTGCATCTCGGACGCCGCCGCCTTGGTGTAGGTGACGCAGAGGATCGTCTCGGGCTTCGCCTTGGCCAGCAGCAGACGCGCAACCCGGTCGATCAGCGTCTTGGTCTTGCCCGACCCGGCGTTGGCGGTGACGAACACCGAGAGCGTCGGGTCGGCCGCCTCCTCCTGAGGGTCGCGGCGATAGTCGGCCAGGTCGACAACGCCGCTCATTCGTCGTCCTCGCCGCTGGTCGACCACTCGAAGACACGGGCCAGATGGTCGTAGTCGGAGACGTAGAGCTTCACGAACTGCGGCGCGGTGCGCGATGTGTATCCGCGCGCCGGATCGGAGAACTGCTCGATCAGCCGCTCCAGGCCCGCCAGCGCCCGGTCGGCCGCGTCGCGGCTGTTCAGCACGTCCTTGTTGTCGCCGTCGGGCGCGGCGCGCACCTCCTCGCGACCGGGGGGCTTGCGGCCGGTGACCTCGAGATAGGTCAGCTCACCCGGCGCGACGCGTCCGACGGCCTCGAAGCCGCCGCGCGCCAGGATGGCGGCGGTCAGCGTCAGCTGCGGCGAGAACCCTGTCGTGACCATTCTGGTCGTCGGCGCCCGGCCGGTCTTGTAGTCGAGCACGTGGCCCAGGCCGTCCGGGCTCACCTCGATGCGGTCGGCTTTGGCGGCCAGCGTGAAGGGCCGGCCGGCGATCGGCAGGGTGATCCGCCCCTCTTGCTCGACGTACAGCACGCGGCCGTCGGCGCGGCGGCGCGTCTCGAGCTCGGCGACCCATCGGGCGGCCTCGACGGCGAGGGCTTTCTCACGCGCCAGCGCCTCTTGCGGCATGCCGGCGCGCTCAAGGGCGTCGAGGTAGAGCCGTTCGAAGATCGCCGCGGCGTCGGGCGGCAGGTCGTCCGGGTGGTCCAGGACGAAGCGCTCGAAGGCCGCGTGGATGGCGGTGCCGCGGGCGCGGGCCTCGACCTCCTCGTCGGGCCGCTCCAGCGCGCGCAATTTCAGGATGTCGCGCGCCCAGACCGCGTAGGGATCGCGCGTCAAGGTCTCAATCCGCGTGACGAACAGCGTGTCCGGGCGGTCCTCGACCTTCGGGCGGGGCGAGGGGCGCGGGTAGGGGTCGTAGGGTCCCGGCGCGTCCAGGGCCCGGGCCCAGTCCAGCGCCTCGCGCCGCTCGGGGATCGCCAGGCCCGCGCCCTTGGCCAGGGTCTCCAGCCGCCAGAGCCAGCGCGATTTCACCGTCGGTGCCCCGTCGCGACGCTCGGTGTGCAGCATCACCACCTCCGGCGCGCACGCGGCCTGGGCGAAGTCATGCGCGGCGAGCCCGATGCGGCGTTCCGGCGACGGCAGGCCCAGGGCCTCGCGCATCGGCCGCGACAGGAAGGGATCGGTCGGCGCCGCGGCCGGCCAGACGCTTTCCTCCAGCCCCGCCAGCACCAGCCGGTCGGCGCGGACGAGACGCGCCTCGATCGCGCCCAGGATGCGCAGGCGCGGATGGGTCGCCCCACCGAGGCGCAGGGTCTCGCCCTCCATCAGCCGCTGCAGTAGGTCGGCGAACTCGCGCGCGGTGACGTGTGGCAGGGCCTCGCCATCGGTGATCAGCGCCGAGAACAGCCGCGCCATGGCCTCGCCGCCGGCGCCGGCCCAGAGCTCGCCCGTTTCGCCGCGGGCGTCGGCCGCCAGCGCCTCCATCGCCGTCACGATCCGGCGCGCCGCCTCGGCGGGCGGACCCCGGTCCGCGGTCCAGGCGAGCCCGGTCACGATCGCCTCCAGCCGCGCCGCCTGTGGCAGAGCGCCGGCCGCCTTGGCCGCCAGGCGCTCGCGGATCATGGCCCAGTCGCGCGCCTTGGGTCCGCGCAGGCCGATCCGCTCCAGGCCCGCCGCCTCGCCCAGTCGCGCGTAGGGGTGCTTGACCAGGCCCAGCAGCACGACAGGGTCCACCGCATCGACCGCCGCGCGCGCCATCAGCCCGGCCAGGACTCCGCAGGGCGAGCCGGCCAGGCTCTCGCCGGCCGAGCTGTCGGGGACGACGCCCCAGCGGGCCAGCTTGGCGGTGACGCGGCGCGCCATCGCCTGGTCGGGCGTGACCAGTGCGGCCGTTCGTTCCGGGGTCTCCAGCGCCTCGCGCAGCAGCAGCGCCGCCACCGTGGCGGCCTCCTCCTCGGTGCGGGCGCTGACCAGCGAAAGGCCGGCGAGGCCCGCCGACACGGCGCCCTTCTGCTCGGCCTCGAACGTCTCGATCACGTGCAGCCAGTCGGCGGTCTCCTCGGCCGGGCGCAGGGCCTCGTTGACGATCCGCCGCCGCCAGCGCTCGGCCGGCTGCTCCGCCCTGGAGGCGGGCCAGACCGCGACGTCCTTGCGGACGATCCGCGCGGCGTCGAGGAGCCTTCGCAGCGCGCACTGCGGATGCTGCACGTCCTCGTCGACCTTGCCCCAGGCCTTGTCGCTGAGGTCCAGGTCGAGCCCGGGCAGGACGACGGCGCCGCGCGGCGCCTGGGCGATGGCGACCAGCAGCGCGCGTGTCGCCGGCGCGGTGCCGGTCGATCCGGCGGCGACCAGCACGCCCTGCGGCGGCGCATGCATCCAGCGGTCGGCGAGGCGTCGCAGCAGCCGGACGCGCCGCTCGCTGACATCGAGGACGCCCAGGGCGTCCAGCCGCGCCGGCCACCGCTGCAAGGCCTGCTCCAGGAACGTCCGGGAGACCTCCCAGTGCTCCGCCAGTTCGCCGGCGACCAAGCCGCCGAGTTCGCCGGTCACCCGCGCTTCCTCGATCTCCAGGCCGTCGAAGAAGCGGCCCAGCGCGTCGGCGAGGTCGAGCGCGCCGCCGGCGGTCCGGATGCCGCCTGGGACCAGGTGCTCCAGCTCCGCCACCAGCCGGGTCAGTTCGAAGCGGCGGCGCAGGGGGTCGATGGCGGCGGGCAGGTCGAGCGCAATGTCGCCGGGCTCGAATGGGGGCTCGCCCTCGTCCAGGTCGCCCAGCGGCCGAAGCTGCGGCGGCAGGATCGCCCGGCCGTCGGCGGCGGCAACGAAGGCGTCGGCCAGGGCGCGCGCGCCGCGCCGCGTCGGCGTCAACACCAGGGCCTGCGACAGGGCCTCGGGGCCGAGGGGCGTCAGCGCGGCGTGCAGTCCGGCCGCCAGGTCCTGTGCGAACGGCCGGTGCGCCGGGATGGTGAACCAGCGGCTTCCGGACCGTTCGAAGAGGCCGGTCACCTGATCCGCGCCTCGGCCGCCGCCAGAGCCGCCGGGTCGCCCACATGCATCCAGAAGGCGTCCATCACGGCGCCGTGCAGCCGGCCTTCTGCCTGCAGCCGCCGCCAGGTGGGATAGATGCTGAAGGCGCCCGACTTCGGCTGATCGTCCAGCGCCTGGGGCTTCATGATGCCGAAGCCGACGTTGGCGTAGGGCGTCACCACGTCCGGCGCGGTCGAGTGGGTGAGCCGGCCGTCGTCGTCCATGAAGAACCCCTGCGGCCCTTCGAAACCGATGCCGTGGCCGCGCGGGACCAGCAGCAGCAGCAGGTCCATCCGCGCCGGGGCCCAGGCGCGCTTCAGGGTTTCGAGGGCGGGCGTCGCGCCCTCCTCCCAGAGGCTGTCGATGTTGGCGAGCAGGATGGGCGCGTCGCCCAGCAGCGCCCGCGCATGCTGGATGCCGCCGCCGGAATCGAGCAACCCGGCGCGCTCGTCGGAGATCAGGACCTCCAGGTCACGACGGGTCTTCAGATGCGTTTCAACCTGGTCGGCCAGGTGGTGGACGTTGACCACCGCGCGGGTGACCCCGGCCTCGACCAGCCGGTCCAGCACGCGGTCGAGCAGCGCGCGCCCGGCCAGCGGGATCAGCGCTTTTGGCGTGGCGTCGGTCAGCGGCCGCATGCGGGTGCCCAGCCCGGCGGCCAGGACCATGGCGGTGGTCGGCCCAACGCTCACCGACGCGCCTCGGCCGGGACGTGACGGTCCATCCAGGCCTTCAGGTCCGCCAGTTGCGGGTCGGCGAGACAGCGGTCGAGGTAACCCCAGAGCCTCGGCATGAAGGCGGCGTAGCGCGGTTTTGCGTCACGCACGACAAGTCGCGAGAAGATGCCCAGGATCCGCACGATGTTGAGCGCACCGAGCGCGTGGAAGTCGGCCAGGAACCGAGCCCGGTCCCTCTCGGGCCTCAGCGCGAAGTAGCGCTCCAGCGAACGTTCTTCGATTCCAGGCGAAACGTCCTTGCGCGCATCGTGCAGCAGCATGGACATGTCCCACGCCGGATGCGCCCTCAGCGCGTCCTGGAAGTCCAGCATCCCGACCCGCGCGGCGCCCGACCTCGCGCCCAGCCAGACCAGATTCTCGGCGTGGTAGTCGCGATGGCAGAAGACCGTCGCACCGGCTGCGCCCCGCGCCCGGATCGGCGTCCAGATCGCCGACCATTCGGCCAGCGCCGAAGCGTCGAAGTCGAGACCAGGTCGCATCTTCGGCAGCCAGTCCACGAAGAGGCCGTCGGCGGTGGCCAGCGCCACCTCGTCGTAGGTCAAGAGCGGCCAGGTCGCGCCGTCGTAGGCCAGCAGGTCCGGCGGGGCCGTGGCGTGCATCCGCGCCAGCGCCTCGATCGCCCCGTCGTAGAGGGGCGTCTCGTCCTGCCCGGCCTCGATCAACCGCGCGAACAGGTCGTCGCCCAGGTCCTCCAGCACCGCCAGGCCGCGCGGCGCGTCAGCCGCCACGATGGCAGGCGCCGACAGGCCCTGGGCGCGCAGCCACCCGGCGGTGGCGATGAAGGCGTCCACCCGCCCCGCCGCCAGCCGGGCCAGGGCGTTATAGCCCGCCGCGGCCCGCTCGGCCGGCGTGGCGTCGGGCGGACAAGGCGCGCTCTCCAGGGCCGGCGGCTGGTCCATGAAGATCAGGCTCGGTCCGGACGCGGGATGCAGCCGCTCATAGGCGCGCGTGGAGGCGTCGCCGGTCAGCGGCTCACGCCGGGCCGCGCCCAGGCCCGCGTCCGCCAGGAACGCCGCCTTCTCCGCTTCACGCTCAGACTTCAAGCCTGCGACCTTCCCACGCGCCATGCGGCGTCAGCCGCGCGCGGCGGCCTTCGCCCGAGAATTCGATCTCTACATCGAGTCGATCCGGCGGCAGGCGGCCCGCCAGCCGTTCCGGCCATTCGATCACCGCGGCGCCGTCCTCCAGCGCCTCGTCCAGGCCGATCTCGTAGGCCTCGTCGGGATCGCTGAGGCGATAGAGGTCGAAGTGGGCGACCTTCAGGCCGCGACCGTCATAGAACTGGACCAGGGTGAAGGTGGGCGAGGGCACATCCTCGCCGGGCGTGGTCAGCGCCCGCACCAGGGCCCGCGCCAGGGTCGACTTGCCGGCGCCGAGGGGACCCGAAAGGCAGACCGCCTCGCCCGCCGCCAGGCGGCCCGCGATCACCGCGCCCAGCCGCGCCGTGGCGCTCTCGTCGACCAGGATCACCGGCGGGGCCTCACGCGAACGGCCGGTCGGAATCGGCCGGCAGGCCGCGCTCGACATAGGTCTTCAGCCGCTCGGTCACCTCCGCGGGATCGCCGTCGAGGGCCTCGGGTGCGATCGGCGCCCCGATGGTCAGACCATAGGCGCCGCCCTGCTTGTTCAGGAACTCGTGGAACAGCGTCATGTCCCGCAGCTCCGTCGAGAACCCGTTGAAGAAATGGAACAGGCTGGAGTGCGGCCCGGTCACGTGGATTGGGATCACCGGGGTTCCGTAGCGCCGCGCGAGGGACACCGCCGAGGGCTGCCACGGCGGGTCGGCCAACTTGCCGTCCGCCTGGCGCCGCGCCAGCCGCCCGGCCGGGAAGATCACCAGCAGGCGCTCGGCCTCCAGCGCCTCGCGGGTGAGCAAGAGGGTCTCGCGCGTCCGCTCCCGCGTGCGCTTGGCCTCGACCCACTCCACCGGGATCAGCACGTCGGAGAACCGCGGCGCGACCCGGTGGGCGTCGGAGTTGGCGTAGAAGCAGATGTCGGGCCGCAGCGCCTTCAGGGCGTCATAGACCGCCATGCCGTCGGCGATCCCGGTGGGGTGGTTGCAGACGGCGATTGCGCGCCCCTGGCCGGGGATGCGCGTCAGCCCCGCGCCGGTCACGCGCAACTTCAGCAGGTCCGACACGTGCTCCAGCGCCGCCCCGCCGGGCATCGGTCCGATGGCGTCGGCCATGCGCACGGCCTTGGCGTAATCGAGGATCTGGTAGAGCAGCGGCCGGACCAGCGGCCAGACCGGGGTGGCCGCCAGCTTCGGCGCTCGTTCGGCGATCAGCACGTCGACGATGTGCGGCGCAGCTAGGGGCCGGGCGATCGATTGGGCGGGCGAGGCGAGGCTCATGCCCGCGAAGACTCGCAGGCGACGCGCCCTCAAGCAAGCAAGTGCGCGGCCGCGGGCGGCTAGGCGTGGATGTCGAGCTTCTTGCCGACGTGGGGCGGCGTGGACGCCTTCACCTTCGGCGGGTCGTCGTGCCCTTCCGGCTTGGCCTTCGCCGGGCGCACGGGCGGCGTCGGCTGCACGGGCAGGGCGTGGGTCGAGTGGTGGGCTGCGGAAACCTGCAAGGGTCTCTCCGAGCGTTGCCGAGGCCGCCAATATATTGCGGCACGCTTAACGTTTCGTGCCGCGCCCTTTTTCATGAGCGAGCCGTTTGCGCGCGGCAGGTCTGCGGCCTAAAAGCCCCCCATGCGCGACATCACCCATTTCATCGACGGCGCCTCGGTCGCCGGAACGTCCGGCCGCTACGGCGATATCTTCAACCCCAACACCGGCGAGGTGCAGGCCCGCGTGGCGCTCGCCACCGTCCAGGAGGTCGACAAGGCCGTCGCCTCGGCGGTGCGCGCCCAGCAGACCTGGGCCCTGGTCAATCCCCAGCGACGCGCGCGGGTGATGTTCGACTTCAAGCGCCTGGTCGAAGCCAACATGGACGAGCTGGCCGAGCTGCTCTCCTCCGAGCACGGCAAGGTCATCGCCGACTCCAAGGGCGACATCCAGCGGGGCCTGGAGGTGATCGAGTTCGCCTGCGGCATCCCGCACGCGCTGAAGGGCGAATACACCGAAGGCGCGGGCCCCGGCATCGACGTCTATTCGATGCGCCAGCCGCTGGGCGTGGCGGCCGGCATTACCCCGTTCAACTTCCCGGCGATGATCCCGATGTGGATGTTCGGCATCGCCATAGCCGTCGGCAACAGCTTCATCCTGAAGCCCTCGGAGAAGGATCCGTCCGTCCCGGTCCGCCTGGCCGAGCTGATGATGGAGGCCGGTGCGCCGAAGGGCGTGCTGAACGTGGTCCAGGGCGACAAGGACGCGGTCGACGCGATCCTGCAGCATCCCGACATCAAGGCCGTCAGCTTCGTCGGCTCCTCAGACATCGCCCACTACGTCTATCGCGAGGGCACGGCCGCCGGTAAGCGCGTCCAGGCCATGGGCGGCGCCAAGAACCACGGCATCGTCATGCCCGACGCCGACCTCGACCAGGCGGTGAAGGACATCTCCGGCGCGGCCTTCGGCTCGGCCGGCGAGCGCTGCATGGCGCTCCCGGTGGTCGTGCCTGTGGGCGCCAAGACCGCCGCGGCCTTCCGCGAGAAGATGGTCGCCGAGATCGAGACCCTGAAGGTCGGCGTCTCCACCGA
>Ga0068865_100002003_pt1 | contig 12025 bp, 10 predicted proteins | sample KBSMisM12_FD_75293 | JGI IMG/M metagenome (GOLD analysis project Ga0068865, IMG submission 75293) | Miscanthus rhizosphere microbial communities from Kellogg Biological Station, Michigan, USA - KBS Miscanthus M1-2 | ecosystem: Host-associated > Plants > Roots > Rhizosphere > Soil ...
GCGGCCGGAACGGCGTCGGTGGCGTCCCCGCCGAGCGGCGGCGCGTCGGCGACGCCGGACAAGGTCGCAGACTTCCAGCTCACCGACACGACGCGGCTCGCGCATCGGTTGTCCTACTTCCAGTACGCCCCGGCGATAGTGCTGATGTCGCAGAAGGACGGCTCGCCCCTGTCGCGCGCCGCCGCCGCCGAGCTGGCCCGACTTCAGGCCGCCTACAAGGACAAGGGCGTCCTCTTCTACATGATCAATCCGGCCGACACGCGCGAGCAGGCCGCCGCCGAGGCCGCCGCCAACAAGTTCGCCGTGCCGGTCCTGATGGACGACCTGCAGCTGGTCGCCGAGCAGATGAACATCCGCCGCGAGGGCGAGGTCTTCGTGCTGGACCCGAAGGACGGCTTCAAGGTCGCCTACCGCGGCCCGCTGGACGATCGCTTCAACCGGGGGACGCCAGACACCCGCGCCAAGCCGCAGAACGCCTACGTGGCCTCGGCCATCGACGCTGTCCTCGCCCGCCAGCCCGTCGCCACGCCGCGCGTCGAAGTCAGGGCCGGCCAGCTGATCGCGTTCCAGGAGCGCCGCCCGGTCTCAACGTACGAGGAGATCTCGTACTCGAAGACGATCGCGCCGATCCTCGAGAAGAAGTGCGTCAGCTGCCACCAGAAGGGCGGCATCGGACCCTTCCAGATGAACAGCTACGAGGTCGTGAAGGGCTTCGCGCCGATGATGCGCGAGACCGTCATGACCAAGCGTATGCCGCCGTTCTTCGCCGACCCGCACGTCGGCAAGTGGTCGAACGACACCTCGCTGACGCCGGAAGAGACCCGCACCCTGGTCCACTGGATCGAGGCGGGCGCGCCGCGCGGCCAGGGCGAGGACACCCTCAAGACCCACGCCGGCGAGGCGCCCGAATGGCCCACAGCGCTGGGCAAGCCGGACGTCGTCGTCCAACTGCCGGCCTTCAAGGTGCCGGCCAGCGGCGTCATCGAGTATCAGCGGATGGTCGTCGACAATCCGTTCAAGGGCGACGCCTGGCTGCGCGCGGTCGCCTTCAAGCCGAGCGCGCGCCCGGTGCTGCACCACATCACGTCCAGCTATTCGCCCGACCGCTCGTTGCCGCCGGCCGACATCCCCGGCAGCTCGGTGGGCTCCTACGTCCCGGGCGCGGGCATCCAGGTCTACAACGAGGGCACGGGCGCGCCGGTCCCGGTGGGCGGCAAGCTCAGCTACTCGATGCACTACACCACCAACGGCAAGCCGATGACGGATGCGACCCAGATCGGCTACTACCTCCTGAAGACCCCGCCCGAGATCATCCGGCGCGCGGCGGTGATCTCCGATCCCGGCCTCTACATCCAGGCGGGCGAGGCGCGCCACCGCGAGGTCTCCTACCTCGAGTTCCCGGCGGACGCGGTGCTCTACAGCATCCATCCGCACGCCCACTACCGCGGCTATGCGGTGGAGCTGACGCAGATCACCCCGGACGGCAAGGAGACGCCGATCCTCTCGGTGCCGAAGTACGACTTCAACTGGCAGCTCGACTACGACCTGGCCCAGCCGATGACGATCAAGAAGGGCACCAAGCTGCGCGTCACCTGGGTCTACGACAATTCCGAGCACAACCCGGCCAATCCGGATCCGAAGCTCAACATCGCCTGGGGTGAGCAGACCTGGAACGAGATGATGTACTTCCGGATCAACTATCGCTGGGCAGACGAGACCAGCCACCACGTCCGCAACGACCTGCAGGCCAAGCTGATGGAATCGCGGGTCATCGGCTTCCTTGACGACAACGCCGACGGAAAAGTGGAGCTCTCGGAGCTGCGGGGAAGCTATGCGTCGCTGAAGGCCCGGTTCGCCGCGCTCGACCTGAACCACGACGGCGGCCTCGACTTGGCGGAGCTTTCGGCGGCCAACATCACCCGCGGCGCGGTCCGGCGGCTGGCCGAGACCGACATCGAGCAGTAGCCGGTCGCGTCACGCGCGCGCCGAGGGTCACACCTTTCCGTCTGTGCGCAAGTCCGCCAGCAGCTTGTAGATGGTCGCCGAGCCCTTTCCGCGCGCCCGCAGCAGGACCCAGAGGTTCTTGAGCGTCAGGTCCGTCCGGTGGATCTGGTCGGTGTGCGCGTAGGAGATGGACCCGGACGACATCTCGGGCGCACCCGGCAGGAAGACGGCGTGCCAGTCGCCCTCGGCTTCCAGCAGCAGGCCCAAGGCCCAACCGGCGTCCGTGGGCACCAGGACGACCGGCATGTCCGGCGAGTCTTCCTCCGACCCGACGTTGCGCGCCACGTCCTGGATCAGGCTGAACTGCGGAATGGTGGCCGACACGCCCTCCCGGATCCACGTCAGGGCGGCCTGGCCAATCTCCGTGCGGGCGAAGAGACCCGCGAGGAAGGCCGCCAAGACGATGCCGAAGATCGTGACGAGGGTGCTCACGGCGACCCCCCCGACGCTCTCGACGCCCATGGCCTTGGCGACCGGCTCGGTGAGGCCGCCCATCAGCCCGAACACTTTGCCGAGGACGAAGAACACCACGAAGATCGGCAGCAGGAAGAGCGCCCCGCCGATCACGGTCGTCCGCGTGAACTCCAGGGCCTGTTTGATGGCCCCCCGATTGCGCTCGATATAGTCTGATACGGCCATGGGATCGCCCTGAGCGCCGCATCTTGGGATCGGCCTCGGAGAATTTGGATCAGGCAAAACCCCGACGGTCGCGCGGTGGGCGAGATTGTGACACTATCCGTGTCACTATTGCCGCGGGGATTTGAGGATCGAGCATGGTGCGGTGGTGCTTCGGCGTCCTGACTGCGGGCCTTCTGGCGCTCTGGGGGCCGTCGGCCGCGGCACAGGCGCCGCCGGCGACGGACAGCCTGAAGGTGACCCTCTGCGGCACCTCGGGGCCCCTGCCCGTCAAGGACCGCGCCAAGGCCTGCGTGGCGATCCAGGCGGCCGGATCGCTGTACCTCGTCGACATCGGGCCCGAGGCCACCGAGAACCTGCAGACCTGGCGCGTGCCGCTGGCGACGGCCAAGGCGGTCTTCCTGACCCACCTGCACTCCGATCACATCGGCGAAGTCGGCGAGTTCAACCTGCAGAGCTGGGTGGCCGGGCGGCCGGGTCCGCTGGCGCTGGTGGGCCCGCCCGGGACCGAGAAGGTCGCCGCCGGCTTCAACCTGGCCTACGAGCCTGACCATGGCTTCCGCCGCGCCCACCACGAGCATGGCGAGGTGATGCTGCCGATCGCCGCGGGCCGGCTGGCCGCCAGGGTCATTCCCGCGCCAAAAACCACGGCGGTGGCCTGGAAGGACGGCGCGCTGACCGTGACCGCCATCCTGGTCGCCCACCAGCCGGTCGAGCCGGCCTACGCCTATCGCTTCGACTACAAGGGCCGCTCGGTGGTGATCAGCGGCGACACCCGCAAGTGGCCGCCACTGGCCGAGGCCGCCAAGGGCGCCGACGTGCTGATCCACGAAGCCCAGAACGCCGAGATGACCGCCCAGATGGTCCGTGGACTGAAGGCCATGGGCAATCCGCGCATGGCCTCGGTGATGGCGGACACCGTCAGCTATCATACAACACCCGTGGAGGCGGCCGACATCGCCCGCGCGGCGGGCGTCAAGGTGCTGGTGCTCTACCACCTGACCCAGGCCGGCCTGCCCTTCTATACGCCCGAGGCCTTCACCCGCGGCATGGACGCCGGCGGCAAGCTGGACTGGCGCCTGGCCAAGGACGGGATGACGATCGACCTGCCGGTGGGAAGCGCCGAGATCCGCTTCGGCCAGGACTAACCGTCGCGCGCCGCTAGAACGGCTTGCCGAGGAAGACGTAGAACGACGAGCGCCCGCGGTCCGCAGCACCCAGGGCGACGAACACCGGACCGATCACCGTATCGGCGCCGAGGAACACATTGCCGCCCACGCGCAGGCTATCCCAATTGGCGTCGCCGTGCCGCGCCCAGGTGTTGCCGGCCACCAGCGTCGCGCCGACGTAGAGCGGGATGCCGATCAGGCTCTGGGAATGGTCGGTGAGCTTGTAGCGGTACATGGCCCGGGCCACCGCATAGGTCTCGCCCGTCAGCTCATCGACGGCATAGCCCGGGAAACTGAACGGCCCGCCCAGCGCGAAGAGGTTGTTGATCGGCGCCGTTCCCTGGAACGTGTCGCCGCCGGCCAGGTTCAGGATCACAGCGTGGCGGCCCCAGCCTGTCGCATACACGCCGCTGGCCTCCAGGGTCTGGAAGTCGTTCGTATCGCCCAGCGACGTGAGGCCCTCGGTCCATTCCAGGCGACCGCGCACGCCTTTGCTGGGGAAGTACGGATTGTTCAGCGTATCGACGCCGGCGGAGGCGAACAGCTGGCCCACGTCGATGTCGATGTCGCGCGGAATGAGGAGACCTTCCTGCAGGGAGGCCTTGCCGGTTCCACGTTGGATGCCGAGGCGAATCTCGCCCCAGGTCCCGAGCTCGCGCCCCGCGGCCAGGGAGACCACGCCGTAGCTCACGTTGTACTCGCCCAGCCGGAATCCACTGCTGTCGAAGACGGGAACGGGCCGCGACTGGAGCACGAGGTTCGTGTCGATGAACCAGCGCTTGTAGCTGTCGAGCACCTTGTAGTACTCGGCCGAGAACCGCTTACGTTCGCCGATCGCGCCCACGAAGCGGGCTTCCGAGCCCAGGCTATCCAGCTGGGTCAGCCGAAACTCGGCCGAGAGGTCGAATTCCGTGTGGCCCTTGCCCGCCGAGGCGTAGGTCAGCCCGGGCCGCAGGCGGTTGGCGTCGCCCGGCCTCTGGATCGCGTCGACCACAAGGCCGGTTTTGCCGTCGTCCCTCTGCTCGATCCGGTAGTCGACCCGAGAAAAGATGCCCATGGCGTAGATATCGCGAAGCGCTGTGACCACCGCCTCCGACTGCATCGGGTGTCCGACGAACGGCTCGATCTTGCGCAGCAGGATCCCGTCGTCGATGCGGGAATCGTTTTCGACCCGGACGTAGTCGATCACCGGCGGCGGGCGGTCGATGCTGACGGCCGGCGACGGCGTGCGGCCGGCGGCGATGCGCTTCAGGCCGTCGAGCTGCGCTTCCGCCGCCGCGCGCCCGATCTTGATGAAGGCGGGGCCCTGCTTGAAATCGGCCGCCGTGAGCGCGCCGACGTTCACGGAGATCAGCACGTCGCCGGGCCTGAGCGTCGCCAGCTGTTGGCGCTCGTTGGCCAGGATCAGCATGGTCACCGTCTGGCCCAGGACGTCGCCGACGCCGCGCAGCTTGTCGGCCTTGGCCATCGGCGTCTGGGTGGCCACGACGATCACCACGTCGGCGCCCATCGCCCGGGCGACGTCGATCGGCACGTTGTCCGCCATCCCGCCGTCGACGAGCAGCTTCCCGTCCAGGCGATAGGGGGCGAACACGCCCGGCACGGACATGGAGGCGCGCATCGCGCCCGCCAGTTCGCCCTTGGACAACACGACCTTCTCGCCCGTCTCGATGTCGGTGGCCACCGCGCGGAACGGAATCGGCAGTTGGTCGAAGCTCGGCGCGGCGGCGCGCACCTGAACCAGGCGGCGCAGCTCGAGCAGCAGGTTTGCGTCCGACAGGAGGGATTCCGGCTGACGCAGGCTGGAGCCCACGACGCCGACGCTCGCCTTGACCGGGAAGGCGGCCTGCAGCTGCTTCTCGCGGTAACTCAACCCTTCGCGCGGCGGCGAGGTGTCGAAGATGACGTCCCAGTTCATGGATTCGACGGCGTGCTCCAGCTCCGCGCCGCTCATCCCCGAGGAATAGAGGCCGCCCACGATCGAGCCCATCGAGGTGCCGACGACCATGTCCGGGCGGATGCCGAGCTTCTCGAGCACCTGGATCGCGCCGACGTGGGCGATGCCCATGGCGCCGCCGCCCGACAGCACCAGCGCCAGCTTGGGCTGCCCGGGCGGTTGGACGGGCTGAGCCCGGGCGGCCGGCGTCGCGAGCACGAGGCCCGCGAGCGCGAGGGCGCAGATCAGGGTGGACAGGTTTCGCACCGCCGCGACGCTAGGAGGCGCGGCGACCCCACCCCATCAGGTGATCAACCCAGAGCACATCGGGTCTCGGCTGAACCGGGCCTCATGTGTGACCGGAGCCTGGCGGCTCAGCGGCGCCCCTGGTTCAGCGGCGGCTGATGCTGCTCGATCAGGTCGCTGCGCTCGGCCTCGCGGATCGCGCGGGTGACGTTGAGGCGCGTCAGCACCTTGGCGTCGGCGTAGTCGGCGCGGGCCTTGGCGAGGGTGTCACGCCAGGCCTGGCTGGCCAGGTTGTCCGTCTCGCCGGCGTAGATCACAGAAGCGCCCTCCTTGGTTATGCGGGCGATCACGAAATTGGCCCCGGCCGGCGGCAGGAAGCGGTCCTCTTCCAACGGCGTATAGCGATAGCGGGCGCCGGACTTGCCGGCGATTTCGTAGGGTCGGGTCAAAAGCAATTTCCCCTGATACACGCCCACCTAGGGCAAAATGACTGCGCCCAGTGGGTGGGCGTGGCGGCAAGCTTGCCGCAAGCCTTGGCCAAAAGAGGGCTTAGCGCGGCTGTAGCAAGGCATTTGTCGGAACAACCGGGGCCGTAAGGCGTTCGGCCGATGCGCCGCCTCTGCTAGGGTTCTAAATCCTTGTTGCGCGACTCGCTCTGCGATCGCGTTCTCTCGCCGGAGGCGACAAGACCAGCGACGATGGAGAAGCCCGCCGACTTCAGGGTCCTGGCCGACGAGCGCCACGCCGCGGTGGCGCTTCACGGCGACTGGACCACCGACGCCCTGGGCGATGCGCCGCAGCGTCTGGGCCAGGCGACGCGCGCGCACGCCGGCCTTGCGGTGGACATCCGGCGGGTGCGCCGCCTGGACACCGCCGGCGCCTTCGCGCTGCTGCGCGCCCTGGGTCCGGGTTTCGACGTCGGCGCGATCCACGCCCGGCCCGAGAGCCTCCGCCTGCTGCATCTCGTCGCCGCGGCCACAGCCGTCGAGCCGGTCCCGACCATCCGTCCGCGCGGCTTCCACGAGCTGACGGTCCGCATCGGCAAGGGGGTGATGCACACCGCCTACGAGCTGATCGACACGATGGCGTTCCTCGGCCACCTGCTGGTGGTCCTGGCGCGGATGCCCGTCTACCTGTTCACCGACCCCAAGCGCATCCGCTGGGCGGCCATGTTCTCGATGGCCGAGCGCGCGGGTCTGGACGCCATCCCGATCGTCGCGGTGACCTCGTTCTTCATCGGCGCGGTGGTGGGCCTGCTGGGCGCGAACATGCTGCGCCAGTTCGGGGCCGAGGTGTTCTCGGTGGAGCTGATCGGCATCGCGGTGCTGCGCGAGTTCAACATCATCATCACCGCCGTGCTGCTGGCCGGGCGATCGGCCTCGAGCTTCGCCGCCGAGCTGGGCTCGATGAAGATGAACCAGGAGATCGACGCCATGAAGGTGATGGGCGTCGAGTCGTTCGAGGCCCTGGTGCTGCCGCGGTTCATGGGCCTGCTCCTGACCATTCCGCTGCTGACCTTCGTCGCCACGCTGGCGGGCCTGCTGGGCGGCCTGGTGGTGGTCTGGACCGTGCTGGACCTCGGCCCGACCTTCTTCCTGCAGCGCATCGTCGACAACGTCGGCTGGCAGCACTTCGCGATCGGCATGTCCAAGGCGCCCGTCATGGCCGCCGTGATCGCCGGCATCGGCTGCCGCCAGGGCCTCGAGGTCGGCGGCGACGTGGAATCGCTGGGGCGGCGCGTGACCGCCGCGGTGGTGCACGCCATCTTCGCCATCATCATGCTCGATGCCGCCTTCGCGCTGATCTACATGAAGCTCAACATATGACCGACGCCGTCGACGAAGCCGACCTCAGCGACGACGAGCTGCTGGACACCGAGGGTCCGGCCGTGGAGGTCATCGGCCTGCGCACGGCTTTCGGCGACAAGGTGATCCACGACGGCCTGGACCTGACGGTCACCCGCGGCGAGGTGCTGGGCGTCGTCGGCGGATCGGGCGCCGGCAAGTCGGTGCTGCTGAACTCGGTGATCGGCCTTCGCGCCCTGCAGGGCGGCGTCGTCCGCGTATTCGGCCAGGACATCGAGCATGCCTCGCGCCGGCGCTGGACGGCGATCGAGCGGCGCTGGGGCGTACTCTTCCAGCAAGGCGCGCTGTTCTCGAACCTGACCGTGCAGGAAAACGTCGCCGCCCCGATGTTCGAGCACACCAAGCTCACGCGGCCGGAGATCTATCAGCTCGCCGATCTGAAGATCGCGCTGGTGGGCCTGGGCCCCGAAGCCGGCGGTCTGAAGCCGGCCGAGCTCTCCGGCGGGATGATCAAGCGCGCGAGCCTGGCCCGGGCGCTCGCGCTGGATCCGGAACTGCTCTTCCTCGACGAGCCCACCGCGGGCCTCGACCCCATCAGCGCCGCCGCCTTCGACGAGCTGATCAAGGACCTCTCCGACAGCCTGGACCTGACGGTTTTCATGATCACCCACGACCTGGACACGCTCTACGAGATCACGGATCGCGTCGCCGTCATCGCCGACAAGAAGGTGGTGGCCTGCGCGCCGGTGAAAGAGCTCGAGCATGCGGACCATCCCTGGATCCGCGAGTATTTCCTCGGACCGCGCGGCCGGGCGGCGACCGCGGCCCACGGGAAGGACGCCTGATGGAAAAGAACGCCAACTACGCCTTGGTCGGCCTCTCGTCGCTGATCCTGTTCGTCGGCCTCGTGATCTTCGTCGTCTGGCTGGCGCGGCTGTCGTTCAGCCAGGAATACGACCTCTACGACATCGTCTTCCAGGGTCCGGTCCGCGGGCTGAACCAGGGCGGCGAGGTCCACTTCAACGGCATCAAGGTCGGCGAGGTCACCCGCATCGCGCTGGACCGCACCAATCCCAGCCGGGTCATCGCCCGCGCCCGGGTCACTTCCGACGTGCCGATCCGCGAAGACTCCTACGCCACCCTGGAGCCCCAGGGCATCACCGGGGTCAACTATGTGCAGATCACCGCGGGGACGGCGTCCCGGCCACTGCTCAAGGTGGTCGAGAAAGCGAAGTGCGAACGGGCCGGCATCAGTCCCTGCATTCCGATCCTGAAGACCCAGCGCAGCGCGTTGTCGGACCTGCTCGAGGGCGGCGGCACGGTGCTGACGCGCACGATCGAGGCGCTGGACCGGGTGAACCGCGTGCTCAGCGACCAGAACATCAAGACCTTCTCGGCGACGCTCTCCGACGCCCAGGCGGTGGCCGCCGAGTTGCGCGAGCGCAAGGCGATCGTCGCCGACGCCCAGAAGCTGATCCAGGACCTCGACACCGCCGTCCAGCACGCGGACGGCATCCTGACGTCGGGCAAGCAGATGATCGACACCGACGGCAAGCGCGGGCTGAAGAACATCGCCGACGCCGCCGACGAGGCGAAACAGGCGGCTCACGACCTGCGCGGCATGGTCGATAAGCTGCAGGGCCCGACGGCCGACTTCGCCAACAACGGCCTGCCCGAGATCACCTCGGCGGTTATCGAGCTGCAGAAGGCCGCTGAAGCCCTGGAGCGCCTAGTGAACGAAATCCAGAAGAGTCCGACGGGCGCGCTCGGCAAGGGCGCCGCCGCAGAAGTGAAGGTGAAGCCATGACGCGCGCCCTCCTCCGCCTGGTCATCGTCGGCGCCTGCGCGCTCGCGCTGAGCGGCTGCATCTCGCTGTTGCCGAAGAGCAAGCCCGCGCAGCTCTACCGTTTTGGGCCCGTCGCGACGGGCGCTTCGCCGGCCCGGGCGGGCTCGGTCGCGGTGTTCCGCACCAACGGCAGCTTCGCCGGCGAGGCGGCCGACGACCGCATCCTGACGATCAGCGGCGGCAAGGCGGCCTACATCGCCGAGAGCCGCTGGGTCGCGCCGGCCGTGGTGCTGTTCGACGAGGCCGTGGGCCAGGCGTTCGACGCCAGCCCCATCCGCCTGATCGCGCGGGGCCAGCAGGGGCGCTCGGCCTATGCCCTGCGGCTGGACGTGCGCAACTTCGAGGCCCGCTACGCCGGCGGATCCGATGCGGCGCCGACCGTGGTCGTGCGCGTGCACGCCGCGCTCAGCAGGTCGGACCAGACGATCGTCGGCGAACAGATCTTCGAGGCCAGCGTCCCGGCCGCCGACAACCGCGTCGGCGCGATCGTCACCGCCTACGATCGGGCCGTGCAGGACGTGCTGGGCAAGCTGGTCGCCTGGACCGAGAAGAGCGCGACCTAGTCTTCGATCCCGGCCAGCCGCTTGGCGGCCTGGACGGTGTTGGCCAGCAGCACGGCGACGGTCATCAGGCCGACGCCGCCGGGCACGGGCGTGATCCAGCCGGCCACCTGGCTGGCGGACTTGAAATCCACGTCGCCCACAACCTTGGTCCGGCCCTCGGCGGCCTTCACCGGGTCGTCGAACGGCACGCGGTTGATACCGACATCGATCACCGCGGCACCCGGCTTGATCCAGTCGCCCTTGATCATCCGCTGGCGACCCACCGCGGCCACCAGGATGTCGGCCTGCCGGCAGATGGCGGGCAGGTCGCGGCTGCGCGAATGGGCGATGGTCACCGTGCAGTCGGCCTGCAGCAGCAATTGAGCGACGGGGCGGCCCACCAACTGGGAGCGGCCGACGACCACGGCGTTGAGGCCCCGGAGATCGCCGACGGTCTCGCGCAGCAGGATCAGGCAACCGCTGGGGGTGCAGGGATAGAGGCCCGGCAGCCCGCTCGCCAACCGCCCGGCATTGACCATCGTCAGGCCGTCGACGTCCTTGTCGGGGCTCAACAGGGCCAGGACCGGCCGCGGGTCCAGGTGATCCGGCAGCGGCAGCTGCACCAGGATGCCGTGGATCTTGGGATCTTCGTTCAGTTCGGCGACGAGCCGCAGAAGCTCGTCCTGGGTGGTGTCGGCTGCCAGGCGATGGGTCACCGAATGCATGCCGGCGGCCAGCGACTGCTCGCCCTTCGAGCGGACATAGATCTGGCTGGCCGGATCGTCGCCCACCAGGACCACCGCCAGGCCCGGCTGCAGGCCATGCTTGGCCTGGAGCTCGGCGACCTCCTCAGCCACCTGGGCGCGCAGGCGCTCCGCATAGATCTTGCCGTCGATGATCTGGGCGGTGGCGTCGGCCATGGCGATTCCCGGGGCTAGAGCCCCGACTAGCCGTTCGGGCGCAGGCGCGCAACGCGCCGCCTAGCGCCGCCTCCGCCGCAGCCACGCCGCCAGCGCCCAGGCGTGGGACTCGCGATCCAGCGCCGCCAGGGCCTCGTGTGGCGCCATCCACTCCAGCGCATGGTTGTCCTCGGTCTTGAGCTCCGGCGCGGGCCGCACCAGGCGCGCGGCGAAGAAGACCCCGCGCGTGTTCACCCGACTGCCGTCCTCGTTGGTGAAGTAATGGTCCGCCCGGGCGATCTCGGCCTCCACGACCACCGCCAGGCCCGATTCCTCGCCGCATTCGCGCTGGGCGGCCTCCTGCGCCGTTTCGCCGGGATCGAGGCCGCCGCCCGGCAGGTCGAGCCGCCCGCCGCCGCCCGCGAAGGTCACGCGGACCACCGCGACAGCGCCCTCATGCTCGACCACGACGAAGGCCGCGGGGCGGTCCGGATAGCCCCGGCCGGGCGCGGGCTGGCCGAACTGCGGCGCGCGCATCAGTCGATCGCGTAGAACGCGGCGTAGGGGTCGGTCTTGCCAGACAGGATGTCGGTCACTGGGACGGGCCGCCATCCCACCGTCTGCCGGTCGGCCGCGCGCCAGGCGGTGACGATCAGATCGCGCAGCTCCGAGGCGCCGAGACCCAGCTGCCGGACCGCGAAGGTCTTGCCACGCGGATCGCCGGCCTTCAGGCCCCCGGCCTTCTCCATCTCGTAGAGCGGGATGACCTGGGCCCCGCTGGCGGCGAGGTAGGCGCCGACGTGCGGCATATCGAGGCCTGCGTCGATGGCGGCCAGCGGCCGCATCGCCTTTTCGACCTCGGCCTGGGTGACCGACTGGCGCACCAGGGCGCCCTCGAAGTCGGCATGCAGGGTGCGTGAGGTCGAGTAGCCGGCGGGGTTG
>Ga0068865_100002007_pt1 | contig 12010 bp, 3 predicted proteins | sample KBSMisM12_FD_75293 | JGI IMG/M metagenome (GOLD analysis project Ga0068865, IMG submission 75293) | Miscanthus rhizosphere microbial communities from Kellogg Biological Station, Michigan, USA - KBS Miscanthus M1-2 | ecosystem: Host-associated > Plants > Roots > Rhizosphere > Soil ...
AGCATCCGGCAAAAGTATCCCGTTCTGGCGGACGAGATTAGGGATATTCGGCTGCTCATACCGACTATCCGCAGTGCCGCAGCGAAACTCCTCGCAATCCTGACCCAGCAAGATCCCGCGCGTCCCGTCACCGACCTCGTCAACGTCGTCGTGGGAGCTGGCGCAAGCGCTCTGAGTGACATCTCGTGGATGGTTGACCGAACGCAAGAAGTTGTACTTCGCGTCATTAATGATCAGACGGTCAAGCCCGCTATTGACCTCCTCGACGACGAGCTCAATGCCTTTACACGATTTACCGAATCGACCGTTGCCTTCGCACGCGATTTTGGAAACGCTGTTGACGGAATCGTCGACGCGGCCATCACGAGGGTGGAGCAAACATTCGACGCGGAAGTTTCCCCGATGATCGCAGAGTGGTCGCAGAGGATTGATGACGCGGCTACTCCCGTTCGCAACCGCCTCGACGCGGTCCAGAAATCCGTCAATGCGGACTTCATCGCAGACCAATTCGAAGCAACAATCCTGAGACCCGCGCTGCAATCCCTGTTTGGCGTCATTTCGGACAAGGGGCTCGCTGACTACAAAACGCTTCGCACGCAAGTCGTCAATCTCATCAGAGAGACGAGCGACTATGCCCAGTCGCGTATCGATGACACGGGCACAGAACTTCTCGGCGCCGTGCGCGGGAAGCTCACGGATGCGTGCAACATCGTCAACACTGAGCTCGACAAGGTCGTTCAGACCCTCCGCGACTTCGAATCGCACTTAGAACAGCGAGCTCAGGCCATCGTAGCTGGCTGGGCGCAGCAGGTCCTCGACAATCTAAATAATTTCACGGTCCTTGAGCAGGTCGTCGAAGGATACGCGGACGCAATCCGAGGTCTCACCAACGAGGTCGCCACTTCTTACGCATCGGCAAGGGGCTATGCCAACAGAGTACTGGAGTCTGCCGGCAACCTTGGAGCGGGCGGGATTGGCGCTGCGCCCGGGAACATCCTTCGTTTGTATGCGGCTGCCGCTTCGGCGCCGGCATTGCCCAACCTCGACTTCGCGCGCGAGCGGCTGGGCTACTACTACAAGCAGCTCAACAACATCATCGATACCACGCCGGTTGAAGCATGGTTCGGACGACTTGGCGATGAGCTCAAAGCACTGGGACTAAGCCTTCCCTTCCGACAACTCGGTGATTCTATTCTGCCGGACGATCTCTCGAAGTTCGATATCAGCCGCATCTTCAAGAACTTCAGCGGCATGAAACTCGACAACCTCTTTCGAGGTTACAAGCTGCCTACAGGCGCTACCGAGGCGATACGGATCTCGCACGCGTTCGATAAGACTCAGGCGCGCGCTTGGGTCGAAATTGACATTGATCTTCCGATGAGGGAACGGAAGGCCATGTTCTCTGTCGGGCCTTTCGAACTCGACTACGTCAACAGCCGCTTCATCGCGACTGTTCGGCTTGAGGCGTCCAAAGATACCAACACGGTTGACCAGGTTGGGCGTGCGTCACTGACGACGGACCTGGAAGCCGTTGTCTCCGGTCAGACGATGGTGGCCTTCCAGCAAGTCGGTATCCACTATGAGAAGTCGAGCGGCATTAAGGTTGACTTCGATCCCAAGAAGATCCGCCTCAACGCGATCTTTCAGTTCATCCAGGACACCCTGGGGTCGCTATTCCCCGACGAATTTGGTGGGTTAAAAATCATCAAAGAGTCCGGAATTCCAGTCGGTGTCGAGCACGAATTTTCGATGCCTCCCATCAGTCTCAACTACGCAACGAGTGGTGTGAGCAACATCGTCATCCACAACCGCTTCGGGCTCGTTGCCTTCCCCGAGTTCGTCATTTACGACCGTTTTTCGCTAAGCCGCCCCGAGCTTCCTTTCATTTTTTCTATTTTCATCATCGGCGGAACCGGCTACATCACCGTGGACTCCGAATATCACCCGTTCCAGAGCGACAAGGGGCTCATGGTAACGGTCGAAGCGGCGGCCGGCGGGTCGGCTCAACTTGGGTTCGCGTTTGGTCCCGTCACCGGACAAGTGCTGATCACGCTCAGTGTTGCTCTGGCGTACAAGAAAGTATTCAACGGGCCTGGCGGTGGTTTGACCGTATCGCTCGTGCTCCTGATCGCGGGCAACGTCGACATCGGAGGCATCGTTACGGTCTATATCGGGCTCTTGCTTCGCCTTTCGTATCAGGGCGATGGGGCCATCGACGGAACGGGCACGCTTAACGTCACTGTGCATATCACGCGTTTTTTCAAAATCGAGGTGTGCGAAGAGGTGCAGTACCGCCTTCGCGGAGGGCAGTCTCAGACCACCGCATCAAGTCAGGTCGGCGTCGAGATCGACAAGTCGACCCTCGATGATGCCAAGAGTAAAGCCGACAAACTGCTGAAAGCCCGAGGCTAATTATGAGCGATACGATCGTTTGCACGGCTGTCCGCCAAGCGGCTGCGTTCGCGCAGATAACTAACGGCTTCTCGGTCGCGCTCAGCCTCAACCTGGACTGTCGCAAGCCTGAGGCCGATCCGAAAGCCCACTTCCACGCATTCCTGACCGCGTTGCCAGGAGCGACTTTCCGCGTGTTTCGCCTAGAAGCCAACCCCTTGCCCCCGCCCCCCGATCCACTGCCTTATCCGACGTGGCCACTGAAACCGACCGCGTGGGCAGCGACGGCTGAGGCGGCATCAGGAGCTACCCCTATCGTAGGGATCATCAACTGGCTGGAGCGTCGGGGAAGCACCGATGGTAACCCGGCACCACAGGATTTCTGGCTCACCGATCCCGGCGATGATCGAACGACGCTCCGTTGGACGGAACTTAAGGCGACGCATTTTCTGGGCTCATCTCTTTGCTGGCCGGCGCCCCTTCCACAAGACGCGGGACTCGTGCGTCTCCTTTCCATCACATCGCAAACGGAGGTGCTGCCCGACGACCTCCTGATCGTCGTTCCATTTCTTTCCGGTAATCCAGACGACTTCAAACCCGAGAACGTTTCGTTCGAAGAGGGTCTTCTCCGCTTCACTTACGAGGCAGGCGGCGGTTTCGGCAACGCCAGCGCAGAAATTCGTCTCATTGACGATGCTGCTTCGAAGATCTCGAACAGTCTCATCGACGCCACGAACGGCTTCCTGATAACGCCTCCAGAGAACGAGGTCGCCGATTCGGAGCGCGTGGCGCTTCTCCTTGATCGCATTCAGAACCGCTCCGCGTCGGCGTTCTGGGCGTTTCCACCTCTTCAGGCAATCGCGTGGTCGGGCAATGACAACGTTGGACGCCTCGTCTGGAGAGCCATGAATGGACTAGCCGCGCTGCTGGATCCAGTTCTTCTCTCACTCTTGATGCCGCAGCCGGAACTCAATAGGACCGCGCAGGTTCAGCAGGGCCCGTTCCTGGCGTCACTCGTCGCCTGCATACCTTCGGTTGTAAAGACAGTCGATACCTCGAACCTCGCTCCCTTTGTGCGCGACAGGCTCCAGCAACAGTTTTGTCGGATCGATGAATCGAACGATGCGCAGCGAGAGGCGATCGTCCGGCTGCTCGCCGATCTTCTAAAGATCGTCATTCCGACAAATCTCAAGGACACCATTACCAGGGAGAGCGTGAATGCCGCTACGGGTATTCTTCCTTTGCTTGTATGGGCCTATGCCAGAGAAGCACCCGATCACCTGACGGACACGTGGTCCCAGTGGGCGAGCTCACGGTTCCAGTCTCTGGAACTCACCCTCAGCAACGAATTGAACGGCGCGGCTCAAGCGCTTCAGTCAGAAGACCGTATCGAGGGGATTGTTCTTCGGCTCTTCGAGAGGACAGGGCTTTTCGACGGCGCGGGAACTACGGGTGGCGAGTTAGCGAAGTCGCCTTGTACGATTCCGCCCATCGGTGACGACAACGCGAAGATCGCCATTGCTTCCTTCAAGCGCTTTCTCGCCGAAAACTTCAACGGCCTTGACGCCGTTCGACACGTGCAGGGGCGCCTTTTTGAGCGCCACATCGTCGCCACGGCGGCTTTCAACACGCCCGGACGCTGGGGAGAAGACGATCTTGGCAAGGTGATGCGAGCGGGCAAGTGGTTCGCGCGGAGAATTAATCCGCCGGTCGCGGGTGCGTTCGATGCGATCGGGAAGTGGTTGCCTCTCTATGCAAAGGACGCCCTTCCGGCCAACGATCTCATTTCGCTCACGGGCGGCGCGGCAGGCGACAAGGGTACCCTCGCGGACGATTACGCTCAGGTCTGTGATGATCTGCTCGCCCCCGACGGCTCTCGCCGCTTTGTACCACTCCATGCCCCCGAAAAACTTCGCTTGCAGATCGCTGTCGACAATGATGCCGATGATTATGAACACTTCGCGCAGGCCTATCGCGGCATCTGCGTGCTCCTGCGCCGCGCTGGAGAATCCTGGAGCCACTGCAACCTTGCCGAACTTGATTTCTATGATCGGCACGCGAACGACGATCTCTACAAGCCCGTCAACGACCCCGCGGATCCCAACCAGGGGCTGATTTCGGCAATGCCATTGGACCCGGTTCTCATCGACGGCCAATGCCGGTTGTTTCTTGAATTCGATGGTCACCCGTTCTCCTCGAAGGCGTTCGTCGACACGACGGCCAACCAGACGTCGAACGCAGCGCCCGCTTCCCCCTACCGCTTCGAAGATCCGGCGCGCGACACGCTCGACCACTTCTCTTTCGGCGCCGTGCCAACTCTCGCTTACGGGGAAACCTACGAAGCGGCAGCCTTTGTCGTCAGCAAGGGTGGTGCGCTACCGATCGCTCTCGGCGCTCGACCTCGTTCCCCATGGCTGCCTTCGAACAATCCCCACGTGCCAGATCCGGCGGGGCAGACAAGGTACACACGTTCATACCCCTATCGGCGCTCGACTGCCGTCGGGCGAACGGGTCTTGAGGAGCGCGTTCCGCCGGGATCCGCGAAGCGCATTGGCGTCGGCATCGATGACGTCCAGCCGCTCTTTCGGGACTATCCACGCCTCGGCATGAGTTCCTCCGAGTCGGGATTGGCCGTCCTCGATATTCTTCGAAACGCGGACGGAACGGGCGCGGCAGGACTTCCTGCGGCTAACGAGTCTGTCATCATCTCCTTGGATAACCTCTGGTGGTGGGGAGCCCAAGACCACGCAGCCGGCACACTGCAGCTCGCGTTCTACGGTCAATCCAGTCCACGCCCCACGGGCGCATCGGGTCATACCAACCGCGACGATCCCCTTGTCCCCGCTTTTAGCGTTGCGTTCCCCTCTGCGACGGTGGATACAAAGCTTCAAATCGAAGTGCGCGCCGAGGCGGACGCGCAAAACGTGAAGTTGACGTTTGACGTGCGGGTCAACGGAGAGTCGACTGGACCGCAGAGCGTTTCAATCGCGCCACTCCCATCGTTTTGGCTACGCCTCACGATGGTTGCCGCAGACGCGAGCCGGCCCATTTCTCTGAGCCTTGCGGATCCCGCTGCAAGCCTGGGTGCGAGCCGAACGGCAACGAGCGTTTCAACGGAGAGTCTCCTCCTTCTTGCACCCTCAAGGGGAAATGGAGCGCCCGAGTGGAAACCGCCATACACGACGGGCGTAATTGCCGACGTCACGCTACCGCGCATGGGATTCAGCGATCTCGACCGATGGCTCAGTAACGAGGACCTTTTCGCCGACGCAGCTACACTTGATCGCTCGACCCCCCCCAGCGCAGAGGACAAACAGCGTCTTGGCGATTTCTTCTCGGTCTTGATGACGGCTTACATTGCTCGGAATGCACACAAGAACCTCGGCGCATTGCTGGACCGATTGCCCGACCTTGCCGTCGACCGATTGCTCTTCGAGATAACCCCTCTCGACGCGCTCTACAGCGAGCCGCGCACGGTTACCTCGACCTTCGCACCCGGCAATACAAACCCTTTGTCCCAAGTCGTCGAAGTGTCCACCTTGGGAAAGCGCGTGCGCGATCTCGGTGGCGATGCCAGCAACCTTGAGCTTATTGCGGCCAACTTGCTGAGGTTGAGCAACGCATGCTCCATTCGCCTTCAGATGGCCTCGCACGACGGCGATTTGCTCACCATTTCGAAGGCGCCCTTTCCGGACAGCGACGCACTCATCACCGTCAAAATCCCGCGAGGCATGGTCGCCCGCCTGACGATCCGACCGATGGTGCGTGCCTCGCACCTGGAAGGCAGTACTCCGGTTTTTAATTCTGAAATGGCGAGCCTCGCCACAGAGAAGCGTAATGGGTACTACATTTTTGAAGGTGTTTCACTTGCCATCGAGTCAATGCTTGGCGCTCTCGCGAGCGCTGCACCTAGTCCATGGCAGGACCAGATCGTCGAAGGACGTTGCCACAGCTGGGAAGACCTAGTGGCTGGAGCCGTAACGGTTCAATCGTCTGGAATGGCGCGAACTTACGACCTCGTTGCAAATCCTTCTCGGATCCAGAAGTTGCCGCATGGCTGGCGCTGGCGCCAACTCGCCAAGATCGACATAGACACTCAGCGATGGCGCTTCACGGGAAAGCCGATCTACTCCTGGCTCAATCCAACGGCAGGGATTGACGCCGCGGAGCCACCCCGTGTTGCCATCGAACAGCACTGGACGCCTCAACGAGGGGACATTGCTGACTTCGAGCGCCAATGTTTTTTTGACCGTGATGATGCCGATGTTGATACACAAACGATGCTTCTGCATCCAAGCGGCGACACCATTTTGCAGTCGTTTCCCTGGGAGCAACCTTCCGCCACCTACTTCCGACACAGGCTCTGGGCTCGCAGCCGCTATGAGGGGGCCCTCCAGGCAGGTGAGATCGCGCGGCAGCGTGCCTGGGGAGATGACGATTCTAAGGAAGATCCCGACGCTCAACACGCTCGCTCGTGGATCCGTGTCGCCATGCTCGCTGACCGCACGCGACTGCAACTCGCTCGGCCCCAGCTTCGCGCTCTCATTCCTCTTACGCGCTCGCCATCCACGGTTCCGGGGGCCATCGCCGCCGCAGCGCCCGTCATGGCGGTTCTCGATGAGCGGCCGTTCGCCCATGGCGGCCTGGCTGACCGAATCCTGCCCGAAATACGAACGGGTCTGGGGTATGTACTACCGCCGGAGCCCGGAAAACTTGAGATCATGGATGCGCGTAAGGAGTTCGGGCCAGATCCTCGGCTCACCTATACACCGACGTCCGAGACCGATGCGAGTTCGATGACTCTCGTCGCCGAAGGCCCCATCGGATTGACGTTCGATACCGATACCGTACGAAATCCGGCGTTCGCAAACACCGCGCTGATTCTTCATCCATTGCGCATGAGCAAGGATGGCGCAGGCCCCTCCGAGCTCGAAGAGCATTTTCTCAGCGTAGCGCTACGTCGATTTCTGGATCCAAACTGGCTTGCCGGAAGTTTGACCACTACACGTTCAATTGCCGAATCACTCTGGATCGGTCCTATCTCCGATGCTTCGTTCAAGCTTGGAGCGGTCGGAAGCGAAGTCCCACTCGTCAGTTTGTCGCAGGACGGAGAATACTGGGTCGTTCTATTCGATCCTAGGCAGCTCGACTCGCCCCGGGTCGTCGACGGGACTCCGAAAGCAGAGGATGGGGCGGCGGATCCAATTGTTCAGCACAATGTCCTGTGCCGAGTTCACCGCGACGCGGCGAAAGAGTTTGTGTTTCTTCATTCGCCCCTTGAGAAGGGCCGTGCCGCACTTTCAGTGCTCGCTGTGCCTACCACGAATGCGGGAGACCACGCACTACTCGCGGGCTCCGGCAATCAGCCGATGGTGATGGCGAGTATCGAATGGCAAGTGTTGCCGGGCGCCGTCGAGCTTGAGATCACCGGCAACTCGAGGCCTAACATCAGCCTGACCTCGTCAAGTCCAACAACCCTCATGAACTGGACGAGGACTGGCCGAAACTTCGATGCGTGGTTTGCGAGCGACGGCAAGACGTTCTCGCCGCATCATTTTTCGATGGTGTCGGCGAGTCGCAAAGCGAAGTCCTTCGTCTATGTAGCGGACACGAACGGCGCAAGTCGGGAAATCCATTTCGTGCCTGAGCGAAGCCAGTATCCCAACCCGCTCCATGTTCAGCGCCATCTTGCGGGCATCGCGACAAAAAATGCGCCGGGTCTGGGGCGTCCCGTTGAGATCTTCGACTCGACTTTCCGATTGCTGGGAAGCGATCTGCCGCTGTTGAAGGAAGCTACTTCGATCCGTCTTGTCGAATTCGAGACGCCGGCCCGTCCTCTCGTGTTCGCGGGCCATATCGATGACTTCAGCAAAGCACGCTTCGATCTTTATTCGATTCTGCGCAATGGACCATTCCCGTCCGGTCTTAGTCTTTTCATGCGCCTGCTCGGTGGCGAAGCGCTCAACGCGAACCTGCAAGCGCTTGTTTTCGATCTCGCGTTCGTACTTAGAGACGGCGCCCCAGAGAAGAAGGTTCGCATAACAGTAACGAACAAAAACCCCGCGCTCATCTGGCAAGCTCTTTCGCTGTCCGTATTGATCTCACCCACGGTCGCATCGAACGGAGTAGCGATATACGAGGGCGGTAGCACGGAAGCTCTGGTGATTCCGTGCGACCCGCCAAACGCCACGGTGTCTTTGAAGGATGTGCTGGCGCTGGAAGTCAGACCTCAGTCCATCACAAGCGCCGTACCGGGCGCTACAGAGTTCTGGACCGACGTGTCGATCCTGACATTGCCGAATACTGATGGACCTCAGAGCCCAAGCGACTTCACGTTCGACTGGTTCTTTACGGGCGGTAACCCATCCTCCCCCGTACAAGCTGTCACGGCATCCGGACTCCAAGACATGGTCGAAACGCAAGCCCGAATCATCGCGGTCTCGCCGCCGGTACCGATCCGCGATTGAGACGGTCTAGGCAGCGGGATGAATGACCAAGCCCGGCGACATCGACTTGCAGAGAGTCTCTTTCCGCTATTCGTAGAGACCAATGTAGATTGGGTCGCCCTTCGTTTTCGCCCGTCGGGATCATCTCGCCGAGCTACCCTATTTGGGCTGGCTCGCGAGTTGTGCTCCATAAGGTCGGCATGTCCAAACCTTTCGATGTGATCATAGCCACTATTTGATCGCGCGCCACCTTTTCGAGCTGCAGCTCGCCGCCGAGGCGGCTTGCGTCTTTCCCATTGACGCGTCGCTGTCCAAATCGTCCAAGTACAGGAAGATGATGAGATCATTGGAGCAATTCGGCAAAGTAGTAAATAGTAAGAGTGGTACGCCCCCTTTCATAGACTGTTTCGGCTAGCCGTTTAAGGCTGTCCTGTCGAACGCGATGGGGCTAACGCCGCCGAGGTGTCCGTGCCGACGCTGCCGGTTATAGAACACCTCACTACTCCCCCCCGTTGCGCTTACGGAACTCGCGCCATCGACGAGCGAGTGCGTCCGCACTCGGCGCGTAGGAACTGCCCCCCATCGGCAGTCGAAGTCGCGCGGACTTATGCAACCGATCGTAGGGGGCCAATCGCGCGGCTGCCCCGATGTGTATCAGGCGGGATCTCGGATCGATCCCAAGGAGGTCTACATCGAACAGCGCATGCAAGTCGGATCGCAGCAGGAGGCCGTTTTGCGGACTATGGGAATCGCCTTCGGCGTATGTGTCGATGTGTGCTCCCTCGAGCACAGCCTCGATTACACACCCCGAAATTGCGCACTTGCCACCATAAATTCCGAACATCTGAGCTCTGAAGTCCGCTTGACCGTCACGCGCAAGTACCTCGGCTCGGCGCGTCCGGGGCCTGCGTGACTCCTTGACGTATTTCTTCTGGGGCCCGAAGACGTAATCTGAAGCGGTAGCTGCCCCGGTCCACCACTCCTTTTTTCCTCTGGCCTTCCAGTCGATCGAAGTAACCGACTCCCTCTTGGAATCATCGAACGTGATTTGCATCCTCCCGATCTCACATCCTCTCTTCTTGTTGAGTTTTTCGAACCGCTCGTAGTCAAACGTCGCTTCTGTTCGGCTAACGATGAGTTGGCAAAATGCCTGTGCACGGGCTCTTCCGCGAAGCGGCCCCATGCTGTGCGTATACGGCTCAAATCGTCCTTCTTTTGCGAGATCGGACCAAGGAATGAGATCGTCCCAAGAGTCGTCGGCCCAGCGGACTACCAGATATCCATCTTTTGCCATGTGCGCTCCATCGTAGGCGCGGGTTCGGCGTGTCACCGTTCACGATATGGATGTCTCCTCCTTGAGGCCTCAGGTCGACGCGGCCTCGTCCGCGTGTCGTGCCAACGCGGCATTCAGGTCGGTCAGCCATTGGTCGAAACCGTCACACTCCACACTCAGGCGGATGTTCGACTCAACGGGTTTGAAGCCTAGGTCACCAAAGAAGCCTGCCAATGCCGGGAAAACCTCAATCCCGGCCAGTGCCGCCGACGCACAAAACTCTTTGTCCCAATGAAATACCATCAGCTTCAAGACATGGCCGTCGACCCGACATTGAATGCCTATTGCAGGCTGATTAAGACTATCGGTCGTGGGCACGTAATCGAGCTTGATCTGGTTCAACTGATCAGCGCGCTTTAGGTTGCGCAGATACGTCGCATACGACGACAACTCCAAGTGAGCGCCGTTAAGTTGCGTACGTTTGAGCAAATAGATGAGTTCGCCCTCGACTCGGATGCGTCGATCCTCGCAGTAGTCGATCATCTCCGGGTACTGGATCAGGGCCGCACGCCATGATTCCACTTCGTCAGCGCGACTGATAATAGCGTCGAGTTGTGGGTCCAACGGCTGCCGAGGATCCAAGCTCGCCCACAACTGGCAGAGCAAGTCACGCTTCTTCGGAGATGTGCCTCGCAAGAAGCGTTTCCAGCTTCCTTCGTCAGTAGCAGCATCCGTCAAGAAAGTCCGGTTCCTTCCGAACGGCATGAGATAGTCGCCTAGAGCAAGCAGCGCTCGCTCCCAACGAGCTTGAGAAAGCGATCTGAGTCCGTTCGAAGCAAACATCTGCTCAGCCAAAAGGAGATTGTGGAGAAAGCGGGACTGGTGGTGCTCATGCTCTGCGAGATCCCAGCTGGATGGCGCCGACAGCTGAGCGGCTGTGACGACGCCTGCGAAGGCCAATAGGAACTCAATCTGACCGCGGAAGTAGGGGTGACCTTCCGCACGATCGATCAGCGGTCGCCAACTCGGCTGAGCCGACAGCAATCGTGCTTTCAGTATCTCCTCTGCAACTTGTTGCTCACTGAACCCCGTCAAGGCCACCTCAGGGTCTGTGAGGAAACCTTCGATATCGAATGCGTGGGCAGCCAGCGCGTTCAGGCCCGCGAAACTCCTGCGCAACTCGTCGACGCGGTTGTAAGCGGTATTGACCGAGAGGTTGCCGACCACTCGCATCCACCTCTCGCAGGCGATCCCATCAATCCTCCCCTCGCTGAGCCTGATCATCGCCGCGTACGCCGCCAGCTGAACTACCGTCGTGTACGGAAGGTTTCCTCCGAACTTCGCGATTCGCTCGAACGTCGCTCTTTCGTCAAAGTGAGCCGGCGTACTCATCACAGTATTCAAACGACCACTGTCACTGCTCCACAGATCCAGAACCCACACGAAGGTGTGAGTAAAACGCTCATCGAGCCAGTCTTTCGCGTGAAACTCCGAATAAGTGGGCGTGGACTGGCGTAGTGCAGTGACGTCGTTGATGAAGCTCGCCTTGTCAGGATCGCGACTAACGAGTGCAACTGCGCGAATAACATTCATCAGGGCGGCGTCATAGGAATCAGACTTTGCGTCGCGCATCGTCCAGAACAGATCAGCCCAGACCGTGTCCAGACGGCGCGACACATAGTCTGCCGCGGAGAACGGTTGCCCTGCCAAGTTAAAGCGTAGACTTGGAAACCTTGCCACGAGTTCTTGCTCATACCGCGCCTTGAACGTTTCGAACTGCGTGAGCGGCTTTCCACGCGCGTTCATCTTGATATATAGGTCGTCGGACAGCCCAAAGTTTTCGAGATCGAGCAGCTGAAACGTTATGGCTGGAGTTTCGAGGTCAAACAGACGTTGAAAT
>Ga0068865_100002014_pt1 | contig 11993 bp, 9 predicted proteins | sample KBSMisM12_FD_75293 | JGI IMG/M metagenome (GOLD analysis project Ga0068865, IMG submission 75293) | Miscanthus rhizosphere microbial communities from Kellogg Biological Station, Michigan, USA - KBS Miscanthus M1-2 | ecosystem: Host-associated > Plants > Roots > Rhizosphere > Soil ...
ACCAGGTCGTCGATGCGTGCGATGTGCAATTTCACTGCGCGCAGCGATACGAGGAAACCCGGCGCGGCGATCTTTCCAGCGCGCTGTGCAAGCAACCCGCCGTGCACGGCCATCGCCTGCGCGGCGTATTCGCACAGATGCACGCTGCGCAGCACGCCCTCGCTGCGCAGCGGGTTGTCGGCGCGGCGATGCGATGCGCTGGCTGCATGGATTTTCTGCTCGTCCCATTCGACGACGGCGTCGAGTAGGCACATCGTGCCGCGATGCGGGATCAGCTGCTGCCAGTGTTGACGTTCCATCCGTCCGCTCTCGATGAAAGTGCGGCCATGGCTGGCCGCTTTTCGATTTTCGCCATCAATGATCTTCGACATCATATCCTTCGACGTCAGGGACGATGTCTTGCCATCTGCGTGGACAGGCAGAAATGAAAGCCGACGCCGAGTGCGACAGTCAGCCCGATAGCGCGCAGCACCGGGGTGGTCGAAGTCGCCAGCAAACCGAACACGAGGATCGCCGAGCCGACACAGATCAGCGTCGCGTGCAACGTGCGCCGTTCCTCGGCGGCATCCCCAGTGTGGCGTTCGAAGAACAGTGCGTAATGCAGGCCGAGTCCCGCCGCCAGCGTCAGGGCAACCAGATGGAACAGCGACAGCGAAACGCCGCTGGCGCGCAGCACGGCGAGCGCGAGCAATGTCGCCAGCGACATCGGCGCGATGACGTGCCAGGCGCGGCGCACGTCACGGAAAGCGATCGTAACCGCCGCCGCGAGCATAAGCAGTGCGACGATCAGCGCCTTGCCGATGCGTTCGCGGTAACTCGCCACCAGTGCTTCTGACGACGCTTTCAGGTCGAGCAGGCTGACGCCGCCGCCGAGCGCGCCGATGGCAGCGGCGAGCTTGTCCGCGTCGTGCACGCCGTTGAGCGTCGCCAGCGCTACGCTGCGGCCGTCGCGCCGGGCCAGCATCGCCTGCAGGCGCGCGCCGAGCAGCGAGGACGTGAACGCCGGCGGCGTCAGCAGCGGCAGCGTGCGCGCCTTTTCGACATCGTCGATGAACGGCGTGAATAGTCCGGGCTGGAATGGAAGGTCGCGCTGCGCCGCGGCCAATGCCGCTTCGAGCACGGCGCGATCCGGCAGCTTGCCCTGGCGCCCGCGCTGCGTCGCCAAGCTCGGCAGCCAGCGGCTTGGCAGTTCCACATCGTCGACCAGCCGGTCCGCTTTCCATTTTTCCACTTGTACATCGATGCCTTCGGACAGCATGAGCAGCTGCTCGTCGTCGGGCGCATCCAGAACGAGCAGATAGCGGATGTCCGGAGCGCCGAGCGCGTTGCGCAGTTCGCCTTCGCGCTGCAGCAGCGCCGGCGGCACTGGCGTCAGCGCGGCGAGGTCGTTCTGCCAGAACGGCGCCGGCGCGATCCACAACAGGCCGAACGCCAGGATCAGCACGGCCCACGGCAGCCAGCGCGGGCGCGGCAGGCGATCGAGTCGCGCGCGCGCGCGTTCGAGCCACGCGCCGGTAGCCACGTCGGTGAACTGCGCCGGCATCGTCGCCGGCAGCAGCCAGCGCGTCGCGGCGCCGGCAACGAGCAGGCCGACGATCGTGAACGACGCCAGCTGCTGCAGTCCGCTGACACCCGAGGCGTAGAACGCGAGGTAGGCGATGCACGCGGACACGATCGCCAGGCGCAGCAGCGGCCAGACTCCGGCCAGGCTTTCGTCGACACTCGTGCCGGCGCGGCGGTGGCTGAACACGCGGATCGGATATTCCTGCGCGACGCCGAGCAAGGTGAAGCCGAAGGCGAGCGTTATGCCGTGGATCGCATGAAACGCCAGTGCCGTGGCCGCCATGCCGGCGACCGCACCGCTCGCGATCGGCAGCGCAACCAGCGCCAGCGCGCCCGGGCTGCGGTAGGCGAACAGCAGCAGGATCAAGAAGCCGAGCGTGCCGATCGCGCTGAGCCACTCGGCTTCGGCGCGTGTGCGTGCGCTGACGATGACGGCGAAGTAGCCGGGCCCGCTGATTTCCAGATGCGCACTGCCCGCGTCTGGCAAACCGGCGAATGCAGTGTTCAGCGCGTCGATGGCATCGCGCTGCGCGGCAGGATCGAAGCCGGCCGCGCGCGTCTGCACGAGCAACAAGGCCTCACCGCGCGCGGCAAACCAGACGCCGTCGCGCAACTCGGGACTGTGGGCCGGCGTCCAGCGTTGCGCCAACACCAGCGTCTCGAGCGTCGGATCGTTGGCCAGCAGTGGCTTGAGCAGATCCGCGCCGGGCGAACCCAGATCGGCCAGGCGCTGCTCCAGCTGGTCGTGCAGGAATGGCGCATCGAAGGCGGCGTGATCGAGCGTCGGCGACAGCAAATAGCGATACGGCAGCAGTGCCGGATCGAGCACGGACAGATCGGTTTCGCCGTTGAGCACCTGCGTGAACCGCGCGTCGCCGTGCAGTTTCGCTGCGAACTCGTGACTCGCGGCGGCGGCACGCTCAGGCGTTGCTGCCGAAATGGCGAGCAGAAGCAGACGCGACGCCGGGCCGTCGCCGATCTCGTCGAGCAGCAGTTTCTGCTCGGCGGTCTGCGCCGGCGGCATGAAGCTGCGCAGGTCGTTGACGACGACGAGGCGGCGCTGCACGACCACCGCCAGCACGATCAGCGCGGCCAGCCACAGCGCGGCAACGCCGAAACGCCGCGCCGATGTCATGGAGCCGCGTTCTGGCACAACGTGGCGAGCGCGACTGCTGTCGGCGGCTCGCCGACGGCCGCCGTCGCCAGCGGGCCGAGCAGCATGACGCTCGAGTCGCCGTCGCTCTGCTGCAGCGAGAAACAGTACGGCTCCGTTGCACGGCCGTCGACGACGACGCTGCGCAGATGTTTCGCCAGCTCGGTAACACGTGGCGTCAACGTCAGGCGGAAATTTTCGCCGTTCTGCGTCGCCTCGATCGTGTAGTACTGCGCGAGCTGCTGCGCGTCGCCGCCGAGCAGCGCGCTGAACGCGGCGAGCAACGCCTGCAACTCCGGCGCGCGTTCGAGCGAGAATCGCTGCAGCGGCTTGCCGTTGCGTTGCACCTCGACCTTGCCGTGGGTGATCGTCGTCGTCTCGCGGTATGGCCGATCGACACGCTTGCCGAGTTCGCCGGCGCCGCCGTAATGCAACTCGCCGTGCAGCACGAGCGGCTGCTTCAACACGTTGACGAAGCGCACCTCGGTGTAGGCCGTGTCGGCCGGCGCAGGGCGCGCCAGGCGCCCGATCAGCGCGGCCGTCTCAGGCGTCGGCGCGAACGTCGGCGCGGACGCCGGCGACGGGCTCGCGGCGAGCAGTGCCGGGATCAGTGCGACGATGCCAGAAATCATAGAGATTGAACCAGTTGTAGGGTGCCAGGCGCGTGTAGTGCTCGAGCCGCGCCGCATAGCGCTGCGCCCACTGCCCGAGTTCCCGCTCGCGCGTCGCGCGCTGCAGGCGCAGTTCGTCGGCGAATGTCTCGAAGTATAAATCGTAGCGGTTGCCGCCGCGGTACAGGCCGATGCACAGCACGACCGGTACATCGAGCAACGACGCGATCAGATACGGCGCGACCGGAAATCCCGCGCGCGCGCCGAAGAATTCGACTTCGCGCAAGCCCTCGCCCGGGCGCGCACGGTCGCCGAGCAGGCCGATCAGCGCACCTTCGCGCGCCGCAGTGTGCATGGCCAGCGCAAGTTCGGCCGGGTCCGCGCCGGCATCGATGATGTTCGCGGCGATCGATGGATTGAGCGCGTGCAGCGTCTCGTTCAAGCCGGGCGTCTGCTTGCGGTCCATGACCACGCAGATGCGCACGTCGGGCCGCTGCTCGCCGAGCGTGCGCAGGATCTCGAAGCTGCCGACATGCGCGCCGAGCAGCAGCACGCCGCGGCCCCGATCCATCTGCGCGTGCAGCTGGTCGAGTCCTTCGATGCGCACGTCGAAGCGGCGGAACGACTCCGACAGCAGGAACGCGCGGTCGAGGATGGTCGCCGAATAGATGTAGTGGTGGCGCAGCACTTCCCACCAGTGCGCCGGCCGGCCGAATGCGCGGCTCAGGAACGCGCGCGAGGCGCGCCGTTCCGGTCCGCGGCTGAGGAAAAAATACAGCGAGGCAGGCGCCAGCAGGCAGCGAGCGGCGCTGCGGCCGACGCGCCGTACGAGCGCCACGGAAAACGTGATGATGCCGCGCGTGCCTATTTCCGGGCGCTCGCTCCAGTCCTCGCTCACGGCGCTGCCACAATGTTGCCGCTGGCGATCATGGCGGAGCCGATCGCGATGCTGAATCGTATACTTTTGCCGTCGTCGCTCAGGAGCAGTTCCGCCTTTTCGTCCGGCAACAACGGACGCAGGAATTTAACCTGCGGCAATCCGCCGATGCGCTGCCCGCGCCAGCGCTGCAGCGCGGACTCCACACGGTCGAGCAGAACGACGCCGGGCACGACCGGCGAGCCGGGGAAATGGCCCGGCAGCGCCGGATGTTCGGCGCCGATGTGCAGGGATTCCCGATGTTGCATGTTGCTCATGACAGGTTTCAGGCTGGCGGCTGTACGCGTTGCAGAGCATCGCGGCTTTCCCGGCGCGAGGCAATCAGCATGCACATCAGTCCTCCAGCGCCGCCGGCCACGCCAGCAGCACGCCACGCAGAAAGGCCGGCAACGAACGTTGCGGCGCCTGCGGCAGCAGCCGCGGGCGCAATGCGAACTCGACGAGCAGGAGCGCGGCCACGGCCGCAGGCAGGATGACGATGCCGAACAGGCGTGCGTCCGGCAGCCACGGCCAACGCCCAGGCAAAAACCATGCGTGCGCCGCGAGCAGCAGGCCGATCAATGCCAGTGCACCCTGATAGACGGCCCACAGCGCGGTCAGGCGGCGCGCATAATGATCGATCGCCGGCTCCTGCAGCATCGGCGCGCCATCCATGGCGGCGATCATGCGCGCGATCAATGGCCGGCGGCCGCGCGCAAGCGTGCGCGCGAAGATCCAGGCGATCAGTGCGGCAATCAATGCCGGGGTCAGTGCCAGTGCAGCCTCGCCGTAGCCGAGCAGCAGCGGAACCAGCGCAACGGCAGCCATGCACAGCAGCGCCACGCGTAACGCGCGCGTGCCGGCGGCCAGGGCGAGCAGCACGGCAGGCAGGCACAAACCGCGCAGCAGCGCGCTGTCGAGACCAGCGGCAAGGATTGCCAGCGCAACGACGCCGAGCCACGCGACGATGCGCAGCACGGATAACTACGGCTGGCGATGCTGCTCGATGTGCGTCGCCAAGGCGCGCAGCGAGCCGAAGATGCGCTTGTTGTCCGCGTTGTCCGAGCGCAGCGCAAAGCCGTAGTGCTTGGAAACGGCCAACGCCAATTCCAGTGCATCGATCGAGTCGAGACCCAGGTCGCCGCCGAACAGTGCGGCTTCCGGATCGATGTCCGCCGCAGAGATGCTTTCCAGATTCAAGCTGCCGACGACAAGCTCCGCGAGCTCGTGTTCCGCAGGTGTTTGCTGCCCCATGTTTCCCTTCCGTAATGCCGGCTGTTCACTGTGGCGGCTGTGACGCAGTGTATCATGCGGGCCGCTGCAACCCGGTTCATGAAAAGTGCGTTTGTCCACAATGACAGAATCTTCCTTTTCCGCAGACGTCGAGGTCCGGCTCCCGGAGCGATCGGCCATCGAGCATCTGCCGCCCTTGCATGTGCGCTATGAGCGCTGCGGGCTGGAATCGCTGTTGTCGGCGGCCGATGTTCTCGCGGTGATCGGTTTCGGCACGGCTGCGCCAGCCCATGTCGACGACCCGCGCTATTTGCACGTGCCGCTGCAGCCGGTCGCCGGCTCGGCACCGTTCGAAGTCTGGCGCAGCAGCGGCGCAGTGCGCTGCGGCGGCGACGCGCAGGTGCGCTGGGCCGGCAATGGCGACTACACGTTTGCCGCGGTGGAAATCGACGAGGCGCAGTGCGGTGGACTTGCCGAGGCTGCCCGCCACGCCTACCGCGCGCTCGGAGCATGGATCGGCGATTCGACGACGCCGCACGTACTGCGCATCTGGAACTACCTCGACGCGATCAATGCCGGCGACGGCGACGCCGAGCGCTATCGCGAATTCTGCCGCGGCCGCGCCGAAGGCATGCGCGGCGCGTTCGCCCACGGCTTTCCCGCGGCGACGGCGATCGGCGTGCGCGACGGGCGTCGTGTGCTGCGCGTGTACTGGATCGCCGCGCGCGTGCGCGGGGCGGCGCTGGAGAATCCGCGCCAGCTCAGCGCCTGGCGCTATCCGCGCGAGTACGGACCGAGTGCGCCGACATTCGCGCGGGCCATGCATGCGCCTACGATTTCTCCACAGTTATACATATCCGGCACGGCGGCGATCGTCGGCCACGCGTCGCATCATCATGGCGACTTCGCCGCGCAGGTCGACGAGACGCTGGCGAATTTCGCCAGCCTGCTCGCCGCCGCCGGCTTGCCGCCGGCGCGCCATTTCGGCCCCGGCAGCACGCTGAAGATCTACGTGCGGCGCGAGGCCGACGCGGAGCAGGCGGCGGCGTTGCTGGCCGCGCGTCTGCCGGCTTCGACGTCGGTTCTGCTGTTGCACGGCGACATCTGCCGGCGCGAGCTGCTCATCGAAATCGACGGCCTGCAAACCGGCTGAATCGCGGGCTGCCTGCGTGCTGCAGCGCAGCGTGGGTCGCCGGAATGTTCGGCCCGGAACTGCGACGCGTTTCACGGCTATCACCACGACCAGGCCGCGCGACCGCTGCCAAACGTTGCACGGGGTGCCAACGGCGCCGGTGGTAGTATTCGTCTCACCTGTCAACCGGCGCGCAGCGCCGTGGAGTCGGTATGAAAACGCAGCTTGGGCACTACGACATCGTTTCCGAACTCGGTCGTGGCGGCATGGGCGTGGTCTACAAGGGCTACGAGACCTCGCTCAATCGTTATGTCGCGATCAAGGTGCTGGCCGATTCGCTGGCCCACGATGCGTCGGTCAAGGAGCGCTTTTTGCGCGAGGCGCGCTCGATGGCCTCGCTCAACGACCCGCACATCATCCAGATCTACTTCATCGGCGACGATTTCGGCCAGACCTTCTTCGTCATGGAGTTCGTCGACGGCGAGTCGCTCGGCTCGGTGCTCAAACGCGAGGGCAAGCTCAAGCCCGAGCAGGCGGCCAAGGTCATCTGCCAGACCGCGATGGGTCTTTCCACCGCGCACGACAAAGGCGTGATCCATCGCGACATCAAGCCGGGCAACCTGATGCTGACCGCGCGCGGCATGGTCAAGATCGCCGATTTCGGCATCGCGCTGACGACGCAGGATTTCTCCAAGAAGCTGACTTCGACCGGCGAGTTCGTCGGCACGCCGGGCTACCTGTCTCCGGAAGTGTGCCTAGGCAAGCCGGTCGATCAGCGCTCGGACATCTTCTCGCTCGGCATCGTCATGTTCGAATGCCTCGCCGGCCGCATGCCGTTCACGGACGAATCGCCGCTTGGCTTGATGCTCGAGGTAGTCAAGGCCGAGATTCCGGACGTGTGCACGCTCAATGCCGAGGTCGATCAGGAATTGTCGGGGATCCTGCGCAAGATGATCGCCAAGGATCCGGCCGAGCGTTACCAGAGCTGCCAGGAACTCGTTGCCGACCTGGAGAGACATCCGCTCGTCGCCAGGGGCGGACCGATCACGCTGCAGACGAAGATGACGGCCGCCGCCGCAACGATGGTCGGCCAGAAGACGCCTGTGTCCGGCCAGCGCCCGCTGCCGAGCACGATGCCGACACCACAGCCGATGCCGACGATGGCGACGCCGAATCCGGCAGCCGCGGCCAACACCCCGGCACGCGGGCAAGCCGGCATCGAACCGGCCGTGCATCAGTCGGTGCTCGAGCGCGGCGCACCGGCGCGATCGCCGTTGCCGCTTGCGATCGCCGCCGTCGTGTTCCTCCTGCTCGCCGGCAGCGTGTACGCATTCCGCGACCGCATTCTGGCGCAGCTCGCGCAGTCGTTCCCGTCGCAGATTGCGGCGTCACCGGCCAGTGCACCGGCTCCGGCAACGACCGTCGCGGCGACGCCCGTTGCTCCTGCGTCTCCGCCTGCACCGAGCGCTCCGCCGCCGCCGGCTCCACCAGCCCCGCCAACGGTGTCGGTCGATGCGAAATCGAATGCATCGAGTGCGGCTGCCGGCGCCTCGGTGGCCGACATTCTCGGCGGCAGTGCACCGACCAGTCAGGCCGACGCCAAGCAGACTGCTTCGGTGCCGGCGACTGAAGCGGTGACGGCTGTGGCGACGAACGGTGCGACCGCCAGCGCCGGGCCCGCGCCACGCGCATCGCAAGTCGAAGCGCTGCGCGACCTGCCTGCGGCACAGGCGGCACAGGCGTCAGCGAAACCGCGCGTTGCCAACGTCCCGCCGCCGCCGCCGGTCAGTGCGCCGCCGCGGCCGCACGTACCGACGATCGCCGTCATCGCCGGCGGCGACACGCTGGTCGCCGAGCCGGCCGAGCGCGCCATCGAGGAAGCGCTCGCGCGCAAGGGCTATCACCTGATCGATCAGTCGATGATGCCGCGCGTCGAACAGATGATGAGCGGCTCACGCGCGAACATCGCCGGTATCCTCGATCTGCTCGCCCAGCATCGCAGCAACATCGACGCCGTCGTGGTCGTGCACGTGCGCCCCGCCGGTGAACAGCAGATCACGTTCTACGGCCAGAGCGATACGCTCAAGACCGCGCAACTCGACGTCACCGCCTACGCGGTCGAAGGCCGGCGCAAACTCGGCGCCGGTTGGAGCGACAACGTCAACTTCACCGCCATGAGCGCGCGCGACAAGGCGCGAGAAGCGGTCGAGCCGATGCTCGGCGAGATCGAGGAACGCTTGAGCGAGTTCCGTCCGGCGGGACGTAAGGGCTGAGAGCGTAAGGTCGCGCGCTGCGCGCGCTAGTGAGGAAGTGAGGGTGAGCGCTCGTTACGTGACGGGTGATTTTCTCGCAAGCGAGCGGAGCGGCCGACCTCACTAAGCTGCATAGCAGCTGTCCTGACTCTTCTCGTCCGACCTCACCAAGCTGCATAGCAGCTGTCCTCACGCTCTTACCGGCCTCACGCTCTCTCACGGCAACTCCCGCGGCGCACCGGCGCGACCGATCACCTCGCAGGCATGCCGGTAGCCGGCTTCGATCGCGCGCTCGTAGGCGTGCCAGTCGAGCAATTCGATATCCGACAGCGGCGGCGTCAGCAACAGATTCGTGTAGGCGCGCCGTTCGATGCTCGCGGCTTCGGCGTTGACCATGCCCGAGCGCAGCAGGATGCTCAGGATTCCCGGCCGGCGCGGGCGCGCCATCCTGTCGAGGCACATGCGCCACATCGACGGCAAGGCATATTCCTCGACATCGGCGCGCAGCACATCGTCCGCGCTGATATCGACGGCGACGATCTCGCCGACGGCCTGCTGGCGCATGATGTCGGTCGGCAGGTTGTTCATGACGGCACCGTCGACGAAGACCTCGCTACGATGGAACACCGGCGGCAGAATGCCCGGGATCGCACTCGATGCGCGCAGCCACAGCCAGATCGGGCCGGAACGGTGCACGTGCACCTTGCCCACGCTCAGGTTCGCCGATACGCAGTAGTACGGCAGCGCGAGATCCTCGATGTCGCGCGCGCCGAAGGCTTCGCGCAGCAGGTGTGCGACGCGGCGCCCGGTAACCAGCGAAACGAACGGCAGCGTGTAGTCGCGCAGCGGGCGGCCGTCGACGAAGGCCTTGCGGTATTTCTCGACCATCTCCTCGTCGGACCAGTCCGCGGCGACGCCGGCGCCGATGATTGCGCCGATCGAGGTGCCGCCGACGCTGTCGATGCGCATGCCGGCTTCGCGCAGTGCACGTACCACGCCGATGTGGGCGAAACCACGCGCGCCGCCGCCGGACAGCACCAGGCCGATGCTGCGCCCGGTCAGCAGACGCGCCACGCGCTCGACGTCGTCGCCGTGGCGCACGTGATGCAACTGCGCGTCGCACATCGCCGCCTTCCACACGCGCCCCCTGCCGAGCAGGATGTCGCCGCGATGCAGCAGCACCAGGTGGCACGGCCGCTGTACGTAACGATCGGACTCCGCGTCGGCGAATTCGGGCCATGCGCCGGGCGACGAATCGGCGTTGGCCGGCAACACGAAACTGTCGGCCTGGCGCACGCACAATTCGCGCCAGTCGCTCTGCTCGGCATCGGCGAGGTAAACGACGAAGCGGTTGCGCGCTTCGATCGCGGCGAACCAGGCGCTGGTGTTGCCGAGGCCGATCTTGGCGTCGATCAGCGCGCAGCTGCCGTAGCGGCTCAGCGCTTCGCGCAACTGCACGGCAAAGCCGCGCGCATCGACGCCGGCATCGTGCGGCAGCAGCGCAAAAGTTCGCGCGGCGGTCAACGGCCGGTGCACGCTGCGCGCGATCAGGCGCTGCACGGCCAGGCGCGCCGACGCCAGCATCGCCTCCGGATGGTGCTCGACCAGCGCCATGAAGCCGCGCCGTGACAGGCGCAACAGCTCCGAGTCGCGCAGCGCGCGCACCGTGGCCGAGCGCGGTTGGTCGACGATCAGACCGAGTTCGCCGACGGTCTCGCCGGCGGCCACGATGCCGTCGAGCATGAAGCGGCCGCTGGCGTCGGGCTTGAAGGCCCCCAGACTGCCGGACTTGAGCACGAACAGCGCGTCGGATTCTTCGCCGAATTCGAACAGCACCGCGCCGCCGGGCAAGGCGAACCATTCGAGCTCGCCCTCGAGTTCGGCGAACGCTGCCGCATCGAGGTGGCGGAACAGCGCCACATCGCGCAACAATTCGCTCGTGTCGAACGGTTTCGGGCTTTCGCTATCTTCCATTGCCGCGCCGGCTGCCGGTTCGCGCACATGCTAACGCAAAGCCGTGCGAATCAAGCGGCGACTTGATTTTCGCCCGGCGGCGCATCACCTACATTGACCTGAACTTTCAGCCCGAACGAACATGACGACAGGAAATCCCCTGCTGGCCGACTCCGCTCTGCCGGCGTTTTCGCAGATCAAACCCGAGCACGTGCTGCCGGCAGTCGAAGCCGTACTTGCCGAGTATCGTGCGGCGGTCGAGGCGATCGTCGCCGACCCGCGCCCGCGTTCGTTTACGAGTGTGCTGAAACCGCAGGAAGTTCTCGACAGCCGCCTCGAGCGCGCGTGGTCGCCGGTGTCGCACCTGCATGCCGTGGCCGACAGCGAAGCGTTGCGCGCCGCTTACGCGCAGGCGCTGGAGAAAATCACCGAACACTCGACCGAACTTGGCCAGAATCGCGAACTCTATGCGGCAGTGAGCGAAGTCGAGCGCGCCACGGATTTCGCCGGCCTGCCGCGGCCTGCGCGCACGCTGGTCGAGCACGCGCTGCGGGACTTTCGCCTGTCCGGCGTCGCGCTCGAAGAGCCGGCGCGCTCGCGCTTCAAGGAAATCGCCAATGCGCTCGCGCGTCTGTCGAACGAGTTCGAGAATGCCGTGCTCGACGCGACCGAAGCCTGGAGCGAGCCGGTCGTCGAGGAAACTGCGCTGGCCGGCTTGAGCGAAACCGATCGAGCGCTGCTGCGCGAATACGCGCGCGAGGCCGGCCGTGACGGCTGGCTCGTCACGTTGAAACAACCCAGCGTGCAGGCAGTGCTGACCTACGCCGAGGATCGCGCGCTGCGCGAGCGCGTCTATGCGGCCTATCAGACGCGCGCGTCGGACCAGGGGCCGCTCGCCGGCCGCTTCGACAACTCCGCGCGCATCGACCAGATCATGGCGTTGCGCCACGAAGCAGCGCGCCTGCTCGGCTTCGCCAATTCCGCGGAGGAGTCACTGGCGACGAAGATGGCCGCAACACCCGAGCGTGTGCTCGCGTTCCTGCACGATCTGGCCGCTCGTGCCAAGCCGGTAGCCGAGCGCGAGCTTGCCGAGTTGCGCGTCTTCGCGCACGAACAACTCGGCATCGCCGATCTGCAGCCCTGGGACGTTGCCTACGCGGCGGAAAAACTGCGCGAAAGG
>Ga0068865_100002018_pt1 | contig 11978 bp, 10 predicted proteins | sample KBSMisM12_FD_75293 | JGI IMG/M metagenome (GOLD analysis project Ga0068865, IMG submission 75293) | Miscanthus rhizosphere microbial communities from Kellogg Biological Station, Michigan, USA - KBS Miscanthus M1-2 | ecosystem: Host-associated > Plants > Roots > Rhizosphere > Soil ...
CGGTCCGTACGGGGGCGTCTACGTCGCCGAAACGCTGATGGCGCCACTGGCAGAACTCACCGCGGCTTATCTGCGCCTGCGCCGCGACCCGGCCTTCATCGCCGAACTCGATCGCGACCTGAAGCACTACGTCGGCCGGCCGAGTCCGATCTATCACGCCGAGCGATTGTCGAAGAAGGTCGGCGGCGCGCAGATCCTGTTCAAGCGCGAGGACCTGAACCATACCGGCGCGCACAAGATCAACAACACCGTGGGCCAGGCTCTCGTCGCGCGGCACATGGGCAAGCGCCGCATCATCGCCGAGACCGGCGCCGGTCAGCACGGCGTCGCCAGTGCGACAGTTGCTGCGCGTCTCGGCCTCGAGTGCGTCGTCTATATGGGCTCGGTCGACATCGAGCGCCAGGCCATCAACGTCTACCGCATGAAGCTGCTCGGCGCCAGCGTCGTGCCGGTCACTTCGGGATCCAAGACGCTGAAAGATGCCCTCAACGAGGCGCTGCGCGACTGGGTCACGAACGTCGACAATACTTTCTACATCATCGGCACGGTCGCCGGACCGCATCCCTATCCGATGATGGTGCGCGATTTCAACGCCGTCGTCGGTCGCGAGGCGCGCGCGCAGATGCTCGAAGGATACGGCCGGCTGCCCGACATGCTCGTCGCCTGCGTCGGCGGCGGCTCGAACGCGATCGGCCTCTTCCACGCGTTTCTCAATGACCGGCAGGTCGCCATCGTCGGCGCCGAGGCGGCGGGCGAGGGCATCCCGACCGGCCGGCACGCCGCGTCGCTGGCGGCCGGGCGCCCCGGCGTGCTGCACGGCAACCGCACGTACGTGCTTTGCGACGACAACGGGCAGATCACCGAAACGCATTCGATCTCGGCCGGACTCGACTATCCCGGCGTGGGTCCTGAGCATGCATGGCTCAAGGACAGCGGTCGCGCCAGCTATGTCGGCGTGACGGACGACGAAGCGTTGGCCGCATTCCACGAACTGGCCCTGACCGAAGGCATTCTCGCCGCGCTCGAATCGAGCCATGCAGTCGCTCAGGGCATCAAGCTCGCGCGCGAGATGACAAAAGATAAAATGATACTTGTCAACCTTTCCGGTCGCGGCGACAAGGACGTGCATACGATCGCCAAGCGCGAAGGTATCAGCCTGTGATTGCGGGAATCCGGAATCGGGAATCGGGAATCGCCGGAGCAAGGGCGATTACTGTCCGAGCGTATCCAATTCCCCATTCTCGATTCACCATTTCCGGCTTCTTCGCATGAACCGCATCGACCGCCGCTTCGCCGAATTGAAGTCCTCCGGCCGCACCGGGCTGATCCCGTTCGTCACCGCCGGCGATCCGCTGCCACAGGCCGCCGTCACGCTGATGCACGCGCTGGTCGAGTCGGGCGCCGACCTGATCGAGCTGGGTATTCCGTTTTCCGATCCGATGGCCGACGGCGAGGTGATCCAGCATTCGAGCGAGCGAGCACTGGCGCGCGGCGTCGGCCTTGCGCAGATACTCGGCTGGGTTGCCGAGTTCCGCAAGGTCGATGCGGCGACGCCGATCGTGCTGATGGGCTATCTCAATCCAGTCGAGATTCACGGCTACGAACGCTTCGCGCGCGAAGCAGTCGCTGCGGGCGTCGACGGCGTGTTGCTGGTGGATTGCCCACTCGAAGAATCGATGACGACTGCCGCCGTACGCAGCGCGGGCTTGCGCCAGATCTATCTTGCCGCGCCGACGACCGCCGATGTGCGCCTCGCCGATCTGTGCGCGCAAGCCGAAGGTTTCCTATACTACGTCTCGTTTGCCGGCGTAACAGGTGCGGACCGGCTGGATCTGGCGCCGGTTCGTGCGCGTGTCGTCGCGATCAAGGCGCGCTCGAAAGTGCCGGTGGCCGTGGGCTTTGGCGTACGTGACGCCGCATCGGCCGTGACCATCGCGCAATTCGCCGACGCCATCGTCATCGGCAGTGCGCTGGTCGCGCACCTGGCGAACTGTTCGACGCCGGATGCGGTCAGTAGTGCCGCGAAGAGCTTCCTTGCGCCGATCCGCAAGGCACTCGATGCCGCCGCCAACGCGCATGCAGCGTGAAACGGACAAACCCGAAACACCCGCGGAGCCGGCTGTAGAGCCGGTCCCGCCGACAGATACCGGAGAAGTAGGCGACATGAGCTGGTTGCAGAAATTGATGCCTGCGCGCATCCGCACCGAGGGCACGTCCAAGGGCAAGGTGCCGGAAGGGCTGTGGGAAAAATGCGAGGGCTGCGGTGCGGTGCTCTATCGCCCGGAACTCGAGCGCAATCTTGAGGTGTGCCCGAAATGCGGCCACCACCATACCATCGACGCGCGCAAGCGGCTGGCCGCGTTTTTCGATCAGGGCAGCACGCAGGAGCTCTTTGCCGAACTCGAGCCGGTCGACACGCTGAAATTCCGCGATTCGAAAAAGTACAAGGACCGCATCGTCGCTGCGCAGAAGCAGACCGGCGAGAAGGACTCGCTGATCGCGATGCGCGGCCTGCTCAAGACGCAACCGCTGGTCGCGTGCGCGTTCGAGTTCGCCTTCATGGGCGGCTCGATGGGCTCCGTCGGCGGCGAAAAGTTTGCGCGCGCTGCGGAAACTGCGCTCGACGAACACATTCCGCTGGTCTGCTTTTCCGCCAGCGGCGGCATGCGCATGCAGGAAGGCCTGCTGTCGCTGATGCAGATGGCGAAGGTGTCCGCAGCGCTTGCGCGCATGCGCAGCGCGGGCGTGCCGTACATTTCCGTACTGACGCACCCGACCACGGGCGGCGTCTCCGCCAGCCTCGGCATGCTCGGCGACATCAACATCGGCGAGCCGAAAGCGCAGATTGGATTTGCCGGCCCGCGCGTGATCGAACAGACCGTGCGCGAAACGCTGCCGGAAGGCTTTCAACGATCCGAATTCCTGCTTGAACACGGTGCCATCGACTTGATCGTCGATCGGCGCGAGATGCGCGACAAGCTCTCCGACCTGTTGGCGCTGTTGATGCGGCGGCCCAAGGCGGCCTGATTCGAAAGCAGGCCCAAGGGCTGAGGGACGAGCGCTGTAGGATCGGGTCGGTGCCGACGATTACTGGCCTCCGCGGGCACTTTCCAATACACGCTGCACGATTATTCGGTGCATGAGCCAAGCCCTCAGCCCTCAGCCCTCAGCCTAATGCGCAGCCTCGCCGAATGGCTTGACTACCAGCAGCGCATCCATCCCCGCAGCATCGAGCTGGGCCTCGCGCGCGTCGGCGAGGTCTGGCGCCGAATGGGCGCGCCGGTGCCGGCGCCGGTTGTGATCACGGTCGGCGGCACGAACGGCAAGGGTTCGACGGTTGCATTTCTCGAAGCGATGCTCGCGGCAGACGGCAAGCGCGTGGGTTGCTACACCTCGCCGCATCTGCTGCGGTACAACGAGCGCGTCCGCGTTGCCGGCGTCGACGTCGACGACGCGCTGCTGATCGAGGCCTTCGAACGCATCGAGGCGGCGCGCGAAGTTGCCACCGTCGACGAAATTCCGCTGACGTATTTCGAGTTCGGCACGCTGGCTGCGTTGTGGATTTTTTCGCGAGCCGGCCTCGACGCAGCTCTTCTTGAAGTCGGTTTGGGCGGCCGGCTCGACGCCGTCAACATCATCGATGCCGATGCCGCTGTCGTCACGACGGTCGATCTGGATCACCAGGACTGGCTCGGCAACGATCGCGACAGCATCGGTCGCGAAAAGGCCGGCATCTTCCGCGTTGGACGCCCGGCGATCATCGGCATGCGCGAACCGATGCAGGGACTGCTGGAGGAAACGACGCGCCTCGGTGCGGACATGGTTCGCGCCGGCCATGACTATACGGTGATCGTGCGCGATGCCGGCTGGCAGTGGCACAGCGGCGCGAGCGGCCTGGAGCTTCCGCTGCCGACGCTGGCGGCTGCATGCCAGGTCGACAACGCGGCCGCCGCCATCACTGCCATCTTCAAGCTCCGCGATCGCCTCGGCTGGAGCCCCGGAGCGCTGGGCGTCGGCGTGCGCAAGGCTCGCGTGCCTGCTCGCCTGCAGCTGTTGGCGACGCCCGGCGCGGCCGACGTCATTGTCGACGTCGCGCACAATCCGCAGGCGGCGCGCGAGCTGGCGCGATGGCTTGGAGACAATCCGATCGCCGGTCGCACGTTTGCGGTATTCGGCGCACTCGACGACAAGGATGTCGGCGGCATCGTCACGCCACTGCTGCCGTACATTGACAGCTGGATTCTCGCCGGGCTCGCTGGACTGACTTCGCGCGGCCTGCCTGTGGCGCCGTTGCAGGCGCATGTGCGGGCTGCGGCTTCGCCAAGCGTGGCCGCCGCGTGCGACGACCCGCGTACGGCGCTTGCGCGAGCTTGCGCACTGGCTTCACCCCAGGATCGCGTTGTTGCGTTTGGATCGTTCTACGTTGCGGCCGAAGTTCTCGAAGCGATGAAGGCGGGTGATTGAGCTTGCATTAACGTGGAAGCAGCGGCGCCGCGGTTATAATGAGCATTGCTTTTCGCGGAGGTATCCATGGATTCGGCTTTGAAACAGCGTCTGCTCGGTGCTGCCGTACTGATCGCGCTTCTCATCATCTTCGTGCCGATGTTCCTTGGCAGTTCGCCGCCGAAAGAGGCAAGCGCAATCCAGAACGTCGATTTCCCTCCGGAGCCCGAACGCAAGTTCGAAACACGCACGTTGCCGGTGGAATCCTCGAAGCCGGCAATTCCCGCTGCGCCGAAACCTTCAACTGACGACAAGGTTGCCACGGTCGATACCAAGGCGTCGGCAAGTTTCGAAGCGCCCGATGCAAAGGCGCCGGACAAGGCTCCGACGGCAAGTGCGACTACTGCACCTGCGGCGCCGGCGGCCTCTGAGACAAAAACGGCCGCGGACGCCGCCAAGCCAGCCGTCGTCGACGCCACGCCTGCACCAACGTCGCCGGGAGGACGCTTCAGCGTCAACCTGGCGTCTATGCCGACCAGGGCCACGCCGATGCGCTCGTCGCAAAGCTCAAGAAGGCCGGGTTTGCCGCATACAGCGAAGCAACGGAATACCAAGGCAAGTCCGCCCAGCGCGTGCGTGTCGGTCCCTATGCGGATCGCTCGGCTGCAGAGTCGGCGCGCCTGAAAATCAAGCGGGATGAGCCGAAGTTGCCGAGCAGCGTGAGCGAGTCTGCCCAGCAACCCACAGCGGATGCCCCGGCCACCGCGATTGCGGCCAACAGGGCGGGCGGCTGGGCAGTGCAGCTGGGCGCGTTCAAGTCCGAGGCGGAGGCTGCCAAGCTGCGTGACCGCGTGCACGGTGCGGGTGTCGCGGCGTTCGCGGAACGTACGGGTAACGGCGACCAGGCACTGTGGCGCGTTCGCGCCGGACCCTACGCCGATCGAACGGGTGCCGAGACGGCGCGCGCGACGTTGAAGGCGAAGATGCAGGTCGAGGGGATGATCGTCACGCAGCCATGAATGCAGGTCGGGAATCGAGAATGGGGAATTGGAAGGGCAGTGCAGCGATTCGGCTTCTTCGCTCAACGAGGACTTTCCGGCTTCCTTCGTTGCTTCGTCGATTCCCGATTCCCGACTCCCGATTCCCGTCACCTCTATGAACTGGGCCGACTACTGCATCATCGCGATCCTGGCCCTTTCAGTGCTCATGGGATTGTGGCGCGGCTTCATCGGCGAGGTACTGGCGCTGGCGTGCTGGGTCGTTGCGTTCTGGGTCGCGTGGGTATTCGGGCCGCGCCTGGCCGAGTCCTTTACCGCGATCGACGCGCCGTCGGTACGTTTGCTGCTCGGCTATGCGATCTGCTTCGTTGCCGTATTGATCGCCGGCGCGATCGTGAGTTTCCTCATGCGCAAGCTGATCGCGGGGAGCGGCCTTTCCGGTACCGATCGGTTGCTCGGCATGGTGTTCGGTCTGATTCGCGGGCTGGCGCTGGTAACATTGCTCGTATTCATTCTCGGCTTCACGCCATTTTCGCGCGAAGTCTGGTGGCAGCAAGCGAAAGTGCTGCCGACGTTTGAGCAGGGTGCGCGCTGGCTGTCGGCGAATCTGCCGCCGGAAGTTGCCAAGCACCTTGATTTCCGGGAGTTGCTGCCACAGATTCCGGCAGCGGCGCCGGGTAGTCAGCCCAAGAATCCGCCGGACAAGAAGCCCGGACAGAATTGAGACGGCCTGCGGGTCGCGTTTGATGCATCAACAGGGCGGAGCCAGACCAAAGCATGTGCGGGATCATCGGCATCGTTGGCAAATCCGAAGTCGCGTCGGCGCTGTATGACGGCCTGACAGTGCTGCAGCATCGCGGCCAGGATGCCGCAGGCATCGCCACCGTCGACGGCGAACGCCTGCGCCTGCACAAGGGCGCCGGGCTCGTGCGCGACGTCTTCCAGCGCGAAGACATGCTCAAGTTGCGCGGCCGGGTGGGCATCGGCCATTGCCGCTATCCCACGGCCGGCTCGGAAAGCCTGGCCGAAGCGCAGCCGCTGTATGTCAACTCGCCCTACGGGATCGCCCTCGGACACAACGGCAATCTGATCAACACCGAGTCGCTGCGGCGCCAGATGTTCGAGGACGATCGCCGCCACATAAACACCGATTCCGATTCGGAGATCCTGCTCAATATCTTCGCGCACGAGTTGCAGATCCAGGAGCGCCATGCGCTCACGCCCGACCATATCTTCAAGGCCGTCGCCGGCGTGCATGCGCGCGCTCTCGGCGGCTACGCCGTCGTGTCATTGCTGCTGGGATACGGCATCGTGGCCTTCCGCGATCCGCACGGCATCCGCCCGCTCATGCTCGGTGAACGCGAAACGGCTGACGGCAAGGAGTTCGTCGTGGCCTCCGAATCCGTCGCGCTCGATATCCTGGGCTTCAAGCGCCTGCGCGACGTGGCGCCGGGCGAGGCCGTCCTATTGACCAACGACGGCCAATTGTTCAGTCGGCACTGCGCCGATGGGCGCCAGCACGCACCGTGCATTTTTGAATATGTATACCTGGCGCGTCCGGATTCGATGATCGAGGATGTGTCCGTGTACAAGGCACGGCTGCGCATGGGCGAGCGCCTGGCAGCGAAGATCCTCAAGCTGCGCCCGGATCACGACATCGACTCGGTGATACCGATTCCCGACACCTCGCGTACGGCGGCCAGCTCGCTCGCGCACGAACTCGGCGTGCCGATGCGCGAAGGCTTCGTCAAGAACCGTTATATCGGCCGCACGTTCATCATGCCTGGGCAGAGCGAACGGGTGAAGTCGGTGCGACGCAAGCTCAACGCGATCGGTCTGGAGTTCCGCAAGAAGAACGTGCTGCTGGTCGACGATTCGATCGTGCGCGGCACGACGTCCAAGCAGATCATCCAGATGGCGCGCGAAGCCGGCGCACGCAACGTCTATTTCGCCTCCGCCGCGCCGCCCGTGCGCTATCCGAACGTCTACGGCATCGACATGCCGGCACCAGCCGAACTCGTCGCCCATGGCCGCAGCGAGGACGAGATTCGCGCTTTCATCGGTGCGGACTGGCTCGTCTACCAGGATCTCGAAGACCTGATCGCGGCCGTCGCCGACGGCAACGAAAAGCTGCGCCATTTCGATACCTCGTGCTTCTCCGGCGAATACGTGACCGGGGTAAAGGCCGAATACCTGAGCGAGCTCGAGTTCGCTCGTTCGGATGCAGTCAGGAGTCGGCGAGGCGCTGCGTGAGTGCAGGCGGCCCGGTGGCCGGCCGGCCGGGTCCCGAGCGCGCGCTGCATCGCGGGAACATCGTTGCGCTCGGAATCTTCGTCGCGCTGGTCGGCGCCGTCTATTTCAGCCTGTTCAACCATGATTTCAGCGTCAACGGCCTGCGCTATGCGGAGGACGTCGAGCGTGGCGTCGAGCTTTTTCATCCGAATCACCTGTTGCCGAACTTCCTGTACCGCGGTGCGTACCTGCTTGCTCAGCACGTCGGACTGGCCGGGATTCGGGCGATCTGGATCATGCAGGCGATCAACGTCTGCGCCGGACTCGTTGCTGCCGCGGCTATCGTACGCGTCGGTCTGTTGCACGGCCGCTCTCGTCCCTCTATTGGCGCCAAAGTACCTGCGTTGGTGCCGGACAGCCGCCGCAGCGTCGCCCTGCTGATTGGCGCGCTGTATGCGTTCGGCTTCGCGGCCTGGAACTTTGCCGAAGAGCCTGATGTATACATCCTGCCCGCGGCGGCGGTCGCTGTTTCGATGGCGATCATTGCCCCGCGCGATCGCCTGGGGTGGCGCGCGATCATCGTTCTGGGCGTGCTCGCAGCGTTCGCCGTGTTGACCTTGCAGCAGTACGTGTTCTGGTATCCCGCGTTGCTCCTGCTTGTTCGCGCGCGTGATCTAGGCGCGGCTCGCCGCGCAAAGCTGCTGGCGCTTGCACTCGGCATTCCGCTGGCGTGCCTCGGCGCCTATCTTCTCGTCGGCGTCGCAGATGGGCAGTTGCGCAGCGCGAATGATGTGCTCGCCTGGTTTCTCGGTTATGCATGGAACAGTCAGGCCGGGTTCGGGACTTACCGGCCCGCGCCGGATGTGGGATCGCGTCTGCTCGGCACCGTATTGGGTCTGGGCAATCTTGCCTTTGCCTACGAAGTGATCCTGTCGCGCGCCGCGATGATCGCTGCCGTCGTCGCGCTGCTGCCGCTGCTGCTGATTGCGGCACGCACCACCGGCTTTCTTCGCAGCGCGGACCCCGGACCAAGACGCGACGCGACGATTCTCGCGCTTTGGTGTCTCGCGAATGTGGCATTCGCCACGTGGTGGGAATCGCGCAACATCGAGTTCCTGTTCCCGTCGTGGGTCGGCGCCTTGATGCTGGCGGCACTTGCTTCCGCGGCGCTCGATCGGCGCGTGTTGATTGCCGCGGTGCTGCTGGTGGCCGGCGTCAATCTGGCGGTTGCCTTCTTTCCGCAACATGACTGGCCCGCACGCTATCGCGTCGTCGAGGCGCTCGCCCGGCACGAACAACTCGTCAAGGCTGATGTGCTGGTCACCGAGGAGCTGAATACCGTCGCCTACCTGCGTTACTTCGATGGTGTCGAAGTGCGTTTTCAGCCGGGTGCGGTCAGCGCCGCGATGCACGCTTCGGAGCCGCTCGCCCGCGTGCGGACTGCGCTGGATTCTGCCCTGGCGTCCGGCGCGCGCGTCTACACGACGGAACTCGACGAGCACGGCCGCCTGCGCGAGATCGCGCACTGGTTCGCGCCGCTGGGGCGCAGCGGTTACGACGGCGCGGTCGAGCGCGACATCGAGGTCCTGTACGGGGGCCTCGACACGTCCGAGCAGCCGGTCCCCGGCGCGCGTCGAGTGCGAAATGCGCCCGCGCCACGCTGATCGTCCTGTGGTCGACGTGTCCGATCGCGAAATACAGCACATCCCTGTGCAGATTTCGCACGCCGAGTCCGGCGCGAGTCCGGGCTCGGCTCACGCGAGCCAGCAAGTGCTCGCTGGCTCGAGCCGGCCCTCCGTGGGCCGGGCAGACTAGGCACTACGCACTGCCTATGGTTTATTCGATAATCGGCCCCGCCGCCATTGCGCGGACGGAGAAAGCAAGGCGAGGGTCTGTGCAGGGAAATCTGTTTGTCAGCGCGGCGCTCTGCCTCGATTGCAACGACCTCGCGGAAAAGCTGGCGCTGACCGACCAGGTCGCGCGCGCGTTTGCCGATGGCAACCTCGACAGCGCGAACACTGCACGACCACTGCCGATCGGCGTCCCTGGCAGGCCGGCGCGCCCCGTGCTCGTGGCGCCGCGACAACTGCCACAAAGGGGGCTGGGCAGCGCCGAAGGCCGCGCGGCGCTGATCCATGCAGTCGCGCACATCGAATTCAACGCCGTCAATCTGGCCTGGGATGCGGTCTACAGGTTCCGCGGCATGCCACTCGACTATTACCGGGACTGGATCGCCGTAGCGGTCGATGAGGCACGCCATTTCCGCCTGTTGCAGGCGAGACTGCAGCAGCTTGGGCATGAGTATGGCGACTTCGATGCGCACGATGGCTTGTGGGAAATGGCCGTAAAGACTGCCGGATCGTGCCTGGAGAGGATGGCGCTGGTGCCGAGAGTCCTGGAGGCACGCGGACTCGATGTCACGCCGGCAATGATCCGGCGCTTGCGCGGCGCAGGGGATGACACCAGCGCCGAAATCCTCGAACTGATCCTGCGCGAAGAAGTCGCGCACGTCGCCGCCGGGTCGCGCTGGTTCGACTGGTGCTGCACCAAGGCCGGCCTGGATCAGGTCTCGACGTTCGCCGAACTCGTGCGACGCTACGCGACCGGCGCAATCAAGCGTCCGCTGAATGTCGAGGCGCGCCGCGCGGCAGGTTTCAGCGCGGACGAACTCGAAAGACTGACGGCACTCGCGACGTGAGGCGTCGCGCGCTCGCCGTCATCGCCGTCATTGCCGTCTGGCTGCTGGTGCTCGGCACCGCCGCGCGCATTCCCTGGTCTGCTCCATTGTTTTCACGCGATCAGCTCACGCTCAAGGGTCAGGACTTTCGTCCGGTCATGGGCGCCGGTGTGGAGGACGGCAGTGCCCTGGGCGTGGGCGCGATCGCGAGCGACGGCAATGCCATGCAGAGCATTCCGCTGGAACGAATTCGCGCGTCCGACTTCCCGCTGCTGACTTTCCGTTTCGAGGACTTTCCACGCACGCTCGAACTGCTGCTGGTATTTCGGCGCGCCGACACGCCCGACGACGTGCAGACGGTGGCATTGCCGTGGCCCGGCGATGGCGTCGTCACGGTCGACCTGCACGCTGCGACGCCGGCATGGCGCGGCGAGATTACCGAACTGGGCTTCGCCGAATACGCGACGCCGCAACTCGTGCCGCCGAGCATCGCTTTTCGGCCGTTCCGCCTGGTCCAGGCCCGACTTGACTCATCCGCTTGGAACGCATTGCCGCGACTGCTGCGTCATGCCTGGTTCGGTTATCAGCCGTGGAGTCTGGCGTCGATCAATGTCGTCGGCGTGTCGACCGACCCGAACGCATCGCTGCCGGTGACGCTCGTCATCGGCGCGCTGCTCTCTCTCGTCGTTTGCGCGCTTCTGTTGCGCTGGTCGCGGGCACAATGGCTGCGCGCGGCGCTGGTCGCCGGCGCGCTTGCATGGATAGCGCTGGATCTGCGCTGGCTCGGCGACCTTTCCTCCAAGCATCAACTCACCGAGTCGATCTACGCCGGAAAGTCATGGCAGGAGCGCGCGCGCCTCCAGCCCGACGAGGATATCGCCGGATTCGCCCAGTTGGCCCGTCAGCAGTTGGCCGACGTCAGGCAGGGCCAACGCGTGCTCGTGGCTTCGGATTCGACCTACATGATGTTGCGCCTGATTTATTTCCTGCTGCCGCTCAATGCGGTGCCGCTGGATGCGGCGATCGCCACGGCGCCGGCGCATGACTGGCCGGACGACACCGTGATCGTGCTGTGCGCCAGCAAGCGCTGGCACTACGATGATGCCGCTTCGGTGCTGCGTTCCGAAGCGCGCTCGGTGGCCGTGACGCCGATGTTCGCCGGCGGCAGCCTTGCAGTCTATCGTGTGCGCGGAGCCGGGCGATGACCATGGCCTATCTGTGGGCGTGGCTGCTGACCACCGCCTCCGGCGCATTCCTGTCGCTTGCGCTGAGCGCAGCGCATCGGCCCGGCCGAATTGCGACGGCACTGGGCTATGGCGTGGCGTTGGGCATGCTCGGCGCTGCGGCTTTCACGGCGTTGTCGGCGCGGGCCGGCACGACTCATGCGTGGCTGCACGCCGCACCATGGCTCGCGCTTGCCGGGGCGTTGGCAGGCTGCGTTGCGCTTTACCGGCAATATCGCGCTCCTGCGGCTGCGACAGGCGTGGGTGAAAAAGTGGAATATTGGAAAAGCGTCGCCGTCGGCGCGATGCTGGCATCGTTGCTCTGGCGCGGCTCGATCATCGGCAGCGAAGTGTTGTTGCGACCGACCTATCCATGGGACGCGTGGGACGCCTGGGCGGTCAAGT
>Ga0068865_100002020_pt1 | contig 11969 bp, 14 predicted proteins | sample KBSMisM12_FD_75293 | JGI IMG/M metagenome (GOLD analysis project Ga0068865, IMG submission 75293) | Miscanthus rhizosphere microbial communities from Kellogg Biological Station, Michigan, USA - KBS Miscanthus M1-2 | ecosystem: Host-associated > Plants > Roots > Rhizosphere > Soil ...
AGCGCCGCCCCGCCACCGAGCCCCAGCCGGCGCCGGGCCATGAAGAAACGCCGGGCGGCGATTCGCCGCGCAGCCTGCCGGCCTTGCGCGAAGCGCTCGAGCGCTGCCGCGAGTGCCCGATCGGCGAGCACGCCACCCAGGCGGTGCCCGGCGAAGGCCTCAAGCACGCGCGCCTGATGTTCGTCGGCGAGCAGCCCGGCGACCAGGAAGACCTGCAAGGCAAGCCCTTCGTCGGTCCGGCCGGCATGCTGCTCGCGCGCGCCCTCGAGGAGCTCGGCGTGCCGCGCGACAAGGTCTACATCACCAACGCGGTCAAGCACTTCAAGTTCGAGCTGCGCGGCAAGCGCCGCATCCACAAGACGCCGGCGCAGCAGGAGGCCGCGGCCTGCCTGCACTGGCTCGAAAGCGAGATCGAGCTCGTCGATCCGGGCGCCCTCGTCGCCTTGGGCGCGACCGCGGCGCGCCAGCTGATGGGCACCGCGGTGGCGGTGACGCGCGAGCGCGGCCGCTGGCTCGAGCGCAGCGACGGCCGCAGGGTGCTGATCACGCTGCATCCTTCGGCGCTGCTGCGCGTCGAGCCCGAGGACAAGGCCGCCGCGTACGCCGCCTGGGTCGGCGACCTGCGCAAGGCGGCGGCCTACTTCTCCCGGCTGTAAGGTCCGCGCCAGGCACGGCGACTGCTACGCGTGGCCTTGGGGCCGCGACCCTTTCACCACCGAGGAGACATCCGATGAAGACTTTGGCCACGACTCTGTCCGCCGCCCTGGCGCTCGCCGCCGGCGCCGCCTTCTCCGCCGACGACATGAAAAAGGCCGACGGCATGATGAAGAAGGAGACCCCCATGACCATGCAGGAATGCACGGACCACATGGCGATGGCGAAGAAGGACGGCGTCAAGAAGGACGACGCCATGATGAAGAAGGACGCGATGTGCGCCGACATGATGAAGAAGGACGGCACGAAGAAGGACGACGCGATGACGAAGAAGGAAGAGCCGATGAAGAAGTAGCTCGCCGGCGCACGAGCCGAAGCCGTCCTACAGCCCGGTCGGGCCGCGCCTGACCGGGCATTCTTTCAGCCGATGCTGAAATCGAAAGCAAGGGCCGCCCCGGCCCGCTTCAAAAGGATCGGCATGAAGGACGACAACGGCGCGCGCGACAAGCTCTGGCAGATGATCAAGGACATCAAGTTCGCGATGTTCACCACGCGGCACGGCAACGGCCATCTCCACGCCCGGCCGATGACGACGCAGAACAAGGCGCTCGAGGCCGACGACAGCCTGTGGTTCTTCATGTCGAAGACGAGCGGGCCGGTCGAGGACATCAAGGCGAACCCGGTGGTCGGCCTCGTCTACGCGGACCCTTCGTCCGACACGTACGTGTCGGTGTCGGGCACGGCGGCGATGCTCGAGGACGCCGCCAAGAAGGAGCAGCTCTGGAACAAGGCGGCCGAGGCGTGGTTCGCGGGCGGCCCGACCGACCCCGACCTGGCGCTCGTTCAGGTCGAGATCATCCACGCCAACTACTGGGACGTGAAGGAGAGCAAGCCGGTCCAGCTGTTCACGATGGCCAAGTCGGTCTTCACCGGCAAGCCGCCGCAGCTCGGCGAGCACGCCGAAGTGCGCATGCGCTAGCGCGGCAAAGGTCACGCCGCGGCGGCGCCGGGACGATCTGGGCGACGAGCGTGGCGTTGTTCCGCGCTTCGCCTTGCGCCTGGCGCCGATATCGTCTCGTCGTCCACTGCCGGGTGACTGCCATGCGCCACGCTCCCTCCACGCTCCATCTCTCGCACGCCTTCCGCTCGCCGCCGGTGCCCGGCGCGATCGAATGGGAAGAGCTGCCGTCGCTGGCCCAGCGCGTCCGCCACGCGCCGGCCGGGCCCGTGACCGCGCCATGGGATGCGACCCGGCCCGCCGAGCTCGAGAGCGTGCCGGCGTCGCCGCCGTTTCGCGAGCTCAAGGGCGTCGCGATCCGCGAGGTGAACGAGCCCGACGTGTTCCGCCATTTCTTCGGCCGCTGACTCTCGACGGGCACCCATCTGCGCTTCGACGCTCGCCTCGCGCGCTGACGCCGCACCGCGACGCCGCCATCCTGCGCCGGGCTACGCTGCACGCGCGCCCAAGCCGCCGCTATCCTGAGGGCTGCGTTTCGACCGCGGCCCGATGACCCCTCCCGCCGACCTCCCCGCCGCGACGTCGCCGCGTCCGCCGCGCTTCTTCTGGGAAGACTTCCCGGTCGGCCAGGTGCGCGAGTTCGGCGCCTACCTCGTCACCCGCGAAGCGGTGCTCGCCTTCGCGCGCGAGTTCGACCCGCAGCCCTTCCATCTCGACGACGCCGCCGCCGAAGCGTCACTGTTCGGCCGGCTCGCCGCGAGCGGCTGGCATACCTGCGCGATCGCGATGCGAATGATGTGCGACGCCTACCTGCTCGAGTCGGCGAGCCTCGGCTCGCCCGGCCTCGAGAAGCTGAGCTGGAAGAAGCCGGTCTATCCCGGCGACACGCTGCACGTCCGGCTCGAGGTGCTCGAATCGCGCGCAATGGCAAGCCGGCCCGACGTCGGCATCTTGCGCTCGCGCTGGGAGGTGATGAACCAGGACGACGAGACCGTGCTGACGATGGAAGGCTACGGCATGTTCCGGCGCCGAGCCGCCGCCGCGATCTGAGCATCGCCGCGCGAACCGGCGCCGCGCGCCGCGATGACGTGACTTTGTTGCGCCGCTTGCGGCGTCGCGATGACAGTTGCGCCCCATGGCGCGCGCGACAATGCCGAGCCCGCTTTGCGCCGCCTGGCGCGCCGCCGCGGTCGTCCTCGCGCCGGCGCCGCGCCGACCGCGAGGCAGGAGCCGACTGACACCGATGACCCCGCTTCCCGAACTCGAGGCCGTGCGCGCTGCACCACCGGCGATGCCGGCGCACACGCTCGCGATCGGGACCCGGCTGCGCGAGTACGAGGTCAAAGGGCTGATCGGCGAGGGCACCAGCAGCATCGTCTACCTCGCGTGGGACCACGCGCTGCAACGCAAGGTCGCGATCAAGGAGTACATGCCGGCAGCGCTGGTCGGGCGCATCCAGGGGTCGACCAACGTCGTCGTCGCCGCGGATCGCCATCTCGAGGCCGTCCGGGCCGGCCTGAAGGGCTTCGTCAACGAGGCGCGCCTGCTCGCCCGCTTCGATCATCCCTCTCTCGTCAAGGTCTACCGCTTCTGGGAAGAGAACGGCACTGCCTACATGGTGATGCCGTACTACGAGGGCCCGACGCTCAAGGCCGCGCTCGCCGAGCTTGGCCACGTGCCGAGCGAAAGCGAGCTGCGCACGTGGCTGAAGCCGATCCTGAACGCCGTGACGCTGCTGCACGACGACTTGGTCTGGCACCAGAACATCGGCCCCGACGAGATCCTGCTGACGCCGTTCGGTCCGGTCCTGCTCGGCTTCGCCGCGGCCGCGCACGCGATCGAGGCGATGAACCACACGCCGGCAGCGGCGCTCAAGGCCGGCTTCGCGGCGATCGAGCAGTACGGCAGCGCGGCGGCGACGACGCGCGGGCCGTGGACGGACCTCTACGCGCTCGCGGCGGTGGTCTACGCGGCGATCACCGGCAGCGAGCCCGAGCCTGCCGCCGACCGACTCGCCAATGACCGGCTGCGCCCTCTCGCCATCGTCGCCGCGGGGCTGTACAGCGCGCGCTTCCTGACCGCGATCGACGCTGCAATGGCGGTTCAGCCGAAGCAGCGCCCGGCCGATCACACCGAATTCCGCGCCCTGATGGGCGACATCGACGCCCCGGAGGCGGTCTCCCTCGCGCCGCGGCCCGATCTCATGCAGGAACCGTTCGGCGGCGCCGTCGCGGGCACGCGCGAGGTCACCGTGCCCGACCGGCCGCTGCTCGCCGGCGCCGATCCGGCGCCCGGGATTGCCGCTTCCGACACGCCCGACGCGCGCGCGAGTGCGCCGGCGCCGGCAGCGCCGAAGTCGCCGCCCCGTTCGCCCGTCGACACGAGCAACGCCGTGACGCCGTCGTGGATGAAGAGCGCCGGCGCGCGCGTCTTGCCGGGCAAGCGCGCGCTCTACGGTGTCGTGGCCGGCACGTTCGCGCTGATCGGTATCGCCGCGCTCGTCGTCCAGTTCGCCAATCGCGGCGCCGTTCGGGTGCCGCCTGCGGTCGCGGCAGCGACGCCACGCGCCCCGGTGGCCGCGGGTCCGGCGACGCCAACGGCCGCGACCACGAATCAGCCGATGACCGCGTCGCCGACCGCTGCCACGCCGACCGCCACGACGCCGACGCGACCGACCGTGACCGCGGCGCCCATCGTTGCGAATCCGCTTCCCGCGCCCCTGACGGCAACCCCCCCGCCGCCGGCCACACCGGCGCTCGCGCGCGCGACAGCCGCGCCGCTCGCCGCGCCTGCAGCAGCGAATACGGCGCCGGCGAGGACGCCGGCGGCAGCGAACGCAACGACACCCTCGCCCACCACGACCGTCACCGCGCGCTCACTCGCTCCGGTGCCGATGCCTGCGCCCGCGCCGATCGTCGCCTCGTCGCCGGAAGAACGGCAGGCGCGCTGCACGGAGATCCTGCAGAAGGCTTCGCTGGAGAAGATCACGGCGGCCGAGACCGATTTCTTCAAGCGCGAGTGCAAATGAGCGACTGGCTCGCGTGCTGGCCGAGGGGGGTGACGGCGTCGCGGGCTGCGCTCGCCGTCGTCCTGGCCCTCGTGCTCGCGGCGTGCTCCTCCTCGGAGCCGCAGACCTTCGAGAAGGCGCTCGCCGAGGCGACCGACACCCTGATCGCACAGACCGGCAAGCTGCCGGTGTTCCTGGCCCGCATCGAGTCGAAGCTCGCCAAGCCCGATCCGAAGCAGCCCAAGCGCGTGGTCACGATCGATCCCATGCTCGACACGATCACCGGCCAGCAGACCGAGACGACGGCGTTGTTCGAGCGGCGCGTCACCCAGCGCATCGGCAACCTCTATCCGCAGTTCCAGTTCCTGCCGTTCCAGGCCGCCAACCTGTCGCGCGCGCAGTACCTGCTCACCGGCACGATGTCGAAGGTGCCGACAGCGCCGATCGACAAGCCGACGGTGCGCCTCGACCTGGCGCTGATCGATCTGAAGACGGGACTCGTCGTCGCCCAGGCGTCGGCGCGGGCGCTCGAGGAAAACCTCGACAGCACGCCGTCGCGCTACTACCGCGACAGCCCCGTGCTGATCCGCGACAAGGCCGTCGAGGGGTACGCGAAGACGGCGGCGACGCCGGTCGGGCAGCGCGGCGACACCTACTACCTGGAGCGGATCGGCGCCGCCAGCGTCATCAACGAGGCGACTTCGCTCTACAACACCGAGAAGTACCAGGACGCGCTCGGCACCTACCGTACCGCGCTGTCGACGCCGCAGGGCGAGCAGCTGCGCGTGCAGAGCGGCATCTACCTCTCCAACATGAAGCTCGGCCAGCTCGCCGAGGCCGAGCAGGCGTTCGGCCGCATCGTCGCGCTCGGCATGGCCTACAACGAGCTCGGCGTGAAGATGCTCTTCAATCCCGGCAGCGTCGAGTTCTGGTCCGACCCCAAGATCAGCGGCGCGTACGGCATGTGGCTGCGCCAGATCGCGCGCGAGGCGGTCAACACGAAGAGCTGCGTCGCGATCATCGGCCACACCAGTCGCAGCGGACCGGGCCCGGTCAACGATGCGCTCTCGCTCAAGCGCGCGCAGTACGTGCGCCAGCGGCTCGCGCAGGAGGCGCCCGAGCTCGGCCCGCGCACCCGCGCAGAGGGCATGGGCTTTCGCGAGAACATCGTCGGCAGCGGCACCGACAACGGCTTCGACGTCCTCGACCGCCGCGTCGAGTTCAAGATCGTCCCCTGCTCCTAGACCGAGGGCCAGAGCGGTGACCGCGGCGGCGCGGCGGCCGCGCTCGCATCACTACAGCGTCTACGTCGTCGAGCTCGCCGACCGGGTCTGGAACGTGGCGAGCTTTCGCCGTGCCAATCCGGACTACCGGCTCGGCCAGCCGTTCGTCTACGTCGGCATGACCGGGCTCGATCCCGACCTGCGCTTCGATCGCCACATGGCCGGGATCCAGGCGAACCGCTTCGTGCGCGAGTTCGGCGTTCGCCTGCTGCCGGCGCTGTACGAGGTCTACAACCCAATGCCGTACGACGCCGCGCGCGACATGGAGGTCGAGCTCGGCATCGCCTTGCGCGAAGCGGGCTACGGCGTCTGGCAGGCCTGAGCGTCGACGGCGTCGGCGCCGGGCGCGTGCGCGAGCAGCAACGTCTCGAGGCGTTGCTCGCGAATGCCGTAGAACGACTTGAGGTCGGCGAGCTCGCCGCGCGCGCGCTCGCCCTGGTCGCCGTCCGCGCCGCGGCGCCGCGCCAGGATCATCTTGTTCTTGCTCGTGTGCTCGAGCGAGACGAACTCGAACACCTGCGCCTCGTAGCCGCGGGTCTCGAGGAGCAGGGCGCGCATGCTGTCGGTCACCATCTCGGCTTCCTGGCCGCGGTGGATGCCGTGCCGGAGCAGGCCGGAAAGCAGGCGCGGCCGCGCGAGCTGCGGCCGCAGCTCCTTGTGGCAGCACGGCGAGCAGACGAGGACCGCGGCGCCGGCGCGCACGCCGAGGTCGAGCGCGTGATCGGTCGCGGTATCGCAGGCATGGAGCGCGATCATCACGTCGACCGCCTCGGGCGCGAACGAGCGCAGGTCGCCGGCGACGAAGCGAAGCCCGGTGCAGCCGCAGCGCTCGGCCACGCCATTGCAGAAGGCGACCAGGTCGGCGCGCAGCTCGACGCCGGTCACTTCGGGTGCGACGCCGAAACGCCGGCGCAGGTGCTCGTGGACGGCGAACGTGAGGTAGCCCTTGCCGGCGCCGTAGTCGACGACACGGATCGGCGTCGCCCGTTCCGCCGCGGCGGGCAGCGCGTCGAGCGCGTGGTCGAGGACCTCGAGGAACTTGTCGATCTGGCGCCATTTGCGCGCCATCGCCGGCACCAGGCGGTGGTTCGCGTCGGCGAGGCCGAGCTCGACGAGGAACGGCAGGTCGAGGGGCAACCGGCGGGCGCGCACGCGGTCGTGCAGCGCGAGGACGTCGGCGCCGCCGTCTGCGCCGGCATCGAGGTCCGCGCCGGCGAGATCGCCGGGGACATCTGCACGTTCGGCTTCTGAGCGTCGATGGCGGCGCAGCGTCGCCTTGCCTTTCTTGCTCACGAGCAGCTGTGTGTCACCGCCGGCCGCATGCAGCGTCGCGTGCGCGAACGCCGGCGCGTGGTCCGGGGCGAGCAACGCCGCGATCTCGGCGATGCCGTCGGCGACGCCGAGATTGCGGGTCACGTCGCGGGTCGCGTGGGTGGCGACGAACGATAGTGCCGGCGCGCCCTTCAGGGCGATCAGCCGGACGCGCACCGCGCCCGGCTCGCCGCTCGCATGACGCGCCTTCGAGAGCACGAGCGAGCCGAACTCGCCGCCCGCGATCGCCGCGCGCGTCTCCGCGAGGAACGCGACGAGCGGCTCGGCGGCAGCGCGTGACGCGGCGGGGTGGGCGGAAGCCGGGATGGCCATGCGATGCGAAGGTGAGGGGCGATTGTCGGCGCCGCAAGGCGAACGACAATCGCGGGTCCGTTCGACCGCACCCTCGCCATGTTCGGAATCGCCGACTACCCCTCGTTCGTCGTCGCCGTCATCGTCTTCCTGATGATCCCGGGACCGGGCAACCTCGCCCTCATCACCTCCACCGGCAAGGGCGGCATCCGCGGCGGCCTCGCGGCGACGCTCGGCGTGATCGCCGGCGACCAGGTGCTGATGTGGCTCGCGGTCGCGGGTGTCGCTGCGCTCCTCGCCGCCTATCCGCCGGCGTTTCGCGCCATCCAGTGGCTCGGCGCCGGCTACCTCGCCTGGCTCGGCCTGCGCATGCTCCTCGCCAAGCCGGGCGACGCGCCGGTGCTGGAGATCCGTGCCGGCCAGTATTTCCGCCAGGCGTTCGCGATCACCCTCCTCAATCCGAAGGCGATCGTCTTCTACATGGCGTTCTTCCCGCTCTTCGTCGATCCGGCGCGTCCGGCGGGAATCGCGACCTTCGCGGTGATGGCGGCGACGATCGCCGTGCTCACGCTCCTCTATGGCCTGGTCGTCACGCTGCTCACGCACCGGCTCGCCGAGCGGATGCGCGCCGACCCTCGCATCGGCCGCTTCTTCGCCCGCGCCGCGGGTGTCTTCATGATCGGATTCGGCCTCAAGCTGGCGCTTTCGCGCTAGCCGAAGTCAGCGCCGGCTTACTCGCTACGCAGCAAGTGGCTCGCGGCGGGCGCCGTCGAGCCTTTCGACGACGGCCGCGAGGTCGAGCCGGCGCGTCAGCAACGCCGCCAGCTTGGCCGTGCACAACGACTCGATGCGGTCGAAGCGAAACCAGCCGAAGCCGTCCATCTCCGGACGCGAACGTCCGGAAATGCGATCGACGAAGCTGCTCGGGCAGTGCAGCTCGCTCGGGTCGATGCGCTGGGAGAGACACGCGAACAGGTGCAGGTCTTTCCGGCTCGTGTAGGCGTGGCGACCGATGTCGAGCAGCACCTCGGCGCCCAGACGCAGGCCCGTCTCCTCGTGCGTTTCGCGCAGCGCCGCGTCGATCGGCGTCTCGCCGGCGTGGATGCCGCCCTTGGGCAGGTCCCAGTGCCGTTGGCCGGTGACGTGGCAGAGCAGGAGCTCGCGCGACTCGAGCAGCACGACGATGCCGCAGCTGAGGCGAGGTTGGCGAGCGGGAAGGAGACCGAGCACCGCCCATTGTCGTGGCGGGGGCACGCGACGACGATGCCGGCGGGCCAGCTTTCGGGCGCTGCCGCCAACTCCTTGACGGCCGTGCGGTCCGAGTCACGGCGCGATGCCGCGACCCGGCCGCGCCGTACCATCGACCGATGGCATCGCCACGCTGCTTCGCCTTCTTCCCGACCGCGCTCGGCACCTGCGCGATCGCCTGGAACGAGATCGGCCTCACGGGCGTCTGGCTGCCGGAGGCCGATGCCGGTTCGCTGCGACGCAGGGTGGCGCGCCGCTGCGACGGTGCGCGCGAAAGCGAGCCGTCGGGATGGGTCGCGGAAGCCGTCGAATCGATCACTCGCCTCCTTGCCGGCGAGCGCATCGACCTCGGCGGCATCGCCGTCGACAGCACCGGCATCGACGACTTCGACCGCCGCGTCTACGCCGTGACGCGCACCATCGCACCCGGCCGCCTGCTCACCTACGGCGAGGTCGCGACCCGGGTCGGCGTCGACGCGACGGCGCGCGCCGTCGGCCAGTCCCTCGGGAGGAACGCGATGCCGATCGTGGTGCCGTGCCATCGCGTCGTCGCGACCGGCGGCGGTCTCGGCGGCTTCTCCGCGCCCGGCGGCACCGACACCAAGCGCCGCATGCTGGCGATCGAGGACGCGCATCCATCCGGCCCGCCCGGCCTGTTCGACCGCGACGCCGACGCATCGGGCGACGACGTCGCCGCGATGTCAGATCGCGAGCTGCGGGCCCGGTCCTGAGGGCGCCGCGCCGGCATCGACCGGCGTCTTGATCGATCCGTCCGGGCGCTGGTAGGTGCCGATCAGGCAGCCGCTCGCCAGGCCGTGCTCCTTGATCGCGGCCAGCACGGCGTCGCGTCCGGGCGTGCTGTCGAAGGTCGCGCCGGCGGTCAGGGCGAACAGCTGGAACGCGTAGCGGTGGACGCCGTGGCCGGGCGGCGGATCGGGCGGCAGCCAGGCCGCCTGCAAGTACGAGTTGCGGCCGACGTGCAGGCCGCTGCCGTCGTTGTCGGCGCTCGGCATGGCACCCTCGGCCAGCGCGCCGTCGCCGCCGTCGATCCCGACCACGATCGCATGCACTAGCGGCTGGGGCGTCGGCGCATCGGCGTCTTCGACGATCAGAACGAGCGAGGCGGCGTCTCCCGGCACGCCGGTCCATTGCAGCGGCGGCGAGAGCCCGGGGCCGTCGGCCGTGTAGCGCGCCGGGATCGGGGCGTGGTCGGCGAAGGCCAGACTCGACAGGGTGATCGCCGCCATGCCCGCGCGCAGATCGACCGCCTGAAACGCGGTCTTGTCGAGCCCGGCGCGCTGGCCGCGCAGGGCATGGCCAACCGCATCGGGAAGCTTTTCAAGCAAGGACGACTCCTGCGAAAGGACGCGAGGAAAGAGCATTCGCCGTGCCCACGACGTGGCACTGATGCGCTGCCATTCGTCCACATTCGTCTATTTCTGTATTGACAGAACTTACTGTCAAGTCCAGAGTGGCTGCAAATGGACCTCTCGCCGACGTTCTCGCGATTCGTCCTGCACTGGGGCGAGATGGGGGCGCGCTGGGGCGTCAACCGCACGGTCGCGCAGATCCATGCGCTGCTCTACCTCATGGGCAAGCCCATGCACGCCGACGAGCTGTGCGAAACCCTCGGCGTCGCCCGCTCGAACGTCAGCACGAGCCTGCGCGAGCTGCAGAACTGGGGGCTGGTGCGGCTCGTCCATCTGAGCGACGACCGGCGCGATCACTACGAGACGTCGACCCACGTCTGGGAGCTGATGCGAACCATCGTCCGCGAGCGCCAGCGACGCGAGATCGCACCCACGATCGGCGTCCTGCGCGAGCTGCTCGCCGACCCGGCGCTGCGCAAGGAAGCCGCGCCCGTCAAGGCGCGCATGGAAGAGACGCTCGAGCTCCTGGAGACGCTCACCTCGTGGAGCGAGGAGATGCTCAAGCTCGACACCTCGACCTTGCTCAAGGTGCTGCGCCTCGGCGCGCGCATCCAGAAGCTGCTCGGCCGACCCGCCGGTGGTCGCGGCACGAGCAAGACATTCCCGGCAGGCGCCGAGCTGCCCGGTCCGTGAGGTCGTCATGAGAATCCTGGTCTGTGGTTCGAGCGGCTGCATCGGCAGCGCCGTCGTGCGCGCGTTGCGCTGACGCGGCCATCGTGTCGTCGAGACGCGGCGCTCCGTGAGCGCCGACGAGGTCGACGCCATCGCGGTCGACTTCGAACGGCCGTCGAGCGTCGCCGCCTGGGCGACGCAGCTGGGGTCGCTCGACCTCGACGCGCTCGTCAATTGCGCGGGCACCGCATTGCCCGGGCCCGTGTGCGCGCGAGCGGATCGGCTCCACGGCGATGGTCCCTCGGCGCTGTTTCGCGGTGCGGCGCGGGCGCGGGTCGCGCGCATCGTCAACGTCTCCGCGCTGGGCGACGACGGCGACGACGAGCGTGCGAACGGCGTCCGTGGCGGCGGCCGCGTCGGCGACCGCAGCGACAGCTTGGCTCGCAGCGAAGACGGCTGGCGCAGCAAGCCTCGTACCGACGACACGCTGCTCGGCCTCGACGTCGACGCCGTCGTGGTCCGGCCCGCGCTGGTCTATGGGCCGGGCAGCCGCAGCGCCGCCGCGCTGAGCGCCCTCGCACGCGCGCCGATCCAGGTCTTGCCGAGGGGCGCCGAGGCGCTGCTGCAACCGATCCACGTCTTCGAGCTCGTCGAGTCGATCGCCGCGCTGCTCGAGCGGACCGGCGCGGCGCGCGGCGTCTACGAGCTCGGCGGCGGAGAGGTCGTCAGTGGGCGCGCGCTGATCGCGACGTTGCGCACCGCTCAAGGAGCGGCCGCGCCGCTCGTGATCGCCTCGCGGCTGCCGCTGCCGCTCGCACACATCGCGGCGCGATGGGGACCGTGCGCCTCGCTCGGCATGGCGAACAGCGACGTGCTGCGCTTCTTCGATCGCCGCGGCTTGACGCGTCGCAACGCCGCCCCCGTCCTGCTCGGCCGCGCACCGTCGACGCTCGCCGAAGGGTTGCTGGTCACGCCGCCGGCGCCGTCTGCGTTCCGCAAGCCTCACCGGGCTTCGCCTGCGCGTTGGCTTCATCACTCTCGAGGAGTTACGTGAACACCGAATCGCTCGTCGAGCGCCTGCCCGCGCCGGTCGAACGCGCGCCCACCGGGGTCGAGATCCGGACCCGCGTGCTCGCCTACTACAACGCCGCGAC
>Ga0068865_100002026_pt1 | contig 11959 bp, 8 predicted proteins | sample KBSMisM12_FD_75293 | JGI IMG/M metagenome (GOLD analysis project Ga0068865, IMG submission 75293) | Miscanthus rhizosphere microbial communities from Kellogg Biological Station, Michigan, USA - KBS Miscanthus M1-2 | ecosystem: Host-associated > Plants > Roots > Rhizosphere > Soil ...
GTCGTTAAAGACATAGGACAGCCGAACCGAAATACCGTCGCGGTCATAATAACCGGTGACGTTATAGCTCAGCGGCGGCACGCCGGTGGCGAAAGCCGGCGCTGAACCCGAGCTCTTCTGGTCCAACAGGGTCAGGTTGCCGGTGAAGCCGAAGCCCGGCAGGCCGAATTCCTCCAGCAGGAAGTCCAGCGGCTGGACGTAATTGAATTCCATGCCGTTGATGGTGAGCATGCCTGACGCGTTGACGTTCTGAGTCACCGTGATCTGGGCCGCGCAATTGGCGTCGGACGAGCAGCCGCGGCCCTGTATTGCCAACTGCTGACCGGGAGTCAGGGTGTTATAGTTGATGCCGAACTGCTGCAGGTAAGAGAAGGGCTGGGTGGTGTTCTGCTGGATCGGAAAGCCCGACACGCCCTTGCGGAATGCCGTGAAGCCGAAATAGCCGGCGCCGCCGGTATAATATTCGAAGCCGACATCGATATTGTTGGAATAGAAAGGCTTGAGCTGCGGATTGCCCAAGGTGATCGCCTGCGCCGTCACATCGCCGAAATTCACCCCGGAAATCATCTGGTTGGGATTGGCCCGGGTCATGGTGCGCGACAGGGAGCCGCGAACCTGGAAATCATCCGACACTTCATAGACCGCGTTGATCGACGGCAGGAAGGTGCCATATTCCTTCGCCTGGGTGACGAATTTGAACGTGTTGGGATACAAGCCGCCGTCCAGAAGCGCTGTGCCGCCGGGACCGCCGGTTGCATTGCGAGGATCCACGATCGTCACCGGCGAGGTGATGTACTGGTGGGTTTCGACAAACCGCAGGCCCAGATTGTAGCGCAGATTGTGGCCATGGATCGGCTCGGTCCCGGCAACCTCGCCGTACCAGCTATAGACATTTTCCTGGATGGTGCCGGAATTGCCGCCGCTGGTCGCGCCGACCGAGAAGGGATATGTCGAGACCACGCCGGAATGGGAATTGGGCACAGCGTTGATGGCCGCACGATCGATCGCATAGTAATTGATTGCCTTTGCCAGTGCGTCGAAATCCTGAGTGATGAATCCGGTCGGGCCAGGCTTGATGAAGCTGGCCAGGGTCGATTGCGGCACCAGCGACCCGCCGTAGTTCAGGGCCGGAAAGCCCGTGCTGTAGCCGGTACCATAACCGGGATAGGTCGGACTCTGTCCCGGCGAAGCCGCGTTCACAGTCGCGATATTGCCCGTCACATTCAATCCGCGGCAAACCGGCTGGGTGTTGGGCGGCGGCAGGAAGACATTGGGATTATCGCCGCAGACCGCGTTTTGCATGATCTGCGAACCGTCGATCGCGGTAATGGCACGGAAGGCGGAGTCATAGGCGGCGCCGACTTTCAGTGCGATGCGATCGCCGCCCCAGGTGAAATCGACGCGCGCGCCCGAGGTCTGGGTGAAGCGCTTTTCGTCCTGCAAATTGGTGCGGCCGTTGTTCCACTGGAAGTTGGCCGGATTGTTGATGTCGATGCTGGGCGTGACAATCGGATAGGCCGCGCCGGGCGGATTGCTGAAGGTGGCGAAAACACCGCCGGCCGGGGCGGCGCAGCCGGGCACACCGGTGGGATTGCCGGCGCTGGGGCAGCTGACCACCATATAAGTCGGAGAATCGCGGAAGAAATGGCTGCGCGTGGCATTGGCCTGAAAATCCAACTTCATCAGGTCGTTGATGTGCCAGCTGCCGCCCGGGTTGATGCTGAAGAAGTCGCCATTTTCCTTGTAGGGGCGGGCCTCGGAATGGAACTGGGCGTTGGCGAGGGTAGCGCTTTGCACAACACCGCCAATGCCCGCGCTGGGGGTTGCCCCTTGCCCGATCAATGTCTGAGACAAGGGATCCAGCACGACATTGACGGGAAGAAGCGGCTGGGCGCCATTGCCGGCGCGCACACCAAGAGCCAGATCGCTGCGATCCATATCGTTGTAAGCGCGCCCGCCGACAAAATCGAGATAGAAATGCAGATCGTCGGTGGGACGCCATTCAAAGCTCGCCACGCCATTGTAGCGGTCGCGGCTGCCGCGCTCATACATGCTGCGGCCCAGGCGCGGCAGCAGTATGTTGGAAATCTGCTGCGGAGTTAAGCCCGGATTCAGGGACGACAACATCGCGCCCGTGATGGTTGCCCCAGGGACGTAACCGCCCGTGGTCACATTCGCCGGAACGGCTGTGGGAATCGCATAAAAATTCGCGCCAAGTGTATCGCAGTTGGCGGCCGGGCATTGCGCCGCGGTCAACGGGCCGGGCGATCCCCAACCGGCATTGCCGTCTTCCCAGCCCTTGGTGAAGATATTGTTCTGCACGCCGGCAATGCCGATCAGGGCGCCGAAGCTGCCCCAGGTGTCGCTGATGATCAGCGCGCCGCGTTTGCTCATCGAACCGGAGCCGCTGTACTTGCTGCCCTGCAGGTTATAAGTGACGCGGAAGCCTTCTTGGTCGAACGGCCGGGCGGTGCGCAGGTTGATGTTGCCAGCGGCGCCACCTTCCAGCATGTCGGCGGTGGGCGATTTGCTGACCGACAATTGGCTGAATAGCTCGGTAGGGAACCAGTTCAAGTCGACTTCGCGGTTGGCGTTGGCGGTGTCGGTCGCGCCGGTCGATGCCACCGCGACATTGGCGCCGTTAAGCGTGACCTTGGTGAAGCTGGTGCCAAGGCCGCGGATCGAAGCGTTGACGCCTTCGCCATCGATTTCGCGGCTGATGCTGACGCCGGGAATGCGGTTCAGGGATTCCGCGATATTGCTGTCGGGAAATTTGCCGATGTCTTCGGCGAACACCGTGTCGGTGAAGTTGGTGGAATCGCGCTTGGCGTCAGTGGCTTTTTGCAGCGAGGCCGCATAGCCAGTCACGGTGACAGCTTCCACGCCATTGGCGGCGACCGGCTGGGCTTGCGCCAGGGACGGAGCAAGTATCGCCAGGCCAGCGAGCATGCTGCCGCTCATCAGCACGGTTTTGGCGCGGCCAAAACGGATTCCAACTGTCGAATGCATGTGGTGCTCCCTCCTGTTTGCCTTGCGGCTTTTCCCGTCCCGGCCGTGAGGCCCCGTGCCGCCTTTTGGTAGCGGTCACATTTTTGCAAGAAGTATCTCTGATGTTTTGTACCGTCAAGACAGCGAATGGGACCGCTACCGGTAGCGCATAACAATTTTTCGCCGGGGTGGCCAAACTGCCACGCTTACGCGGCGACGCAGAACTGGGGCTGGCCGGGGACCGAGGCCTGAAATTGAAACAGCCCGCCGGCCAGAGGCTGGGCGGCCAAGGCCGCCGCATCCAGGCCCTTTGATGCGGTCGTGGCATAGACCGTGGTGAGATCAGGACCGGCAAAAGCCAACTTGGTTATATTGGCAGTGGGGAAAGACACGCTTTCCAGCAATTGCCCGCTCGGCGCATAGCGCCGTGCAGCCCAGCCGCCAAACAGGCCGGTCCACAGACAGCCTTCGCTGTCCACCACTGGGCCATCTGGGTAGCCCGCGCCCTCTTCAATGGTCACGAACAACCGCTTGTTGGCCAGCGAGCCGTCCACGCCAAGGTCGAAGGCGTAGATGCGCTTTTGCAAAGTGTCGGTGTGATAGAGCGTCCTGCCATCCGGGCTGATGGCAGGTCCGTTGGTGATGACATAACCGGAATCCATCGGTGCCAGACTACCGCGGTGGAACCGGTAGAGCTGGCCGCCGGGCTGACTTTCCCCGTCATCCATCGAGCCGAACCATAAGCGCCCCTGAGGATCGACGGCGCCATCGTTCAACCGATTGAAGGGGCGGTCCGGTTCGACTTGGCGGATAAGCGTGAAATCGCCGGTCGCGGGGGCGAATTCATAAAGCCCGGTCTTGGCTCCGGCGATGAAGCGGTGTGCATCCAGAGGCGCGAGAAATCCCACTTCCGACGGCGCTTGCCAGCTGTCGCCGTTGCCCGTTTCGGGATCGAAGCGATGCACGGTCTTGCGCTTGATGTCGGTGAACCAGAGCGCACTTTCCCACCAAAGCGGACCTTCGCCCAATTCGCAGCCCAGCGGCCAAACACAAATTGGGCTGGTCAGCCCCATCCCGCATCGATCCAATATTCATGGCCAGTGCACATGCGCGCATCATCAGAGGCCAAGAACAGGACCAGCGAAGCCACATGCTGCGGCAGGATACGTGCCTTCAGGCATTGATGGGCGACGATCTCGGCCTCGCCTTCTGGCGTATACCATTTCATCTGCCGTGGGGTTTTCACATTGCCCGGCACCACCGTGGTGACGCGGATATTGTCGGGGCCAAGCTCGCGCGCCAGTCCCCGCGTCATGCCCTCGATGCCGGCTTTGGCGATTTCGTATAGCAGCAGCCCCGGCAAGCCCAGATGCCAGGAAATCGAACCCAGATTGATGATAGCGCCGCCGCCACGCGCCTTCATGCCCGGCGCCACCGCCTTGGCAGCAAACAGCATGTGACGCAGATTCACCGCCATGCGCTCGTCCCAATAATCGGGCGTTATATCCTTAAGCGTATGCCGGTCATCATTGCCGGCATTGTTGACCAGCACATCGATGCCGCCCAGCGCTTTGAAGAAAGACTCCAACGCAGCCAGATCGGTGAGGTCGAGGCGGTGAAAGACCGTCGCGGCCGGCATGCCGGCCAAGCGCGTCACCAGCGCCTTGCTCTCTTCTTCCAGGATATCGACAAAAATCGTTTCCGCGCCTTGGCGGGCGAAAGCCTCCACCAAACCCGCGCCGATGCCGGAACCGCCGCCGGTGATCACCACCCGCTTGCCGGCCAGACTGGGGTAGGTGGCGGCAAGCGTCACGCCAGGAGAAGCATCGTTCATGACAGGGTTCGGCCCCACATTGTTTGCGCTAACAATAGCAGCAAACCGGCCCTGTCAAGCCAGTGTTCCCTAAGCTTTCCGGCGGGGCGGGCGCTTGTCGGGCGCCGGAGCCTCCAGGGGGGCGGAGGACTCGCGCTTAACCAGGGTGAATTTGAGCATTTTATGCATCACCGGGGGCTCGGAGCCGCCGCGGCGGCTCTTGATCTGCTCGACCAGGAGACGGACGGCTTCCCGCGCCATGTCGGCAATAGGCTGGTGGATGGTGGTCAAGGCCGGCCAGACCGTGGCAGCCAGCGGGGTGTCGTCAAAGCCGGTCACCGCCAGATCGCTCGGCACGTCCAATCCCCGGCGATGCGCCACCGCCATGGTCGCTGCCGCCATATCGTCATTGGAAGCAAAAATGGCGGTAGGCCGGCCGCTATCCAACAGCTTTTCGGCGGCCTCCAGGCCCGAGCGATAGGTGAAATAGCCCTGCGCCACCTGGTCGGCATCCACCGACAGGCCGGCTTCGGTCATGGCCTCGACATAGCCATGGAAGCGCTGGCCGGTGGCGGTCTGGTTGGGATGGCCGTTGATGAACCCGATGCGGCGGTGGCCCAACTCCAGCAAATGCCGGGTCATGGCGCGGGCGGCCTCGAAATTGTTGATGCTGATGGCCGACATGTCCGGCGCGGGCTTCCCCGACGCCACCAGCACGGCAGGCAGGCCGGCTTCCCGCACCGCCTTGAGAGATTCTTCCGAATCGCACAGAGGCGCAGGCAAGACCACGCCGTCGATACCGCCCTTGACCAGCCGCCGTATCGCTTCGGCTTCGGTTTCGGCGCCTTCGCATTTTTCGATCACCAGCTGGCAGCCGCTCAAACTGGATTGTTCCAGGCTGCCCAGCAGGAATTCGCTGAGATAATTGGCGCTGGGATTGGCATAGAGAATGCCGATATGGGTTGCATCGGCGCTGGCCAGACTGCGGGCCGCCTGGTTGGGCAGATAGCGCAGCGCCGCCACTGATGCCGCCACCCGGACGCGGGTTTCTTCGCGCACATTGCTTTCGCCGTTGATCACCCGCGACACCGTCATGGGCGAGACGCCGGCATGTTGCGCCACGTCATGGATGGTGATGACTCTGCCGCTGCGGCGTCCGCTCTTTTTAGGCATTTCGCTCTCGCATCAGTAGAATTGGCATCTCAATACTTTGTCTTGCGTTTCGGCGCCGAAGCCGGGCCGGAAGATTCCCGCTTCACCAGAGTATACTTCATCAGCCGGTGCTCGGTGACCGGCTGCTTGCCGGAACGCTTGGCGCGCACCTGCTCGATCAACAGCCGCACAGCCTCGCGCGCCATGTCGGCGATGGGACGGTGCACGGTGGTCAGTTCCGGCCAGATCATGGTGGCCAGAGGCGTATCGTCGAATCCGGCAATGGCGATGTCACCCGGCACATCCAGGCCCTTGCGATGAGCGACCGCGATGGTGGCAGCCGCCATGTCGTCGTTGCAAGCGAAGACAGCCGTGGGATTGAAGCCATTGCCCAAAAGCTTTTCCGCCGCTTCCAGTCCCGAGCGGTAGGTAAAGAAGCCTTGCGCCACCTGATCGGCGCTGACTTCCACGCCGGCTTCGGTCATGCCTTCCATGAAGCCGCGGAAACGCTGGCCAGACGCGGTATGGCCGGGATGGCCATTGATAAAGGCGATGCGGCGATGACCCAGGGCGAGCAGATGGCGGGTCATTTCCCGCGCCGCCTCGAAATCGTTGATGGAAACGGCGGAAAATCCTGGTGCCGGGCGCCCTGAGGTCACCAGCACCGCAGGAATGCCGGCCGAAACCACGGTCTTGAGCGCATCCTCGGAATCGCACAGGGGCGCGGGCAGGATCACGCCATCGACATGGCCCGCGATCAGCCGCTGAACCGCTTTGCGTTCGCTTTCCAGATTCTCGCATTGCTCCAGCACCAGCTGGCAGCTGGAAAGGCTGGACTGCTCCAAAACGCCCAGCAGCAGCTCGCTGAGATAGGCGGCGGTGGAATTGGCATAAAGGATGCCGATATGAATGGAGGCGGCGCTGGCCAGGTTGCGCGCCGCCGGGTTTGGCGAAAAACGCAGCGTTTTGATGGACGCGGCGACCTTGGCGCGGGTTTCCTCGCGCACATTGGTCTCGGAGTTGATCACGCGCGACACGGTCATGGGCGAGACACCGGCATGCCGCGCCACATCGTGAATGGTGACCATGCTGCCGCTGCGGCGGCCGTTTTTCCTGGCCAAATCCCCTCTCCCTGACCCTGTCCTAGCAAAAGCCGGACGAAATGGACAGAAATGGGCGCTGCCCCGCTGTCCCGGCCTCGCATTGACTTGTCCTTGAACCCCGGAATATCGGTTTTTTGCGGACTTTACGGGGAATTTTCGATGTTAAGGCTACCCTATGGCGCCAAGGCCGATGGCACCCCGGTCCATGCCTTCACGCTGACAAAGGCTTTGGCAGCCGGAGAGCTCAGCGCCACCATTCTGGACATGGGCGGAACGGTCACCGCGATCAAAGTCCCTGACCGCCAAGGCGGCATCCGCAATGTGATTCTGGGACTGAAGGATGTGGCTGCTTATGAAGCCAGCGGCTGGTGGAACTGCTTGATCGGCCGCTATGCCAACCGGCTCAAGGGCGGCATCACGGTGGCGGGAAAGCATTACCCCCTGGCACAAGACGGCAATGGCGTGACCTTGCACGGTGGCCGCGGCCAGTCCTGGGGCGCGCGTATTTGGGACGTGATGCATGCGAGCGATACCAGCTTGACCTTGCGGCTGGTCAGCCCCGATGGCGATCAAGGCTTTCCCGGCGCCATGACGGTGGAAGTCACCTATTCGCTGAGCGAGGATGGCTTGCGCCTGGACTATGCCGCCACCACTGACGCGGCCACGGTGGTCAATCTCACCAATCACATCTATTTCAACTTGGCGGGCTCGGGATCGGTGTTGGGCCAGGCGTTGCAACTCAATGCCGATGGCCTCACGCCAACCGACGCGCATCAAATCCCCACTGGTGACATCGCCCCCGTCACCGGAACCGCTTTTGATTTTCGCAAGCCCAAGCCGATAGGCCAGGCGGTGGACAGTGGGGAGCCGCAAATGGCGTTGGCGCGCGGCCTGGACCATAATTTTGTGCTGAACAAGTCCGGCGCACTGGATTGGGCGGCGCGGCTGAGCGATTCCGAAAGCGGCATTACCTTAGAGGTGCTGACCACCGAACCCGGCATGCAGGTCTATTCCACCAACAATGTGAAACCCGGCCAATTCAATGCCGAGGGAAAAGAAATCCAAAAGCGCGACGGATTGGCTTTGGAAACCCAGCACTATCCCGACAGCCCCAACCGCTCCGCCTTTCCGTCCACTTCGCTGGGCCTAAGCGAAACGTTCCGCTCCACCACCATCTTCCGCTTTTCGCAGCTTGCCCATGAGCGCGCAGGAACTGCGCTTTAAGAATTGACGTTGCGAAATAGCGGGCCGCAGCAGAAACGCAGCTGCAATAAAAGCTTCAATTATTAAAACCGCCCTGTATACACGCGCAAAATACGCCAGATCTTAAGGATATTTGTGGGAATGGTTCGCTGTATACAGCGAATTGTCTTAGGAATGCGTCTGGAATCAGGGAACATTTTGAGCGTCCTGTATTTTCGCGCATTGATTCCTCTGCATGCCTTTGCAATAGAGGCTCTGCGTCCCGCACAAAATTTTGAAACTGCGCCGCCTGTTAATTTGGAGCATTCATGACTGATACGATTCTTGGCACCGCGCATGGCCTCGACCGCCACGGCTTTCGCAATCTCAAAGCCGTGAATTGGAATCTCAGCGTGCCGGCGCTTTATGAAGAAGCGGTACGCCGTGGCGAAGGTCATGTTGCGGCCAATGGACCCTTGGTGGTGCGCACCGGCGTGCATACGGGACGTTCCGCGTCCGACAAATTCGTGGTGCGCGACAGCCATACCGAAAGCCAAGTGTGGTGGGACAACAACAAGCCGATGAGCGAAGCGCATTTCGATGCGCTGCATACAGACATGCTGGCCCATGCCCAGGGCCGCGAACTGTTTGCCAAGGATTTGTTCGGCGGCGCCGATCTCACCCACCGCATCAGCGTGCGAGTGGTCACCGAATATGCCTGGCATTCCCTGTTCGTCACCCAGCTTCTGATCCGTCCCACGGTGGAAGACCTCAAGGGCTTTGATCCGGAATTCACCATCATCGATCTGCCCAGCTTTGTGGCCGATCCCAAACGCCATGGCTGCGCCAGCCAGACCGTGATCGCGGTGAACTTCACCAAGAAGCTGATCCTGATCGGCGGCACGTCTTATGCCGGCGAGATGAAGAAGTCGGTCTTCACCATCATGAACTACCTGTTGCCGTCCAAGCGGGTGATGAGCATGCACTGCTCCGCCAATGTCGGCGCCGACGGCAAGTCCGCCATCTTCTTCGGCCTGTCGGGTACCGGCAAGACCACTTTGTCGGCGGACGCCTCGCGCACCCTGATCGGCGACGACGAACATGGCTGGAGCGAAAACGGCATCTTCAATATCGAAGGCGGCTGCTATGCCAAGGTGATCAAGCTGTCGCGCGACGCCGAACCGGAAATATTCTCCACCACCGAACGCTTCGGCACCGTGCTGGAAAATGTGGTGATGGATGAGGCCACCCGCCTGCTCGATCTCAATGACGCCAAATATGCCGAGAACACCCGCGCCGCCTATCCGATCGACTATATTCCCAATGCCTCGCTCACCGGCCGCGCCGGTCATCCCAGCAATGTGATCATGCTGACGGCGGACGCCTTTGGCGTGCTGCCGCCCATCGCCCGCCTTACACCCGGCCAGGCCATGTATCACTTCCTGTCCGGCTTTACCGCCAAGGTGGCGGGCACGGAAAAAGGCCTGGGCAAAGAACCGCAGCCGACTTTTTCCACCTGCTTCGGTGCCCCTTTCATGCCGCGCCATCCTTCCGAATACGGCAATCTGCTGCGCAGCCTGATCGCCCAGCACAAGGCTGATTGCTGGCTGGTCAATACCGGCTGGACCGGCGGCCAATTCGGCACCGGCTCGCGCATGCCGATCAAGGCCACGCGCGCTTTGCTTAATGCCGCCTTGGACGGCAGCCTCGCCAATGTCGAGATGCGGATCGATCCGCATTTCAAATTCCGCGTGCCGGTCTCGGTGCCCGGCGTCGACGCCAATATCCTCAATCCGCGCGAAACCTGGGCGGACAAGGCGGCTTATGACGCGCAGGCGAGGAAGCTGGTTTCCATGTTCCGCGACAATTTCCGCAAGTTCGAAGCCCATGTGGGCCAGGACGTGTTGCAGGCGGCGCCGGAATTGGCGGAAGCGGCGGAATAAGAGATCAGGCCGCGATTGCCTGGCGGATGGTTTCCGCCAGCGTTCCATCCAGCAGGGGCTTTTCCAGCAGATTGAACACGCCGGCTTTCTGGGCGCGGTGGCGGATGGCATCGGTCACCGGCGCGGTAATGAGAATGACGGGAAGCGCAATTTTGCGGGCCGCCAATTCTTCCATCACGGCGAAACCGTCCATTTCCGGCATTTTGTAATCCAGGACCAGACAGTCCGCTCCCGCGGCGGACGCAGCGGCGAACATCTGCCGGCCACTGGCATAGGTTTCCACCGCCAAACCCTCGGTTTCCAAGGCGAATTTCAGGGAATCCCGGACCGCGAGATCGTCATCGACAACCAGAACGCGCGTGCGAGTGTCGATCAAAACAAACCCCTCAGCCCCAGGCCTTCCCATGGATGGAACGGCCGCAATCTAACCTAACTGTCTCACCTGCGCATTGACTCCGCGCAAATCTTTTAGCCCACCGAAAGCGCCATCCGCACAAGTTCCGACAGGCTGGAGGCCGCCATTTTGGTCATCACATTGGCGCGATGGACCTCGACGGTGCGGGGACTCAGGCCCAAATCATAGGCAATGGTCTTGTTGGGATGGCCCTTCAGCAGACCGTCCAGAACCTCGCGTTCCCGGGGCGTCAAGGACGTCATCCGGGTGCGGATCTGCTCCACATTGCCTCGCGGCAAGTGGCTGAGACGTTGCGCCAAAGCGGACTGGATCGCATTCAACAGAACTTCGTCGGAAAAAGGCTTTTCGATAAAATCAGCCGCGCCCGCTTTCATCGCTTCGACCGCCAGCGCCACATCGGCATGTCCGGTCAGGACGATTACCGGCAATTTCACGTCCATCTCCTTCAAGCGTTTGAGCAGCTGCAATCCGTCCATGCCGGGCATCCGGACATCGCTGACAATGCAGCCGGTCTGCGCTCCATTGTAATTGTCGAGGAAAAGGATCGCCGACTCATAAACCTTGACCGCCAAGCCGGCGGTGCCCAGCAAAAAAGCCAGCGCCCGGCGCACATCCTCGTCATCGTCAATCAAATGCACAATGGCGCTATCCGGCATCTGCTCGCTATTCCCCTGTCTCGCGTTTCAATGTCAGGCGAAAAATCGTGCCTCCGCCCGGATTGGGTTCCGCCCAAAGCCTGCCGCCATGCGCTTCTATGATGGTGCGGGAAATGGACAATCCCACTCCCATGCCGTGCTGCTTTGTGGTGACAAAAGGCTGAAACAATTTCGCGGCGATTTCCGGAGATATGCCGCAACCGGTGTCGGCGACCGCCACTTCGATAATGTCCGGCCTGAAAGACCGCGTTGAAATCACAAGTTCACGGCGCGCCGTATTCTGCATGGCTTCGATGGCATTGCGCATCAAGTTGAGAAGAACCTGCTGAATCTGAATCTTGTCCACCAGCACCATGCCGCCGGCGCCAAATTCGGAGGAAACATGCGTGCCCGTCTGCTTGATGCCCACCAGCGCCAGCGCACTGGCTTCCTCGATAAGCTTGCGCAAATCCTCTGGTGCGCGCTGGCTCTCTCCCCGCGACACGAATTCGCGCAGGCGTTTGATGATCTGGCCCGCCCTGAGCATCTGATCGGCGGCATGATCGATCGCGTTGGTCGCCACAGAAATCTTGCCGGCATCGCCGCCGTCCAACAATCGCCGCGCGCCGTTCAGATAGCTGGCGGCGGCGGTCAGCGGCTGATTGAGCTCATGGGCCAAGGTGGATGCCATTTCCCCCAACGCGGTAAAACGCGACATAAAGATCAAT